>LDZQ01000391.1_pt1 | contig 24778 bp, 27 predicted proteins | sample 615361 | NCBI WGS metagenome assembly LDZQ01 (sample SAMN03408297, study PRJNA278302) | terrestrial metagenome | isolation source: oil reservoir sample I2 | place: USA: Alaska, North Slope, Ivishak formation | collected 2013 | reverse complement strand
AAGAGGACGCCGGACGTGTCTCTATCGAGCCTGTGCACCAGATGCGGTGTGAAGCCCTTCTGCCTGCCGTAGAACATGAGGCCGTGTATGAGTGTGGTACCTTTGGTCCTGTCTCCGGGATGCAGTGCGATGCCGGCTTTTTTGTTGAGCGCGAGTATGTCTTCGTCTTCGTAGATGATGTCCAGTTTCAGTGGAACGGGCCTCACCGACACCGTTTGTCGTGAGTACCTCGACAGATCTTCATCGATGCGTACGCTATCACCCGGCTCGAGCTCATAGGCGGGATCTCTGATGATCTTTCCGTTCACGATGACCTTTCCGGTTCGCAACAGTTTGTATATCTCCGAAAGAGGCACGCTCCTGAGTTGTTTTCTTAAAAACCTGTCCAACCTTCCGTACGCGTTTTCCCTGTTGACTGAAAGTTCCAATTTTTCATCTTCTCCTGTACTTCATGTATTCCTTCAATTTTCTTTCAAGTTCCCTCTCTTTTATCTCTTCACGCTTATCGTACTTCCTCTTGCCCTTTGCAAGCGCTATCTCAACCTTCGCGATGCCTTTATCGTTGAAGTAAAGTTTTGTGGGTATCAGGGTGAAACCACCGGCACTCAGTTTGCCTGCCAACCTCTTTATCTCACGTTTATGCAGTAACAACTTTCTAGGCCTTTCCGGATCATGGTTGAAATGGCTCGCGTGTCTGTAAGGGCTGATGTGAAGGTTCAACAAATACACCTCGCCATCCTTTATCCGGCAGAAGGAGTCTTTGAAGGAAACGTTTTTCTCCCTCAGAGATTTCACCTCTGTGCCCTTGAGCTCTATGCCCGCCTCGTAGGTCTCTACTATGTGGTAATCTCTTGCCTTCTTGTTAACCGCGATGATTTCCATGCTGAAGAACCTCCTCAGAACTGGACGCCTTCGAAGTGCTCGATACCTTTCTCGCTGACTTCTACGACATCAATGCGTAGAGCTTCGTATCTGATTTTGTGCTTGAGCAAAAATTCGTTGGCCGCAAGCTCTATCCTTTTGACTTTGGAAAGGTCCACACGTGTTCGTGGAAAGTATTTACTCTTTCCACTCTTAACTTCAACAAAAACGAGGTACCCATCGTACCTCGCCACTAAGTCTATCTCGCCGAAGCGTGTTCTATAATTGCGCGCGATTATCCTATAGCCCTTTCTCTTGAGGAACTTCGCTGCAACCTCTTCGGCTTCCTTCCAGTTCAAGCATGTATTCCCGGCACAACGATGTGCCCGTCTTTCTGCCTCGGAAAGTTCATCTTTATGGTCTCTACATCTTCGAAAGGTCTGATCTCGTCCGCCCTGAGATCACAGTTCGACTCTATGGGCGTGTACATGGGCTCGACACCACTCACCTCCACCTCGTTGAGCAATTCCATGTAAGAAAGTATCTCACGCATGTCCTTCTCGATCGATCTGCGCTGCTCGTCGCTCAGCTGCAATCTTGCAAGGTTCTCAAGGTGCCTGATCAATTCCTCGTCTATCCTGATCAATCACTTTGACCCCCTTCAGCGAATCGACGCTCACGCTCGACGCCCTCAGGTTCTCCTCGACGATCCTTTTGTATATCTCCGTCCTGTATATTTTAACATGTCTGGGAGCGGAGATACCTATCTTCACCTCTGAACCTTCTATCTTGAGCACCACAACCTCGATCTCATCGCCGATTATAAAGCTTTCGCCCACCTTTCTGGTGAGAACGAGCATGCAGGCTCACTCCTTCTGCATCTTTTTGAGGATCTCATTGCTCCTTTTGAGTTCCTCGCTGATTCTGTGCCTGAGTTTGTACTCGCTTCCCTCGAGAAGAACCTGTTTTGCCAGATTTCTGCCTTTGTTGATCACGATGGGGGCAAAGAGGTTCACGGTTGCCTCGCCCGGCACATCGGCGGGTATCGTGACCACCGCCCAGACTTCTATCTCGTCGGAACTCTCGAGCTTGAGCTCTTCCCTGTCTGCCTCACTCAAGTCGAAAGAATAGTCCACCCTCACGAGCCAGGGATTGACGATGGGCAAGGCCACGTTCGGGTCTTCGAGCGAAACGAGCCAGCGGAATGGTCTGGTCTGCTCCAGTTCCACGATGGCGAATTTTCGAAGGTGCTCAAAGCCCGGGATACCTCTTTCGAAGATCAAGATCTTCGATTCGCTAACTTCAACCTCTCCAACCTTTGTTTCACAGAGCATCGTCTCACCTCTAAGATATGTAGTCCACCAGTGTGCTCTTTAGAAGGTTTGCCGCCGACTTGAGCGCTGCGTTGAGAGCGGCCTGCTTCATCGAAAGTTCCGTGACCGCTTCGGTGATGTCCACATCACGTTCCTCGGACAAATGTTCGGTCATGAAGTTGTTCAGATCAACGATCCTGTTCGCCGCCGCTTCAATTATCCTCTGTGCTGCACCAACCTTCGCGAGGTTCTCGGACACGGACTTTTCCAGATAGTTCATCCCCGCGAGGGCCACGTTACTCAGAAATTTTGAATCGTTCCTCTCCAGCGCCTTCAAAGTCATGTCTATCAAGCTGAACACGCTCTGGTTCCCATCGATCACGAAGATATCCTTGACGTTGATTCCGAACTCTAAGGGATAACCGAGCACCATCGTCGTTCTGCTCTTCAGAGCCTCCGGCTTCACCACGATGTTTCCCTCTTCGTTCACAGGGGGGTTGCTGCCATCCAGCCCCGCAAAGATGTAATCCGAACCGACCTGCGTGTTCGCGATCTGAATCAGCTGCTGTTTGATCTTTACTATTTCTTCAGCAATGACGTGCCTCTGATCTGCGGTTAGCGTTCCGTTCGATGCCTGAACGAGCAACTCTCTGAGCCTCTGATAAAGCTCGCTCACCTGCTGGATTGATGTATCGTATCCCCTGACCAGGTTCTGTACGTAGTTCACGTTGCGTTCGTACTGCTGTAGTTCACGCAGTCTGCTGTCGAGGTTCGACGCTCTCGTCGCCAGAACCGCATCGTCGCTTGGATATCTTACCTTGGAACCGGAAGATATCTGATCGTGGAGCCTCGCGATTTGTGTAATGGTTTTTTGAATGTTGTACAGAACTCTTTCGCTCGTCATCCTGTCGGTAACCCTCATACGATCACCTGCCCACCACGCCGAGTTTGTCGATCACCCTGCCGATCATCTCGTCAACGGCCGTGATCACGCGCGCCGCCGCAGCGAACGCGTGCTGGTACTTTATCATGTTGGCCATCTCTTCGTCCAGCGAAACACCCTTGACTCTCTCTCGCTCTTGATCTATCTCCAACTTCAACGCCTCACTGTTGTCCCTCATCTTCTGTGCCGTTTCTGATTCAACTCCCAGCTCGGCGATCACACCGCCGAAGTATTCGAAGAAACTCTCCCTGCCGTCGGCGAGCAACCTCTCGTATTTGGCATCACGCATGTACCTGACCGCGTCAACGTTGCTCGATCCGATCGGTAGTATCGACAGTGCGTTCCAGACATCGTTGGACAGCACTTTGCCCAGGTCCACGGCGAGCGCCTCGGCATTCGCTTTCAAAACGCTCGATACGTCCCAGCTGGGAACGAAATAGAACGGTTCAGTCCTCTCTCTTCTGTTTATCGTGAAAAGCTCGCTCACGCTGAGCTTCGAGCGCAAACTACCGAAATCGTCGCCCCTGGAGATGAGACTGTAGTCCTCATTCCAGTCGGCATCGAAACTTGTTGGATCGCCATCTGTGTCTATCAAACCCAGAGCTTCGAACAGACCTTTTGGGCCGGTTATGTTGAAACTCCTCAGGTCGAACTCGAAGCTTCTTGCGGCGCGCAAAACGAAAGCGTTCTGTGGCGTTAGATCCGCGATCACTCCGGTGCCGAATTCGTTGATCTTCTTCACCAGGCTTTGTAGCGTGTCGACGGCTGGGTCGATGTGTATTGACGTGTTGTTGATGAACATTTGATAACCCTGTGAGCCGTCGAAGTTCGTTGAACCGTAGAAGATGTTTTCCAGCGTTGGCATGGGTTTGAGAACTTCGAACGTTCTGTTTTGCGCTCTGACCTGGGTTAAGAAGCCCATTTCGTCGTTGATCTGCACCCTGCTCCAATCGAATTCCAGCTCGCTCGTGGGAACCAGAACGAGCATGCTGTCGATGATGAAAGCCTTGACATTGTTGAGCTGTGTGTTGATCTCATCTCTTATCGAGCTGAGAGTCGTGGTTTCGTCTATTGTAAGGTTCAGGGTTTCCGCGATCTTCGTGCCGTCTTCCAGGGTTTCTTCAAAAGTGAGCGTGTAGGTACCATGAGTTAAGTTGGAAAAATCGCCGAAGGTCACAAGGGTCTTTTGCTGGGTTTCAAAACCGAGGTTCTTTAAAACGTTCGAGTTCGTATCGATAATCAAGACGTCGTTCAGGTTCGTCGTACTTTCAAAGTACAACCTGTGTGCAACAGAGGAAGATGTTGGTTGATGCTGCCCCACGTTCAAACTCAACCAGTTGGGCCACGTCGCTGAGAGCAGATCATCCACTTTTGTTCCCGCGTCGATTTTGAGTTCATCTGCGCTGTTGTTATCGAAGAAGACTAACCCGCCTTCCTGCGTAAGCACGGTGTTTCTTATCTCATCTTCTGTACGGTTGTTCATACCTGTGACAAAACGAATCGGTCCAGACAGCATTCTCCTGCTTCCGGCGATCCTGAAGATCGCAGGATCCGTTGTTTCCAGCGCTGGGTTGAGAACGAAAAAGTTCAAGTTCGTTACTTTTCCAGAAGCATCGAAGCCCGAACGATGGATGAGGTTCAATTTGTCGGTCAGATTCAGGGCGAACTCGTCGAGATAAAGCATGTACTTCACTAATATTGAATCTCTCAAATCGATGAGTGCTTTTAGCTTGCCGTCCATCAGGTCCAGCTTCGTCTGCCCAACGAACAGTTCGTAGAAGCCCTTGCCGTACGGTCTCTCCAAGGCTCTCACGAGGTTCTGGACCGAGCCTGAGAGTACGACCTGATCGCCAAACATGAGCATTACCTGGCCATCTTCTGTTTCTCTGTAACTTATGTTCCCGTAGCTGGCGAGCTCGTCCAAGATTCTGTCCCTCTCGTCCAGCATATCGTTTGGTGTTGTCTTGAGCGCGATCGCAATGCGCACCTGTTCGTTGATCTGTCTGAGCCTCGCAACGAGTTCGTTTATCTTGTCTGCCAGCAGCGCGATCTCTTTGTTTATGTCTTCACGAAGCTGTTCGAGTCTCGAATAGAGGTCTTTGATACCGTCGACGAGCTCTTGAGCACGGGACACGATTTGCCTTTTTGCAGCAACGTTCGTCGGATCGCTCATCACCTCTTCGAAAGAGAGTGAGAATGCGTCGTACAGGTTTCTTATACCGTTCTGCCCGGGTTCTGCCAGGAGCTGTTCGAAGAAGTGGAGGTTCGAAAAGATGCTGTTCCAGTAGTTGTACCTGTTTGAAACCTGCCGGAACTGGATATCCAAAAACATATCCCTCACACGCTGTATGTCCTTCACGTGCGCGCCCGTCCCGAGCATCAATGGAACAGACGGTTGTGTCAGCGTCGTGAGGGGTATTGGGGGCGTCGGTTCGATCACGGGGCGTTGACGCGAATAGCCTTCTGTGTTCGCGTTGGCTATGTTGTGTCCCACGACGTTCATGGCCAGTTTGTGCGTGTAAACACCGAGCAGCGCGGTGTTCAGGGTTCCAAAGAGGCTTAGGTTGGCCATCGCATCACCTACCTAATCTTTCTCTCAGCTTCGAATTCTCTCCTAAGTTTTATCGGCAGATCAGCTTTCTGCCTTGAAACTTCTTCTTTCCTCCGAGCCGAGGCGGGCTTTGGAATCGTAGGTTGAGAGGGAAGGAGGGTTCAAAAGCTTTTTCAGGAAATCGAAATACGCTTGGTGAAATTCTGACAGGCTGCGAATCCTTTCGATCCTGTGCGAAAGGTCCTTGAGGTGATCGACCAGCCTGAACAACCTTTCCATAAGGGTGGAATCCTGTTTGCAGAAATCGAAAAAGCTTGTCGTTTCACTGACTCCGAGTTCTCGTTTCAGCGCTTCAAAGAGGTCCATGCGATTGTTCTCGAGTCGCGAAAACTCCTCAAGGAGATCTTCGAGTCGAACGAGCCCTTCCTCGATGAGAGAAACATCCTTTTTCAACAAAAAACGCTCGCACCGTGCGAGCTCGTCTTCAATTTGCAGCAAAACACGTTCCTCTTTTTCGAGGATCGAAAGCAACCGTTCCATGAAATCACAGCTGCCTCATTATGTGCTTTGCTATCCTCTCCGGATCGATCGTGTAGATGCCCTGCTCTATCGCATTTTTGAGCTGTTCTACGAGTTTTTCACGTACTTCTGGAGTTTCTTTCGCTTCTTTCAGTAGCTCGACGACATTCAGTTTCTCCTCAACCTTCAGGGACTCGCCTTCGGTGCGGGGCTTTCTTTCGGTCTTCTCCGGAGGGGCTGGTTGCTGGATCTGAGATGGCCTCCCGACGCCATTGATCTCCTGCATGAACTTCCCTCCTCGTTTTGTATAATCGTCCGTGTGAAAGAAAACTTTAATGGCTGCGTGGTGATCTCTTGGACGGCTTCGGCAAATACACTTACAGAAACTCACTGGTCCACGCGATCAATCCCGTGCTCAAGATCGTGTATCTCATCGTGGCCTTGGCACTTTTCTTTACTTCGCGTTCTGCTTTTTATTGTATCACACTTTTCTCGACGCTGTTGATCTTGATGTTACTGTCAAAGGTTGGCCTAAGGATCTTTCTGCACGATCTGTTGAAATTCAAATGGCTTTTGCTGATCATCTTTTTTGTGCAAACCATTCCGTTTGCCAGCGCGAATCTCACGAGCTTGCTAGTTCGGGCATCGAGATCAGTTCTTCTTGTGAGCTTCAGCATCTTGGCAACCTCACTCGTCTTCAGAACGACCTCTAACGTGACGCTCGCAAGGGCTTTTGAAGTCATCCTTAGAGGCCTGGGCATGAAAAAGGTTGCGCGAAAAATCTCGCTGATGATCATGCTCGCCCTCGTGCAGATACCGATCCTCTTTGAACAAATGGAAAAAATCAGAACGGCGCAAACTCTTCGCGGCCAAACCTGGCGGACGAAGAACCCTCAGAAGGTGTTGAAGTCTCTCGAGTCCATAGTTGTACCGATGCTTTTCTTCAGCCTCAAGCGCGCAGAATCTCTGTCTGTATCTCTGGAGATGAGAAAGTACGGTATTTCCAGCAAGCCGACACTCTACAAACCTTTGAAACTGTCCTGGCCCGATTCTTTGCCCTTACTGATGATCACTTTGTTGTTTGTCTCAAAGTTCCTACGGTGGTAAAATTACTTTTCAGGAGGTGTCGTGCATGAAGAAGTTCCTCTTTCTGGTCGTTCTGTTGCTTTCGACGCTCTTGCTTGCCAAACCGAGTCGCGTGGCGTACGTGATAAACGGTTCACTCGGAGACCAGTCTTTCTACGATTCCGGGTATGCGGGGATCAAGAAGCTTGAGGAAGACTTCAAGGTTCAGACAAGGGTCATAGAATGCAACTTCGATCCTTCGCTCTACTATCCGAGCTTGGTGACGGCAGCACAATGGGCGGATGTGATCTTCGTCATATCCTACGGTTTCGAGGAAGAACTCAAGCAGGTCGCGATGAAGTTCCCAAACAAGATCTGGGTGAACATCGACACCGTTGTGCAGGACGAAAAAGGCATCATCTCCAGTGTTGACTACCGTGAAGAGGAAGGTGCCTTCCTTGCGGGTGTTGTTGCGGCCATGGTCACGACGATGACAGATCTGGCTGGCATCAATCCGCAGAAAATTATCGGAGCTGTCGGTGGTGACGACGACATAGTGATAAGATCCTTCGTCTACGGATACGAGCAGGGCGCGAAGTACATCGATCCGGAAGTTCAGGTGAAGGTGATCTACGTCGGTACATGGGACGATCCGGCGAAGGGCAAGCAGGCTGCGCTCCAGCTTTACGCGGAAGGTGCCGACGTGGTTTTTCAGATCGCTGCGCTCACAGGTTTTGGCGTTCTTCAGGCCGCCAAGGAAGTTGGTAAGTATGCCATTGGTGTGGACAGCAATCAGAATCCACTGGTCCCAGGGCGTGTGATCACGAGCGATCTCAAGGAAGTTGGTAAGTCGATCTATACCGTATTCAAGATGATCCTCGATGGGACCTTCGAGCGCGGGAAGGTCTACAGCTTCGGTGTGAAGGAAGGCATGGTGGGCCTTGCAATCGACGAATACACAAGAAAAATACTGCCTGAGAGCGTGATTGAAAAGATCATTGACATACAGAACAAGGTGGCCAGCGGAGAGATAAAGGTAGAACCGTACAGGCCTTGAGGTGACGGTTTTGCTCGTTGAGATGATCGATATATGCAAGGTCTATCCACCGAACGTGGTGGCGCTCAAGCATGTGGATTTCTCGCTCGAGCGCGGTGAGATACACGCATTGGTTGGAGAAAACGGAGCAGGGAAATCCACGCTGATGAAGATCCTCTCGGGCCTGATCAGGCCCTCGTTCGGTGAGATACGCGTGAACGGACAGAGAGTGCAGATCAACAGCCCGGTCGTGGCCGCACGGCTCGGAATAGGTATGGTCCACCAGGAGCTCGCGCTGGTTGGTTCTTTGAGGGTGTACGAAAACGTGGTTCTCGGTTCGGAGCCATCCCGTTTCGGTCTTCTTCAGCCACAGAAATCCTCACAGATGGTCAAACAGCTTGCGGAAAGGTTTGGCTTGAACGTTGACGTGGACGCCATAACGCAAGAACTCTCCGTTGCGGGACGTCAAAAGGTGGAGATACTCAAGCAACTTTACAGAAACGTGGACATCTTGATCCTGGACGAGCCCACTGCAGCCCTCACACCCCAGGAGAGCGAGGAGCTCTTCGATGAGATGTTCAAACTAAGAGAAAGAGGAAAAACGATCGTATTCGTCAGTCACAAGCTGGACGAGGTCCTGAAGATCTCCGACAGAATCACCGTCCTCAGAAAGGGCGAGAAGATCGCCACCGTTAAGAACGATGGAAGCATCAGCGCTGCCCAGCTCGCAGAGATGATGGTTGGTAAGAGGATTGAGCTCGTTTCGATCAAAGCTCGCCGGCCCGCAGGTGATCCTGTCCTGGTGGTGAAGGACCTGTCATTGGTCGATAGAACCAGCGGGAAGAAACTCCTTGATGGTGTGAATCTCACCGTGCACGCAGGCGAAGTTGTGGGAATCGCAGGTGTGGAGGGAAACGGTCAGAACGAACTGATCGAGGTTTTGATCGGCCTGAGAAAACCGACCTCAGGTAGCATAAAGATCATGGGTGAAGACGTGACGAACCTTGATCCAAGACAGAGACGCGCTTTCATAGCCTACGTACCGCAGGACAGAAAGAACGTGGGACTCGCACTCAAGGCCACTATCATGGAAAATCTCATCATGACACACCACATGAATCCTCCGTTGAGGAGAAAATGGTTGCTCGATAAATCTGTGGCGAAAGATTTTGCTTCCCGACTCATAAAAGATTTCGAAATCGTTTGCAGGGGCCCTTTCGAGAAAGTTCAGAACCTATCGGGTGGTAACCAACAGAAGGTGGTCGTCGCGAGGGAGATATCTCTGAACAGACAGCTCATCCTGCTGGACCAGCCCACTAGGGGTCTTGACGTGGCCTCGACGCAGTACCTGCGAGATCAGGTGCTCATGCTGAGAGACTCCAGCAAGGCCGTGTTACTTGTGAGTGCGGATTTGGACGAGCTGATGGATCTTTCCGACAGGATCTACGTGATGCGCTCGGGCCGCATTGTGGCCGAGCTGGATCCTCGAACCGTTGACAAAACCGTCGTCGGTTATCACATGCTGGGGGTAAGCGCGTGAACCATGTGAGGCCCATCCTTCAAACGATCCTCGCGATAGTATTCGCCTTCTTGGTGGCGGCGATTTTCATCCTTCTGCATCGCAGTTCTCCGTTTGAGGTCTACGGTGCGCTCTACCAGTACGGTTTGGGTTCCTGGTTTTCCTTCTCCAACACCTTGAACGCAGCTTTTCCACTGATACTGACCGGTCTTTCAGCCTCTATCGCCTTCATGTCTGGTGTCGTGAACCTTGGTCAACACGGCCAGTTTCTCTGGGGTGCTCTGGTGTGTGCGGTGCTTGGGGTGTATCTGAGGTTGCCAAGTTGGCTGGCCGTTCCTTTGTTGGCAATCCTCGGAGGACTTGCTGGCGCGGCCTGGGCCGGGCTTGCGGCGTTTTTCAAACGAAGGTACAGAATGGATGAGTTCATCTCCACGCTGATGCTCAACTTCCTGGCCGAGTACATGACGCTATATCTGGCAACTTACCCTTTCCTGGACCCGAAAGCCTATGTGCCGGCAACGCGTTTGATCAGACCCGAGTACTTCATGACGGGCGTCTTCGGCGTGAACGTTGCGTTCTTCGTCGCTTTCTTCATGGTCTTTTTGTGCTGGTGGTTCGCGTGGAGAACCTGGCAGGGTTACGAAGCACGCATGATGGGTTACAACAAACTCTTCGCCACAGTTGGCGGGTGCGATGTGGAGAGCGACACGACCTTGATCTTACTTTTCAGCGGTTTTCTCTCAGGTCTTGCCGGTGCGCTGCTGATACTTAACGGTACTCAACACAGGTTCACGAAGGGAATAGGCGCGAACTTCGGTTGGGACGGTGTTATGATCGCGATCATGGCGAACAACGGGGTTTTCCAGACGTTCTTCTACGCTCTCTTCATGGGTTTTTTGAAGAACGGGGCAGTGGGTATGGAGTTTGAGACATCCGTACCCTCGGAGTTTGTGATGTTCCTGCAATCAATAATAGTGCTCACACTTGTTGGGACGCGCTCTGGCATTGCCAGCCTCACCGACTGGCTCAGGGCAAAACGAGAACTCGGCAAGCTGGTGAAGTGATGTGGGTGCGATCGTTGTTCAACTTCTCCATGCAGCGTTGAGCAGTGCAACACCGATAGCTCTGGCAGCGTTGGGTGGCATGTTCAGCTACCACGCCAACGTTTTCAACATCGCGATGGAAGGCATGATGTTGATGGGCGCTTATTACGCGGTCTATGGTGCGTACAGGTTTGGACACTGGCTGTACGGTGTGCTGTTTGCGCTGTTGAGTGGCCTTATTCTGGCGGGCATTTTCTCGCTGCTGGCGATCGTTTTGAAGGTCGACGAGTTCATAACAGGAATAGGCATAAATATGCTCGCTCTGGGATGGACAACTTATTCGTTGAGAGCCACCTTCCAGGTCAAGGGTGCCTTTATCTCGCAGACCATACCACCCATCCCAAGAGTCAGACTGCCTGTAGTCGAGAAGATTCCCTTTCTCGGAGCGGTTTTGTCTTCACATCCTTTCCTCGTTTTCGTCGCCGTGCTGGCTGCCTTCGTCTGCCACGTGGTTTTGTACCAAACCAAGTTCGGCCTGAGACTGAGGGCCACCGGAGAAGAGCCAGCCGCCGTCGCTTCCGTCGGTTTGAGCATCGGCAGACTCAAGTTCTGGAGTGCGGTGCTCTGTGGAATCTTCTCTGCCTTGGCAGGCGTTTATCTCTCGCTCGGATACGTAACACTCTTCTCTGAGAACATGTCCAACGGTCGTGGATGGATATCCCTTGCGATCATCATTCTGGTCCGTGGCAGACCTGTGCCAATCATGCTGATGTCGCTTGCCTTCGGCCTTCTGGAAAATTTGGGTATGTTGCTACAGCGCTACGATGTACCACCCCAATTCACGGCCATGCTTCCGTACGTTGCAACGCTTTTTGTACTGTACAGTTACGCAAGGAGGTTGAAAACTTCGTGAAGGCCTGGCGGTACGAACACGAGCTCAGAAGAAACGCAAAGCCCGATTTGAACTGGCGATCCGAATGGGAATCGATGGGAGAGTACGAGATCTTCCCGAAGGATTTGGTATCCATGTTCTGGTCCAGCAGGGTTCCTGGTTCCGGAGCTCCCGAGTGTCTCATCGCAGGTGCGATACAGTCTGTGGAAAACATGGGACGGGACGTGTCGCGCGCGGAGAAGCTTTTCGACGAGGGTCTGAAACACTTTGAGGAGGGAGAGCTCGAGCATCTCAGAGCGACAACAGCGTTGATATTCGATGAGCTGTCTCGAGCACCGATTTTGAAAGATCATCCCTATCACACGTTCGAACGCCCCCTCTCCTGGAAGGAAGTATCGGCGCGGATCTCTCATGAGAACTTCGACGTCGAAGCTTCCCGTCTGTACGATTCTGTGCTCGGAGGATGGCTGGGGCAGATCAGTGCCGCGAGCATGGGTACCAAGTTCGAAGGCTTCTTTGGTAAGCAGCTCGAATTCGTTTCCAGAGAAGATCTTACAAAATACGTTGAAGAAGAGGGTGGCTACAACGACGACATTGTTTACGAGATTGTGGCGATCGAGGCTCTTTCTCGTTTGAGAAAACCATCTTCAAGGCAAATCGGTTTGTTCTGGCTGAAACATATCCCGTTCGGTTGGAGTGCTGAGTACATCGCACTCGAGAACCTCAAAAGAGGCATTTTCCCACCGGATTCCGGCAGATTCAGAAATCCCTTCCAAGAGTGGATCGGCGCTCAGATGAGGTGCATGCTCTACGGTCTTCTTCGTCCAGGAAAACCTTACGAAGCCGCACAACTTGCACACATGGATTCGATCATCTCCCACTCTGGTAACGGTGTTTACGGTGGAATGCACAGCGCTGTGCTCACATCGCTCGCGTTCGTGTTTAAAGATCCGAGAGAACTCGTTCTGAAATCTCTGGATTACCTTCCCGAGCGGAGTGAGTTTGCAAACGTTTTGAGAAAAACCATAGATTGGTGCAGAAGCTGTCGTACCTGGAGACAGGTCAGAGACTGGGTCGAAGAAAAGTTCAGGAACTACAACTGGATCCACGTTTATCCGAACGTTTGTTGTGTCGTAACAGCGCTCTGGTTTGGTGAAGGCAAATTCGACGAGACTATGGAGATCGTGCTGAAAATGGGTTTCGACGTCGACTGCAACGCAGGAGAAGTCGGTACAATCTTAGGTGTAATGACGGGCTCAAGCTTGATACCGCATCGCTGGGCGGAGCCCTTGAAGGGCAGTGTGAAGACGTATGTGAAGGGTTTCGAGAAAGTTTCGATAAAGCGACTCGCAGAGCTCACTTTGAAGCTCTCTGAGAAGCTTTCTTGTTGAATTTCGAAACTTGCCCTCTTGACATCTCGTGCGAGTGATGATTTATAATATCGTGACTCGAGATCGACGGGAGGGAGACAGCAGTGGATAAGGAGGAACTCATGGAAAGGATCAAAGAAATAATCGCTGACAAACTGGGTGTGGAGATCGACGAGGTTACGGACGATGCAGACCTCATTGACGATCTCGATGCAGACTCTCTCGACCTCGTGGATCTGGCAATGGCGATCGAAGACGAGTTTGGCGTCACGATACCGGACGAGGAGCTAGAAAAGATACGAACCGTGAAAGATGTCTTCAAGGAGTTGTACGACAAGATAAAACTGGCTGAAGAAGAGGAAAGCGAAGAGGAAGAGTGAGCGTCGCTGGCTCTGTCCAGCGACGCGTTTTCATTTCTCGATCTTCACAACAAGCGCTTCACCTTCGATCGTTTCATCCACCACGATGAACGTCTCGTAAGCTTTCGTGACGCTCCTGGCCGCAAGTCCATCCTTTAAAAAGACGACGATTGACGGGCCTACCAAATGCGTTCGACTACAGGTGCGATAGACGCTGAAGGTTCCACAGTTCACCCTCTCAAAGTTTCTGTGTATCAGCGTTTCGATCTGGAAGTCTTTGACTGCCGCCAGAGCTTTTTCAATGTGCGTTTCTCTTTTCCTACCCCAGTCGTAGATTCTGTAGGTCAGATCGGAAGCTTGCTGGATCTCGACGACAACGCTTTCAGGTCCGAGAGTGTGTATCAAACCTGCCGGAACGAAAAAAAGATCCCCGGCACTCATATCCAGATAGACCAGATGTTCAGAGATCCGCGAAGGCTCTGAACAGTTCTTCAGGACCGTGCCGTTCGGTACCACGGCAACCTTGCCAGGTTCAACGAAGTACCAGCATTCTGTTTTACCCCAGGGTTCGTTCTCAAAATTTTTCGCAACCGTATCGTCCGGATGCACTTGTATCGAGAGCCACTGCGCGGGCGAAACGAGTTTGATCAACAATGGAAAGCGTGGAAAATCCATGCCGAGGTCCTTCATCAAAGTTCTCAAGCTCAACTGGCTCTGATCCACCACGTTTGTCACGAACGGTTCCAGATCGGACAGGAGCCACACTTCACCTATGAATGGTGAGGTTTCTATGTTGAACAGTTTGTTCAACTTTGGGTTGCCCCAGACCATGGGCCTGAAGCGAGGTTCAAGCTTCAGAACCACCAGAATAACCCCCAACTCTGATTTGTTCGTTTTCAACGACCAGCAAAACTTTTTGAAGAGCTTTATCGTTGTAGTACCGCCTGTCAAAGATGTATATTTCGACACCGGGGTGCAAGATCTTCCTCACGATAACTTTGGCAAACATGTACTTTTGTTTCATGCGAATTTGAATTTCCTCAAGCTCTCTTTCCGCCAGTTCTATGCTGTTTCTCAGGTTTATCATGCTCTGGCCAACTTTTCTGAAAAGTTCTACCTTGTCCGAGGGAAGTTTGCCCTGGTTTCTGTCCATGATCTCCTTGAGCGTTTTATAAACGGCGACGAGTTTGTTCAGGTTCTCTCTGTCCAGCTCAATCTGGGCCTTCAGCACCTTCATTCTTTCTCTCTCTTCGGGCTCCACCCCAACCTCTATGTGTGTTTTCACACCGAGTTCGGAACCGATCTCCTCGGCCTCAACGTAAAATCCTGCCGAGATCGTCCCACCCACGATGACACCTTTGTTTCCCCTGGCGATCACCTTTTCTCCGGCCTTTATTTGCGAGTTTGTGATCGGACCCTCGACAATGACGGCCTTTCCGGCTTCGACGATCGCGTTCTCCACGAACTTCGCTCTAACCTCTTCTTTCGCCTTGACGATGCCTTTTTCCCTGCCCTTTATACCCAGGGCCGAGACGCTGCCTTCGAAAGAAACCACAGTGGCTGCCTCTATGACTCCACCAACGAGCACGTCACCTTTTGCCTTCACAGTAAAACCAGGTTTCACATCGCCTTTTATCTGTACTTCACCGGGAAAATCGATGTTTCCAGTGGAATAGTCCACATCACCTGAGACGTTCAAAACCTCGTTGACGTCTATCGTGCCATCTGCTGCCGCAACCAGGATGCCATCCACAGCAGCAACGACTTTTTTTCCGTCTTCGACGAGTCTCACGTTCCTGCCGAGCTTCATCTGCGGAGGTTTTCCGGGCTTCGGTTTCAGGACCCTGCCGAGCACGTTTCGACCCTCTTCTCCCTCAGTTGGAGGGATGATCTCAGCCACAGTCTGACCTGCCTTCACGATCGTCCTCATACGTGCGGGAAGTTCCCTCAGATCGATTTTCCCCTTTTCGGCAGCGCTCTGCCCATCTTCGGCCTGTTCCGGTTTGATGATCACCACCTGGCCATCCTTCCCGTCCACAGGCTTTTTCCCGACGGCAACAAGCACGGGCCTGTCGAAAATTTTCGACTTCAAGATGTTCTCTATTGCATCTTCCATGATACCGTAGACGACACCGTATGATTTGAGATGAGAGATTAGATCTTCCTTTTCGATCTCCTCGTTCGGTTCCGCCGACACTATCATGTGAGCCTCCATGGCATCCTGCGAAACCTTCACCTGTACCTTCATTGGCCCTATCCCTCTCTCCAACCTGACTCAGCAAGAAACTTCTCCAAGTCTCTCAGCGATCTCTCGGCTGCTTTCGTCCTGTTTTTGCTGTCTTTAAGCAAACCATAGTTCGCGTACATGGGCTGGAGTTGGTCCGTGATACCGTTACAAACGTATTCAAAGAGCGAACCCATCATCGTCGTCGATGGGAGTCTGAGCAAGCTCTGTCCCTTCAGGTATCTGTAGATGTTCAGCGCCACGTAAAGACCACTCGCTGCCGATTCCATGTATCCCTCCACCCCCGTTATCTGGCCGGCAAAGAAGACCTTCTCTGTTCCCTTCAACCGAAAATGGCAATCCAAGACCTTTCTCGAGTTCACGTAGAAGTTTCTGTGCATCACACCGTATCTGAGGATCTCAGCGTTCTCCAAGCCGGGAATGAGCCTTATCACTCGCTTCTGTTCTGGCCACTTCAACCTCGTTTGAAAGCCTACTATATTGTACATCGTACCTTCGACATTTTCCTTTCTCAATTGAACGACCGCGTACGGTTGTCTGTTGGTTCTCGGATCTATCAAACCTACGGGCCTCAGTGGCCCAAAGAGCAGAGACATCTTTCCAGACCTTGCTATCTCCTCTATTGGTTTGCAACGTTCGAAGAGCAGGCAACTGTCGAAGTCCTCAACAGGTACAACCTCTGCACTCACCAGGGCCTCGTAGAATCTTTCGTACTGTTCCTCATTCATGGGGCAGTTGATGTAATCGCTCGTTCCCGTACCGTAACGGTCGGCGAAGAACACTTTGGAATAGTCTATGCTGTCCGCAGCGATTATGGGAGCCACAGCGTCGAAAAAATACAGAGCCTTTCCAAGTTTCTCACTCAACCAGTTCATGAGCGGTTCACACGTGGCTGGGCCCGTCGCGATCACCCACACGTTGCCATCGTCCGGTATCTCGCTGACTTCTTCCACTATCAGTTGGACCCCACTCTTTAAGACCTCTTCCGTCACCCTCATGGAAAATTTTTCGCGGTCCACCGCCAGCGCTTTACCCGCGGGTACACGGCATTCCCTCGCGATCTTCAATGTGAGAGAACCGAACAGCTCCATCTCGCTTTTCAACAGACCCGAGGCGTTTCGAAGTTCCTCGGACTTGAGAGAATTGCTGCACACGAGTTCGGCGAAGAAACCCGTTCTGTGCACCGGTGTCATCTTGGCGGGCCGCATCTCGTGCAGGATCACTTCGATACCCCGTATCGCGAGCTGATAGGCCACTTCTGAGCCAGCGAGTCCAGCACCAACAACGTGAACCTTCAACAAACCCGACCTCTCACTTTCTTTTTCAAAACTAGCAGATTACCCTGGCACACGTTCGAAAATTCGACAGAGTCGAACACCTTATGGATTATGTACAGGCCGAATCCACCTTCTCGCTCTGGATCCGGTAATCTGGGCTTCAGCAGTTTGGGATCGACGTGATCGCCGTAGTCTCTGATGAAGACCACCAGCTCCTCACCATCCCAAAGAATCGAGAGTTTTACTGGTTTGGTCTGATCGCCTCCGTACGTGTGCTTTATGACGTTCGTTAAGGCTTCGTTGATAGCGATCTCCAGGTCCCACACGTTTTCTTCCGCAATACCACGTTGTCTTAGAAAGGTCTTGACGATGCTGCGCGCTACTCTCGTGTTCAGAGGGTTGGAGTTGAACGCGGCAACGAACCACTCTCTCACTGTTTTTCACCTTTCTTTCCGCCCGTGAGCCCCAGGACGTAAGCGTGGCATTCCAATCCGACGTCGAACCTCAGCAAATACTTGTTCTCAAGTTCCATCTGCATCCGAAAAGCCTCGCTCGGTGAAACGTTCAGTGCTGTCGCAAAACTCTGTAAATCTTTGGATAGCAACCTGTGAGCAATGGTTTCTAGGTCAGAATCGTCTATCTTGACGTTCAGATCGTATTCGAACAGCTTTTCGTAAAAGAACGTTCCTTCGCCCAGCACGTACCTGTCGAGCAACAAAGCTTCGCGAATTGCCTCCCTTGGATCTTCACAAGCACTTGACACACACAGTTTCGCGTTCGGGAGTACTGGCAGCAGATTCGTTGAGAAGATGTACAGATCGTGTTCTCCAACGTTGAGCGTGCCTATCGCAACCGAACTCAGCCTTTCTCTCGCCGCGCAACGCTGAGCAAAATCCCTTGCGCGGAGCAGGCCCACGTACCTTTTTCCACGCCACGCGTCAATCTGACTGGCGAGTTGTTCAACGCTGTCAGGCCAACGTCTCTCGCTCAACAGCAAATGATCAACGTAACATCGCACGGCATCGCTGAGAGACTCGTCCTTCAAAAAGCCGAGTACCAGCCTTCCCGCAATGGTTTCGATCGGTGTCAGAAGAATTTCTAAGCCGTGTGACCGAACCGAGACTGATGTGTTTGATTGCAAGACCAGCTGGACGTAGCTGAACAGCTCGTTTCCAACCCCAATATCGTCTCTGATGATCCCTTCAGCACTGGCGAGAACGCAACGCATTCTTTTCCTCCCTTTCCTGCAACGATCTCAAACAACCGCAGTAGTTCTGTCGGTAAAGTCCAAGCTCTCTGCTCAGTTGAACGCTTCTGAGAAAGCCATCTTTCTTCTTGAAATCGCTCGGCATGTAGGAGATTTTAAACTGCCCTTCCAGCTCCGTTCCGATGGAGTTTATCAGCCTCGCATCCTTTTTTGGGCTCGTGGTGAGCGTGGTGGCAAAAACATTGTAACCTATATCGCTCGCGAACTGAGCGGTCACCATCAATCTATGCCTTATGCACTCTTCGCATCGCTTCGATCTTTCACCAAGGTGCAAAAAATCTGCGACACACCTGTACCATTCTTCTTTACCTTTTTCCTGCACGATGAGTTTCAGATTCCACAGTCTGGACAGCTTCACCACAGCCTGTAATCGTCTGTCGAATTCCTCTTCGGGTTCGATGTTGGGATTGTAGAAGAACAGCACCGGTTCGATCCTGGCCATTCTCAATCGTTCCACGGCCACCGTGGCATCCGGAGCACAGCAAACGTGCAAAAGCATCAGAATCTCCTCTCGCTGTCGATCAGAATTGTCACAGGACCATCGTTGATCGATTCAACCTCCATATGCGCTCCGAAGATACCCTTCTCAACTTTTCTCACTTGCCCTCGCATCTTTTCAATGAACAGTTCGTAAAACTTTTCACCCATCTCAGGTGGAGCAGCCTCGTCGAAAGACGGGCGTCTGCCTCGTCTGCAATCTCCATAGAGCGTGAACTGAGATATCACCAGTAGCTCGCCGTCCACCTGCAGAAGGCTCAGGTTCATCCTGCCATTCTCATCCTCAAATACTCTCAAATTTGCGATCTTTTCGCACATCCAGTCCACATCTTTCTCCGTGTCGTTCTTACCCACACCCAGATAGACCAGCAGACCTTTCTCGATACGACCCACCAATTTGCCATCAACAGTGACGCTTGCCCTGTGAACTCTCTGCACAACTGCCCTCAAGAGCTCTTCCCCCTCTCGACACGCACAACGACAGGATTGTTTTCCAGTATGCGTCTTGCCTCATCGAGCTGGTTCGTGTCGCTCACCGTCACCATCAGGGAGGCAACGGAGTAGTTCCATCTCGTCGACACGAGTTCCGCTCTGACTACGCTTGCTCCTTTGCTCTCCAGGGCCTGAACCAGTTTACCGATCTCCGCCTTGTCTTTGAACTCCACTCTGAGCGTGGTTTGATAGCGATTCTGAGTCTGTCCGTTCCAGCGCGCATTGAAGACCTTTTCCGGGTCCACATTTTTCACATTTTTGCAGCTCGCGGTGTGTATCGTGATACCCCTCCTGCTCACCACCCCAACGATGTCATCTCCAGGAACTGGTTCACAGCATTTTGCCAGGTGGATCTCTATGTTCTTAAGACCATCGATCTCGATATCTGCACCTATGCGCGGTTTGCTCTTTAAACGTTTCGAAACCTTTCGCTCACTCTCTTCTGCCAGGGGGCTGAGGATCCTGACAAGCTCTTTGGGACCTATCGTACCTTCACCGATCCTGCTGAAGAACTCTGTTTCGTCTATACCCTGAGACTGAAGATACTTCCTCATCTCAGGCGTTTTCAGGATTTCTTCGATGGGTTTTGCGAACTGCTTGCTGACCCTCCTCAGTACGTCCTTGCCCCTTTCAATGAGCTCGCTTTGAAGTTGCTCCCTGAAGAACTTTCTTATCTTGGCTTTCGTGCGGGGGGACTTGGCGTACTTCAACCAGTCTAGGCTTGGCCTGCCCGACTTGTTCACAACGATCTCAACGATGTCTCCATTTTTGAGCTCGTAATCTATGGGAACGAGTCGGCCATTCACTTTGGCTCCGCCAAACTTGTGACCGATCTCTGTGTGCACCGCGTAAGCAAAGTCGATCGGCGTTGCACCACGGGGTAGATGCTTCACTTCGCCCTTAGGTGTGAAGACGAAAACTTCGTCTATCTCGAGCTCTTTCTTAAGTTCCTCCAGACCCGTCAGATTCTTGGTGAGCTCTTTCCTCCACTCGAGCAGTTGCGTGACCCATTTCTGCATGGTCTTGACGTTGATGCCCTCTTTGTATATCCAGTGCGCTATGAGACCGTACTCAGCCTCAGCATGCATTTCCCAATCTCTTATCTGTACTTCTAAAGGTTCGCCGTAACCGGTGATGACCGTCGTGTGGAGTGACCTGTAGCCGTTCGATTTGGGTGCCGCGATGTAATCCTTGATCCTACCGGGAAGCGGTTTCCAAAGACTGTGCACTATCCCGAGCACGCTGTAACACGTCACCACATCGTTCACGATAGCCCTGATCCCAAACAGATCGTAGATTTCGTCGAATTCTTTCCCTTTCTGGTTCAGTTTCTGCCATATGCTGTAGTAGTGTTTGAACCTTCCCTCGACGTGTGCCTCGATGCCACTCTGCTGCAAAGCTTCCTTCAACGTCTTCACGTACTCGCTAATCCTCTGTTCCCTTTCCTTCCTTTTCTCGGCCACGAGTATCTTGATCCTGTTGTACTCGTTCCGGTTCAACGTTTTGAAGGACAGGTCCTCCAGTTCCCACTTTATCGTGTATATGCCCAGCTTGTGCGCAATGGGCGCATAGATCTCGAGCGTTTCTTTCGCTTTGTAAATCTTTTTCTGCTCGTCCTTCACGAAGTCGATGGTTCTCATGTTGTGCAATCTGTCGGCGAGTTTTACCACGATGACCCTGATATCCTCGGCCATAGCAAAGAGCATCTTCTGGATCGTTTCCAGTTTCAGAATCGAGTCCGCCGAATCCACCGGCGCGTTGATCCTGCTCACTTTCGTGACGCCGTCCACTATACGCGCAACCTGCTTTCCGAACATTTTTTCGATGTCTTCCAGTTTCACCCGTCCCTGGCTGTCCTCAACAACATCGTGCAGCAGGGCCGCAATCAACGTTTCGATGTCGACGTTCATCGAAGCGAGTATCTTGCACACCTCTAAAGGATGGCTCAGGAAAGGTTCTCCGGATTCTCTGGACATTCCTTCATGTGCGAATGAGGCCAATCTGTAGGCTTTGGCCAGCTTTTCTTTGTCTTCCTCGGTGAAGCTCCTCGTCGAGAGCTTCAATATGTCGGAAACAATTTTCATCTCATCACTCATCCTCTTCGCCTCTTTCTGCTCTCCTGCCATCCTTCAGGTAGAACGCGAGGGTGGCTATGTCGGACGGAGTGATGCCCGGTATTCTGCTCGCCTGCAACAGCGTCTTCGGCCTTTCACGTGAGAGTTTCTCCCGCGCTTCATACGAAAGGTTGGCTATCTTCGAGTAGTCAACATCCTCTGGGATCTTCACCTCGTCGAGATTCTTTAGCATTTCCGCTTCTCGAACCATCTTCTCGATGTAATCTTCGTACTTCGCGGAGAGTTCAACCTGTTCTATCACTTCCACATCTTCTATGGGTGATGGGTCGAGCTCCCTGATCTTCTCGTAGTTAACGTTTTGTCGCTTCATCAAGGCAAACAAGGACGAAGGCTGTCGCAGCGGTTGTGTTCCAATCAGCGTCAACAGGTCGTTCACCTGGTTTGTCGGTGTTACAACGATTTGCTTCAATCTTTTGACTTGTTCTTCGATGTCTTGTTTCAACCGCAGCACCTTTTCGTAGAACCACTTGGGTACGAGCCCCACGCGATATCCTTTCTCTGCCAATCTCAAGTGGGCGTTGTCGTGTCTCAGCAGCAACCTGTACTCAGCGCGGGATGTCAGCAATCTGTAAGGTTCATCCACGCCCTTCGTCACCAGGTCATCTATCATCACACCTATGTACGCTTCCGATCTGTCCACGTATATCGGTTCTTCAGCCCTGAGTTTCTGCACAGCGTTCATCGCTGCGATCAGTCCCTGGCCTGCGGCCTCTTCGTATCCGCTCGTGCCGTTGATCTGTCCGGCGAAGAACAGACCCTCAACGATCTTGCTTTCCAGAGTGTGGTAAAGTTGCCTGGGATCTATGTAATCGTACTCGATTGCGTATGCGGGTCTGACGATATGCGCAGCCTCGAGGCCCGGTATAGACCTTATCATGTCGAGCTGTACATGATAGGGCAGGCTCGTGCTCAGGCCGTTCAGGTAGTACTCGTCGGTGTCTCTTCCTTCGGGTTCGACGAAGATCTGGTGCGAGATCTTTTCCGGAAACTTCACCACCTTGTCTTCTATCGACGGGCAGTACCTTGGGCCCCTCCCCGAGATGAGTTTGACCTCACCATAGAGCGGAGAAAAGGCTAGGTTTTCCTGAATGATCTTCTTCGTCTTTTCGTTCGTATAAGTGAGCCAGCAGGGATAATCCTTCGGCAGAACCTTCGGCTCGCTGAAATAGGAAAAACAGAGTGGTTCGTCCGCGGTGTCCTGACGCTTCATCTTGCTGAAATCGATCGTCTTACCGAGAACCCGCGCAGGGGTGCCCGTTTTGAACCTTCCAATTTTGAAGCCGAGCCGTACCAGGGCTTCCGAAAGTCCTTTGGCTGGGAAATCTCCGAGCCTACCAGCCTCGAAGGTCTGTCGACCTATGAAAATCTTCCCGTTCAGGAACGTTCCGGTGGTCAGTATGACCGCACGCGCCTCGTAAATTATGCCGAGTTTGTCCACGACGGCCTTTATACGGCCATCTTCGACGATGAGATCGCACACTTCTGCCTGCTTCAAGAAAAGGTTTTGGGTCTGTTCCAGTGTTTTCTTCATCGTCAGGCTGTATCCGACTTTGTCGATCTGTGCGCGCAGTGCGCGCACGGAAACACCTTTGCTGGTGTTCAGCATTCTCACGTTTATCATCGTTCGGTCGGTCGTCTTTGCCATCTCCCCGCCGAGCGCGTCGATTTCCCGCACCACAATGCCCTTGGCCGGGCCTCCGATGGCTGGATTGCAGGAAGCCCAGGCTACCTTGTCGAGATTGGAAGTTATCAGAAGAATCTTGAAGCCACACCTTGCGGCGACGAGGGCTGCTTCCACCCCGGCGTGACCCGCGCCCACGACGACCACATCGTAAGACTCTCTCACCTTTCTCACCTCTGGTCTTGTTCAACAATTGATTGTAACATGTGATGAAGAAAGCTTTCCTTCGCGGGATATTCATGAACTTTGTGGTAAAATCTTGCTGCAGCGTGAGGTGATGAACTTGCGCATCCTGCTCACCAACGACGATGGTGTTACGTCCATTGGCCTTTTGACGCTCGCAGAGATTCTTTCCGAAAAGCATGACGTCCTCGTCGTGGCGCCGGAATCTGAGCAGAGCGCCACGGGACATGCGATAACCGTGAGGATGCCCATCTGGGTGAAGCGAGTGAAGGTCTTCGAGCATATACCGGTGTACGCCACAACGGGAACTCCCGCGGACTGTGTGAAACTCGGAGTGGAAGTCATTGGCGAGAAAAACATAGATCTGGTGATCAGTGGTATAAACCTCGGTTACAACCTCGGCACTGACATCGTTTATTCAGGAACGGTGTCCGGTGCTATAGAGGGTGCGCTCCTTGGAATACCTTCTCTTGCTCTGTCTGCTCCTGCCGTCGAAGATTTCGACTACAAAAGAGCGGCGAGGTTCACCATGGATTTCATCGAAGAATTTGACTTTTCAATCCTCGAAAGGTTCACGGCACTGAATTTGAACTTCCCGACTGGCAAGATCATAGGCTGGAAGGCAGCCCGTCAGAGCGCAAGGAGATACGCGGACCGGTTCGAGGCAAGGGTCGATCCGATGGGAAACACCTATTACTGGATGTACGGCGATGTCGTCGAAGATGACGAGAGAGCTGATTGTGACTACGTGGTCGTGAGAGAAGGTTACGTCTCCGTCACACCAATAACAGTTTTCATGACGCACGAGCGGCTGCTCGACAAGCTGAGGGAGGTAAGCGAAGGTGAGAAAGATAAGGCTCCTTGGAGATCCGGTGCTTAGAAAGAGGGCTAAGGAGGTCTCTCAGATAGATGAGAACGTTCTGAGTATCATTAAGGACATGTTCGAAGTCATGTATGCAGAGGATGGTGTTGGTCTGGCTGCCCCACAGGTGGGCGTGTCTTTGAAGATCATAGTGATGGACGATGGCACACCGAGGGCCATGATAAATCCCAGGATCGTTTACAAGAGTGAGGAAAAAATTATCGGTGAGGAGGGTTGTCTGAGCATTCCGGAAATCTTTGAAAATGTGGAGCGCAGTAAAGAAGTGATCGTGAAGTACACAGATGAACACGGAGTCGAACACGAAGAAAAGTTCATCGACTACAGTGCGCGGATCGTTCAGCACGAGTACGATCATCTCGATGGGATACTCTTCATTGATCTGATACCTCCAGAGAGAAGGGCTGCGATCCGCGAGAAATTGCTGGACATAGTGAAGCGCTCGGTGCATCAAAGGTGAGACGCATGAGAATACTCTTCCTTGGAACACCACACTTCGCCGCAAAACACTTAGAAGCGCTGTTGAAAGAAGGCATGGACGTCGCTGCGGTGGTCACACAGGCCGACAAACCCTTTGGCCGCGGTTTGAGACCGACACCGAGCCCGGTGAAGGCTCTTGCGCAGCAGGCCAGGATACCAGTCTACGAGC
>LDZQ01000456.1_pt1 | contig 24925 bp, 25 predicted proteins | sample 615361 | NCBI WGS metagenome assembly LDZQ01 (sample SAMN03408297, study PRJNA278302) | terrestrial metagenome | isolation source: oil reservoir sample I2 | place: USA: Alaska, North Slope, Ivishak formation | collected 2013 | reverse complement strand
TTTTATAGTTTTGTCTTTTATCTCCTACCATTTTGTCAAGAAGTGGTCCATGTTTAATGATTGCATTAGATACTATTTCATATTTTTCTTTTAAAGACTGTTTAGCGTGTTTTAAACCAAAAAAATAGTTAGCATAAGAAGTAACGATGATGGTTAAAATTATCAACACAGAGAAACAAACTACAATAATGGGTATAATCTTTTGATGTAACTCTAACTTTTTATTTAAATTGCTGAACCAACCTTGAGAAGACATGTTAAACCTCCCCTTTATTGACTATTTATCTTTCCAGCTAAAAAATTTCCATATTTTTTATCATGAACCAAAAGATGACTAACCCACCAATTTTTCAAATGTTTTAAAACCTCAGAAAAATTAACTTCTTCCTGGTCGATTAACTCTTTAAAAGATCTTTTAAAACCTTCGTGTTCCTCTTTATGCTTCTCTATTTCAGGATAACCATACCTTTCTAAAATTTCTTCCTCAAATTTAAAATGGGTTTCAAAGTAGTTTTTAAGCGTATTTATCGAATTTATCAAAAGTTTTTTGTCTACCTTAAGTCTTACCGCCTCATATAAAGCATTAACCATGTTAAACATCTTTTTATGTTGTTGATCAATCTCTTTAATACCTGTAAGAAAATTATCATTCCATTCTAAAAAAGGCACAGTTTTGCCTCCAATTGATGTCTAAAGATTATTTAATAATTAACGTTAAAAATTTTGTCAAATACAAAAAAAAACAAAAAATTGCATTTTACCAAAATTAAATAGCTTTATCTAAAAATTATTGACATTTCTCGAAAATTTTTTATAATTTTAAAATCATGTATAAAATGTTAAAGACATTAAATTTTTTAATACTTATTTTTTTGTCTATATATTCTCATCTTTATGCCTATGAAGACTTACAGGAAAAACGGTTTAATCTTTGGCCGATTTTTTTCTTTTCTCAAAATTATGAATTAAATTCCACCAGGGTTGAAGCCTTAGGTCCCTTATATCAAAAAACATCTTTTTCTAAAGAAAATGCTACTTCTATAAGGCCTATTACTTCTAAAGTTGTCACTCCTGAAGCAAAAAAAATCTTTTTTATATCTCCTTTAGGGATTTATCAGTCTGATTCCCAAAGTTCTACCTTAAAAATAGTTCCTATAATCAACAAAACTTGGTATAAATACTCTCCTGAAGAGCCTGAAGAAACACAATTTACTTTTTTCCCTTTTTTTACAGGTAAAACCTCTTCAAACGAAACCTATGGAGGTTTTTTTCCTTTTTATGGAAAGATCAAAAATCGGTTTGGTGCTGATGAAATAACTTTTTTTCTATGGCCTCTTTATAGTAAAACTAAATATGAAGAATATACAGCCTACAACATCCTATGGCCCTTTGTAAGAACTATATCTGCTAACCAAGAACAAAACCGATCTCTTTACCAAGGATTTAAAATCTGGCCTTTTTATGGAAACTTCAGAGAAGAGGAACAGGAACGTAAATTTATCCTATGGCCTTTTTACATAAAAGAAATTATTCATTCTTCAGAAGGAGATTCTTCAGAAAAACTGATAATCTTTCCTTTTTACATTCGCGAAAAAAACGAAGATTTTGAAAAAAAGATAATACTTTGGCCATTTTTTCAAAAAATCACCACCCCAGACAACTCATACTCTCAGTTAGATGCACCATGGCCATTTTTCAGAAAAATTCAAGGTAAAGAAATAGAAGGAAAACGTTTTTGGCCTTTGTATGGTTATGTCAAAAAAGAAGACACCTTTGATTCTTTTGTTTTATGGCCTCTCTATTTCTATAAAAAAACTTATATCTCTTATAAAGGAAAAAACTATCAGGAAGAAATACATCGTTTCTTAATTCTCTCTAAAGCTCAAAAAACTTGGGAAGGTAACCAAACAGTTGCCAGAGAGGTTAAAATCTGGCCTCTTTTGCATACTATTTCTCAAGGTTCACCAGAGGGCAAAATCTGGTATTTTCCAGCGATTTTACCTATTTTTGACGAAGGGTTAGAAAGAAACTATGGTCCACTTTTAAAACTGATGGAATACTACAAAAAAGAAGAATATGTTATTTTTAAGATACTATGGGGTCTTTATAGATATGAAAGATATAAAACTAGAAAAGTACAGGAAATAGGCCCTATCTTAAGGATAGTAGATGGTGAGAAGACAGGTTATGTAGAAATTTTAGAAGGACTTTTTGGAATAGGTCAAAAAGACGGTTCAGCTGTTCTCAAAATATTTTATATTCCAATTAAAGAGTAAACACCCAACACATTTAAAAGTCAAAAAAAGGAGGCATTGATGAGTTGTCCTAAGGTAGTTATTTATCCTGGAACTTTTGACCCTATTACCAATGGACACTTAGACATAATAAACAGGGCTTTAAAGCTTTTTGACAAGGTAATTGTGGCAATAGGTGAAAATCCAGCCAAAAAACCCCTTTTTTCTATAGAAGAGAGGTTGATGATGGTGGAGGAAGCAGTCAAAGAACTTCCAGAAGGACATCGAGTAGAAGTGGAAACCTTTTCTGGATTGTTGGTAGAGTTTGCTAAAGCTAAAAACGCATGTGCCATTATCAGAGGTCTAAGGGCAGTTTCTGATTTTGAATATGAAATGCAATTAGCCTTGATGAACAGAAAACTTTCTAACAGCATTGACACCATTTTCCTTTTACCAAGCCTTAAATGGATCTTTTTAAGCTCTTCTATAGTAAAGGAGGCTGCAAGATTAGGTGGAAAAGTAGAAGATTTAGTTCCTAAGATAGTTTTTGAAAAACTAAAAAAGAAATTCCCTCTGGGGCTTTAAAGCCCTCAGAGGGGAAAAGTCTAAAACACTAAATTTCTTTAACAGTGATAGAACCTGTTGGACATACCTCTACACAGGTCATGCAACCAAGACAATCCTCTGCTCTTGAAATGACAGGTTTCCCATCATCTCCTTTGTCATAAACCTGAGCAGGACAAGATTCAATGCAGGTGCCACAAGCATCACAGGTGTCATAATTCACAGTAATTTCAAACATGTCGCACCTCCTTTTATGATGATTTTTGTAGGTTAAACTCTTTGGCTTTCTTTAAAAACTTCTCTGTCCAACATTTTACACTAAAAACATGAATATGTGTATAGGCTGCCAGTAAATTTTTAAATAAAATACCGTCTTTTTTTTCTTTAAACCCTACTCCTTTTTCCAAGTCAAAGACGAACTTAACATCTTGATCAAGTTCAAAATCTACAGGTTTTGAATAATGAAATTCATGTCCTTTTATAGAAAGCCCTACGTCAAAATAAGGATTTTTCTCTTTTACCTTGGCAACTACGTATCCATGTCCTTGAGGGGTCGGTTCTACCTTAAAAATTATCGGTAATACTTCTGACATTGGATATTCCTTATTTTTCCAAATTATCTTTTTTCCTAAATACATTAAACCACCACATTCAGCATAAACTGGCATCCCTTCTAAAACTGCCTCTTTCACCTCCTTCATCAAGTCTTTATTCTCGGAAAGAGCTTCTGCCTGAACCTCAGGGAATCCACCTCCTAAATAAAGCCCGTCTATATCTTCAAGGGATTTATCTTCAAAAGCATTTATCAATTTAATTTCTGCTCCAAGGTTTTGGAAACTCTCTAAATTTTCTGGATAATAAAATTGAAAAGCCTTGTCCCAAAAAACACCAATTTTAATCCCGTTTAATTCACTTTCTGGTAATTCTTGAGGTGAGAAGGTGAACTCAATAGGGGGGACGTCCTTAGCTATGGTCAAGAAGCCTTCTAAATCAAAATTCTGTTTAATCGCTTCAGAAAGTTCATTCAAAAACAGTTCCTGTTGATATTCAAAAGAGGTAATCAACCCTAAATGTCTTTCAGGAGGTAAATTTTTAAGTTTAGGTAAAGCTCCTAAAACTTTTACTCCTGTATAATACTCTATAGATTTTCTTATGATATCTTCGTGTCTAGGTCTGGCTATCTTGTTTAAGACAACCCCCTTGATTTCCACACCTTGTTCAAAGTTTAAAAATCCCTTAACCAAAGGGGCTAAACTTCTGGTAACCTTGGTACAATCAAGCACTAAAACTACAGGGGTTTTTAAAACTTGAGCTAACTTGGCAGTACTATAACTTCCATAAACGTCTAATCCGTCAAAAAGCCCTCTATTCCCCTCTATTATCACAAGGTCACTTTGTTTAGCTCCCTGATAAAAAGACTTTAAAACATCTTCTTCTTTAAATAAAAAAGGGTCTAAATTTCTACAGACTACCCCAGAGACTTTAGACAACCAACCTGCATCGATGTAGTCAGGACCTTTTTTAAACCCTGCTACCTTTAATCCCAAATCCCGAAAAACATAGATAAGACCAATGGTTAACAACGTTTTACCAGAACCACCTTTGTGAGAAGAAACTAAAAACCTGGGAACGTTGAACTCTTTATTCATACAGGGAATATATCATAGATTAAAAAAAATTAAAAGGGAAGAAGTTTAGAGTAACTTCTTCCCTTTTATATTTTAAATCTCATTCCTTTCTACTTTTTAATCAATACCCCTTGATATTTAACCCTTAACTCCTTAGCTTCTTTGACCCCTAAGGCTATCTTATAAAGAATGGTTAAAACAAAAAACCCTAAGGCCCAAATACCGATAGCGATACCTATTTCAGGTAATGTAGGACGATAAGGAGTTATGGTTTCAAATGGAGTAGGAGTATATCCTCCGGTAATCAGACCAATACCTTTGTCTATCCAAGCTGCTATAAAAACACTTAAACAAGCAACGGCTAATGTAGTTTCATTCTTTCTCGTAGCTGGAATCACTAAAAGGATTAATGCTATAAAAGCAAGAATATAAGAAGCCCACATAAAAGGCACCCACTCAGCATGTCCCTTTAATCCAGTAAACAAATATTTAATAGGGGCTTGATGGGAATGGATACCACTGTAAAAAGCTGTAAAGACTTCAAAGAAGAAGAAGAGTAAATTTAAAACAAAGGCATAGGTTACTATCTTAGCCAAAGTCTGTATTGCCTTTTGTCCTGCGTCAAAATTAGCAACCCTCTTTAGCAACAAAGCTAATATGATGATTAACGCTGGACCGGCAGAAAACGCAGAAGCTAAAAACCTGGGAGCCATGATAGCTGTTAACCAAAAGTGTCTTCCAGGTAGACCCTGGTATATAAAAGCCGTTACGATATGGATACTTGGAGCCCAAATAATAGCTAAGTAAATAAAAGGTTTTAACCAAGAAGGATATTTTGTTCCTTTATATTCAGCATGCAAAACCGTCCATCCACAGAGAAGGTTTAAAATAAGATATCCAGAGAGAACACAAGCGTCAAAGAAGAAAACCGAGTTTGGAGTAGGATATCTTAAAACATTTAAAACTCTATTTGGTTGACCAAGGTCTACAAAAATAAAAAGCATGCACATCAAAACCGCTGAAATGGCTAAAAACTCTCCTAAAACAGTGATCTTTCCAAACTCTTTATAGTTATGCCAATAATAAGGAAGAACTACCATTACAGCTGAAGCTGCTACACCAACCAAAAAGGTAAAGTTGGCAATATAGAAGCCCCACGAAACATCTCTACTCATACCAGTGATACCTAAACCAATCTTCCATTGAAGTAAGTAACATAAAAACCCTATAAAAATAAGGGTGCCTAAAAAGGCAAGCCATAACCAATACTTTTTACTTCCTGTTAATGCCTTTTCTATCATACTTCTACCCCTCTTTGTTTAAAATTTTCTATCCGATCAAATAAAAAACCGAAGGATAGGTAGTCAATTCCTCCTTTCTTCTAACAGCTAAACGTTCTTTTAATATCTTGTTAATCTCATCGTTTGGATTTTTAAGATCTCCAAAAACGATTGCCTTGGCAGGACAGGCTTCTACGCAAGCAGGTATTTTACCTTCAGCTATCCTTTCATAACAAAAAGTACATTTTTCTACTACACCTTTCATACGACTAGGATATTCAGGATTTACCTTAGCAATAAAAGGTCTTGGATCTATCCAGTTAAACGACCTTGCCCCATAAGGACAGGCAGCCATACAAAAACGACAACCTATACATCTGTGATAGTCCATCATTACAATACCATCTTCTCTCTTAAAAGTTGCCTTGGTAGGACAGACTCTAACACATGGTGGGTTATCACAATGGTTACATAAAAGCAAGAAAGGTGTATCATGAAGTTTTTCGTTTAAATAATGATTAGCTTCATGCTCAGGAAAAGCATGTTCAAACTTCTCCTCCCAGATCCACTTAATTTCTTTTTTCTTATCAGGGATGCTGGGAACATTATGTAAAGAATGACATACCTCTACACATTTCAAACCACAGGTAGCTCGGTTCTCCTTACATTTAACCACGTCAATCGCTAAAGCCCATCGACTACCTTTCAAAGCCTCTTGAGGCTTTGTATAAACACCCCCTACAGCAGCTGAAGCTGCTGTACCTATTAAAGTTAAACCACCTAATTTTAAAAGGTCTCTTCTTTTTATTGCCATTTTTCTGCCACCTCCGGTGCAATGTGACAACTCCAACAATCTGGGTGTGTTACTACAAAATTATGACAACTATCACAAAACTTTTCTTTGTTGTTATGGCACTTCATACAAGTTTTTTGTAAACTAATAAAATATTTTTCTCCATCTTTAGCAACATATACATGTTTGTTTTCACGAATGGCTTGTTTCCTCCAATCATCTAAAAGTTTCATATGATAGGCTCTCATGTATTCCTTAGATTCAATACATTTAGCCTTGTCTTTAGGCAGCTCTGGTTGAGGAATAGCCTCTACCCTTCCAAAATTTAACCACATAGGTATCGTAAAAAATACGATAAGAACTACTATAAAAACTATCACCTTTCCAGCATTATACATACCATTTCCTCCTTAGGAAGATTTAATCTACGCCTTTTACAGGAGTTTTTAATGGCCTTCTCCTCAAATCTACATCCCTTGACCTCTCTCCTTCAAACACTAAGGCATTGGCAACCAACTCATGAAGACCTCCTACCTCAACTCCAGGAACCCAATATTGTAAAAGAGTGGGTAAAGCAGCTCTATCTATAGCACAAATACAGGCAAGATGATTGACCCCATATTCTTTATGGACATATTCTACTGCGTTAGCCCTTGGTAAACCACCTCTCATCCTGATTTCCATGTTTTCTCCAGCATTAAGTCCAGATCCACTTCCACAACAGAAGGTCTTTTCACGAATGGTATTTTCTGGCATTTCTACAAAATTATTACATACATGTTTCAGAATAAATCTAGGTTCCTCAAAAATTCCCATACCTCTTGAAGTGTTACAAGAGTCGTGGAAAGTAACTACTAAGTGATCGTTTCTTGAAGGGTCTAACTTTAATTTTCCGTGAGCAATCAAGTCAGCGGTAAACTCAACTATGTGAATGATTTTGTTAGATTTAGCATGCTCAAAAACTGTGCCAGTAATAGGTGATTTAGGAACTTCTAAGAAGTCGATCGGACCGAAGAAAGTATTATGGTATTGATGCCAGACCCTCCACATGTGTCCACATTCTCCACCCATTATCCACTTAACTTTAAGTCTTTTTGCTTCATCATATATTTTTGAATGAAGTCTTTTGGCCATTTCTAAAGAATTGAAAAAGCCGAAGTTTCCACCTTCGGTAGCAAAAGGACTCATCGTAACGTCTAAGTCTAAATAATGGAAAAGAACAAGATAACCTAACATAGTATAGATACCTGGCTCAGCAAAATAGTCCCCTGATAGGGGAACAAACATAATTTCAGCGCCTTTTCTGTTTATATACTTATCTAAATCGATCTTAATTCCTGTAATCTCTTCAAACTCCCAAACTAAAAACTCCAAGTTTTCTTTAAAAGATTGAGGAGGTACACCTACATGGTTACCTATATAATAACTGTTATGAACAGGCTTAATTCCCCAGTCTGTGCCAATTCCAAGCTCAAGCAAAATCTCTCTCATCATCATGGTTATCTCTGCGGTATCAATCCCATAAGGGCAGAAAACCGAACATCTTCTACATTCTGTACACTGATAAAAATAATAAAACCACTCTTTTATTACATCCTCATCTAACTTTCTAGCCCCAGCTAACCTTCCAAATAGCTTGCCAAAAGTACTAAACTCGCCTTTTATAACAGACCTTACCAACTCAGCCCTTAAAACCGGCATGTTCTTAGGATCCCCTGTACCAAGGAAAAAGTGACATTTATCGGCACAAGCTCCACATCTCACACATATATCCATAAACAACTTAAAAGCACGATTTATTCTCATCCTTCTTTGAAGTTCTTCCTTCACCTTTTCTTGCCAACCATCAGGCAAGGGCCATTTCTCATCATAAGGCTGCCATTTCCCCATGTGGTTAAGATCTAATTCTTCTAAATATTTAGGCTCTACAATACTTAGATAATAACCCTTCCTCAATTCAGGTTTTATTTCCATCCAATCTTTAGCTGGAGTACTGTGCAATTTTACATCAGATATCAATTCGTCAGGCTTGGGAAGACTCATTCTTACCTCCTTTAGTTTATAGGTTTAAATTTTTATTAGGACCATAAATAGTATACCACTCATGCTCTTCTTTCTCTACTTCCTCATCTATAGGAATCCCGGCATTTTCCATAACTTCTCTAAATCTTTCCTGCCATTCTGCATAGGTTAAATGTTTAACCGGATAGTTCCAAGGATTAACATGCATTTCAGCACGATTGTTATTAGGCATATTACGCGTAGGACTAAAGAACACCCCTATCATATGGACAAGTTTACTAAACGGGAAGTACGCAGCTAAAACTGACACCAAGAAAAGATGCACATAAAATATCGTTCCTATTTTTGCCTCAGGAACAGCTGGCTTAAAGGTAGCTAACCCTAAGGTTATTTGTTTGACAGCATATACGTCAATTTTTAAGTTATACCTCATCAAAACACCAGTTATTACTATACCTAAAATAAGAAATAACGGAAAATAATCTGAACCATAAGAAATATAAGAGACCTTAGCATCTACCAATCTTCTAAGAAGCAAAAAGGAAAGACCTACGATAATTAAAATATCGGTAATATAAACTGGAGGAACACCAAAACTATGAATAAAACTATCCATATAATCCAAAAATTGAATTACCGAAGGAACAGGGTTTGTAAACAATCTGAGATGTCTTATAAGAATGATCAAAAAAGACCAATGGAAAAGAATAGCCCCTAACCACAACCACTTAGCAGAACCATAAATAAGCTTTTTTCCCTGTAGGTCAGCCCTAAGATTTCTAAACAAACTTCTAAAGAACAATACCTCTAAAACCATTCTTAAAACTACCTCAAAGGTGTTAAAAGGAGATTCTAAGCGGCTATGCTTTATCCAGGGTAAACTCTTTTGTTGACCACAAGTAGTAGGAATTTTAAATGGCTGAGGAGACTTAGCCCAGTTTAATATCCTGTAAACGAGTCCTACGATGAAAATCAAAAAACATACATAAGGGATTACTGTAACAAACAATCCTTGCAAACCTAAAACCCCTACTCCAACCCAGGGGATAAGAAGCAAGACTAAAAAAATCAAAAAACTCCAGCCTACGTTCATACCTCTCTCCCTCTCTTATTGGTTTATTTTGTCTTCTGCCTCAACTTGAGGCATTCCTTCCATAGGGTCGTAAACTAGCCCTGCCCTCTTTAACAATAAAAAATGATTCCTTTTCCATTCATCATATCTGATCTGATTTAACCTTTCTCTATATTCATAAAAATAGTCAAATCCTTTAATAAGAAGAGCATTTATCTTATCTTCTAACCTTAAAAATTCTTCTATACCAAACCTTTTTAAAAATTCTTCTCCAATTTCTTCTCTTATAATCCCCTTGAGCTGAATAAATAAATTTAAAGCTTTTGAAGGAACTTGTTCTTGGACAGCAAGTAATTGCACAAGCCTTTTTAAATAATAATTAGCTTCTTCCCATTTGAACTCACCCAACACAATCCTTACCAAGCCTTGAAAAGTTTCTTCTATCCTATGCCCAAATGGATTTTGAAAAGGATCAACCTCTCGACTAAAAAACTTCTTGGCCTCTTCTCCTAAAGAGCTTAAAAAAACAGATTTCCACTTTTTAAAAATTTTCTCCTGGTTATCTTCTAAAAACCTTGTTAGTTCTTCAGACAATCTAAGGCCCTCTAAAAGGAATTTTAAACTAAATTTATACCTTCATCTTAATAAAAGTCAATCCTCGTTTTAAAAAGTAAAACTTCCTTTTAGCCTTCTTTTCCGGTTTAAAAAAGAATTTTTTTTATTTTTTTTAATTTTTTCAACTTTTTTATTTGAAACTATAGATAAAAACATAAACTTAAATTTTAAAACACCTTTTTATCTTTTAGATTTTTTTACAATTGACACCACTTTCTTCATAAAAGAAAACTAAAGGACCTTTAATCTCTTCTGTGATTATTTTTTGTTGGTCAGCTATACCGATGATAACCCCTGGATAGACCTTTTCTAAAACTTTTATGGTTTTTTGTTTAACTAAACCAAGATCTTTTTTCAGTTCTTTTAACCTTTCTAATAGTTTTTTCAATTCTCTGTCGTAAAGCTCATACTGTTCAAAAAGTCTTTTGATTATGGTTTCTTTTTCAGGAGTAACCCTACCCTCTTTTATAAGCTTTTTCCCCATCTCAATCCCTGTTTGTAATTTATTTAAGGTTTCTTCATAAATAATACTTTTTTGGAGTACCTCAAAATACTCAGCGATCAAATCTGTCTTATATCCTGCATAAACCTTAGTAAGCGTCTGACTTTCGTTACCTAAAATTTTAACCTCCATGTTACCACCACACTTTATTTCTGTACCATAAATTAGACCTTTACCTATAGTAGCTAAACAATCTCCTGAAACTATAGCCTTAACAAAAATCATGTAATTTTTAATCAAAAGATCTCCGTCTACTTCTAAACTTGCATGCTCAATCCCTTTAACCTCAGCTCTACCTTTTACCTTAACCTTAGTTTCTTCCCCTCTTATGATCCCATCACACAGAAAATTCCCTTCTATCTCTATCAAAACTTTGTTTTCTGTCCCTCCGTAAAGTTCTAAGTCTCCCTTGACCCTAACCTTAAATCCAAACTTTATGTCTCCTTTAATAGTTAATTTTTTACCTATAAACCTTATGTTACCTACAGAAAAATCTACATCTCCGTCGATAGTATACTCTGACAAAATTTCAAGTTTATTACCCTGTAAACCCACCACTCCGCTTGTTTTAGCCTTAACCCATCCTTCTTCGTCGATAAAAAGATTTTCCCCTAAGATAATCTTTGCAGATTCCTTTACCTCAGGAGAAGGTATAGGTTCGCCTAAAACGTTCATGCCTGGTATACCTGGAATAGGAGGAATCCATTTTGCTATAATTTCGTTTGGTTCAACACAAATAAGTCTTTTAGGTGCTTCTCTCAGATCCTGAGTATCTAATTCGAGTTTTTCAGCCTTAGCATCTGATAATAAAAGAGCAAACTTTTCTAAAAATTCTAACTTTTCTGGAATGGGTGGTGTAGGAGGTATTCCTTTAGCTACTATTAATTTATCGTCTACAAGTTCTGGCTCCTCTAAAACCCCAAAAATGTTTGCTTTTTTCAGTTCTTCTTTTATTGTTTCCCAGTTTTTGATAAAATCTTTAAGAAGAACCCGTTCTGAAGGTTTTACAGGCAAATATACTAACATTTCATCTTGACTTAGATATAAAAGAAAATCTCCAAACCACAAACCCTCTTTTTTAAACTTTAACTTGTCTATCATTTTAAAGATCGAACCTCTAACACTAATACCTCTTGATTTTCTCTTATCTTATATTCTGGGTCAACATATATCTTCCATATAGCTACGATTTTTCCTTTATGTTCTATGATTAAAACCTGATCTCTAAGATGATGGGCTACACCCTTTTCTTGGAAAAACTTTTTTATCTTTTTATGCCCTAATCCAGAAATAAAAACTCTATCTCCAGGCTTTCTGTTTCTCACTTTAAAAGGAAAAATAAGTTTCTCAGCTGAAAAACACATCATCAAAGGTGTTTCCTTTACTTCCTTTAAAGATTTCATCTTATAAACTTTTAAAATCTCTTGAGTTGGAAGTAAATATTCCCCCTCTGCCGTTACTTCTAGTTCAAAATAAGGAAGAGCAGAGCTTTTCTTAGAAAAAGCTAAATAACCTGGACCACGATAGGCTATATAGTCTCCAGGAAGGCTTACAGGACCTTTTATATTCTGGGTAACCAAACGTTCTAAACTTTCAAGATGAGTAAAAGTAATCCTAAACAAAGGTAGACCTATCTCTTGAAAAACCAGAAAGTATATTCTTTTTCTTAAAGTAGGAGAAAGATTTTTAAGTTCATAAAATTTTAAACGCAGTGTGTTTCCCTCAAACACTTTTAATTTTTCATAATGCTCTTTAGCAAGATCTTCGATAAGCTCCTCTTCTTCTGCTATGATTAACGCAACTTTTTTAAGATTTTGTTTAATGTTTTTGTTAAAGGTTTGTTCTAAGTATGGAATTAAAAGATGTCTTACTCGGTTTCTTAAAAACCTTAAATCATCGTTGGTTGGGTCTTCAACCCATCTAAGCCCCCTCTCCTGAGCAAAGTTTTTTATCTCTTCTTTACTTACAAATAAAAAAGGTCTTATGATAAGGTCCTCTCGTTTAATAGGTATTCCTGCAAGACCTCTTTTACCAGTACCTTTTATAATTTTTAAAAAAATTTCTTCTGCCAGGTCGTCTAAATGATGAGCCAGGGCAACTTTTTGAAAATCATACTTTTTGGCTAAAAAATACCACAATCTGTATCTTAATTCTCTTCCTGCCATTTCTAAACTAAGTTTTTCGCGCTTGGCATAAAGAGGCACAGGAGAAGCTGTATAAAAAAAAGGAATTCCCTTTTGTTTGCAAAGTTGATACACAAACATCGCATCTTGATAGGAATTTTTTCTTATCTTATGGTCATAATGAGACACAAAAAGAGAAAGTTGGTAGTCCTTTTTTAAGAGACAAAAAACCTCTAAAAGCGCTACAGAATCAAGCCCACCAGAGATACCAAGAAGTACTCGGTCTCCCTTTTGTAAAAGCTTAAACTTTTCGATAACCTGTTTAATGGTGTTAATAAACATGCCTAAGGATATCTTTAGCGTTTTCAGGATAAAGCTCGTAGGCCTTTTTAGCAAACAATGAAAGTTGTTGATAAACCTTGCCCAAATCGGGAAGAGGTTTAAATTCTTTAAAAATTAAATCCAAAGGAGGAGGTGTCTCTATTTTTAAAGCCTCAGAAAGAGAAGACCAAACTTTTTCTTTGTCTTCTATAGCACCAATTTCTAATCCTTCTCCAGAAAGTCTGTTAAAAAAACTTAAAATATAACTTAAATCAAATTTTTTATAAAAGTTTTGGGTTTCTTCTTCTAACTCTTGATAAAACTTTTTAAGGTTCTCTAATTTTAATAAATACTCCTTTAAAACCTTACTAAACCTTTTATATACAGTAAAAAAAAGCTTTACAAACTTACTTTTGGTGGTTAGAGAAAATGAAGAGGTTATATTAGAAAAAAGCTTTTTTTTGATAGTCTCTTCAGGCTGAGTAAATTCTTTAGAAAAAATTTCTTTACTTAAAATACAAACTTCTCTTAAAGGAAAATCGGTAGCTTTTTCAAATGCAGAAATTAAATCCTCATCTTTATTTAGTAGAAAAAAAATCCGCCAACTGTTGTTAAACACTCTCTTATATAATTTTTTTAGTTGGTCGCATTCCTCTTTGAAAAGGTTCCATTTTTCTTCTAAATAGACTTTTTCTCTAAAATAGTTTTCAGCTATTTCTTTTTTAATTTCTATGCTTAAACTTTCTGAAAACTCATCCCAGTCTTTTATCATTTTGCTTTAACTTTTCTGGATATTGATCTTACCATTTTCTAAACTAAAAATTATCGGTCCAGGTATCTCCTCAACAACTGTATAAAACACATCAGCAATCCCTACCATAACTCCAGGATAAACTTTTTCTTGAGCTTTAATAAACTTAGACTGATACAAAGAAAGTTCTTTTTTAATAATTTTTAGTTGTTGTAAAAGCTCTTCTAACTCTTTAGAATAAAGTTCATATTGTTTTTGAATCTTTTCAAGAATCTTTTGTTTTTCTGGGGTTAAGTTTTTTTCTTTTTTAAGCCTTTCTCCTAACTCAATGCCCACTTTAAGTTTGTTTAGCGTCTCTTCTAAAAGTATAGATTGTTGAATCTTTCGCAGATAGTCATCTATCAACTCAGGTTGGTATCCCGCTAAAATTTTGGTAGAAGTATGGGTTTCATTTCCTAAAATTTTAGCTTCTATAACATCACAAGCTTTAACTACCCCTCCATAGATGATCCCTTTACCTGCATTAGCTTCTATCTTTCCAGACACAAAGGTTTCCGAAAAAATAAGGTAATTTTTTACTACTAAATCTCCCAAAACTTCTAATTTAGCATGCTCAACCCCTTTAATCTCTGCCTTACCTTTAACTTTAACCTTAGTTTGTTCTCCTCTTATGATACCATCACACAACAAATTTCCTTCTACCTCTATTAAAACCTTGTTTTCTGTTCCTCCATAAATTTCTAAGTCCCCTTTGGCCTTCACCTTAAAACCAAACTTTACATCTCCTTTGATAATCAACTTTTTACCTATAAAATCTATATTTCCTACAGAAAAATCCACATCTCCCTTTATTTCATATTCAGGAAAAATATCGATGGTATTTTGATGGTAAATAACAACTCCTGACTGTTTAGCTCTGATAGATTTTTCTTCATCTATAAATAAATTTTCTCCTAACCGGATCTGAGATTGAGAGGAAGGTTGGGGAGCCTGAAGGGTTTCTCCAAACACATTAACCCCATCTAAACCAGGAATAGGAGGATACCATTTTCCAATTATTTCGTTTTCTTCGGCACACACTATTTTTCTATGAATCTCTCTTATATCTTTTCTCTCTTCTTTATCCTGTAAATCCACAGGCTCATCTTGAAAAGAAATAACCTTAGCAAATTTTTCCAAAAGTTCTATTTTTTCTGGTACAAAAGGAGTGATAGGTACTCCCTTTGCTACAACCAATCTATTATTTAAAACTTCTGGTTCTTCAAGCACCCCAAAGATACCTTCCTCTATAAGTCTTGATTTAACTTGAGGCCAAACTTCTTTAAATTTTTTAAGATTTTCTTCAGTAGGTATTTCATCCCAAAAAAACATCAATTCATCTTCAGATACTTTAAACTCAAATCCTTCCAAATTAAGCCCTTCTTTTTTTAATTTATCCTTATCCATGAGGCTCTTTTTTCCAAGATTTTTCTTCTCCTCTTAAAAGCCTTTTTATATTCTCTTTATGCTTATACCAGATTAAAATACCCAAAACAGTTGCACATATTATATATTCGGTAGGATAATTAAAAATAAAAAGGTTTATAGGTAAGAAAAAAGTTGTGAGTAAGGATCCTACCGAAACAAAACCTGTCAAAACCACACCTGCTAAAAAGGTTAACAAACTTACCAAAATCGCTTTAGGTGCAAGAAATAAAAAAACCCCTATAGTAGTAGCCACCCCTTTTCCACCCTTAAAACCCAAGAAAACAGAAAAAAGATGACCTAATACAGCAAAAAAACCGGCTAAAGAAAGGATTAATTCTTGAGAATACGGTGTTTTTGAGCTTAAAAAAGAGGCTATTAAAAGAGCTAAGATACCCTTAGAGGCATCTCCTAAAAAGGTTATAAAACCCCATTTTTTACCTAAAAGTCTGGCAACGTTTGTAGCACCTGGATTTTTACTTCCTTCTTTTCTTGGGTCCAGTCCAAAAGGCAAACATACTACTAAAGCAAAAGGAATAGACCCTAAAATATAACTTATGATACAGATAAAAATTAAATAAATCACAAAAAAAATTTTAAACGAATTTTTTAAAAATGACAAGAAATAAAAAAATAAAAATGAGGGGTCAGTACTATTTCAAATACTGACCCTCAAAACTTTGACTATAAACTGGGATAAACGCTGACTACTTTTCTTCCGTTTTTGGTTTCAAACTTAACAAATCCACTTATCTTTGCAAAAATAGTATAGTCTTTGCCAACACCCACGTTAAAACCAGGATGAACTTTAGTACCTCTTTGCCTAATAATGATTTCACCTGCTTTTACAAACTGACCACCATACCTTTTAACCCCTAAACGCTTAGAGTTAGAATCTCGTCCGTTTCTTGAGGAACCTCCTGCCTTCTTATGAGCCATTTATCTTTCCCCCTATTCCAAAATTTCCTTAATTTCTAACGTAGTTATAAGCTGTCTATGCCCTCTTTTCCTTTTATAACCCTTTTTTGGCTTTTTCTTAAAAACGATCACTTTCGGTCCTTTAGAATGTTCTACCACAGAAGCAATCACCTTTACTCCTTCGACTAAAGGAGTCCCCAGTTTTATTTCTCCATCTTTATTAACTAAAAGAACCTCTGAAATTTCTACAGTATCTCCTACATTAGCTTCTATTTTTTCTACTTTGATTTTATCACCAGGTTTTACTACATATTGCTTTCCACCAGTCTTGATCACGGCAAACACGAAAATCCCTCCTTCCTGAAATTTTTCACCTTAAAAGATATCTTAAAAACAGGTTTTGTCAATATTGTTTATCCGTTGTTTTAAAATTTGTTTTCTGTCATGAATAACCCTGATATTTTAAATCATCTATTCATTTTTTAAATACCACATGATTTTTTATATAAAATGTTAATTTTTGAAAAAGAGAGACTTTTCAAGAAAGAGTTTATCCTCAGTAGAACAATCTATTTTTAACCTCCAAATGCTGTTATTTTATTGACTTTTAAACAAATACTAATAAAATATTTATCATGAACCTTACTTCAAAACGGGCTTATTTTAAAAGATTTTATTTCCCTTTAAGTTTTTTACTCTACAAAAGTAATCTTTCTCCTAATTTTATTACTTCTCTTTCTTTAGTATCAGGAACGATAGCTGGTGTTTGTTTTTATTATGAATACTTATTGACAGCTGCCTTGTTGTTACTTTTATCTGGCCTTTTAGACCTTATGGATGGAGAAATAGCAAGAATCTCCGGCAATACCACCAAATTTGGAGCAGTTTTTGATTGGATAGCAGATAAGTGGGTAGATGGTATAGTTTTAGGTACTATTGCCTATATCTATACTGATGCTTTTTGGACGATATTAGCTATAGTATCTTCTATGCTCCACTCCTTTCTCAAGCCTGTGGTATATGCTGAAATAGGATATCAGGTAAAACTAAAAGGAAAAATCCAAGATCCTTTAGAAAACGTCGGTTTTTTTGGTCGTCCTGAAACTCATCTAAGCATCTTAATCTTTACCTTTTTAGAAAAATTTACCCCTTATGAAATCGGACTTGAGTTTGGCATAAAGTTTATTACTGTTTTTACTTTATTTTCTTTTATTACAAGGCTAGTATATCTATATCAAAACTTTAGAGGGATAAAAGATGTATAGACCTTATGTAATAATAGTATCTGAGGTTACAATAGACGGAAAGCTTACATTATATAGAGGAGCTTCAAGCAAAGAACTAATGAGTTTGATGACCAAAGAAGTTTATCGCTATTTACATGGTATAAGAGCTGAGGTAGACGGTATCATGGTAGGTTGCGAAACAGTAAGAACAGATGATCCAAGTTTGACCGTAAGGTATGTAGAAGGTAAAAACCCGGTGAGAATCATTCCTTGTTCTACGGCTAACGTACCTTATAATGCTAACATTTTTTCTAAAGATGCTCCTACCATCATTGCTACTACCCAAAGAGCTCCTAAAGAAAAAATCGAAAAACTTAAAGAGCTTGGGGCTGAAGTTATCGTTGCTGGAGAAGAGTTGGTAGACTTTGAGGTACTTTTATCAGAGCTTTATCAAAGAGGAATAAAAAAATTGATGGTAGAAGGAGGGTCTTCTATTAACTGGGAGTTTGTGAAAAATAGATATGTAGATGAAATTAGAATCATCCATCTTCCAGTGATAGTAGGTGGAGAAAACGTACCTACCTTTGTAGGTGGAGAAGGGTTTAAATCGCTTAGTAAGGTATTAAAACTTAAAATCCAAAAATTCTTTCAGATAGACGATTTTTTGATTTCTGAGTGGAAAGTTCAAAAATAAAAAGAGTAAGTAGTTAAAAGGTGCTTGGTTTTAACGAATTGAGTTATGGTTTCTACTACCCAATTTATATTTCTTCGTAGAGCATCTTTAGTGTAGTGTGCAGTATGAGGGGTAAAGATAACGTTAGGATAACTCAAAAGATGAAGGGTTTTCAAAGCTTTTTCATACTCTTGAGGTGAAAATCTATTCTCTAAAATTTTTTCCATTTCAAGTAATACCCTTTCTCCTTCAAATACATCAAGAGCAATCCCTCCTTGTAGTTTTCGATTTTGTAAAGCCCATATTAAAGCTTCTGTATCTACTATAGGTCCACGAGCGGTATTAATTAACATAGCTTCATCCTTTACTAATTTTATATTCTCAAGATTTATCATATGATGAGTTTTAGAATAATATGGAACCATAACTACTATTATATCAGAGTGTTTTAGCAACTCCTCCAAAGAGACATAACTTACCCCAAATTTTTCTTTTAACTGAAGGTCAGGCTTTATGTCATGCGCTAAAATTTTCATACCTATTCCATAAGCTATCCTTGCAACTTCTTTCCCTATGTTACCTGTACCTATAATCCCTATGGTTTTACCAAATAAGTCAAACCCCAAAAGTCCTTCTCTTGAAAAATCTAAGTTTTTAATCTTTGAAATAGCCGTAGGAAACCTTTTTGCTAAAGCAAAAATAAGACCTATAGTATGTTCTGCTACGGTAGTAAAAGCAAAGTAAGGAGAATTGGCTACTATTATACCTCTTTTTTGACAGGACAAAATATCTATATGGTCTGTGCCTGTGGTTCTTGTGATGAGAAGTTTTAAGTTAGGAAGTCGATCTAGTACTTTTTCGTCAACCAAAGAACGAATGTAAATCACTGCCACATTTAAGTCTGAATAAGCATCACCCGTAAAACTATCTAAAGGTTCTGAGGTGAAAATAAGATCTAAATTACTTAATGATTCTCCTAAGTTTTGTTTTAAAGTCTTTAAATAAACTTCCTTTTCCCAGTCTCTCTCGATTTCAAAGATACCTATTTTCATGATTTAACCTCTCCAAAATAAGCTGTATAAAATACTTTACTTACCTCTTCTTTAGAATACTCATCAGCTACCTGCCATATAGTTAAGATATGATAAGCCTTGTCTATCAAGTATTCTAAATCTTTTTCAGGAATTTTTAAATCTTTTAAAGTATAAAGAAGTCTCAAGTCCCTTAACCAGTTTTCAAAGACTTCGATCCCCATTTCTATAGAGATTTTATCTTCTATTTTTATGTTGAAAACTTTTTCAAAAAATTTATGAAGAAGTTTGTTTTTTCTATAAACCTTTATCCAAGCATAAGTTATGACTGCTAAACCCAGTCCATGAGGAAGGTCATATACTCCGCTTAAGGTATGTTCTAAAGCATGAATAAAAAACCTGTATTTTCCCATACCTGCTTTAGGTAATCCGCATAAAGCTAAAGAAGAAGCCCACATAAGATTAGCCCTGGCTTCATAATTAGTAGGGTCATACATAGCAGCCTTAGACCATTTCATAAGGTTTTTCATTAAAGCTACCATAAGGTCTTCTGTAAGGCAGTCTTTTTTATATTCTCTACTTATAAAAACCTCAAAAACATGAGAAAAGGCGTCAAAAGCCCCATAAGCGGTATAATCAGGAGGTACAGTAAAAGTAAAGGTAGGGTCTAAAAAAGTAAGTTTAGGGAAAATCCAGGGAGAGTTCATAGAAAGTTTAACCTTTGTTTCGTCGTTCACTATAACGCTTATGTTGTTTAGCTCTGAACCAGTACCAGCGATAGTAGGCACTGCTATTATAGGGAGAGCTTGTGTAGGAGAATCTTTTCTTTCATAAAAATCCCATATCTTTTCCTCTGCAAAAACCCCACAGGCTATAGCCTTGGCGGTGTCTATTACACTTCCGCCTCCGGTAGCCAAAATGAAATCAATCTTTTCTTCTTTGGCTACCTTGATACCCTCTAAAACCTTAGATAAAAGAGGGTTAGCTTTTACTCCCCCAAATTCTATATACTCTATATTAGCTTTTTTTAAGACCTCTTTAACTTGGTCATAAACTCCGTTTCTTATTATGGATCCCCTTCCAAAAACCCAAAGAGCCTTTTTCCCTATACCTGAAACTTCTTTAGGAAATTGTCTCAAAACTTTTTTACCAAAAAAAACTTTTGTAGGGAGATAAAACTCAAAATTTTTCATCGATTAACCCCCTTCTAAAATAAAAATAGACCTATAGGGCTTACCCCTATAGGTCTATTTTTAATCAAAAACCAAAATAAATCAACTGGTTATTTTAAATTTTTTCTCAACTCTACCAGTTTCTCTACCACCTCAGGTTCTGCCAATGTACTGGTATCTCCCAAGTCTTCAAACTGTTGTGCTGCTATCTTTCTTAAGATCCTTCTCATGATTTTTCCGCTTCGAGTTTTAGGTAACCCAGGTGCAAAAAGTATGAAGTCAGGGGTTGCTATAGGACCTATAGCTTTTCTAATATAAGAGACCAACTCTTTCTTGAGTTCTGGAGTAGGCTCAAAACCTTCTTTAAGTACGATGTAAGCAAAGATCCCTTCTCCTTTAATGTCATGAGGGAATCCCACCACTGCAGCCTCTGCTACTGCAGGGTGTTCTACAAAAGCAGACTCTAATTCCATCGTACCAAGCCTGTGTCCAGAAACGTTGATAACATCGTCAAGTCTTCCCATAATCCAGAAATAGCCGTCCTCGTCTTTTCTGGCACCATCTCCTGTGTAATAATATCCTGGAAACCTGCTAAAATAGACCTCTTTAAACCTTTTTTCATCCCCCCAAACCCCTCTTGCCATACCAGGCCAGGCTCTTTTGATACAAAGATGACCTCCCTCGTTGATGTCTGCCTCTGTTCCATCAGCTCTTAGGATAATAGGCTCTATTCCAGGTAAAGGATAGGTAGCTGAACCAGGTTTCTGAGGTACTGCAAAGGGTATAGGGGCTATCATATGTCCACCGGTCTCGGTTTGCCACCAAGTATCTACTACAGGACAGCGTTTACGTCCTACATTAACATAAAACCAAACCCAAGCCTCTGGGTTTATAGGTTCTCCCACCGTTCCTAAAATCCTTAAGCTCGAAAGATTGTATTTCTTAGGCCACTGATCTCCCTCTCTCATCAACGCCCTTATCGCTGTAGGAGCTGTATATAGAACAGTTACACCATAACGGTCTACCAACTCCCACCATCTTCCTGGATCTGGATAAGTTGGAACCCCCTCATACATAAAAACCGTAGCTCCTAAAGCTAAAGGACCGTAAACTACATAGGAATGCCCGGTAATCCAACCTATATCAGCAGTACACCAATAGATATCGTCTGGTTTTAGGTCAAAAACCCACTGGGTGGTATGCGCGGCATATACCAAGTATCCACCTGTGGTATGGTAAACTCCTTTAGGTTTTCCTGTAGTACCTGAGGTATATAGAATAAAAAGAGGATCTTCAGCATCCATTACTTCATATTCACAATACTCAGCTACACTTAAATCTTTTTTTAAGTCGTCGTATAAGATACAACGGTTATCTTTTAGTTCTATAGGATCACCAAAACGGTTTAACACAATACAATGTTCTACGCAATCACAATCTCTTATAGCCTCTTCTGCCCTATCTAAAAGAGTTATTCTTCTTCCAGCTCTATAAGTGCCATCACAAGTGATAACTACCTTAGCCTGAGCATCAAGAATACGAACTTTAAGGGCTTTTGAGGAAAAACCTCCAAACACTACACTATGGATAGCCCCTATTCTTGCACAAGCCAACATCGCTGCCACAGCCTCTGGCATAGTAGGAAGATAAATGGTTACCCTATCACCTTTTTCTACACCTAAATTCTTTAAAATCTTAGCAAACTTACATATCTCACTGTGCAGCATATTATAGGTATAAACCTTGGTGTCTCTGTCAGGTTCTCCTTGCCAAATGATAGCAGCCTTATTCTTTATAGCTGGATTGTCTAAATGTCTGTCTACACAATTAAAACAAGCATTTAGCTTACCACCTTCAAAAAACTTGATCTCTGGCTTGTAAAAATCCCAATAACAAGTCCTATCCCAGTACTTAAACCAAGTAATCAACTCTTTAGCCCTTTCAGCCCAAAACTCATCAGGGTCATCTAAAGAATACTGATAAATCTGTTTATATTTATAACGAGAAGAAATGTAAGCCTGGTCCTTACCTTCTTGAGGGGGATAGAAAATCCTCCCCTCTTTTAACAAAGATGTCAATTCCGCCATGTCTACCTCCTTTTTAAAGTTTTTTTTCAAAATATTAAAAAATTATCTTTCTGTTATACATGAGGTTTTATGATATCTCTTAAGGTTATCATACCTACCAATTTTTCTCCTGAAGTAACCGGAAGCCTTACCACATTTGCCATCGCCATAAGTTTAGCCGCATATTTTATATCATAATAATCAGGAACGGTGATACACGGTTTGGTCATAACCTCTAGAACCCTAACTTTTTCCAAAGGGAGTCCCTTAGCTATAACTTTATAAACTATGTCTTTAACTGTGATAATCCCATAAGCATCTTCTTCGTCTACCTTATCGACTACCAACCCTCTGTAACCAGTTTTCATCATCAACTCTGCTGCTTCTTTCACCGTAGCGTTACCATCAATAGTAATTACCGGAGTAGTCATTACATCTCTCACTTTTATCTTTTCAATCTCTATCATAAGCCCCTCCTCCTTATAAAATGATTTATTAAGTTTTATATTACAAACATAACAAAATTTAAAATAGCTTTGTTAAAAATTTCACTAATCTAAACTTATAAGAGTATGCTTTACATTTTATATAACAAGATTTATGCCTGGCTTCTTATAATCAAAATTTCAAAAAAAACTAGCTTTTTATGAAAAAATAAGTGATGAAAAAAACCTCAATGAGAAAAAATACCTCAGTTATGTCTTCTAAGAAATTATCTTCAAAACCTCTTTTTTTATTTTTTCTATCTTTTCTCTTATCTTTTCTTCATCTACAGTCAAGACTTGATAATTTTTCATAATCCATTTTCCATTAACCATTAGGTGAGACACACAACCTGCTTTTGCTGTATAGACTATAAGAGCGAGAGGATTGTAGTCTGGTTGTAAAGAATGATTGTTGAGGTCTATCACAGCTAAATCTGCTTTATAACCTAGAGAAAGTTTACCTGTATCTAAAAAACCTAAGGCCTTACTTCCTCCTTCGGTAGCAGCATAAAAAACTTCTTTAGCGGTAATAACCGTCGGGTCCTCTTTGATCCCTTTTTGGATTAAACAGGCGGTCCTCATTTCAGAAAACATATCAAGGTCGTTATTACTAGCAGGCCCATCAGTACCTAAAGCCAGGTTTATACCTGCCTTTATTATCTCAGGTATAGGTGCAACCCCTGAGCCTAACTTTAAATTACTCTCTGGACAATGGATAAAACTGGACTTAGCTTTAGACATAAGTTCTATTTCTTTAGGAGTTATCTTAACCCCATGGACAGCTATAAGATTTTCATTAACCCCCCCTATTTCAGCAAGAAGCTCTATAGGATTTTTACCATAACGCTCCCTTATCAGTTTTATCTCTTCTTGATTTTCGGAAAGATGAATGTGAAGTTTAGCTCCATATCTCTCAGAAATTTTGAGACAAGACTTTATCGTATCCGGAGAACAAGTATATAAAGTGTGAGGACATACCGCTATTTTTATTAAAGGATGGTTTTGAAAATTTCTTAACAAACTTTCTGTTAATTCCAACCCTTTAACTAAAGGGCCGTAACTTGAAGAAGGAAAATCAAAAAGACCTTCTCCAAGTAACCCTTTTATTCCAGATTCTTCTGTGGCTTTTATAACTTCTTCTTCAAAAAGATACATATCACAAAAAAGAGTAATCCCCGACTTTATCATCTCTATAAGAGAAAGCAAACTTCCCCAATAAACCCATTCTTTTTTTAATTTAGCCTCTACAGGAAAAATATATTGGGTTAACCAGGTCATCAAAGAAAGATCCTCTGCTAAACCTCTTAAAATACTCATAGGAATATGAGTGTGTGCGTTAACCAATCCCGGCATCAGAATACCGTTTTCAAATACCTCTCTTTCTACGTTTGGGTATTTATTAATAAGTTGCTCTTTAGTACCTATATCTAAAATAACTCCTTTCTTTATAAAAACCCCACCTTCTTTTATAGGAGGTTCATAAGCCGAGGGCACTACCCATTTGGCTAAAATCAACTTCTCATCCATACGTTTTAACCTCTTACTAAGTTTAAAAATTTTTCTAAATTAAGCTCTTTGGCTACCATCTCTTTAGCCCTTAGGGCTTTGCCTTTTTCTTTTAATATGGCTTTGCCTACTAAATTTTGGATCCTGTCAACCGATGAGAAGGTATCAAGAGAGGTAACCACAACCGGCACTCCCTTTGTCTTAGCTATGTTTACCACCATCTCGCTTGGATACAAACCCCCTGTCAAAAGTAAGCACTTGGTAGAAGTCTCTAAAGCTAAAATCTGAATGTCTGTCCTGTTTATCCCTGTTATCACTACCTTGTTAGGTATCCTTAAAAAATACCTCATCGCATTCTCAGGGTCCATCGCACCTATCGTAATGTTCTCTACAAACTCGTCAAGCTTGTCCTCACAACACACAATACCCCCGTTAACCACCTCAAGTAGCGTCCTAACCGTTACTGCCTCAAGCAACTT
>LDZQ01000007.1_pt1 | contig 25371 bp, 22 predicted proteins | sample 615361 | NCBI WGS metagenome assembly LDZQ01 (sample SAMN03408297, study PRJNA278302) | terrestrial metagenome | isolation source: oil reservoir sample I2 | place: USA: Alaska, North Slope, Ivishak formation | collected 2013 | reverse complement strand
CTTAATTGTATTTAATTGTATGGAGGAAACGGCGTGGAAAAAAAGCGGAGGATACAGCCGGACATCGCGGTTCTTGTATCAGGGCTTGTTGTGTTGTGGCTACTTTCAAGGAAGAATTATCTTTTGTTCCACACAGTCATTGAATTTGTAGCCATCGTAGCAGCAGTTATCATGGCGATCTTAGGCATCGGTCTGAGAAGGATCTCCAAAAACGATTTATTGTACAAACTGGGCTGGCTGTACGCTTTTGTATCGATTGTGGACCTCTTGCACACGCTCGCTTACAAGGGCATGGGTGTCTTCCCAAACTGGACGGCGAACCATCCGACACAGCTCTGGATCCTTGGAAGGCTCATTGAAACAGCTGGTCTGTTTGTCATCCTCTTCTTTCCACGCTTGAAGAACTCAGTTTTTGTTTTCACCCTTTTTGTTGTGATGCCAGCTGGTATCACATCTGTTGCACTTGGCTTTTTTCCCGACTGTTTCGTTCCCGGCAAGGGTCTGACGTCCTTCAAAGTAATGATGGAGTACTTCATGGTCTTCTTGTTGTTAGCCGCGTATGCCAAACTTGCCAGAACGAAGGATCCACAGATCAGCCCGATCAAAAAGGCTTACGGTTACGCTCTCTTCTTCACCATGGCTGCCGAGCTGTCCTTCACTCTCTACACCGACGTGTATGGCTTTCTCAACATGCTCGGCCATTTGTTCAGATTCGTATCGTACTACGTTCTATTGAGGATGATGGCACTCAAGGCACTCACTGAACCCTTTGAATTTCTGTTCAGTTCACTGATGAACGAGAAAAGAAAATACGAAGAACTCGCATACCGAGATTCACTCACTGGTTTGTACAACAGGCACTTCTTCAACGAGTGGATAGAATCGCACACGAAGAGGCAAGATTTGAATCAAAGAAAATCTGCACTTCTCTTGATGGACCTCAACGGTTTCAAGCAGATCAATGATAAATACGGGCATTTGCACGGAGATTCGGTACTGAAGTATTTCGCAGACGTCATCAAGAAGAACACGAGATCAACGGATTTCGCCATCAGATTCGGTGGCGACGAATTCCTGTTGGTTCTGCCGGACACGGATGCAACAACTGCACAAAAACTTGCAGAAAGAATGGCTGAGTATATAGATTCGACCAATCCATTCGAACATCCAGTCAGCTTCTCGTATGGTGTCGAATCGTTCACAGACTGGCAGAGCTATCTGAACGCGATCAAGAAAGCCGACGAGATGCTCTACAGAATGAAGAACTGCGCTCAGAAAAATAGTTCAGACCTATAGTACCTCGTTCAGTCACGCCTCTGCCTTGTGCATTTGCTTCAGCTTTTCTTTGATCTGCTCGAGGTAGCTCCCTTCGAGTGGATACTTTCTGAGCACGAGCACGCCCACGAGGGTGGCAACAATCGGTATGGCACTGCACAGAGCCCGGATTCCAAAGATGGCACTCGCTGGCTGTTGGTCCACTCCAAGGTTCGGATCGTAGCCACTCTTTGAAAGAACCAAACCCATGATCAAAGAGTTCAACGATATTCCAAGTCTTATGATGAGTGCGTTCGCACCGAAGTACATGCCTTCTCTCCTTCTACCCGTTTTGACCTCGTCTTCGTCGGCTATCTCGGCTATCATGATGTCAAGAATGATGAATGCTCCCGCAAGGCTTACTCCTAAACAGCAAGCCAGTATCAGAGCCTGGGCTAAGGTCCTGATGAAGGCAAATCCACTGAGAAGGATCGCCCAGAGTATCATCGAGACCATCATCGTTTTCTTCGCGCCGAGTTTGGGTGTGAATCTCTGCCAGATGGGCACCAGTAAGAAGGTGAAGATGAATATCAGTGCGAGCAAGAATGTTGTCTGTGTCTCGTTCAGCCTCAGAACATACTTGGCGTAGAAGGGCAGTGCGGCGAGAAGGGCAGTGTAGGTGTACTGAAGCAAGAAGGAAGCGGAAACGTACGTGACGAAAGATTTGTTCAGAAAGGTGTGCTTGATGGCTTCGCCAAGCTTCAGGCTCTCCTTCCTGTAGTATCTGGGATTCTCTCTCACACCCAGCAACGAGAGATACAGCAACGAACCACCGACAATCGCGAAGATCACACCCATTTTCTGCCAGCCGAGTTTCGCGACGATCACTGGCGTGGCCGCGACACCTATGAGCAGACTCGGTATGCCCAAGATCTGCCGCAGTGCGGAAACTTTAGCCCTCTGTTCCAGTGTCGGATACATTTCCGGAAAAAGGGCCGTCCAGTTCAGTATCACTATGGTGAAGAAGGTATCGAAAAGGAATATCATGACACCGTAGTACAGAACCAAAGCCGTCGGTCTGGAACTGTCGAAGGGTGGAGCCCAAAAGAGCGCAAAGCTCAGCGCGAGTGGCAGTGAGAAAAAGAAGATGTATGGCCTTCGTCTTCCCCAGCGAGTTTTTGTGATATCCGAAAGATAGCCGAACAGAGGATCGTTGATTGCATTCCAGAGACCGTACAAAAGCATCACTAAACTGATCTTCTCCACCGGTGCTTTCAGAACATCGACATAGTAGAAAATGGCGAAGGTCGAGATGGGATTGGACAGCAAACCCGAACTGAACGAACCAAGGCTGTAGAGAAAATCCCTCATTCCGAATCCCCCTCATTCTGATAGATCACAATCCACATCAAAGATTATACCAGATCGCACTCATAGAGCCAGTTTCTCGAGGGATTCGTTGAGCAACAAATATTTCACAGTGTTACACTCAATCACCGAACTCGAGACCATACCATCCACTCGACAGCAACGCCATGTTGAACGAGAATGCACAATCGTTGAATTCATCTCAGCTGAACTGTCGCGCGCAAACTGCTCAGAGCTCGCGATCAACAAATCGCGCTGCTGACGTGTTCTTTTTCGAACCTACCAGCTTGTTGTCGTGTACCAATCAACTATGTTGTTGATATTCCAGAGTAACCCATCTTCGTACCACTCAACTGCCAGCAGGATCGGCATTGTGGTTCTGACGTCGACGATCCCGCTACCCTGTTGCAAATACTTCATCAAATTGACGTAAGCGGCAGCGAAAGGCTCTATCTCGCCTTCGAGGTCCTCGACAAGCTGTCCGGATTCATCGTAGATCCACAGTACCACGTCGATGGTGTTTTCATTCGGATTGACCAGGATCAAACTTGGTTGTGATTCCTGAGCGTTCACATAACCAGCAGAGTACCAGTAGTACTTGGCATCCTCTAAGAAGTTGAGAGGCTCGATGATGTGGTTACTGTTGAGCAGAGTACCCTCGGCCTCATAATACAGAGCGGTGACATGCAGAAGTTGTTCGCACTGAATGAGCACCAATCCCCAGCTGCTCTCAGCCTGGCTCACAACGTTTGACAGGTCTATGAACACCGAGCCATAAGGTGGTCTGTTGTAGCTTTCTCTCCACAGTTTTTGACCACTGGAATCGTACACCGTCACCCTGAAGTACGCCTTCTCATCGCTCAGATTCGATACCAGAATACTGGTCTTGTAATCATGTGTGCAGTCGTAGTAGATTACGTAGTTAGCAGCGAGGTAGACCGTCGCAACTAAAAGCACCGACAGAGCAAGCAACTTGTTCCTCATGAATTTCCCCCCTTTCAGAGTGGTTGTTGATGTTATTATAGTATAGGTTCATCCGCTTCGATACGTTCATCCCCAGCAAACTCACGTGCATTTCTGAAACAATCCCCAAAGCCGCCACAAAACTCTCAGAAGGGACGTCAGCCACACGTTAGTCTCGCGCATGTCGTTCATGAGGCGAGTTCCGAAGTGTCAGGACTGCACAACCTGACTCATTTGTCCTTGATAGATCGTCAGCTCTGCCTGCTACAGACCTCCACGTTGTTCTGACAGTGCTTCTACATTTAAGCATATTACAAACTCGTGAGCAGAGTTGACAGTCTTGACAACACCCAGTAAACATGATAGCATTAGTACGTAACCAATCCTTACTAATTCGGAGGTGAAACCATGAGGCTGGTCTTCAGGATCGTCCTTGTCACGGCAATTCTACTTCTACTGCTTCCAACCATCTCGTTGTCGAAGACAAAAATCATTTTCTGGCACATGTACGATTCCGGTCCGGGCAAGGAAGTCATGGACGAAATCATCGGTCGCTTCAACGCGAACAACACACTGGGGATAGAAGTTGAGGCCCTCGCAATATCTTTCTGGGATTATTGGGACAAATTGGGAGTCGCCATGGCTGCAGGTCAGGAACCAGACATCTTCATGCACGACCTAGGCAACGTACCAAGCAGAGCATACAAGGGGGTTCTCGCCGACCTCACTCCCTATATCAAAGCAAAGGGAATCGTTCCTGAGAAGAGTTTCTTCACAGTACCATTGAACATGTGCAAGTGGGAAGATAAGTTCTATGCATTACCATTTGAGACCGATGTGAGACTGCTGTACTGGAACAAAGATTTATTCAAGCAAGCTGGCCTTGATCCAGATAAACCACCCTCGACGTGGCAAGAACTGTGGGAATACGCGAGCAAGATCGATAAAAAATCACCACAGGGAACTTACGATGTCCTTGGCTTTAATCCTATCTACGGACAATCCTACTTCTGGATGTATGTTTGGGGTACGGGTGGCACGTTCCTCGACAATAAAGGGAACATCAGTGTCAACAATCCAACCGTAGTAAAAGCACTCGAAGAATGGATAGGCATGCTCAACAAACTGGGTATAAAAGAGTTGGAACAGTTCAATGCTACGTACGGTTGGGGTGCCGATGCATTCTTGGCTGGAAAGCTCGGTATGGTCATTCAAGTTGGTCAGTACGCTGCAATCATCAAGATATTCGCTCCAAACTTGAACTACGGAGTAACCCATATACCGTACCCTGTTAAGGCAACGTGGTCAAACGGATTTTCATTAGAAGTTTCAAGCCGGAGCAAAAACAAAGATGCAGCAGCCGAGTTTGCTCTTTACTTAGTTAGCAAAGAAGTGCAGTTAATGATGGCGCAGAGGCTGAATTCACTTGTTTGCAACATAGAAGCGGCAAAAGATCCTTCATTGATGCAGAACCCAGAATGGCGATTGCAAGTGGAAGCACTTGAATACTCTCAGTTCAGACCATTCGTTTTGGAAGCACCAGTATGGTACGAAGAACTTCAGAAGGCTGTTGACGAGGTTAGGCTCGGAAGAAAACCGGCAAAGAAAGCACTGGATGATGCTCAAAAGCTTATTGAATCTGAAATCCAGAAATTCAGATTGACAAACAAAAAATAAACTATCCCCCCTGTGCTCCAGGGGGGATTATTCCTATCAAACAGGAGCGACACAACCATGAAAGGACATCAGAGGAAAAAGCTGTTAAAGCAAAACATGAAAGGTTATCTCTTTGTATCACCTTGGATCTTGAATTTGGCTTTTTTCACGATTATTCCAATAATCGTCTCAGCATTCTTGAGCTTTACAAAGTACGACATGGTGAACCCGCCACGCTGGATAGGTTTTATGAACTACTACATCATGTTCAAATTGGATCCAAGTTTCTGGAAGGCTTTGGGCAACACTCTTTACTACATGTTTGGATCTGTCTTTATGAAAGTTTTCTTGGCACTGGTTTTGGCTGTTTTGCTGAACAATGTTGCAAAGGGTATGGGCATGTATAGAACCATCTTCTTTTTGCCCGTTGTTCTACCTGCAGTACCGGTCATGTTTTTGTGGATGATGCTTTTCAGCCCAAACGGGTTGATTAACAGGTTTCTGGCTCTGTTCGGGATAAATGGTCCTCTCTGGTTGAGTTCAGTTACTTGGTCCAAACCAGCGTTGATAATAATGAGCCTTTGGGGTATAGGTGGAATAATCGTTATACTCCTCGCAGGTCTTCAAGATGTACCTAAAAGCATCTATGAAGCAGCTCAACTGGATGGTGCTAATTCCGTTCAGATATTCTGGAGAATAACGGTTCCTATGGTTTCACCGATCATCCTGTTCTGCATAGTGACTGGGCTAATTTCTGCTTCTCAGGTTTTCACTGAAGCCTACATAATGACCGGTGGAGGTCCTTTGGAATCGACTACTTTCGTCAGTTTGAAAATCTACCTGCTTGCGTTCAAACAGGGAAACATGGGCTACGCTTCGGCTATGGCTTGGCTGATGTTCCTGCTGATGGTTCCTCTGACGATCTTAGTGTTCAGGATTTTCAGAAGATGGTCGCCAATCGACTGAGGTGAGAAACTATGCTGCGAAAAGGCAAACAACTTCGACGAGTGATAGTCTATATCATTCTCACAGGATTTGCAGTGATCTTTCTAATACCGTTGTTCTGGATGATGTCAACATCCCTCAAGCCGGACGAAGAAACAATGATCATCAGATGGATTCCCAGCAGACTGGAATGGCAAAATTACGTAAGGGCAGTTCGTGCTTTCCCATTCTTCAGATACCTGAGGAATACGGTCTTCCTAACCGTAGTCAATACGGTTGGTACAGTTTTGACGGGATCTTTAGTAGCTTATGGATTCGCTAAGCTCAGATGGAAGGGAAGAAAAGCCCTCTTCTTAGTAACCATAGCAACGATGTTCATACCTGGCCAAGTCTTGATAATACCCGTTTACATAATGTATTCAAAGATAGGTTGGGTCAACACCTACCTACCCTTGATCGTGCCATGTTTTCTCGGTGGAGGGGCGTTTACAATCTTCATGCTTAGGCAGTTCTTCGTCTCACTGCCTGATGAGATCATAGAGTCTGCGAGGTTAGACGGAGCATCGGAGTTGACCATATTCACCAGAATCGTCTTACCTATCTCGACACCTGCTTTAATCACAGTTAGTGTGTTCACGATACTCTTTGTATGGAACGACTTTTTCGGACCGCTGATTTACCTACATAAAAGTGATATGTGGACGTTGTCCATCGGATTGCGAGCTTTCCAGCAAAGGTACTCGACCCAGTGGAACCTGCTGATGGCAGCGTCGACCATCATATCGATTCCGATGATAGTACTTTATTTCCTCTTGCAAGAGAAAATTGTCAGAGGATTCACCCTGAGAGGTGGGATACATTGAGACGCTTTTTGGTCTCACTTCTCATCCTTCTGTCTCTGATTGTGCTCGCGAGAATAAAGGTGTTCATAATACCTTTCAGCCATTTAGATATTGGTTTCACGGCGACTCAGAGAGAGGTTTCTCAGCAATACGCTAAGATGCTCTCCCAACTCATTGAAGTGCTCGAACGTATACCAGATTTCAGTTTTACCGTGGAATCTTTCTGGCAGTTCCAACAGTGGCTCAATTCAAAGCCTTCCCAGGAGGAGATGGAAAAATTTCGCGAGTACGTTGCGGAAGGTCGAATTGAATTCGCTGGCGCTTTCGCTAACATGCACACCGGTTTTCTCAACACCCTGACCCTGAGAGAATCAGTAGAGTTTCCCCTTCGAGAGCTCCGAAAGTTGGGGTTCGACGCCAAGGTGTGCATGCAGAATGACGTACCTGGGTTTTCAGAACATTTTCCCGACATTCTTCAAGATCTTGGAATCAAGTACCTCATGATCGGTATCAATGATGCTTACGCATCGGTTCTGAATATGCCTTCAGCTTCCGTGTTTTGGTGGGAAGGCCCCCGTGGGGGTAAAGTGCTCACGTACGTCACCAAGAACAGTTACGCAGAAGGAGTAATGATCAGAAGTCCTTCCGGTCTTGAGCAATTCGTTGAAGCTGTTCGCGATTCAGGATACCCTTATGATGTCTTGCCAGTTCTGGTTGCTTTCGACAATGCCGGCTACGAGCCTGGAATAATGGCTCTTCTGAGATTTGGAAGGATTGAATATGAGAACATGGACGTCGTTGTTTCCACACCATCTAAGTTCTTTGAAGAATTGGAGAAAAGATACTCGGAGTTTCCAACTTGCAGTGGAGACTGGTCTGGCTGGTGGGAGATAGTCAAGACTGGTGGTCCTTATTCGTCTTCAACGGCAAGATGGGTTCAGGATAGCTTGAAAGATTTTCTCGAGCACGCTCTTATATCTAAACACGATACGCTCTACGACAGCATATTGGAAAAACTTCTCCTCTACGGTGAACACAGTAGTGCGTGTGGGGCAGGCTGGCCGGGATTGCTCAGCCTTGAGCAAATCAACGAATCGAATGAAACAGTAGTGCTTTATGCTACCGAAGCCTACAAAGAGTTTCACCGCTTCTTGGAAAATAAGTTCCGCTCAACGAATGAAGATGAATTCATAGTGATCAACAGGGCAGGGTCACCCACTGAATGTGTTGTTAAACTGCCATACGAATCAGCAAGAGTAGGTGATATCGCCATCGTCGAGATCAGTGGTAAGGAACATGTAGCCTGGTACTTCTCAGAACCCGCAACCAATGCCTACGAACCTTATTCGAGAGGGTTCAAACTTTACGTACCGCTGAATCCTGGTGAAAACAAAGTGAAGATAAAAGAAATAAGACCGACCCATTTTCAAAAGCAAGAGACGTACCGAATTGACCGAATTGAAAATGAATTTTATAGGATTGATGCCCACTCTGACGGCACGTTCGACATCTTTGACAAACAGTTTGAAAGACTCGTCTTGAACCAAGCGGGGAAAATACAAACCGATTTCACGACACGTCAATATGCCTTCGAAACTCTTTCTCTTGAAGTAAGTTCCGCTGTTTCAACGGAGTATCCTCAAGAGAAGATCTTGGACGTTACTTTCGAACCTGGTTCACCGTTTGTGCACTTAAGAATAATCCTTCCGTGCTACAAAAAGGCTGTTATTGTAGAGTACTTTTTGAACAGGGACAAACTTCCCTATGTTCCCTACGAAAAACACTCCTCAAACTACTACGTCTGCTTTCCTCTGAGTGACACTACAAAAACCTACTGTACCGAGACGGATGGCAACGTGAAGCAAATTGACTTGTTCCCGTTTGTAAGGCCTCGAGAAGTATGTCTGAATGGCTATGTAGTAGCCGATGCTGGTGCATTTAACTATGTCCTTGCCAGCCGAGAGGCTTTCATGGTTGATTTACCCTTTGACGACGATCGAAACAAGATCCTTAGCTTCCATCTGCTGAGACATTATTCAGAGGCTGCAGTGAAGAACAAGGGGATCATGAAACTTCAGGACGTAGAGCCAAACACCCCCAAGTTGATAAGATTCTCATTCTTGATCAGTACATCACAGCATGTTGACCCAGAGATCCCGAGAGACTTTCTACGCCCCGTAATCGTTGTTAAAAGCAAAGGAGTGATACCATGAAACTCTCAACAACAAAAACACTTGGTATATGTCAACCGATACGTGTGCAGGGTTCGGGAACCGGGTTTCTTCTTTTGCATGGTTACACAGGCTGTCCCTATTCTTTTCGAAACTTGGTAAGCCCTCTCATCGAACAGGGTTACACCGTCTACGCACCAAGATATCCAGGTCACGGGACAAATGGAGAGGACTTCCTCACCACAAACTGGCGGGATTGGCTGAGAGCAGCTCAGGACGCATACTACGATCTTTCAGCGATATGTAATACTGTTCACACGATCGGTTTCTCAATGGGCGGAGCGATTTCTTTAGTTCTTGCTTCATCTCTGAACATAAAAAAGTTAGTTTTGATTGCCCCCGCCCTTTTCATAAGTGGATGGAAGATAAAATTATCTTCGATTCTCTCACTCTTTTTCAAGAAGTTGCCGAGTGGCTATTTCGAGGAGTCACCAATACAAGAATACCAGTACTTGGTGAAAGAGTACCTAAGTTACTACTGGCCGTCACAGGCCAGTTCGCTCCTAAAGCTGGCTCGACTGGCAAGACAATCTGTTGGAAGAGTTAGGTCAAAGACGTTGATCCTCGCGGGGGCAAAGGATACGATTGTTCCCATGAAAGCAGCAAAGTTCGTTTACGAGAGGATTGCTACTGTCGAGAAAACTTTGGAGATCTTTGAAGACTCGGAGCACGATCTTCTGAATGGTCCACAGTCTGAACAAGTAGTGAACACAATCTTGTCTTGGTTGCGAGACCGATCATGAAGGGAGGAGAACTGATGGACGAGGTAACTGTCAAGTCCGCGGAATACGTTGGACCCCTCTTTTGCGTTAACAGGGCATCCGTTCTTGGTCACGATGGTGCTTACTCTATTCCCTTGGATGACGGAAGAGTTCTCTGGACATTTGGTGACACATTAATCGGAAGAGAAAGAAAGGACTATGATCCGGAAAAGCGGTTGATCGACGAGTGGTTGAACAGTGAATGGGCAAAAGACAACATCGTGATGATCGCCAATTCAGCTTGTTTTGTGGGTACCAGAAACGCTACTGAATTGGTTAAGACCGTTCCGTTCTACATCGGTCAGACGAAAGGACGTGCGGAGGAGATAATTCCTTCCACTCTTGCCCCGAACAGAGCTGGTCGCTACAGGCCAGTGTGGCCAATGGACGGAATATGTCTCGAGAACGCGGTGTATGTCTTTTGCATAATGGTGGATTGCGGACCTGCCGATCCAACGAAGGGAAATGCGCCTGACATCAACGTCTTTGGGGCTGGAGTAGCAAAAAGTGAGTATCCCTTCGTTGAGTTTCATCGTCTGAAACCGACTGTTTATCCAAATCTTCCTAAGGATCCTGCAAATCATCCCGAATACCAGTATCTGTGGTGGAATTGCGACCTGGACGATTCAGGTGACCAAACTGCTGCTTACGGCACCGGTGTCCTGAAAAGAGTTTTAGATGGTTATGTCTACATTTTCGGAAGCAAGATGTGCAGGAGAAACGGGAAGGTCGTTCATGGCGTGTCTTTGGCAAGGGTCCGTGTTGAAAACATAGAGGATGTCACTAAATATTCTTACCTTGCACGGCTGGATGGTAACAATCCAATTTGGACAAGTGACCCAAAGGCAGCAATGTTGGTGTTTGATGGGAATGCAAACGAGATGTCAATTTCCTACAACGAATACCTGGGTAAGTTCATTGTGTTCTATCCGTACATAGGAGACATAAAACTACACGGCATATATAGATTCCTCGAGGAGATTCACATGAGATACGCAGACAACATATGGGGTCCGTGGAGCGAACCTGTGGTTGTGTACAAATGCAAAAAATCGAGGCCAGATGACACTTGTTACGCTGCCAAGGAACATCCTGAGTACTCTGAAAAAGGTGGAAAGATAACCTATTTGACCTACGTAAGCCACCAGCGATACTGGCCTGATCTCATCAGAATTGAATTTTCCTGATATGCATGTCCTTAGAGATAGTGAGGTTGATGTAGATGCTTAAAGAAAATCTCAATCGCATTGAGGTTTCAGACGTAAATCCATTGAGCGGCGTCTCGCAGGTTGCAGAGTTACTCTTGAGCTGTCTTCGGAAAAATAGCTCGAGGAACCTGATTCTCGCTTTTGATGGATACCTTGGTACTGACTGGTCACAACTCAACGAGTTGAAGGATGAGCTGGGAAAGTTTGATGTGGAAGTTGATTTAGTTGACTGCTCATCTTTTTGGAGAAAACCCAGATTTATTTGGAATATTATCAAAAGCTATCTCGAATGCGATGAACACTTTGGCAGGATCTATCCAGGATCGATCGAGGATTTCCTCGATGCGGATTACATCAAAGACTGGCTGGATAGTCTCGAAAAATCGCGGAGGAAAAAGAACCGAATAACTGTCTTGTACGGAAATGGTGTTGTTAACAAGTTGACGAATCGCTTTTTTGACGAGGTATTCTACGTAGATATCACACGAGCAGAGTTCTTGAAAAAAGTGGAACGAAACTCACATAGGTTCATCCCTGAGCATTACCAAACGCGGGCGGGTCAAGCAGACGTCGGAATGTCGTTGATCACCTTCAAGTTATCCCAGTACATTTGTTCACCTATCTTTGACAGCCACAGACGTTCTCTGCTGAAGAAAATGAGTTACTACATCCTCTTAGAAGACGACATCAAAGCACTATCGCGAAAAGATCTTGTGAAGATATCGGATTCCTTATCCTCTCAACCTTTTATACTCGAACCGCTCTATATTCCAGGACCCTGGGGTGGCCAGTGGATAAAAAGCCAAAGGAAGCTCGATCAGTCGTACCCGAACTGTGCGTGGGCGTTTGAAGCGGTGACTGGTGATATGCACCTTCCAGTGCTGGTGAATCGACGATTCTTGTTCAGGTTACCATTCCAAACCTTCCTTGCGTTGTCGCGCAGAAAGATCATGGGTGAGAAACTCTGCAAGAGGTTTGGTTTTTTCTTTCCAGTGCGAGTTCATTATGACGATAGCTACGATGGTGGAAATATGGCGATACAGGTTCACCCTAATAAAGCGTATGTGATGAAGCATTTCGGGGAAAAGGTCGGTCAGCACGAAGCTTACTACATAGTAGCGAAAAAGGAAAGAGCAGGTGTATACCTCGGTCTGAAGGAAGGTATCGATGTCAACGAACTCAAGATGCAAGTATCAAGATCACACTTGAACAAGGTACCCTTCGATTATGAGAATTATATAAATTTCATCGAAAGCAAAGTCGGGGACCTTTTTTTGATCCCAGCAGGAACCGTGCACGCCCTTGGAAAGGATCAAGTTTGTCTGGAGATTGGAACAAGCTATGGATACACCTTTCATCTCTATGATTATCTGCGACCTGACCTGCGCGGGAACCTGAGAGAAATACACATTGAACATGCTTTTGCTGCCCTTAAGGAATATCGTAGGGAGCGCTGGGTTAGGAAAAACCTCGTTCAGAAACCAAGGCTTATCCGGGTTCAGGGTAATTCAAGGGAATACCTACTCGGCCGTAGACGAGGAATGATCTTCGAGGTGAGAAGGCTGGAACTTGAACCAGGAAAATGGCTTGACAAGACGGACGGAACTTTTCATGTTCTCACACTTCTTGAAGGCGAGACAATTGAGCTCCACCCGGTTAGCAATTCCAGTAAGCCATTCGTGTTGAAGCACACAAGAACTGTGATAGTCCCTGAAGCAGTTGGCGAGTATGTCATTGTTACGACTCGTCCATGCAGGATACTGAAGGTGATGGTCACGCAGACCAACAGACTTGACCAGTAGGGAGGAGGCATCAGTAGTGACAAAGGAAAGCTACTACGTCATAACATTGGATGTAGGAGGAACCCAAATAAAGGCAGCTGCGGTTGGTGATAAAGGAAAGGTCATAAGAGACACTGTTTCGATCCATCCATCGAAGGCTTCAGGTTCAAAGGAGGAAATCCTTGACAACCTTACAGGTATAATCCTGTCCACAACCCGACTGGCACGTGATCAAGGCAAGTGCCTCGGTGTTTGTTTCGCGTTTCCAGGGCCTTTCGATTACGAGAACGGAATCTGTTACATAAAGGGTGTAGGAAAATATGAGGCGCTGTACGGAGTCAATGTAAGGAATGAAGTCCGGCGATCAATTGAGGAAAACGTACTCTCGGATTTTGTGGAGGATTTTGAGATATTCTTTGAAAACGATGCTCGCTTGTTTGCGCTGGGGTGGTACGTCTCAAACAGAGAATTGCAACTCAAAAGAGTGATGTTCGTATCACTTGGAACAGGCGTTGGATCAGCTTTTATCGACAACGGTAGGCTCGTCGTCTCTGGACACGATGTTCCTCCCGGTGGTTATGTCTACAATCTGGAATTTGAAGGGAAAACAATCGAAGACGTCTTTTCGGCAAGAGGCATTCTATCATTGGCGAAAGAGCTGGGATTGGAGGGTATGAAAAGCGTCAAGGAACTGTCAGAAAGAGCCAGGTTTGGTGATCAGACAGCAAGAAGATTATTCCTTCATTATGGTAGAATGCTTGGAATAGTGCTGAGACCGATCATCAAGAACTTCAGAGCCGATGCTCTGGTTATAGGTGGCCAGGTAGCAAAGAGCTATGACTTGTTTCTCGAAACATTGAGAAAAACGTTGTCAAGTGAGTCAACGGACATTGTCATAGCTGAGGACAGTTACATCTTCACCTTTGTTGGTGCATACAATTTTTTCATGGAAAAACGTTTTTCGGGGGCAGACTACCATGACGATTTCTGATCTTTCTACTGTTAGGGAGAAAAATGCCGCTACCGTTTTAGACATACTTATGAACAAGGAGCTCTCAAGAGCCGAACTTGCCAGAGAAACTGGCCTTACGAAGTCAACGATAGGCGAAATAATCAGAGAAATGATCGATATCGGTATCCTCGAAGAAAAAGAGATAGTGGGCGGAAACATTGGAAGACCGCGCGTCAAGCTGGGGGTAAGAAGGGATTGGGCTCATGTCATAGGTATTTCAGTAGAAAGAGACAGCGTCACAGTGTCACTGATAGATTCGACCAAGAATATTTTGAAGACAAGAGAATTTGTGTATGACCATTCTTATAACAACGCCGAAGAACTGTTAAGTGACGTATATACCTTGGTTGATGAACTCTGCGAGTTTTCGAACAGAGAAGGCATCACGTTGAAGGCTATTGGGATCGGCATCCCAGGACCTCTTGATCCGAGGACGGGTAAGCTTGGAGACATTCCGAATTTCTCAGTAATAAGCAACATATCACCAAAGGAGTTATTTGAAAGACGATACCATCTGCCGGTCTGGGTTGGTAACGATGCCGATATGGCTGCTCTTGGGGAAAAGTATTTCGGATGTGGAAGAACAATGAATTCATTCATATACGTTTTTCTCGACAAGGGCATAGGTGCCGGGATCATCATAAACAATGAACTCTACATCGGTATGAACGGTTATGCTGGAGAAATAGGACAGCTTCTGGTCATCAAGCAGAACGAAGAAGTTTTCCTCGAAGATGTATGTAGCATCGGCGCCGTGATAAGGAAGTCTTACGATCTTGGCATTCGTAGTCCATCCGAGCTGAAGAAGCTCAACGATATGGCTCAAATGGGGCATCCGATGGCCAAAGCTGTAATCAAAGAGACCGGGAAATACGTGGGTTCGGCGATACTCTCTTTGATCTATCTCTTCGGAATATCCAATATTGTAGTTGGTGGTGAGTTGCTATGCCTCGGCGAACTATTCATAAGTGAGATCAAGAGGGTCATTAGGACTCACCTGTTTCACTCGCACGATGTGAATATACAAGTTTCGAAACTTGGTACTGAGGCAATAAGTCTGGGTGCCGCAATGAATGCTTTAGTCGAGTACAGTATAGAAACCATCAGATCTAGAAGATAGTATTTATGTTCTCACCTTTCCTGCACGAACAAAACGTATTCAGCCAGCCTTGAACAATCGTCGTTGTTTGGGCTTAGGATTTGGCAAGACAAGTACACAAAAAAGCTACCTTCACAAACTCATGTAGAGGGGATTCTTCTGCACTATGCTGAACATGAACGTCGTCAGCGATTTTTTCAGGACCTTTTGAACTCTGCCTTCATTCTATACATCTCTGTGTCAACGGCACGCAGAGTTTGCTGGTAGGAGCCTTCAAATCTCTTGATCCCGTACGAAAACGTGGGTTTCAACTCATGTGAGTTCTGGAACTCAGCGAGGGCCTCATCGAACAATTTCTTCACACTCACAGGATCACAGTCCCTCACAATCACCAAGAACTCGTCCCCACCCATGCGCACCACGATGTCGTTTTGTTTTATCTTCGCTCTTATCGTGTTAACAAGCAAGATTAAGATCTTGTCGCCAACTTCGTGTCCATAGGTGTCGTTTATCTGCTTGAAAGAATTCAGATCAAGATAGACGAAGCAATCTTTTTCATTGAAGGCAGTTTCAACCAATATGCCTCTGTTGTAGGCACCAGTCAATGGATCCACCAGACTCCTCATGTGCGAGACCGTGGCCAGGACCGTCATTTCTCTGTATTCGAGAACCAGGTTGTAGGAAAAGCCAAAGAACAACGAGACTACTCCGAAGCTAGACAGCAGCTTGAAGTTCAGATTGAACAAAAGTATGAACGCATCGAACAAAACTGTCAAAACGAAGAACAGAGAGAATCCAAACAAAATCTTAGAATAACTGCGAAAGACCTTGTAGGCGAGATAAAGAGCGTTCAGAATCAAGATCATCGCGAATCTTGAGGTTGTGAGTTTGAACGCGTAGTTGCTTGGAGCAATCCATAGGATGATTGCAGCCGACAGGTTGAGAAAAACCATAACGAGATCGACACGGGTCAATTTCTCAAAGAATCCCAAACCAACTGCTGTGAAAAGACAAACAAAACCAAAATAAGCCGAAGACACGAAGAACTTTCTCAAAAGTAGCATCGCACTGGCACTGTACATGGTGGAAAAGGGCATCAGATCAAGTGTCCAGATCGCTGCAAGTAGTGTTGATATAGCAAACAGTCGGTTCGATCTTCGCTTGTTTTGAGGCATGTTGTGAGAGACGAGGTAAAGCACCAAGAACAGAGTGATACAGAGTCCTATCGTGATGCTCAGAAAATCGCCAAACACGAAGCTCAAAACGCTGAATCTGAACGTCTCTTTCTCTTCAATCAACCGTGGCACGATGTCGAGACCCAACTCGTAAACTCCACTCAGTTCAATCGTTATTCTCTCCGTGTTGGCCGGCACTTCCAGTAGAAAAGGTTTATACCAGAAGTGCGCTGTTCTATCAAACCTGAAACCCGCTGATCCGATCAAATGGTCGTTCGAGTAAACGGCCCAAAAAGATGCACTCACCTGTGGTAGATAGAGATAGAGTGGTTTCGAAGTTTTCTCGACTGCAGTCGTGAGAACCACGGTGGAAGGTTTTCGCAACAGCCTGTAGAAAGGTGCTGTAACGTTCTGAGCTCGAAAAACACCATTCTCGTCACTCAGAACCTGCCAGGACAGCAGCTGAACACCGCGTGCATTCAGAGCGTATATGACAAGCAAAAAAAGCCCTAAAAAGACCAGAATTGAGAAAAACAGGGCCTTTGAATAGTATTTTAGAAGCTCCAGTTACTTCACTCCCCTGTGCTGTTCTATTTCAATTCGATTCGATTATAATGGAGAACAAATTTGGCGCGAAGGTGGTCTCCTTGAAAAGCTTCTTCCTTGCCGCACTCCCCATTCTTGCGCTGACACTCTTGACCATCGAAGTACCAACGGTTCAGTACACCTACCACCGGCTACTTAACGGGCTGCAGGTCTATGTCTTTGAAAATCGCACTGTTCCGCTGGTGAGAGTTCAGGTCCGGTACAAAGTCGGCTCGATCGGTGAAGAAGAGGAGAGAACGGGATCAGCCCATCTTCTGGAGCACGAGATTTTCAATGGAACGGAAGCACTCGGAAAAGACGAGATCGACGAGCTCATAACCTCTGTGGGCGGACGTCTCAACGCAGGGACTTACTACGATTACACTGTCTATTACGAAATTGTGCCCTCCGCAAGGCTCAAATTAGCTCTCGCAATAGAAGCAGACAGAATGAGGAATTTGAAGATCGATCCAGTTGATTTCTACAGAGAACTCGAGGTGGTTAAACAGGAGCGAAGGCAGAGTGTGGAAAACAACTATATCCAGTCTGGCTGGGAGGAGCTCCAGAGTACAGCTTTTGGTTGATATACTTTGGCGACTGGAAATCTTTTGAATCCGAAAGCTTTGAGCTACCGAAGATCGAGCACAGACCACCGTATGGTAAAATCTTCGTTCTCGATAGGCCGACCTCCACGCAGGCGTACCTCATGATGGGATACGAGTTCTTCGATCACAGATTTTCGGACAGAGTTGCCTTCTTGATGGCCAACAGGGTTTATGGTAACGGTAAATTGGATTTTGAACAGTATGGGGTTATAGAAACTTATATTCATGAGGGAGGGAATAGAGTATGAAAAGAGTAGTTGGAATTGTCTTGATTGGAAGCGCTCTCCTGCTTATACTTGCTGGGTGTATGAGTCTTCTGGGGCTAAAGTTAAGTGCTACTGTTACCATAACACGTGTTGAGGAAACGTCCATTGGCGCATTGAAGATTTCTTATGAGATAAGGAATACAGGGGATTTAGAGATAGACTATTACAAAATTTACTTTACGGGTAAGTTGAGTAACGGGAGTACCATGTCAGATTGGACAAACGGACTTTATGTGTTGCCGGGGACTGCACGCGCTGATATAACATATTTTGACACAGGAGGACAAGACGTTCAGGAGGTAGCAGTTAGAAAGATAATTTTGAAAAATTACGAATACGATGAGGAAATATCAATAGATATTGAAAACCCACAGTAGGTACCTGTGCCTTACAACAAAGGAGGATTAGATTAAAGTCTTTCCTCTGCTAATACTCATGGCAAAAATCCCCTATCTGTAATACTTACCGAGGCACCTTCATTGTTTTGGGTGCAGGGAATACCTAGCAATGGGAAAACCTCTTCAATAGCGAGCAGGATGCCACCGACTTAAGAAACGATTTGAGGAAGTAATTGTGCACTTCCCACGCTTTTTTCACTTTGAACACCACAAGAGATAACATATGATGTGGGTGTATCATGTCAAAAGAATTGCCTTTAATACAGGCTTCTTTGGTTTATCACTATCATGATAATGAGAGGTGCTATCATGCCCAATATAAGTGAAATTTCCAGACGTGTTAATCTTCCATGCTCCACCAGATGGAAATACTTGAAAATCTTGAGTAAACGGGGATTTATAACTATCACGAGATCTTCTCACGGTACCGTGATAACGAATGAGGATTTTCAGATTTTCCAGGAATTCGTTCGTTTAGTGAGGGAAGAAGGACTTGCAATCGAGGGAGCACTAGAAAGAATAGGTCAAAACAGATTGGGGGGACGAGAACCTATCATCCAGTATCTTCGAAGGCTGGAGAAGAAGATCGAAGATTTAGAAAAAGAAAACAGAGCTTTGAGAGATCTTGTTCAAAAGTACCTGTACGAATTGGAGAAACTAAAGGGCTTGCCCAAACCTAAAGAAACGTTACTTGAGAAAATACGTCGATGGTTCAGAGTGAAAAGAACAAATGAATGAACAGTGTGCACATCAGTAAAGTTTGATTATAGAATACTGTTGGGGAAGGGGCATATTTAAGGGGGCGAAAGTGTGAAAAGGTTTCTTTCGCTTTTTATAATAGTATCAATTCTACTGGCTCTTGCCAGTGGATGTGTAGCTCCAAGCGGATCTTCACCCAATCTCGTGGGAAGATGGGAAAGTACTTCTACTTTTCCAGTAGACGAAGACTATGATGGAAGACCAGACTTATATGGTAAGTATGTCTTGATCGTTGAAAACCAAAAGGGATCAACTTTTACAGGACAATTTGGTGGCATAGTACCCAATTCAGGAATAAGTCTCTTTTTTTCCATAACAGGCACAATAACCTCAGGTGGTAGTATTGTAATCACAGTAAAAATACCTGATATAACAACAGATCAAACTATAACTGTATCAATCCAAGGTGTTTACGCCTCTGGTAGAATCACACTTATAGGGGACGATCAAACAATCGAACTCGTGAAAGTTCAATGATCTCCTTTCAAAGCCCCTTCCCCTTAACCAATTCTATCAATCCTTCCACGCTTATGCCATAGGTTGTGCCTTCCTGCTCAGGTTAGTGGGCTTGTTCGGACACACCTTTTTTATAGACTCATAAAATTCACGTTTTAAGCTCCCCTCTTTTTTAGTCTCCAAAAATACCGAACAGCCCTTCCGTTTATCTGCACTTCTCTTGTGTTCATTTCCCCCCTGACGCCTTTTATTTTCGCCGTAGAGGGTGTTTTTTTCGTCTGAAGGGTTTTGATATATCCCAAAACAAAAAACCCCCTTTCTGGGTGATTCTGAGAGGCAAGGGGGGATCGTTCTTCCATTTTTGTTGTCGTGCAAACGGTGGGAAGGGAAATTGATATGTGGTTTCAATGCTTATTTATTATTCTTCAAAAAAATCACATCCACTCCACCGGTTTCGGAAATTCCCTTCTGATGCGGATTTCAGAAAAGAGCGTGCGAGGGGGGTCCGCACACCTCACAAGACCCCCAGCACTATGGTCACTTCCCGTGACTCTGTGTTTATTTCGAAGTCTTCAACCCATCTGAAATCTTTTGCGGTGGTCAGGATTTTTCCAAAGCGTTTGAGGATGTGGTTTTTGTGGTGGTTTTTGTGGCGGTTTTTGTAGTACCCTATCATGCCCAGAATCAGACTCATCTTTTCGAAAGAGCGTGTGAGATGTTTTTTCATGCCTTTCCAGTTGGTCAGAAATTCATACAATCTCAGTAGTTGAACCCTCGTTGTAAAGTCGTGTTTTAGTTTGTCGTATTCGTTCAATACAGGGATGACGTTCTTAATCGTCTTAAAGAACCTGTCTGACTTAATGAGCAGTTCTGAAACCCTTATAATTGCTCCCACCTGCATGATCAATTTAATCTCATTTTCTTCGGTGAGTCCGTTGATGTCTCTGTCGTAGTACTCTCGCCACGCTGGAAACTCAACAAGCCCCACGAGAGGCATTTTCACAAGATACCCAGATGGTGCTGGAATTCCAAAGAGTCGTTTTTGTAGTCTCACGACCACAGATGTTGTTCTGTATACCTCTTCATGTCGTATTTTCGTCTTTCCGTAGTAGTATTGAGCAAAGAGCTCGGGCGTAAATACGTAAGGGATGAATTCCAATCGCTGGTTGAGATAAGGACTAAGATAAGAGTCATTACAGGGCTTTTCCATATCCAATCTCTCTGCGTCTGCACAGTACACTCTCACAGCAAATAAACCCCAAAACTCATCATTCGGAAGGGTGCCGAGAGTTACAATATCAGGAGTTCTGGGATTGATTTCAATAGTTCTTCCAAGAGTTTTGCTCGTTTTAACGATGGTAGTGCTCTCAAACTTTCTATGCTTTTTGTTTTGATGACTTCCCCTATCCATTCACTATCCTCCTCCTCTTGTAGCGTTCGAAGAAGAATAGCAAGACCGTCCCTCAGAGCTTTCTGTTTTACGAGGGATTCTGAAAAGAAGAGTTTGAACCTATGCGTTTTGTTGTACTTGTTCACAAGTCGTGAGATTCTGTGAAGGTAATAATTAATAACGCTGTCGGCTTGTAGGTTAGTGAGAGCCGAAACCACTATGAAGAGCGACGTGATCTTTGTGAACAATTCGAGCATATCTGAAAGTGCTCCGAATTGCGATATCTCTTCTTTCGACGTGCTGGGTGTTTTGTTCAAAAACTCCTTCAGTACCTTCTCTGTGTCGAAAGAGCTCAGGATAAAATTAATAACAATTTTGGCACGAAACCAGCTTCTCGGGTCTATTTTGCCTTTCAGTGACATCAATTTTTTGAGTCTCTTCTCATAGAAACGCCTGTTCTTTCTCATCGTCTCCCTCATTTCTCAATAAAAAGTCCAAAAAGCTGCCTTTCATTCCACCCTTGAAAGAGTACACTTTCCCGGCGGATTCTCGTAAATCGTTGTTGCTCGAACATTCTTCGCGAACATGTATGTATTTGAAGGAAGTCCTCGACGAAGATCGCTCTCACGTTGATCATCCAGAATCGCTCCGCTCTGATCTTGCTCACTAACGCTAAATTGATCCACAACAAATGTTCAACGAAACGCGATCAAGTGGTGTGCACATATGTTCGGGATCTTGAAGCGTTTCCACTGCGCGATCCATTTTGCTTTTTGATTTGAGACATTAATTGTTTTTGACAGAAACTTGACGGGGATGGTGGTATCATGGTAGTATCATAATACCACAACTAATCTTTCTGGAGGTGGAACGATGAGGCGGCTGTTTGTCATTGCGTGCTTGGTTCTTGTCGTGGCAAGCATCTTCGGAGCGATTACGCTAACCATGGTTGAAACAATCACAAGTCCTGCCCGCACCGAACTACTCAGACAGCTACTTAACGAATTCGAAGCGACCCATCCGGGCATCAAAGTTGAACTGATCTCTCCTCCGTACGAAAGCTCTGATCAAAAGCTCATCATGATGCTCAATACGAAGCAGAAAGTCGACGTCTTCGAAGTGCGAGACAACTTTCTCGCAATCCATGTTAACAACAAGAACTTACTTGATCTGACTGAATTCGTCAAGAATTGGGATGGATGGAACGATCTCATCGATCTCGCAAAGACCGTGGCTAGCAAGGTCGAAGGCAAAGTTTACTACATCCCGTACGGATTCTTCATTAAAGCGTTGTTCTACAGAAAGGACATTCTTGAAAAGAACAACATACCAGTTCCACAGACGATGCAGGAGTTGTACGAGTACGCGAAAAAACTCACCAACCCAGCGGAAGGAAAATACGGTTTTGCCTTCAGGGGAGGGCCAAGCGAGCATTCTTTCTCTGAGATTGTCATTATGTCTTACGTGCCAAACATCGATCCAAGACCGAACAGGGGATATCTGACAACAGACGGTGTGCCATACCACGACACCCCGGGTGGAATAGAAGGCCTCAAGATGTGGGTAAAACTCTACCACGATTGTTCGCCAAAGGATTCCTTGAACTGGGGCTGGGCAGAACAAGTCAACGGATTCGTCTCTGGCATGACTCCGTTCTTAATTCAGGACCCGGACACAGTTCCGATAGTTGAAAGAAGGCTCGGCGACCCGAATCTCTACGGTGTCGCGCCAATGCCAGTTGGCCCATATGGCAAGGTGTACCTCGATTACGGAAATGCAGGCTGGGGCATAGCATCCTATTCAAAATACAAGAACGAGGCGTGGGAATTGATCAAGTTCCTCTCTTCTCCTGAGGTCAATGCAAGGTTCTCAAAGTTCAACGGATCGCTTCCTATCAGCAAGTCCGCCTTTTCTGATCCTTACTACGCAACGGGTCCTTACAGAGCCTGGTACGAAGAGCTCACGAATCCAGACAAGTACGTATTCTACGAAAGGCCTGTTCATATGCCCGGGTTCCCCGCCTATGCTGAAAAACATAAGAATGACATTCAGAACATACTCTTAGGGAAAAAGGATTTGTATCAGGCCGCAAAAGAATGGGCTGACTTCTGGAAGAAGGAATATGGTATAACCAAATGAACAAGTGATAAGTGGTTTGCAGGGGCCGTGTGCCCCTGCATTTTAAGGGGAGAAAAGACTGTATGAGCAAAGATAGAAGATTCATCTTTTTCATGATCCTGCCCACCGTTCTGTTCATTTCGCTGGTCATATTTTTGCCAGCAATCAGATCGATTATCATGGCGTTTCAGGACTACAACATGTATTTCCTGACTAAGAAATTCATCGGCTTTAAGAATTTCTCCGATGCGTTCAGTGACCCCGTCTTCGCCCAGGCTATGAAGAACACCTTGATCTGGACGCTGTTATCCCTCACTTTACAGTTTGTGCTTGGTTTCTCTCTTGCGCTACTGTTGAGGAAACCCTTTCGGGGTAGAGGTGTTTATACAGCGCTCGTCTTTTACCCATGGGCCGTCTCCGGTTTTGTCATAGGATTGCAGTGGCGCTGGATGTTCCACGGTTCTGCTGGAGTTATAAATGATCTTCTTCTGAAGCTCGGTTTAATACAGGAACGAATTGCTTTCCTGTCAGATCCAGACTATGCGCTGTATGCAGCCATAGTTGCAAACGTATGGTATGGGGTGCCGTTCTTCGCGATTATGTTGCTCGCAGCTCTTCAATCTGTTCCACAGGAGCTTTACGAAGCGGCGAAAATCGACGGGGCCAGCGCGTTCGCACAGTTCGTGAATGTCACTATCCCCTACGTAAGACCGGTGATAATAAACACAACGCTGATTCGATTCATCTGGATCGTGAACTTTCCGGACATAATCTTTTCGATGACAAACGGCGGGCCAGCAGGCAGCTCCCACATCCTCTCCACGCTTTCGATTGCCAAAGTGTACAACGAGTACAATTACGGGGTCGCGTCGGCAATCGGCGTGATCATAATGCTCATACTTGCCACGTACGCGTATGTCTATTTGAAAATAAACCGCAGCGAGGGTGGTTTTTGATGAGAAGACTGCTGACGATTCTCAGAATTCTGGCCCTGAGTGTCTTTTTGGTCTGTGCGCTGTTTCCGCTTTACTGGACTCTTATCACATCACTGAAAGGTGCAACTGAAATGTACAGCTACCCCATCACGTACTGGCCCAAGCAGGCTACTCTCGAAAATTACAGATATCTCTTGAGGTCCCTTAACTTTGGCAGATACACCGTCAACAGCATCTCTGTTTCATTGCTGTCATCTTTTGCAGCCCTCATGGTCGCATCTTTCAGTGGATACGTGCTCGCAAGAAGGCGTTTCTCTACCAAAAGAATTCTTTACTTCGTTCTTTTTATAACACAGATGATCCCAGGATTCATGCTTATGTCCTCCATATACGTGATGCTTGGTCCTATCGGTCTGGTGGACAATTTGCTCGTCCTGGCGTTTCTCTATACTGGAATAATGGTGCCCTTTTCCACAATCATGATGAAGAGCTTTTTCGAGAGGATACCTGAAAGCATCGAAGAGGCTGCGCTCATAGACGGATGTAAGAAGCTACAGATGATCTTCAAAATTGTTTTTCCGGTCACAGCTCCCGGGCTCGCGGCGACATTCTGTTTTGCTTTCGTGAATTGCTGGAACGAGCTTTTTCTCGCAATAATGCTACTGAACAGCGAATCTAAGAAAACTATACCCGTTGGACTCAACTCTTTTGTTGGAAAAGCCGACATAGACTGGGGTGCCATGAGTGCTGGGGTCTTGATTGCCTTGATACCCGCGATGGTTATATTTGCATTTGCACAGAAATACATCGTGCAGGGATTAACACAAGGCGCTGTTAAAGAGTGAAAGGAGGAAGGTTCGTGAATATCACGCAAATACTCCACAGCTATGGAGAAGACGGATTCTCTTACAGTCCTGTCAGCGTCCCGATATATGAGACCTCCATCTTTTCTTTCAAAAACTTTGAGGAATTTCAAAATTCTCTGCTGAACGAGTTCGAGTCACACCTCTACACTCGAGGTAAGAACCCGACGGCGGAGGTGGTGGAGAAAAAAATCGCTGCGCTGGAAAAAGCAGAAGATGCGAAACTGTTTGCTTCCGGTGTGGCTGCCATCAGTGCAGCGACAATGGCCTTTCTCAAGAGTGGGGATCATGTGGTGTGCGTGAAGGACGCGTATGGCTGGACGCTCAGGCTCTTTTCACAGTACCTGAAGAGATTCGGAGTCGAGGTTACCTTCGTCGAAGGGATTGATCCTGGGGATTTCATCAAAGCCACAAGAAAGAACACGAAACTCTTCTTTTTGGAAAGTCCCACGACGTTTACCTTCCAGTTGCAAGACCTGTCAGCAATAGCAAAGTTCGCAAAAGAAAACAAAATTAAGACTGTGATCGATAACACGTGGGCAACACCGGTGTTTCAAAATCCAATTCCGCTGGGGATAGATCTGGTTGTACATTCCGCAAGCAAATACATTGGTGGACACAGCGATGTAGTTGCAGGCGTTGTGGTTGGTTCAAGGGAAGATATTAGACACATATTCAATACGGAGTTCATGAACATTGGG
>LDZQ01000605.1_pt1 | contig 25515 bp, 31 predicted proteins | sample 615361 | NCBI WGS metagenome assembly LDZQ01 (sample SAMN03408297, study PRJNA278302) | terrestrial metagenome | isolation source: oil reservoir sample I2 | place: USA: Alaska, North Slope, Ivishak formation | collected 2013 | reverse complement strand
AGGCCTTTTTGAGGAAGCTACCTGCTGAAAGGGTGTTTGAGTACGGGAGGTGGTTGTTTGAGGAGTGAAATTAATTCGGGATATCACAGTTGTTGCTTTTTTGGATTATGGGTTTAAAAACCTCAGACGCAGACAAATTGGATTGCGATTTTTTAGGAAGTAAAGTTTTTTAATTGTAGATTTGTACAATTTTTTCGATGAGGGTGGAGGACGAAAGAATCAAGCTTCTCTTTAAAGAAAAAGCGCTTGAGATTTTGATGACAATCTATTATGAAAGCCTTGGCGGTAATGACGTTTACATCCAATACATTGCCAGCAAGGTAAACAGCCCTCACAGCTACGTTTGGCTGATTATAAAAAAATTTGAAGAGGCAAAAATGGTCGAATGCGAACTTGAGGGTCGAACAAAAATTATAAGGTTGACTGATAAAGGGCAGAAGATTGCCCAGCAAATCAAGAGCATTATCGATATTATGGAAAATGATACATGATTTTAAATGCATTTAAAAAAGAATAAGAAATTAAAAGTATTAACTTTTCTGCATTTTTTTTAATGGAAATCTTTTTTATTGATTGAAAATGCTAAGGATAAAAATGGAGGGTCTGTGATGATAAGCCTTACCCGAAGGAATTTTATGAAGCTTGTTGCGGCCATGGGTGCCTCAGCTTTTCTGAGCGCGTATAAAGGGGACATAGTGAGAGCAGTTGAGGCAAAGAAGGATTACTGGCACATTTGCTGGCTGAACGGGGCAGCGTGCACGGGATGCACGGTATCCTTTGCTCAAGCGTCGAATCCGGATTTGGTGCAGATTCTAACTGAGATTATCGTTGGGACGTCTGGATTGCCGATAGCTCTTCCCGACTACATGGAAACGATACATCCAGCCTCAGGAACACTCGCTGAAAAGCTTAAGGAGAGGTGGAAAGCTGGAGAGAAGGGCAAGAGGATTCTTGTTGTTGAAGGGGCTGTCCAGAAACCCGGTTACTGTGTGGTAGCAGGAAAGGACTTTAGGGAGCACGTTAGGGAGGCCGCAGAGGTTGCTGATGCCATAGTTGCTGTCGGCCAGTGTGCAACCTTTGGAGGCATACCTGCGGCAAATCCAAATCCTACCGGGGCGATGGGACTTTCAGAGTTCCTGAGAGAGGAAGGTATTGCAAAGCCCGTTATCAATCTTCCTCTCTGTCCCGTTAATGGGGAGCATGTCGTCATCATTCTTTCAGCTGTAATAATGGGGGCTAAGATTGACCTTGACGAGCATGGCAGGCCAAAGGCCCTTTTTGGCACAAACATGCACGACGAGCTCTGCCCCTACAGACCTCTGTATGACAGAGGAGTCTTCATTGAGGAGCCCGGAAACGGAGATGGATGCAGATTCAAGATTGGATGCAAGGGGCCTGTTGCCTTTACAGACTGCCCCTCGAGAAGGTGGAACGGCAAGACCAGCTACTGCGTCGAAGCAGGGGCCCCATGCATTGCATGCTCAGAGCCGGGATGGCCGGACAAGTTCTCACCCTTCTACGCTGAGCTCCCGTCAATCCCCAGCTTCCTCGGGTTGAATCCAACAACGCTTGGGGCTGGCATCTTTGGTGCAACCGCAGTGGGAATTGGCGTTCATGCGGTGAGAAGAAAACTGAGAGGTGAGAAGGATGAGCAGGATAGTTATTGACCCCGTAACGAGAATAGAGGGTCATCTCAGAGTTGAGCTCTCTCCAGAAAAGCTAAAAACCTCCACGGGAGAGTGGGATGTTGTTAAGGAGGCTTACTGCAGCGGAACCCTATTCAGGGGATGGGAGACGATTTTGAGAGGGAGGGACCCAAGAGATGCCTGGATTATAACTCAGAGAATTTGCGGTGTTTGCCCCGCTCCGCATGCGGAAGCATCCATTCAGGCGATAGAGGCGGCATTTAACGTCACACCCACACCGGTGGCTGTTCTAATAAGAAACGTTCTTCACGGAGCTTACTACATTTACGACCACATAATCCACTCTTACATTCTTCTCGGCCCCGAACTCGGGGTTGTTTGCAAGTATCCACCCATGGTGCCTCCGGCACTTGGAAAGGAAGGTGTCTCGAAGCTGGGAATCGGCTCAAGCTACGTTGGTGCTCTTGAGATACAGAGGAAGGCCAGCATTAGAGGGTACTTGGCTGCCAAATCTGAGTGTTCCTGAAATCTGCAACGCCATCTACCCCGAAAAGGACGTTGACCTCTCTGCGTTGGGTTTGGGAGCGATGAGCTGGGGAGATGCCTTAGCTGCAGCCCTAACACCCCTCGGCCTCGCAGAGCTGAACATTGAAAGGCTGAATGGCCAGATTTACAACACCTCTCTCGCCCTGATGGTCGTCAGAAGCTTCGACCCGTGCATTGCCTGCGCCGTCCACGTGGTGAGGTAGTATGGAATGCAAGAAATGCGGCAGTGTGGCAGTTGAAAGGCACTCGAAGTTTGTGAGGAGCTGCCACTGGGGAATAGTGGTTACTGGGATAATCACCGCCCTCTCAGGAATGCAGCTCTCAAAACTTTTTGGGTTTACCCTTTTCGATGATGCTTACGCACTTCACATAAGGATGAGCTTCGTCTTCGCTGGGCTGTGGACTCTGTTCATGTACTTCAGCATCGCAGAGGAGTGGAAGTGGATCAAACCTTCAAGGATACCCTACAGCATCAAGTTCGTATTGGAGGAGGCTGTTGCGTGGATAAAGGGTGGACATGTTGGCGACCCAAGAGCCTACGACCCAAGAAGGAGGGAATATGTTGAGAAAATAATCCCAAGTCAGGTGCTCGTCTTCTGGACGTATGTACTTCTTACGGCAATCATAGGGATTACGGGGCTGGCAATGCTCTATCCTGAATACTTCGGCCCGGTGTATTCTGCTGCCGAGAAGATGGGATTACTTTTCGGGACTGACAACAGCTACGCATTCATAAGAGGTCTTCACAGGCTGACGATGTTTCTCTATGCAACAGTGATGATAATGCACGCCTACGCAGCAACGATATTCGGAACGCTGTCATCAATGATAAGCGGCTACAGGAGGGAAAAAGTTGTCTCGGATTCTGGTCGTGGGAGTAGGGAACCCGCTGATGGGTGATGATGGCCTCGGCATCAGAGTTGTGGAGGAGCTCAAGCGAAGAAGGCTGCCAAAAAACGTCACCGTGATGGATGGTGGAACGGGAAGCTTTGATCTCGTGAATTACTTCTTTTTTTACGACGTCGTTGTGATAGTTGATGCGGTCAATTTCGGCGGAAAGCCGGGGAGAGTTTACAGGTTACCGGTCGAGAGAGTGCTGAAAAGGAAAATTGCGTCAATCCACGACCTCGACATTTTCTACGCCATATCGGCGATGAGTGCGATTCAGGCAATGCCCAGAGTGATTCTCATCGGTGCAGAGGTGAAAAACCTTGCAGAGTTTTCTGAGATGTCCTCTGAAGCTGAGGAGGCCGTAAAAAAAGTGGTAAAAAGAATTGTTAAACTGGTCACTCCCTCATCAGGTAGAAGAGCGAGGATCCGAAGAACGCGAGTCCAACGACTAAAGCCAGCTCCCACATAAAAGTTAGTTAACATATTAATTTATTAACTTTTTTCAACTAAAAATTGCACAATTTTTCATGCATCTATTAACTTTTACAATTTTTCATGTATGTAATTATTTATAAAATGATTTAAAGCTGGAATTCAAATGAATTTGGATGAAAATTGGCGTTTACGTGTGTCACTGCGGTGAGAACATCTCTTCAAACGTCGATATTGATGAGCTGGTGGAGTTTGCGAAGAGCAGTGAGGGGGTTAGCGTTGTCAGGGATCACCTCTTCATGTGCTCCGAAATTGCGCAGGAGATGATTAGGGACGATATAAAGTCGGGAAAGGTTGATAGGGTGGTTATTGCCGCCTGTTCCCCAAAAAATCACGAGAAGTTTTTCAGAGCAACTCTTGAGAAGGCCGGGATATCAAAATACATGCTTGAGATTGCCAACATCAGAGAGCAGTGCAGCTGGGTGCATGAGAAGAATGCGACCGAAAAAGCCAAGAGTTTGCTGGCATCGTCGATAGCCAAGGCGAGAAAGCTCCAGCCTCTTGAGGAGCTGTGTCTGGATGTTAACGATAGTGCTCTGGTTATTGGCGGGGGTGTGGCGGGCATAACTGCGGCCATTGAGCTCTCAAAAATGGGGTTTAAGGTTTATCTGGTTGAGAAGGAGCCATCCATAGGCGGGAAAGATGATGAAGTTTGATCGGATTTTCCCGATGAACGACTGCTCTTCCTGTGTCCTTTATCCTCTTATTTCAGAGGTTTCATCGAGCCCCTTAGTCGAGCTGATTACTTATGCGGAAGTTGAGGAGGTTAAAGGCTCTGTGGGGAATTTTCAGGTGAAAATCAGGAGGAAGCAGACTTATGTTGACTGGGACAAGTGCATAGGATGTGGGGCGTGTGTTGATGCCTGCCCTCCAAGAGCGGTTACTGAGGATGAGTTCAACGAGGGCTTAACGAAGAGAAAGGCTATGTACATCGCTTCTCCCTACGCAATACCGAGGAAGGCCGTTCACGACCCAAAAAGCTGTGTAAACTGCGGGAAGAAGACGCTTGGCACGAGAAGATTTTTGAGAGGAGGGAAGGAGTACCTCGCCCCATGTGAAAAAGCCTGCCCTACGGGGGCGATAAACAGGTCGTTAGAGTGGAATCCGGAGGGCGAGATTGTTGAGGTTAACGTTGGTGCAATAGTTGTTGCCGTTGGCTATGAGGTTATGAAAAAGCAGAACTTCAAAGAGTACCTCCCTCACTCTCCCAACGTGATTACAGCGTTGCAGTTTGAGAGAATTCTCTCCCCCACGGGTCCCACAGCAGGAAAGGTTCTCAGGCCATCCGACATGAAGAAGCCTGAAACTGTGTCGTTCATTTCATGCGTTGGAAGCAGGGACGTGAGGTACCACACCTACTGCTCCAAAGTTTGCTGCATGTACATGCTCAAGCAGGCTAGGCTAATTAAAGAAAGAAACCCGGAAATTGACGTTTACATACACATGATTGACGTCAGGGCTCCGGGGAAGGACTTGGAGGAGTACTACACCCAGTCGAGGCAGATGGGGATTAAGATTATCAGGGGGAAGGTGGGGGGAATTGAGGAGCTTCCAGATGGCAGGCTTAGAGTTCTCGGATTTGATGCTGACATCGGCACTCCTGTGGAAGTTGAGGCGGATTTGGTTGTCCTCGCAACTGCTATAGAGCTGAGTGAGGATGCAAGGAAGCTTGCAAAGAATCTTGGAATCTCCGTTGACACCTCAGGATTCCTGAAGGAAGACCACCCCAAGCTGAGGTCGGTTGAGAGCTGGCTTGACGGGATTTTTATCGCCGGATGCTGTCAGGGGCCAAAGGACATTTCCGAGACTGTTTCTCAGGCAAAGGCGGCTGCCGCGGGAGCAGCGGCAATTCTCGGAAGGGACTTCATACAGCTTGAGCCCTTTTTGGCTACTGTTGATGAAAAACTCTGCACGGGGTGCGGTATATGCGCGAGCGCCTGTCCTTACGAGGCCATATCCGTTAACGGGAGGGCTGAGGTTGACACGAGAAGGTGCAAGGGGTGCGGAATCTGCAGCTCCGTCTGCCCTGCCAACGCTGTTGATTTAGCTGGATTCACAAGAGAGCAAATTCTCTCCCAGCTGGAGGCGATATTATGAGAGTTGTGAGGCTGCCAAGGCATGATGATGTTATGGAGGAGGTTTCAAAGTTTGGTGGGGAAGGAATTGGGAGATGCATCCAGTGCGGAGCGTGCATGTCCGTCTGCCCTGTTGCAATCGCTGGTTTCAACTTCCCCAACAAGAAGCTCTTCAAGGTTATAACTCTCGGCCTGAGGGAGGACATTCTCTTCGACCCCTCCCCGTGGGCCTGTGTTGCGTGCGGGAGGTGCATAGAAATCTGCACGAGAGATGTAAACCCATTTCACGTTTACTTTGCCTTCAGAAGAATTCAGACGAGGGAATTCTCTATTCCCTCAAGGGCTGAGGAGCTTTTGAGGAGGGTTTATACTACTGGCTTTGCCGTGCAGATTAACAACGAACTGAGAGCTGAATTCGACCTTCCCGAAATTGGCAGTGTGGATGAAGTTGAAAAGATCATTGAATGCACTGAGATGTCCCAGCTGGGCTTAATTCGGTGAGGTGTTTATAAAGTACGCTCTGTTTCCCGGCTGCAAAATTGCCTTCGAAAGGCCTGACCTTGAGCTTGCGATGAGGGAGGTGCTCACAGCTCTCGATGTACCCTTTGAATACCTAAGTGACTTCTCCTGCTGTCCAACATGGGCGTCAGTTCCGTCCTTCGACATCGAGGCGTGGTTGGCTATTTCAGCAAGAAACATTTCCCTCGCTGAGGAGAAAGGACTGGACATTGTTGTTGGGTGTGGAGATTGCTACAGCGTCCTGAACCATGCCAGAGACATGCTGAAAAGGGAGGAGTGGCGTGAGAGAGTGAACAGAATTCTCGCCAAGGTTGGCAGAGTTTACAGGGGGACGACCAAGATTTACCACATAATACACCTTCTGGAGGAGCGCAAAATTAAGAAGAACCTGAAGCACAGGCTGAATGGCTTTGTTGCAGGCGTTCAGCCCGGCTGCCATCTGCTGTGGCCAGCTAAGATTTTTGATGCCAAAGAGGAGAATCCATTTTTCCCTGAAAGGCTGAAGAAGCTGGTGGAAGCAATGGGTGCTGAAACACCTCACTACAGCAGGCTTGAGTACTGCTGCGGGAACCACATTGATATTGTGGATTATGAGAAATTCCTTGATTTTGTTCAGCTGAAGCTTCAGTCTCTGAAGGAGGAAATAGATCCTGACTTTATCGTTACCGCCTGCTCTACATGTTTCATCCAGCTTGATGAGGGGCAGAAGAGGCTCAAGAGGCTGGGGAGGATTGACTACGAAATCCCCGTCTTCCACTTCCCCCAGCTTCTCGCCATCTGCTTGGGCAGCAATCCGGAAAAGGTGGCGAGAATCAGCTCCGTTGACAGAAGCAAGATTATTTCGGAAATTCTGGAGGGGAGAGAATGAAAATTATCGGTTTTGCCTGTCAGTGGTGCGCCTATCAGGCCGCTGATTTGGCGGGTAGCTTGAAAATGAAGTATCCTGAAAGCATCAGACTTCTGAGAGTTCCGTGTTCTGGGAGGGTTAATGCTGAGTTCATCCTGAAAGCTTTGCTCAGCGGTGCAGACGGTGTTTTCGTTGCCGGCTGCCCCATTTCCGAGTGCCACTACAGGAGCGGAAACAGGATTGCAAAGACGAAGGTAGCTCTCCTGAAAAGGCTCCTTCCTGAGTTTGGTCTTGAATCCGGGAGAGTTGAGTTTCTGCAGGTTTCCAGCGCTGATGCAAGGAAGTTCGTGGAGTTTGCAAAGGAGTTTGATGAGAGAATCCGCAAGCTCGGACCAAATCCGCTGAGGAGGGTTGAAAGATGATAGACGTGGCCTTTTACATTGCTCACGGCTGCTCGGGATGCACGATGTCCATGCTTGATCTAGGCGAGAGGATGAACGATTTCAGAATGAGGGTTGCGTGGGCAGCTCCAACCCTCGGAGATGGTAAGTATGACAGAATCCCCGAAGTGGATTATGCTTTCATTGAAGGGGGCATCGGGCTCAGCGAGCACGTTGAGATTGTGAGGGAGCTGAGGGAGAAGAGTGAAACCCTTGTTGCCTTCGGTATATGTGCTAGCTGTGGGGGGATAATGGGCCTTGCCAATCTCCACTCGAAGGAGGAAATTCTTGAGGATGTTTTTGGCTCAGCCAGGTCATCGGTTGGTGAGCTGAGAATTCCCGAAATGCTGGAGTTCGTTAAGCCTCTTGACAGCGTGGTTGAGGTGGACTGCTACATCGGCGGCTGCCCGCCAACTCCTGAGCAGATATACAACGCCTTCAAGGCCATTTTTGAGGGAGAGAGGGGATGGATAGCCAGCGGAAAATCTGTGTGCGAGTTCTGCAGCAGAAATCTGGCGGAAAAGCTCGGAGAAGTCAGTAGATTTCTGAGAGTTCCCGATAAGGAGTGCTTCCTTAAGCAGGGGATTCTCTGCTTCGGCCCCGCCACTCAGGGGGACTGCATGGCGAGCTGCCCCAACTCCAACTCCCCTTGCAGGGGGTGTGGCGGAATGCTCCCAAGCGTTGACGACCACGGTAGCGCTCTGGTGGATATGCTATCCTCGCTGACCGATGAGAAGGGAATTGAAGCTCTCAGCATGACATACACCAATTTGAGCAAGCTCCTTTACCTCTACACGCTCCCCTCCTCAACTTTGCGGGGGAAGGTCAGGAGGTACCACTTGAGAGGTGTGAAGAGATGAAAATCGAAATAAATCCTGTATCGCGAATTGAGGGGCATGCTAAGGTAACAATCTTTTTGGATTCCAGCGGAAAGGTTGAAAATGCCTTCTTTCAGGCTACGGAGTTCAGGGGGTACGAGAAAATACTTTCTGGCTTGCCAATGGAGGAGGTGCCGAGAGTCGTATCGACAATATGCGGAATATGCAGGGCAATACACTTCACCGCAGCCCTGAAAGCTGCTGATCAGGTTTTTGGTGTTGAGGCGAGCGATGCGGCAAAGATTGTGAGAGAGATGCTCCTCTGTGCGCACTTCATAGAAGACCACACACTCTCTCTGCTCGCCCTTGCCCTTCCTGATTTTCTCTCTCCCGAAGAGAGAAACATTTTTGGTGTAATTAGAAACCTCGGTGAGCTCGGGAGGGAGCTTTTGAGGAAGAGGGGGTATGCGGTTAGAATTCTGCAGATACTGGGGGGCAGAAACATCCATCCCGTCACAGCCCTACCCGGGGGGTGGGCGAAAGCTCCGACAGATGAGGAGCTCGGTCTGATAGAGAGGTACTCAAGGGAGCTGCTCGACCTCGGTTACAGGATGGTCGAGGTGCTTGAAGCTGCGCTGGACATGGGTGATGGTTTGGAGCTAAGGGCCGCAACGCTTGGGACGGAGAAGAAAGGCTTAGTGAACCTCTACGATGGCGAGCAGGTGGTGAAGGATGAGGATGGAAGGGAAGTTATCAGGTTCAGCGGGAAGGAGTATGCTGATATCATCACTGAAAAAAGCCTAAGCTGGAGCTACAGCAAGCTGACCGAAATCAAACCTCTCGGCGAGAAACTTTACGTCGTTGGGCCACTGGCAAGGCTAAAAACGGCCGAGCTAACGCCCAAGGCATCTGAAATTGTTAAGACTTACGGCGTTAGCAACAATCTTCTCTACAACCACTTTGCGAGGGCTGTGGAGATAATATACGCCGCTGAGAGGCTGCTTGAACTATCGCAGAGCTACAGGGGTGGTAGGATTCAGAACGAGCCGCAGAAGGTTGCTGGAGAAGGAGTTGGGATAGTCGAGGCTCCAAGAGGAACGCTCATTCACCACTACTGGACTGATGAGAAGGGGATCGTTAGGGGCTCAAACCTCATTGTGGCTACAACTCACAATGTGAGGGCGATAAACCACGTTGTGGGGAAGGTTGCTGAGAGAGCATCAGACACAAGGAATCTGGCGGAGAAGGTTGAGGTGGCCATAAGGGCCTTTGACCCCTGCATGGCATGCGCCACTCATGCTGTTAACGGCGTCATCCCCCTTGAAATCCAGATTTTCAGGGATGGAGAGCTGGAGGAAGTTTACAGAAACTATGAAGAAAGTTGTTGTGGGAGTGGGCAATCCCCACATTCCTGAGGACTCTTTTGGAGTAAAAATTGCAGAGATGGCTAAAAAAGCTGGATTTGACGCTTTAGCAGCCTTCCCTCTCGATTTGCCAGAAATGCTGGAGGGATACGATTTTGCAATAGTCGTTGACGTTTTGCTTGGCAAAAAAACTGGAGAAATTCACCTCCTCGGTGTTGAGGACCTTAAGGCAAGGAGGCTCTTTACCTCCCACTCAATTGGTGTTATGGAGGCCATAATGCTCGGATTTGAGTATGCCGAGATGCCCGAAATTCTGATTGTTGCGGTGGAGGTTGGCGAAAAAGATGATGGAGCTATGAGAAAAGCCCTGTCCATCGTGATGGACGTCATTGCGTACGAGATGTGCCGGAGGTAGCCCAGATGTTGCACGTCCCCTCCACACTCACCATGCACGCTCCAACGGGGTTTCTCGGGTTGCAGGCTTTCATGAACAGCGGGCAGTCCTTTGGTGTGGCGATGCCCTTCAGCACGTCCCCGCACCTGCATAACCTCTTGCTTTTGTCTTCCACAGGCTGAAAATCGGCGAAGGCATCTTCAAAAACCTTCCTCGCATCGAACTGCTCGAATCTTTTTGCCAATGCTCCACCACTCCCCTTCACCACTCCAAGCCCCCTCCAGCTCCAGTCTTCCTTCCTGAAAACCCTGTCCATGGCCTCCAAAGCCCTGACGTTTCCCTCCTCCTTTACCGCTCTGCTGTACTCGTTGATAACCTCCCTTCTGCCATCACTCATCGCCTCAAGGAGAAGATAGATGGCAAGCATAACATCTTCAGGCTCGAATCCTGCAATCACCTGCGGTATTCCGTATTTCTTCAGAATCTCCCTGTACGGTTTCACGCCGATTATCGTTGAGACGTGTCCGGGGTTTATGAAGGCATCAACGGTCGTGTTTTCGCAGAGCGCATGCACTGCAGGGATGAAGAAGCGGTGGGCTGAGAAGACGTAGAAGTTCTCCTTCTCATCAAGAAGGGCTATAGCTGTTGAGGGCATGGTCGTTTCAAAGCCGATGGCGAAGTGAACAACTGGCCTATCCGAGCTTTCTGCAAGCTTTAAGGAGTCAAAGATGCTGTAAACGATTCTTATGTCATACCCCTCTGCCCTTAAAGTGAATAGGCTCTTCCCCTGAAAGGGGACTCTCGCCATATCCCCGAAGGTGGCGAGGGTGATGTTTTCCTTCTCCAGCAGGTGCATTACCATCTGTATGTCCTCGTCGGGAGTTATGCAAACTGGACAGCCGGGACCGCTCAGCAGGGAGATGTTTTCCGGGAGGAGGGAGCGGAGATTGTATTTTGTGATGGTATCTTCATGAGTTCCGCAGAGGTGCATTATTTTGACCGACTCAAACTCCTTTGAGAGCTCCCTTATTTTCTCAGAAAGCCTGATTACCGGTTTCATCTGCAACTCTCTCCAGCAACTCCCAAGTCTTTTTTGCCTCCTCCTCATCGACCTTCTGAATGGCCATCCCGACGTGGACGAGAACGTAATCTCCAATCTGCGGATTTTCGAGGAGGTCTATCCTCACCTCCTTCTTCAACCCCTTGAAGTCCACGATGGCGATGGGGTAGTCAATTCTCTCAATTCTGCCCGGAATCGCTATGCACATTCAGAATCCCCCTCAAAAAGTCAATCCACTCCTCAAATCCTTTACCGGTTTTGAGGTCCATCTCGATGATTTTAGCTCTCGGGTTGATAAGCTTCGCATCCGCCTTCATTTTCTCAACATCTGCCCCAACAGCCTCCGCCAGAGCTACCTTGTTGATTACAATCAAATCTGCAACTCTGAAAATCTCTGGATGCTTTTCAACCACGTCATCCCCCTCCGTTACGCTGACCATCACCACCCTGTAGTTCTCTCCCAGATCAAAGTCCACTGGGCAGATTAAATTGCCGACGTTCTCTATTAGGAGCAAATCACAATCGGAGAACTTCTTCAGGCGGTGGTAAATCATGTGCGCATCGAGGTGACACTCCTTTCCCGTGCTTATCGCCTCTGCCTTAATTCCGAATCTTCTCACCCTTTCATAGTCAGCCTTGGAGACAACATCTCCCAGCATGGCGCCAATTTTGACCTCATTGCCGATCCTCTCGATTGTTCTCTCAATGAGAAGGGTCTTGCCGGAACCAATTGCCCCCATTATGTTCACAGCCACAGTCCCGCTCTCTCTGAGCGCTTCTCTGTTCTTCTCTGCCAGCCTCTTGTTTTCGGCAAGCAAATCCTGATTAAGTTCATACTCGTGCAAGCCTACACCTCCACAACTACGCTTTCAAGAATGAAGTCCTTACCTCCTTTAACCTGAGCAAAACCCCCACACTCGCAGAGCATCTCATCTTTGCTCAGCTCCCTTCCGCAGAGCAGACACCTAATGTCTGCCCTCTCCACACTTATCTCCAGCTTTGCTCCTTCAGCAATCGTTCCCTTTGACGCTACGCTAAAGCAGAATTGAAGCTGCTCCGGGTTGATGAGTAGAAGCTCACCCACACGAACCCTAACTGATGTGACGGTTTTTGCTTGCTTTTCCTCGGCAAATCTAAGGACATTTCTGATTATCGCCTCTGCAAAGCTCATTTCATGCACAAAAGGAGTTTTCGCAATATTTTTAAAAGCTTTTCTTAAGCTCATGATGAATGTTCAAGATTACGGTCAGGGGAGTTGTTCAGGGAGTGGGCTTCAGACCCTTTGTGCACAGAATCGCCAGCAGAATGGGCTTGAGAGGCTACGTCAGGAACACCGGAGATGGTTCGGTGGAGATTGTGGTTGACAGGAATCCTGAGGAATTTTTGAATATTCTGCTAAAAGAGAGGCCACCGCTGGTGGTTATAGAGGATTTCAGCGTCGCCAAAACGAATGGAGAGATTCCCGAAACCTTCAGAATCGTGGAGAGCGGCGGTAAAAGCCTGCTCTCATTCCCTCCCCCTGACGTTGCCGTTTGCGATAAATGCCTTGAAGAGGTGCTTGACTCGAAAAACAGAAGGTACCTTTATCCTTTCACCTCCTGCACCGATTGCGGGCCGAGGTTCACGATAAGCAAATCTCTCCCCTTCGACAGGGAGAACACAAGTCTTGCCGATTTCCCCCTCTGTCCTGACTGCAGGAAGGAATATGGGGATATTAAGGACAGAAGGTATTTCGCCCAAACAATTGCATGCCCTCGGTGCGGCCCGCAGTACAGATTTGTCTGGAAAGGCGGAGAGGGTGGTATTGGCGATGCGGCAAACGCTCTCGATTCGGGGAAGATTATAGCGATTAAGGGGATTGGGGGCTACCACATAGCCTGCCTTACTGAAGATGATGTGGTTTTAAGGCTTAGAAAGCTGCTGAACCGCCCACAGCAGCCCTTTGCTGTGATGGTGAGAGACTTGAGTAGTGCTGAGAGGGTTGCGGAGCTAAGCAATGAGGAGAGGGCCGAGCTGCTCAGCCCGGCGAGGCCAATTGTTGTTGTGAGAAAAAAGCTCCCCTTCGAGGCAGTAGCTCCAGAGCTCGATACCATTGGCATTATGCTCCCCTACACTCCCCTCCACCACCTTCTTTTCCAAGAGCTGAAGGCGGATTATCTGGTGATGACCTCTGCCAACCTCCCGGGAGAGCCTATGTATATCGATGAAAGCATCATGGAAAAAATGGAGCTTGATGGCTTTCTCGTTCACAACCTCGAAATTGCCAACAGGGTGGATGATTCCGTTGTAAAGTATGTGGGTGGGAGAAGGCTATTGATTAGGAGGTCGAGGGGCTTTGTTCCCCAGCCAATAAAAATTGACATTGGCTTTAATGCAATTGCTGTCGGAGCGGAGCTTTACAATTCCATAGCCCTTCTCAAGGAAGGTAAGGCGGTCGTTTCGCAGTACATCGGAAACACCGCAAACTTCAGAACCTACAATGAGTTTTTTAAGAGGGCGGTGAAATTCTTTGCCAGATACATGAACCTTGAAAAAATTGATTACATTATTTCCGACATGCATCCTCTCTTCAACACAACAAATTTTGCCGAAAAGCTCTCGAAGGAGCTTTCATGCAGGCATATTAAGGTTCAGCACCACTTCGCCCATGCTCTGAGTGTGATGGCGGAGAAAGGACTTGAGAGGGCGGTGGCGATAACGGTTGATGGGGTTGGATACGGAATGGACGGAAAGGTTTGGGGTGGTGAGGTTCTCCTTATCGACCTTGAAAAGGGAAGATTCGAAAGAAGGGGCAGGCTTGAAACCTTTGGGCTCATTGGTGGTGACGCAGCAACATACAGACCTCTGAGAATCGCTGTTTCTCTGCTAAAGCGCCATGAGCTGCTTGAGCACTACTGCAAATATGAAGACGTGGAAAGGCTGATTAAGGCCCTTCCACTGGCCGTTAAGACCACCTCAGTGGGTAGATTCCTTGATGCGGTGTCTGCAATGCTTGAAGTTTGCCTTGAAAGAACCTACGAGGGTGAACCTGCGATGAAGCTTGAGGCTGCTGCAGAGCCCCACGAAGTGGAAGTTAAGCCGGAAATTGAGAGAAGAAGGGAAACATGCGTCTACAACTCGCCTTTTGATACAGAGGGGAGGCAGGGGGAGATTAAGGTTTTGATGCTGAGGGACTTTTTTACACGCTGCATGGAGAGGTATCTGGAAGGTGAGGGGAGAGGAAAAATAGCCTACGAGGCCATTGCCTACGTTGCACGGGGTCTGGGAGAGATTGCGCTTGATGCTGCAAGGAACTGCAAGATTCTAATTTCAGGAGGAGTGGGCTACAACAGGTATTTCCTGAGGGAGGTGGAGAGGGTTTGCGGCGAGATTGTTGTGCCCTCCCTTTATCCTCTTGGTGATAATGGAATAAGTCTTGGGCAGATTTACGCCTTGAAAGCTCTGGAGGGGTAAAATGTCGGTAATCAGGAAGGAGGATGGAGCTGGAGGAAAGTACATGGTAGAGCTCCTCAAAAAGCACGTTTTTCCAAAAATTGCTTCCAGAGCAGGAGAGATAGCCTTGGAGGATATGGAAGACTCTTCGGACTTTTGCGACGATTTTGCTTTTACAACAGACTCCTATGTTGTCTCCCCACCGATTTTCAGGGGCGGGAGCATAGGGAGCCTTTCTGTCTGCGGCACGAGCAATGATCTGGCTGTGATGGGCGCAAAGCCCGAATTCATGTCTCTCGCACTCGTAATTCAGGATGGCTTCCCTCTCGGCGATTTCAGGAGGATTATGGATGATATCAGAGATTCTGTGGAGCTTGTGAACTTGAGCATAATAACCGGCGATACGAAGGTTGTGGAGTCGAACGTTGGCATAATCGTCAACACTGCCGGGATAGGAAGGAGGAGCGAGGAGCTTGAGAGAAATCTGGAAGTCCTGAGGGAGCTGAGAGATTACCCCTACAGGTGGGTAAGGGATAAAGGTCTGAAAGAGGGGGATGCGATAATAGTCAGCGGGAGCATTGCGGAGCACGCTGCGGTTATAATGGCAGAGAGGATGGGCTTTGAGGTTGAGTTCAAGTCAGACGTTTACCCCGTGTGGCTCTTCGTCAGGGAAGCGCTGAGGAGAGGAGGAGTTACGGCGATGAAGGACCCCACGAGAGGGGGAATTGCTGCAGCGCTCAACGAGATGGCAGAGAAGAGCGGAGTGGGGATAAAGATTTTTGAGGAAAGGATTCCGCTGAAGGATGAGGTCAGGGGGCTCTGCGAGCTTCTCGGCCTCGACCCCCTGACAATGGCCAACGAGGGGAAGGTTGTCTTTGGAGTCCACCCCGAGATGGCTGATGAAGTGTTAAAGGCTTTACACAAGGCAGGGCAGAAGGAGGCTGAGATAATTGGCTACGCAACCAAGGAATTCGCGGAGGTTGTTTTAGAGACGGCTGTGGGAACAACGAGAGTTGTACCCCAGCCAATCTCAGACCCCATTCCGAGGGTTTGTTAGGTCTACGCGAATTGATGCCAAAAAACCCGTAAATTGGTTTGAAGGGTTTCGAAAATTAGTAAGAAATCACCTGTATAGCTATAGCCTCCTCGTCTTTCTTTCTGAACAGCTCACACGAAAATGACGCGGCTGTAACCGAGCCCTTCAGTGAGCAGTACCCTGAATGATTTGGAAAGGAATGGTCTCTCAACCAGAATCTGCACAACCTGCACTCCATAAGGTAATTACAGTTCTGAAAGTATTTAAATTTTTCTTAATATATATCTCCATTATCATGAAATCCATCATTACAATTATCACTTAGCTCCGGAAACAATCTTTATTACATCGTTGTTCTTCAACTCGTAGTCATCAGCAACCCTCATCTTGGTTCTTGCGTCGAGGGCGTAGATAAAGTGCTTTCCAATGTCTGTGTGGATTTTGAAGGCAAGCTCCTTGGCCGTCGTGCCCCTTTTAACCAGCATCGCATCAGGCAGGACGTTTCCCTTGGAGTCGGTGAACTTGTTCTCATCCTCAACGGGATAAACAACAATGTAGTCTAGGAGGTCGAAGACAACTCTGTTTATAGCCTCCTGCACGCCCGTACTGCCAAACTCTCTAAGGAACTCCCTTATTTTCTCAAGGGCTTTCATCTGCTTTTCATTCAGCTCCTTTACTATTTCAAAGTCCGAGTCGCCGGGCAGATACTTTATGTAGCCGTTCTTTGCTGCAGTCCTTAAAATAAGCTCGTAGGCTGCAGAGGTTGGGACAACGATCTCATCGAGCTTCATCAGCTCTTCGAGCAGGTTCTTTGGAGCTTTGTCAGCTTTATTGGCAGCAATAACCATCTGCATCCTCCTTTTTCTTAGTTCAACGGCAAAGTCTCTCAGCTGTTCGTCGCTGAGCGTTGATACATCACCAAAACTCCTCATCGCCTCTCTGACCATCCACTCCTCAAAACCAAGCCCGGCAAGCTGCTCCGTCAGGAACTTTGCAGCATCCCTCTTCTCCGCCTTCATCCTCCTGATAATCTTGTCCCAGTTCCTCTTGAGTATGCCGAAAAGCCACATATCTATCTCGCGGTAGAGAAACTTCACGTCCTCGACGGGATTTCTCTCTCCAACGCCAATCTCGTTCCCTTCCTCGTCTGTTGACCCGGAAGCGTCAACCACGTGAATGACAGCTTCACTCTGCCTGAGGTTGTCGAGAAACTCGTTGCCCAACCCTCTGCCTTTGTGGGCGTCGGGCACAAGCCCTGCAACGTCAATCAGCTTGACGGGAATAAACCTCCAGCCATCAACGCACTCATTGCACTTTACCCCCAGCTCCTGACAGACGCACTTAACCCTCACATGTCCAATACCAACGTTGGGCTTTATGGTGGTGAAGGGGTAGTTGGCTATCTCTGCATCAGCAAGGGTAGCAGCTTTGAAGAACGTTGACTTTCCGGCGTTTGGCTTCCCAGCAATTCCGATTTCAATCACGCAAACCCCTCCTCGTGTATTCTCCCCTCTCCCTCGTTCCTATGATGCTTTTGAGGAGTGAGGGGTTGCTTTTTAAAAAGTTGGCGTACTCCTTGCTTATCTCTCCCCGCTTTTCAAAATACTCTATTATTTCAATTGCCTCCTCAATCGTCTTGCAAACCTCAAGGTGGTCTAAAACGGTGGGCAAATCGCTGCCCTCAATCTCGTGAAAAAGATTAGGAAACATCTTCTTGAACTTTTCCTTTTTCCACTCCATCCTTCTCTTCCTCTTCCGATATCTCGGCTTTAACAGTCTCTGCTTCCTCTGGCTGTTCCGAATCCGCCTTGGAGTCTTCAACTTCCACTGCTTCTTGCTCTTTGCCTCTCTCCGACTCAGCTTCCTCCTCTCGGCCCGGAATCTCGACCTTCTCTTTTATCCATACACCCTCTCTGCCGACTATACCACCCTCAACGCTGCATCCATCCTCCATGTAAACCTTATCTGCCCTTATGTAGCCAAAAACCTCCGATGAGTTTACGAGGTAAACCACTCTGCCCTCAATTGCCCCATGAACCCTGCAGTTGCTAACAATGATATCTCTGCCCCTCAGGCTGCCGAAAATCTCACTTCCCTCAGCATTAATGTCTCTCGCCTTAACATTTCCGAGAACCCTGCTGCCGACAATCTCAGCATCCTTTCTCGTGGAAATTCTGTCGATGCTCACTTGAGAGTTCTCCGGGATTATCAGAGGGGCGTCGAACTCCTCCACCTCCTCCAGAAGCTTTTCGGCCTCTTCAAGCCTCCCCAAGCGGAGAAGAACCATGAGGTAGAGGAAGATGAAGAAGAGAACTGGCGTTGGGTCCTGAATGGTAATCAAGCCTTTCGCCTCAAATCCATTTTTGATTCTGACGTTTCTCCCAATTTCAAGGTCTCCGTAAACGGTAAGCTTCCCTCCGATTGACGCGAACTCTCCAATGTAGGCATCCTGTTTTGAAGTGACATTTCCAGTAACGCTGCACCAAGCATCGAGCCTTATCTCCTCTCCTAACAGGTCTCCCTCAATTGTGGTCCTCTCCCCGACAATTATCTTCTTTGCGATGACTCCGTAGCTGAGCTTTGAGTTGGGGCCTATGATTACGTCCCCACTCGCCACTATGTTCCTCTCTTCAAATCTCGTGTTGGGAGGGATTGTGAGTTTCTCCAGCATCCACTGGTTTGTTGCTTTAATCCCTTTTAAAGGTTTGCATGCTTTGTTTTGAGAGTAATCACAATGGGGATGAGGACTGCCCGCCTTCCAGCTCGCCAACCAGCTTTTTTATCCTCTCCTCAATCTCCGCAAGAACCCTCCTGTAAGTTCCCTCATCCTTTCCTGCGGGATTTTCAATGTGCCATCTCGTCACAGGTTTGTCTGTGGGCAGAACAACGCAGCTGCTCTCCTCGCATACTGTCACAATCAAATCGAAGTCGTCTAGGTTTACCTCATCAATCGTCCTTGGCCTTTCCTTCGCCTTCAACCCCCTTTCCGCCAGCAAGCGCTTTACAGTCTCATCAACCCTCTCAGCTTTCTCCACACCAGCACTTTCCGCCTTCCAGCTTTTAGCCATGGCGTTGAAGAGAGCCTCGGCCATTACGCTTCTGGCAGTATTGTGGATGCAGACGAAGAGGACTTTCATATAATCCAGACCCTCCTTCCCTCCTTTATAAATATCTGCCTTGCCGCAATCTTTGCCAGCAAATCCCCAATTCTCTCAATGTGCCTTACCGTGAGAACAGCATTCACATCACAGCTCTCCTCAAGCTGCTCAATTGCCTCCACGTAAATCTCATCCACCGCATTGTCCAGTTCAGTCATCCTTTCCTTCAAGCCCTCTGTTTTCGTGTAGCCCTCCTTTACAGCATCAAACATTTTCTTAAGATATTTTTCGGCCTTAAAAACGATTTCTGGCAGCTTTGATTCGTAGAGAGAGATTTCCTGAGCTATGTCTGCGATTCTTTCGTAAGAGGACGAGATTCTCATGATGCTGATTGCGAACCTCAAATCTCTTGCAACAGGCTGGAAAAGGGCTATGAAGGTGGTGCAGGCGTAGTTTATGTCCGTATCGAGGACATCGGTCTGCTGCTCGATTCTGGATATTTCTCTGACAACGCTCTTATCACCTCTCATCGCTCTGAAGGAAAGCTCAACTGCCCTCTCAGCCAGAGCGTGCATTTCCATAATTTCGTCCATTATTGCCTTTTCCTTCTCCTCAATCCTCTTCATCCAACCCTCCCCGTAAGATACTTTTCAGTTAATTCCTTCTCAGGTTTCTCAAAAACCTTAGCTGTTTTACCATACTCAACAAGCTCCCCCATCCAGAAGAAGGCAACGTAGTCGCTTATCCTCGCAGCCTGCTGGATGTTGTGTGTTACAACCACAACCGTGTAGTTCTTCTTCAGCTCAACCATAAGCTCCTCTATTTTTGCCGCTGCTATTGGGTCGAGGGCTGAGGTTGGCTCGTCAAACAGAATAACCTCAGGATTCGTTGCGATTGCTCTTGCTATGCAGAGCCTCTGCTGCTGCCCTCCTGAAAGCCCCAGAGCGCTGTCGTTCAGCCTGTCTTTAACTTCATCCCACAAAGCTGCTTTTTTCAGACTTTCCTCCACGATCTCCTTCAACCTCTCTTTATCCTTTATACCGTGAACTCTCGGTCCGTAGGCAACGTTGTCAAATATGCTCTTCGGAAAGGGATTCGGATGCTGGAAGACCATGCCTATTCTCCTTCTCAGCTCCACCGCATCGACGTCATCATCGTAGATGTTCTTGCCATCGAAAATCACCTCTCCTTCAATCCTGACACCATCAACCAGCTCGATGAGCCTGTTCAGAGACCTAAGAAGTGTTGACTTGCCGCATCCGCTTGGGCCTATTATGGCGGTAACCTTGTTCCTGTAAATTTCAAGGTTCACGTTCCTTATTCCAACCTTGTTTCCGTAATAAACGGAAAAGTTTCTGATGTCGAATGCCACCTCCATTTATCTCAACCTCCTTGCGAATTTGTTTCTCAGATAAACGGCGAAGGCGTTCATCGAGAGCATTATTGCCAGCAAAACGACGATGGCTGCAGGAGCAAGACCATGCAGAAATTCCTCCTTCGGCATGTCGGTCCACATGAAGATTAGCATTGGCAGGGCTGAGTAGGTGCTGAAGATGTCCTTTGGGGCTGTGAAGGTTGCTGTTGCGACGCCGATCATTATGAGAGGTGCGGTCTCTCCTATGGCTCTCGAAAGCGCCAGTATCACTCCAGTCATTATCCCCGGAAGAGAGCTTGGGAGAACAACGCTTTTGACGGTCTGCCACTTCGTCGCTCCCACAGCCAAGGAAGCTTCCCTAAGAGAGAATGGAACGGCTCTCAGCGATTCTTGCGCTGCAACGATTACAATGGGCAGAACGAGCAGTGTCAGAGTCAGAGACCCCACAAGAACGATTCCGGGCTTTAAGCCGAGAGTTGAGACGAAAAGGCCGAGGCCGAGAAGACCGTAGACGATTGAGGGCACTGCAGCGAGGTTTGAAATGTTAATCTCAATCAGCTTTGTCAGCCAGTTCTTTCTGGCATACTCCTCAAGGTATATTGCCGCTCCCACACCAAGAGGCAAAACCATCACACCAACGAGAGCTATTGCCATGATTGAGCCCACAAGGGATGGAAATATCCCTGCTTTTTCAGGAAATCTCGATGGGGGGGAGGTTAAGAACTGCAAATCGAGCCATGCCGCCGCTTCGACGAAGGTGTAAACGAGCAGTGCGGCAAGAACAACAACTCCGAATACCGTTGCAGCCAATGCGAGAAGCATGAAAAGCCCTTCTTTGATTTCATCGGCCTTCATCTGTACACCTCCCTGAATCTCATCTTTATTGCATAGCTTACAGTGTTGAGGAGCATGGTCATCAGGAACAGCGTGAAGCCAATGGCGAAGAGGCTCTGATATGCAACGCTCTGTCCGCTGACGTCGCTTATCCCTATCTCGACCATTGCGGCGGTCATGGTTTCAATTGATCCGAGCCAGTCGACTGGATTCAGAATGTTGACGAGCCTTGGAGTTCTTCCCGCTGCTATGGTTACAGCCATCGTCTCGCCTATAGCTCTCGAAATTCCGAGGATGAAGCTGGCAACGATGCCCGACAGTGCAGCGGGAATCACTATGCTTGCTATCACCTTAGCCTTCCTCGCTCCCAGCGCGTAGCCAGCCTCTCTCAAGGACTGGGGAACTGCCCTCAAAGCATCCTCGCTTATACTTGCCACTATCGGGATTATCATGATTCCCACGACAATGGAAGCGCTAAGAGCGTTGTAGGCGGAGATGTCGGGGAAGAGGGCTTTGAGAAAGGGGGTTATGTAGGCGAAGGCGAAGTATCCGTAAACGACCGTTGGAATGCCTGCGAGAATCTCAAGCAATGGCTTCAGCACAGCCCTTCTCCTCTCCCCCGCATACTCCGAAAGGTAGACTGCCGCCAGCAACCCGGATGGAATTGCGATGGCTGCAGCACCAACGGTAACCATAACCGTTCCTGCTACAAGCGGTAAAACGCCAAAGGAGTACGGCCTGATTGTTGGAGTCCACTTTGTGCCGAGAAAGAACTCAAGGGGGGAGATGTGGGTGAAAAACCTGATGGTGTCGCCTACGAGCGTCAAAACTATACCGAAGGTTACCGCAACGGTGATGAGGGCTGAAAAAAGAAGTAAAACGTAAACGATTTTGTCTGAAGCTTTCGCCATCTACACCCCCTACTCCAGGCCCAGATCCTTCAGGGCTTCGCTAAGCTTCTTCAGGTTCTCCTCCTTCTGATCCTTGCTTACAGGAACGTAGCCAATCTCCTCAACGATTCCGCTGTCCAGATTTTCGAGGTAGAACTTAACGAACTCCCTCACAGCCGGCTTCTTGAGCGACTCCTTGTTGACGTATATGAACAGCGGTCTGGCAAGCGGATATTCACCGCTCTGCCCGGTTTCGATGCTTGGCTCAACGCACTCCCCCTGCTCGCTCTTTATCTTTGCAGCCTTAACCTTGTCTTTGTTTTCGAGGTAGTATGCAAGGCCGAGGTAGCCCATCGCATCCTTGTCCCTCGCAACTGCCTGAATTATGGTGTTATCCTCTTCCGTGCCGTGGTAGTCCTGCCTGTGCGCCCCAGATTCGCCGATTACGTGCTCCGTGAAGAAATCGAAGGTTCCGCTCGCTGAGGTTGGGCCGTAGAGGTGCATCTCTTCATCCGGCCACTCCGGATTCACCTGACTCCATCTCGTGATGCTCTCAGTTGCATCTGGGCCCCAGATTTTTCTCAAGTCGTCAAAGCTCAGGCACTCAGCCCAGTCGTTTTCTGGATTTACTATCACAGTTAGGGCATCGTAGCCAACGAGAAACTCCAAAGGTTCAACACCATTTTTTCTTGCCTCATCAAGCTCCGATTGCTTTATCGGCCTGCTTGCATCGTTTATGTCAGTCAGGCCCGGAATGAAGAAGTTCCTGAATCCTCCACCGGTGCCTGTTGACTGAACAGAAACAACAACTTCCGGGTATAGTTTGTTAAATTCCTCGGCCATAGCTGCAGTAATTGGGTACACTGTGCTGCTTCCTGCAACCTTTACCTCTCCTGAAATCTCCTTTCCCTGACCCTCATTCGACTGGCACCCGGCGAGAAGCAGTGCCACCAGCGTCAGGAGAACCATTAGCACCTTTTTCATGCAACTGCGTATTATCTGAGAGATATACATCTTGTCGCATTAAAATATACATCATATAGTTAGTAAATGTTGTATATACCATCCCTTAGGGAAAACGCATAAATATTTAGATTTTCACGATGGTATGTGAAGGTTGAGGCGAGGAAGGTATACCGCACCGGAAGGAGCACTACATAATCACTCTGCCCAAGAACTGGGTGGAGGAGTTTGGAATAAAGGAGGGAGACACGTTATTTCTTGAGATAAAGGAGAATTCAATATGCATAAAACCAAAAATTGAGGAGAAGAGCTTAAGAGCGAATATTGAGGATGCTGAAGCAAAATTCAATCACCTTGTAAGGCTGGTGATATCTTACTACCTCGCTGGCTACTCTTCCATGGCTGTTAGAGTTTACAGCGATGAGCAGAGAAGGGCTGTTGCCTTTGCAGTTGATTTGCTTGTGGGGGCGGAAATTATGGAGGACACGGGAGACAAGCTGCTAATAGAGATTTTTCTTGATGTGGAGCGGTTTGAGATTGACTCAATCTTAGAAAAACTGTTCAACATCACGTTCAGCATGCTTAAAGACTTGAAGGCGGTTGTAGCAAATCTTGACAGGGCTACATGCAGCACTATACTCACAAGAGAGGACGAGGTTGACAAGCTTCACTTTCTTGTTCTGAGGCTCCTTAACTACTCAGGAGATAGGGGGATAATCTCTGCAGTCGATGCAATGAACTACAGGAGTGTCGTTAGAACTTTGGAAAGGATTTCCGACCACATAAGTCAGATGAGCGAGGCAACGCTAAACCTTGAGAGAGGTTACGGTGAATTGGGTGAGATGATTGAGGCGTTAGAGGGCATGTTCAGAAGGGCCATGGTTTGCTTCTTTAAAAATGACAGAAAAATTGCTGAAGAGGTTCTTGAGGATGTAGAGGATTTTACTAACAGAATTCTTAAATACTACGAAAAAATTGCTGAGCTGGAGGTCGTGCAGTTGATGAACCTGAAAACCATTCTTGACAGTGTTTCGAGGGTTGCGGGATATTCTGCTGATATTGCGGAAGTTGTGATAAATAAGAGCGTTTACTGAGTTTAGAAATTTCAAAACGTAAATTTTTCACTGATAAAAATATTTAAGAAGCTTGCTGAAGCTCCTGCTCAATCAGAGCGGCGAACTGCTCGAAGTTCAATGCACCAGCGACCTTCTTTCCGTTAACAAATGTGCCATTTGGAGTACCAATAAAGAACGTTGGTGTGCCAGTAACACCATAACTAATTCCATCCTTATAGTCTTTGTCCACCTCTTCCCTGTATTTGCCCGATTCAACGCATGCCTTGAACTCGTCAACGTTCAGCCCAAGCTGCTCTGCGTAGTCGTAAATCTTTGAGTTGTTGGAAATCCACTCCCGCTGATTCTCAAAAAGCAGGTCGTGGAACTCCCAGTACTTGCCCTGCTCTCCCGCACAGTTTGCTGCCTCTGCTGCAAAGTAGGAAATTTCTCCAAACCCAGGGAAGTCTCTGAAGACTATCTTCACCTTGTCACCGTATTTCTCTAGAATCTTAGGCTCAGTCTCTATAGCAAAATCTGCGCAATGACCACAAGCATAGTTGGAGAACTCCACAATAACTACTTTGGCATCCTCAGCTCCTTTGAAGGGGTCATCATCTATACTGACGTTGATTCTTACCTCTTCTTCGCTCAGCTTGGTCAAGTCAACATAGTTGGTAAAGAGCAGAGAGCCGTTGGCAGTCAGGAACATATCGTAGCTTTCCAGAGTGCCGTTATCATTGTAGAATTCGACTTTTACCCTGTAAACCTCACCGTAGGGAGAATAATCCGAAATTCTCACGCTGACATCGGGATTGTTCTGATGAATGAGATTGTTCAGCTTCTTCGATACACTCTCAAGGGTCTTCTGGTCCAGAGATTCAGGTGGGTTTGCGGGGCAGACTTCTTCACCCGAAGGCTGCAAAGCGGTGAAAGCGTAAACGGCAATTGCTCCAATGATCAGACCTATAACGACTCCTACAGCCAAATCTCTCATGAGCATCAAACAACATGGGGGTATAAATAGTTAAGCATAAAAGATAGCAGTTTATGATGGTAACAAAAATTAAATCAAAAATTATTTTCTGAGCTCACGTAGAGCCAGTATCCCCCATTCTCCCCTGAAACAAGCATAACCCTACCATCATCGCTGAGCTTTATCAGACCATCATCTTCGGGCATTTCAACGCTGAAAACCTCATGGAAGTCCTTAAGTGAGTAGCAATGAAGAACGCCATTTTTGGATGTGACAACAAAATGATCATTGGCGAACTGCGGAAATCCGGGGAGAGTCTCGACCTGTTTTATGTCCCATGTGATTACGTGCGTGTCCTCCAAGGGCTCGTATCGGAAGATGTACCTTTCGGTGGGCAACAATGTCCAGCGAAGCAAAGTTGTAAGGCTGAAGGTGTATCCTTCCTTCTCACCCACCAAATTCCCGCTGAGGTCGTAAACTCTCAAGAAGTCTTCTTCGTTGACCAGAACTCTGTCTTTGTACGCCACCACGTTGCTCGTGTTAAAGCTGAGAACCTCATTTCCCTCCTTGAAAACGTGAGTGCCGTCTCCACTTGAAATTACCACAACTCCACTATCCGAAACGCTGTTCAGGAAGTAATAATCACCGCCGAGCGTCATCTTCACACCGTCACAGTATAGCTCCTGCTTTCCCGCATCAATGGTGATGAGATAGCAGAGGTGGTTACCGCTTGGGGAGCGGAGAATGTTGTCAGAAACAGAACCTGC
>LDZQ01000454.1_pt1 | contig 25577 bp, 25 predicted proteins | sample 615361 | NCBI WGS metagenome assembly LDZQ01 (sample SAMN03408297, study PRJNA278302) | terrestrial metagenome | isolation source: oil reservoir sample I2 | place: USA: Alaska, North Slope, Ivishak formation | collected 2013 | reverse complement strand
AAAGATAAACGGGGAAAAACATGTCTCTATAGCTCAAGTTTATCCTGGTTTTAAATGGTTAATTTCTATCAACGTTCCTAAGAGTCAAATTTATGGGGTGTCTTATACTTTTAGAAATGTCATGTTTGTTTTAAATGTTTTAGCAGCCATTGCTATAGGAATACTTATTTATGTAGTCACACAAAGAAGCTTGACCCCAATTCCAGACATGGCAGCAAAACTTGGAGAGGTAGCCAAAGGTGATTTTAGTAGGGTTGGTTTTGGAAAGGGGTACAGAAATAGAAAAGATGAAATTGGTCTTATCGCCCGGGCAGTTATCAAGGTTGAAGAATTCACTCAAGGATTGGTAAAACAGATTAAAAGTTCAGCCGAAACCATTTATGAGGTTATAGGTAATCTTTTGAGTAATGTTGATGCTGTAAAGAAAAAGATTGACATTCAGACCAACCAGGCAAATCAGATTGCAGCAGCGGTGGAGGAGATGAGTGCAACCATTGCAGATGTTGCTAAAAACGCTCATTATGCTCAGGAACTTGCTAATGAATCTCAGAAGATATCAGAAGAGGGAGCAAGATTAGCCGAACAATCCATGGTTGTAATCAATGAAACCACGCAGGCTACAGATGAACTTAAAAAGACTTTAAATGCTTTAAATTTAAGAGTAAACGAAATAGGAGATATCGTTGGTTTGATTAAAGAGATAGCAGACCAGACAAATCTCCTTGCACTTAATGCAACGATAGAAGCAGCACGAGCTGGGGAGCATGGCAAGGGGTTTGCAGTTGTTGCAGGAGAGGTTAGAAAGCTTGCGGAAAAAACAATAAAAGCAACTGAGGATATTGCAAATAGAATTTTAGCCGTTCAGCAGGAATCAAAGAACTCTATGAAAAACATGGATGCCACAGTTGAAAAAGTAGGAGAGGCACTTTCTGCTCTAACGAAAATTAAAAGTGTGCTTGAAAGCATTGCTCAATCAAGTATACAAGTTAGAGATGCTATCAACCAGATAGCAGCGGCAACAGAGGAACAGAGCGTTGCAAGTAATGAGGTAGCTCAGGCAGCCATTCAATCAAGTCAACTTGCATTAGAAGTAAAAGCCTTAAATGAAAAAGTAGTAGAAGAGATAGAAACCTTAAAAAATGTAATCTTAGAACTCAATAAAGCAGTAGAAGGAGTTAGAGTGTAATGTGTTAATTTTTTAAAATGTGTTATAATTTAAATAAAGGTGATGGGTCTGTAGCTCAGCTGGAAAGAGCACTGGCCTCCGGAGCCAGGAGTCGGGGGTTCAAATCCCCCCAGACCCGTTTTACCTTAAAAAGGGAAGGTAAAACCATGAAGGTTTATATTGATGGATGTGAAGTTGAATTAGTCCAAGGAGATATTACTGAACAAGAAACAGAAGCTATAGTTAACGCAGCTAACGAAGAACTTATTCCAGGGGGAGGGGTTGACGGAGCCATTCATAGAAAAGGTGGCCCCTCCATTCTTGAAGAAATTAGGTCTAAATATAAAAGATGTCCTACTGGTGAAGCAGTAATCACTAAAGGTGGTAATCTTAAGGCAAAATATGTTATTCATACAGTAGGTCCTATATATAAAGATGGAAAAAGTGGTGAACCTGAACTTCTTAAGAAGGCTTACCAAAGTGCTTTAAAATTAGCTTTAGATTATGGTCTCAACTCAGTTGCTTTTCCTGCTCTTAGCACAGGAGCCTATGGTTATCCTATTAAAGAGGCTGCAGAGATCGCCTTAAAAACAGTATGTGACTTTCTGAAAAAACATAAAGCCCCCCAAAAAATTGTGTTTGTCCTCTGGAAAGAAGAACATTTTCAAATATTCGCAGAAACATTGAAATCGCTGATATCTTCTAAAGGTGTTTAAGGTTTGCCTTTTTTAGGCAAAGGTATATATTCTACCGAAGAGGTTGTGGTTGTTGGTTGAGGAAATAATTTCATGAGTTGATAGATCTCTATAGGCATGTCTTTACTCACCGGTAGCCCTAATTCTAAGGCTTTTTCATAAGTAATAGGATAGTCATGAGTAAAATATCCTTGAGACAATACTTCTGCTAATTCGGTTATTTTTTCTTCAGGGTATCTATCGTTAAGGATCAGTTTTAGGTTTTCTTTCATCTGTTTTAAAGCCATCTCAGCTACGTCTGCTAAAATTAAGGTTTTATCGTCGATATGTTCTAAAGGTTTTCTTTTAACTGCCCTTAAAATAGAGGCGGCTGGATACTCTCCTATTTGAGGATCTACTGGTCCAAGCACAGCGTGTTCGTCCATCACTATTTCATCACAGGCAAGAGCAATAAGGGTTCCTCCACTCATGGCATAATGAGGGATAAAGGCTGTAACCTTAGCCGGGTGTTTTTTTATAGCAAGGGCAATCTGAAGGGAGGCTAAAACCAATCCTCCTGGAGTGTGAAGGATGATATCTATAGGAACATCTTTATCTGTAAGATGTATGGCCCTTATTACCTCTTCAGAATCGTTGATATCGATGTATCTCATCAGAGGAAAACCAAAAAATGACATCTTTTCTTGACGATGAACCAATAAAATAACCCTTGAACCTCTCTTTTTTTCGATTTGTTCTATGGCTTTTTGTCTGGCTATTTCTAAGAACTTTTGTCTTAAAAAAGGTTGCATAGCAATGGCAAAAAAGATAATCCAGAAAAGGTCTCCTATACCAAACATAACATAAAACCCCCCTTAAGGTTTGTCTATATCAAAAAAGGAACCAAAAAAGGTATATTCATCTCGATAGAACCTGCATTTTCTTTTACAGAAAATTTTATATAGCAAGGCTCCTGCCAAAAAACCACCTATATGAGCAAACCAGGCAACCCCACCAAAGCTCTCCGGTAAAACCAAGGAAAAAAGTCCGTTATAAAACTGAAGCAAAAACCATAAACCCAAAAATATGAAGGCAGGGACCTCAAAAAATAGAGGTATAAACAACACCGGAAAAACTACCAAAATTCTTGCTAAAGGATACAATAAAAAGTAAGCTCCCATAACTCCAGAGATAGCACCAGAGGCTCCTACCAAAGGAATAACAGAGTTAGGATAGATAAAAGAATGAAGCATCGTAGCTAAAATGCCACACACTAAATAAAAAAATAAAAACTTAAAAGGCCCTAACCGGTCTTCTACATTATCCCCAAAAATCCATAATGTCCACATGTTACCTATAAAATGAAGCCAACCTCCGTGGATAAAAAGATGGGTAAAAAGGGTTAAAAACTTATGATACCAAGGAAAACCGACAAGAAAGTTAAAGTAAGGATCAAAAAAGATGGCAGGTATAAATCCCCAGGTTTTAAAAAAGACTTCTCTTTCTACAGTAGGTAAAGAAAGTTCATAGAAAAACACTAAGGTATTCAAAAGAATGAGAAACCAGGTCATTACTGGGGGGTTACGTCTTGGTAAGATATCTTGTAAGGGTATCATCCTAAATCACCTATCAACGCCCCCCTAATGATCTTTCTGAAATTTTCACACTTGTCTACAAGATTTTCAAAAACTTCAGACTCTGAAGGAACTTTTTGAAACTCATAATCTTTAAAAGATACAAAACTATCAAGCCCTTCTTTGCCTTGTTCGATAAACAGTTTTACCAGGTCTTTAAAAATAACTCCGTTTTTGCTTAAAGCATAAAATTCTGCAGTTTTTAAAGCATATCTGTTTGGATTAAAGGCTAAAGATACTCCCTGGTTTTCTCTCAGAAGGGTTAAAGCCTTCATATCAGTGATGCTATCTCCTACATAAAATCCTTCTGAAAAAGAAACATTTAAACTTTCAGATATTTGTTGACAGGCTCTTGCCTTTTCTTCTCCCCCTACAGGGTTAATCTCTCTTAAAAATACCCCTACATCAAGATTCCAAATAATTTCAAAAAAAATTTCTTCCATCCGTTCAAGCACACTTAAGAGTTCTGAAGGTAGGTCTGAAGGAGAAGTGGCTCTTAACGGTATTTCTATAGTTGGATAAGAAAGTATTTCTTGGTATAGTTTTTCTAAAATTTTGACTTCTTCTTTTGAAAGGGTTACTTTATCAAGGTCTACCTCCGTACAGAATATATGGTCCATAGGAAACTCTATAGCCTCAGCAAGGGCTTCTAAATAGGGTTTATAACTTGTGCTGATGATAAAAGTTGGGACTAAATTTTTAATCTCCTTTAAAACCTCAGGTATCTTAGGTAAAAAAAGCAAAGTTTTCCGAGAAAACTCTCTAAGGCTTTGGTTGGTTGCTCCAAAAAGTTTTAAAAAAGGGAGTATCAATTTAAGGGTGTCTCCTGGTTTGTATCCAGGACGTTTTTTAATGTCTGCTAAGTAATCGTCAAAACGAGAGACTTGTTTAAAAAATCTATGGCCTTCAGGCATCATAAACTTAGAATACTCAAAAGCGTTGTCGTTTAAGGTTAAAGGTCCTTCGCAGTCAAAGGCTACAAAAGGCATAAGGCTTACCTCTTATTTTGTTTTTTCCTTTCGCGAACTGAGGGAATTTGAAGTTCTTCTCTGTATTTAGTAACCGTTCTTCTTGCTATATTAACCCCATATTTAGATTTTAAAACTTTAGCCACCTCGTTATCACTTAAAGGTTTTTCAGGGTTTTCTTGAGAAATGATCTGTTTAATAAGGTCTTTTACTGCTTTAGAAGAAAGGCTTGTTCCGTCGGAAGATTCATAACCTGAAGAAAAGAAAAACTTAAGAGGAAAAACTCCTGAAGGCGTTTGTACATATTTGCGATTAATAATCCTACTGATAGTAGATTCATGCAACTGGGTTTCTTCAGCCAACATCCTTAAAGTAAGAGGTTTTAAATATTTAATTCCTTTTTCTAAAAACTCCTTTTGATGTGTCAAAATGGCTGCTCCAACTTTATAAAGGCTTGAATATCTACTGTCTAAAGCCTTTAGCAAATTTTCCGCTTCTTTAAATTTCTCTTTTAAAAACTGTTTTGACTTTAAAAACCGGGGGTCCTTTTTCTTTAATTTTAAGTATTCTAAATAAAAGTTATTTAATCTTACCTTAAAGCTTTTTTCCTTCAGAACCTCTACCTTCCATTCTTCCTCTTCTTTATAAAACCTAAGGTCTGGTTCTATATAAATGGAAGTTTCTACATAAAAATTTCTAGCAGGATAGGGCTCAAGATGTTTGATAATCTCTAAAGCCTCTTCTATCTTTGAAGGTTCTATGCCTAACTTTTGAGAAAGTACGTCTACTCCTTCAGGAATTTGTTCAAAATATTTTTCTATCAGCACATAAGGAAGACTTTCTTCTTTGTAACCCATAAATAAAAGCTGAGTAAGTAAACATTCTTTAACATCGTAAGAGGCTACCCCTACTGGGTCTAAAAACTTCATGACATTTCTTACTTTTTCTACCTTCTCTACAGCAAGGTTCACCTCTTTAGCCAGTTCTTCAGAAGAAACGGTTAGATATCCTTTTTCATCTAGATTCCCCACAATATACTGGGCGATTTCGTATTCGACAGGAGTAAACTCTTTCATCCGAAACTGCCAGAGTAAATAATCACTGAGTTTGTTTTCAGCCTTAAGGGTTTTTTCCCAGATAGGCTCTTCCGGTTCCTCTTGAGGTTCTATAAGATAGAAACTCTTTTCTAAAAATTCCTCAGTTCCTAAATCTATTTCATCTGTTAGTTTAACTTCTTCAGGTATATGGTCTCTATCTTGACTAACTTTTGGAGCCAAATCTTTATATTCTATTTCTAAAAAAGGATTGATCTGAGCCTCTTGTACTATATATTCTTCTAATTCTAAGGTGTTAAGTTGAAGGACTTTTAACAAAAGCTTTAGTTGGGGGGTTAAAATCAGTTGTTGACTAAGTTTTAACTGGTTTTTAAGTTCTATCATTTTCTAAAGTTTAAACCTTTCGCCTAAATATTTTTCTCTAACGGTTTCGTTTTCTAAGATTTGTTGGGGAGTACCTGATCCGATGATTTGACCGTCAGCTATCACGTAAGCCCTATCACATATTTTTAACGTCTCTCTAACGTTATGGTCAGAAATTAAAAGGCCGATATTGCGTTCTCTTAACGTTTTAAAAATGTTTTTTAACTGGTCAATTCCTATCGGGTCAATACCTGCAAAAGGCTCATCAAGAAGGATAAAGGAAGGCTCGACCAAAAGGGCTCTGACTATTTCTACCTTCCTTTTTTGTCCCCCAGAAAGGGTATAGGCCTTTTGATGAAGGACTTCTCTTAAATTAAAAAGATCTATATAAAAATCAAGCTTTTCTTCTATTTCTTTTTGTTTTGCTTCTAAACGTTCTATTACCATTTTAAAATTTTCATAAACAGTAAGTTTTCTAAAAACAGAACTTTCCTGAGGAAGATAGATGATACCTTGATTGGCTCTTTCCGAAACATCGTAATCAGTGATGTTTTTGTCAAAAAGCCATATCTCTCCTGAATCAGGTTTAAGAAAACCAGCAATCATATAAAACGAGGTAGTTTTGCCTGCACCGTTAGGACCAAGCAAACCTACCATCTCTCCCTTTTTTATCTCTACGGTAACTCCATGTACTACCTCTCTTTTTTTAAAACTTTTTTTTAAATTTTTTGCTTTGAGCATAATAATTACACCCAGATAAAAAGATTTAGTTAAGGTAGAACTTGGCTCTTACTCTTCCTTCGTTTTTAGACAAAACCTCACTTCTGTCTTCATTGAAGTAAATTACTACTATATCTCCCTCTATCAGATTTTTGTCATACCATACTTTAGGATTATCCTCTAAAACTAACTTTTCTTGATCCTTATAGTATACCGCCTTTTCTGCATAGGCTTTCCATTTTCCTTTATAAATAACTACTTTTCCCAAAGCAACCACCTTGGTTACGTTTTTCTTTTCTTCTTGATTAGCATAATAAACATATAATTTATCAGAAAAAACTTTCATATCTCCTCGGGTAGCTTGCACCTTACCTGTAAAAACCGCTATTCCTTCACTTTCCATAACCTCCATCTTATTGGCGGTCACGTTTAATTCAGAGGCCACTCCTGAGGTATTTATACCTAAAAATATCAACCACATCCCTAATAAAGAGAGTAAAATCCTGTTTACTTTTTCCATGTTAAAGATTATAATCTAAGTTTAAGTTTTAGACAAGGGAGGTTTCATCAACTAAGAGTCTATTCAGGCCTTTACTTAAAACATTGTCGTTAAAATCTCTCTGAAACTTAAGTTATATAGAGAGTTTATATAGATGTAAAACTTTTTTCGTTGAAAATCAAGAAAATTGTAATAAATTTAAAAAATAGAAAAAAGGAGGCACAGATAGATGTGGCAAAAAGGAAAAACCTTGTTGATTTGGTTTTTTGTTGGGTTGTTGGTTTTATTAGCTTACAATTTTTTTTATAATCAAACTTCGTTATACACCTCTAATACCATCAGTTATACCGATTTTCTTGAAAAAGTAGAAAAAGGAGAAATAAAAGAGGTATTAATAGAAGGGCAAAAAGTTTCTGCCAAAGTCTCTTCTTCTAAAGAAATAATTACTTATATTCCAGAGGATAAAGATTTAATCCCCCTGTTAAAAGAAAAGGGAGTTAAAATTGTAGTTAAACCAGACTCTCAACACAGTTGGTTTACTACCTTTCTTGTGTCCTGGCTTCCTTTCATTGTGCTAATTCTACTTTGGTTTTTGTTTATCAAACAGATGCAGCCTGGGAATAAGCCCTTTAGTTTTGTAAAAAGCAGGGCACGTCTAATAAAAGAAGGGGAAACCAAAGTAACTTTTAAAGATGTAGCTGGGATAGAGGAGGCTAAAGAAGAATTACAGGAGGTAGTAGAGTTTTTAAAAAATCCTCAAAAGTTTACCAAATTAGGGGCACGTATCCCCAAAGGTATCTTGTTGGTAGGGCCTCCAGGTACAGGAAAAACTCTTCTTGCTAAAGCCATAGCTGGAGAGGCAGGAGTTCCTTTTTTTAGTATCAGTGGGTCAGATTTTGTAGAGATGTTTGTAGGTGTAGGAGCTGCGAGGGTAAGAGATTTATTTTCTCAAGCCAAAGCCCATGCACCTTGTATCATCTTTATAGACGAGATAGATGCCGTTGGTAGACAGAGGGGGGCAGGATTAGGTGGTGGACATGATGAAAGAGAACAAACTTTAAACCAGCTACTTGTAGAGATGGATGGGTTTGATACAGCAGAAGGGATAGTTGTGCTTGCTGCTACTAACAGACCTGATATTTTAGACCCAGCCCTTTTGAGACCTGGTAGGTTTGACAGACAGATTTTTGTACCTCCTCCAGACGTAAACGGAAGGGAGGCTATCTTAAAACTTTATGCTCGTAAGTTTAAGGTTTCTCCAAGCTTAGATTTAAGGTCTATCGCTAAAGCGACCCCTGGATTTACCGGAGCTAATTTAGAAAATATGCTTAACGAAGCAGCCCTTATTGCCGCTAAAAAAGGAAAAGAGTTTATCGAACAGGAAGATTTGGAAGAGGCTAAAGATAAAATTCTCATGGGTAAGGAAAGAAAAGGTTTTATGTTAAGCGAAGAAGAAAAAAAGATTATAGCCTATCATGAAGCAGGACATGCGTTGGTAGCTTATTATCTGCCTGACCCTGACCCAGTCCATAAGATAAGTATTATCCCCAGAGGACAAGCTTTAGGAGTAACCCAACAGCTGCCTTTAGATGATCGACACATTTATTCAGAAGACTATTTGCTTAAAAAAATAACCGTTCTTTTAGGAGGAAGAGTGAGTGAAGAAGTTGTTTTTAATTCCATAAGCACCGGGGCTCAAGATGATATAAAAAAAGCTACCCAGATCGCAAAAAAAATGGTTTGTGAATGGGGAATGAGTAAAAAATTAGGTCCATTAGCTTTAGGAAGGGGAGAAGATCATATTTTTCTCGGAAAAGAGCTTTTACAGATAAAAGATTATTCAGAGGAGACAGCAAAGATTATTGACGAAGAAATAAAAGAGATAGTAAATCGTTGTTATCAGAAAGCTAAGGATATTATACATACCTATATAAACAATCTTCATAAAGTTGCTCTGGTTTTATTAGAAGAAGAGACTATCGATGCTGAAAGGTTTAAACTTATTTTAGAAACTCAAAATCAATAGGTTATGTTATCTCCTTTAAAAATAGGCTCTAAAATTTTTGATTGGCAAGCTTGTCCTTATTTCATGGGAATTTTAAACGTAACCCCTGACTCTTTTTCAGATGGAGGGAAGTTTTTTGGTCTAAAAGAGGCGGTTTTAAGGGCTAAAGAGTTGATAGAAGAAGGAGCAGACATCATAGACATAGGGGGAGAATCAACCAGACCTTTTTCTGAGCCTGTAAGTGAAGAGGAAGAGCTAAAAAGGGTTGTACCTGTAGTTAAGGCAATCCGTGAAGAGTTACCAGACGTTGTAATCTCAGTAGACACTTATAAGAGTAGGGTAGCTGAAGAATCTTTAAAAGCGGGAGCTTCGATGATAAACGACATAAGTGCAGGTTGCTTTGATCAAAGAATGGTTGAGGTGGTAAAAGACTTTGATTGCCCATATGTAATTATGCATATCAAAGGAACTCCCAAAACTATGCAAGAAAACCCTCAGTATAAAGATGTAGTAAAAGAAGTAAAGGAATTTTTACAAAACCGTATAGAATTTTTGGTAAAAAAGGGAATTTCTGTAGAAAAGATTATCATAGACCCTGGGTTAGGGTTTGGCAAAAACTTTGAACATAACTTAGAAATTTTAAAAAGATTAGACGAATTTTATAGTTTGGGAAGGCCTGTTCTTTTAGGGCACTCAAGAAAAAGTTTTATAGGAAAGGTTCTTAATAAACCTAATCCTTTAGATAGAGAAGGGGGTACGGTTGGTTTTTCTGTTTGGTCTTCGTTAAGGGGAGTTCAATTTTTGAGAGTTCATCGAGTAGATCTTAATAAAGATGCTGTTATAATGTTTAAGTTTTTAGTGCAACAAATAGGAGGATAAAGGATTTGGATTTTGGTGTTTTAAGAATTACTGAAATATTTAATTCTATAACCTGGAAAGATGTGGTAGACATCTTTGTGGTTAGTTTTCTGATTTATAGAATTCTTTTGCTTATCCAGGGTAGTAGAGCTCTTCAAATGGCTGCAGGTTTATCGGTGGTAGTTCTATTATATTTCGTTTCAGATGCCTTACAATTATTAACTCTGAACTGGATTTTAAACACCTTTATGTCTTCTATCTTGATTTTGATTATCATAGTGTTTCAGGATGATATAAGAAAAGCCTTAGCCCAGATAGGGAAACATCCTTTTACTAAGTTTCAGACAGAATATTCTTATGGTATAGAAGAGGTAGTTAAAGCTGTTACTCAACTTGCTGAAAAAAAGATAGGGGCCTTGATAGTCTTTGAAAGAGAAATAAGTTTAAAAGATTTTCTGGAAGGGGCGGTAATGTTAGATTCAAAAATCAGTGAGGAGTTACTGGTAAGTATCTTTAATCCGAAAAGTCCTCTTCATGATGGGGCAGTGGTTATCAGTAAAGGAAAAATCGTAGCTGCAGGGGTGGTGTTACCACTTTCTACCAACCCTGATATAGCCAAAGACCTTGGGACCAGGCACAGGGCAGCTATTGGAATTACAGAAATCACCGATGCTGTAGCCATAGTGGTTTCTGAAGAAAAAGGTTATATTTCTCTGGCAGTTAGTGGTAAGATTACCAGAGATGTAACCCCTGCTACTTTAAGAAAAATGCTGTCCCAACTTTTAGGTTTTGAGTCTAAAGCACCTTGGTGGACAAGGATTACCTATGAAATTCAAAAGGGAACATAGACTAAAAATTCTTTCTTTTTTGATGGCTGTTACTTTATGGTACTTTGTAGTTTGGGGAAGGTCTATAGAAAAGACGTTAGAAATTCCTGTGTTCTATAAACTACCTAATTCTAACTATATAGTAGAAGTAACTCCTTCTACTGTAGTGATAAAAATTCAAACTATAAGAAATCTTTTAAGAAACGTTAATGAAAAAGACCTTAAGTTAGAAATTGATTTTAAAAATTTAACTCCAGGTGTTCATCAGATAAGGGTGCCGATAGAAAAGATAAATCTGCCTTCTGGGATAAAAGTAAAAGAAATAAACCCTACATTTCTAACTTTGATAATTAAAAAAATAGGTACTAAAAAAGTCCCTGTAAGGCCAGTTTTAAAAGAAGAAAGTTTTTACCATACTCGAGGTAAAATAAAGGTCTTTCCTAAATATGTACTAATCAAAGCCCCGATAGAGGTTCTTTTAAATATTCAAGAAATTAATACAGAACCTATAGACCTTTTAAAACTAAAATTAACCGGATCCTTAGAGGTTGATTTAATGCCGCCTTTAGGTATTATTTCTATGGATACAGAAAAAGTGAAAGTATACTATGAAGAAAAAAAGAGGTAAAAAACCATGGAAGATAAGAAACTTTTTGGTACAGACGGGATAAGAGGAGAAGCTAATGTTTTTCCGATGCTTCCAGAAATAGCCTTGCAGGTAGGCAGAGCCATAGGATTTTTGTTTAAAAATCAAAATCATCATATTACCAAGGTGGTTATAGGTAAGGATACCAGGTTGTCAGGATATATTTTTGAGTCTTCCCTGGTTGCTGGTCTTTGTTCTATGGGAGGCTATAGTTTGTTAGTAGGACCTATTCCTACTCCTGGGATTGCCTTTTTAACCAAGGATTTGAGGGCAGATGTAGGTATCATGATTTCCGCTTCCCATAATCCTTACTACGATAACGGGATTAAAATCTTTGGTAAAGATGGTTTTAAACTTTCTGATGAGACAGAGGCTAAAATAGAAGAACTAATTTTTGATGAAAGTTTTAAAGAAGTAAGAGTCTATAGAGATGCCTTAGGAAAAGTCTTTAGGATAAAGGATGCCATAGGAAGGTATGTAGTACACCTAAAGTCTGTTGTACCAATAAACATTAATTTCGAAGGATTAAAAGTAGTAATAGATTGTGCCAACGGAGCTTGTTATCAAGTAGGACCTCAGGTATTAGAGGAACTTGGAGCAGAGGTGATTCCAATAGGCTGCAGTCCTAACGGAACAAACATCAATGAAAATTGTGGAGCCCTCTATCCTGAAAATCTTCGAAAAAAAGTATTAGAAACTCAGGCACATTTAGGGATAGCACTTGATGGAGACGGAGACCGGATTGTGGTGGTAGACGAAAAGGGTAATCTTTTAGATGGAGACGATCTTTTAGCCATCTTTGCCAAAGACCTTAAAGAAAAAGGACAACTTACCAACCAAACGGTGGTAGGCACAATCATGAGTAACCTTGGATTAGAACTTTTTTTTAAAGATCAAGGGATAACTTTTTTAAGAACTCCTGTAGGAGACAGATATGTAGTGATGAAAATGAAGGAAATAAACTCTCTTTTAGGCGGAGAAACTTCAGGTCATATTATCTTTTTAGATAAAGCTACCACAGGAGATGGACTTTTGACAGGTTTAAGGCTTATCTCTTTAATCAAGGAGAAACAAAAACCCCTTTCTGAATTGGCAAAACTTTTTGAAAAATTTCCACAAGTTATCAAAAACCTAAAAGTAAACAAAAAAGTACCCTTGGATGAAATCGAAGGTATAGAAGAAAAGATTAGTCAGGCAGAAAAGAGATTAGGAAAAAAGGGCAGGGTAATCATAAGACCTTCTGGTACTGAGCCTAAGTACCGAATTATGGTAGAAGGAGAAAATCCAGAGTTGGTGGAGGAAATTAGCGAAGACCTCAAAGCCTTTCTCCAGAAAAAGTTGGGACAAGGATAGATGAGTTGTTGGAAAATCTTGTTTTTTCTAATAGTCCTTGGGATGTTAATTTTCTCGGGTCTTAAACTTAACGGTTATAACTTTGTTTATTCCAGAGGTTCTGTGGTCTGTCTTTCCTGTATGGGATTAGAAGAATGAAAAGAAGGGTGGTACAGTCTATCTCTTTTTTCTTACATAATGGATATTTAGGTTTTCCTTTCACCAAAAACCTATACACAGGCCCTCTAAAAGGACTTTGTGCCCCTGGATTAAACTGTTATTCCTGCCCTGCAAGTCTCTTTTCCTGTCCTTTAGGGGTTTTGCAAAACCTGTTAAGTGCTTCAAGGGTCTTAAATTGGCAGGTTTTGTTAGGTCCTTTTTTATATGTATTAGGATTTTTTTTGATTTTTGGTTTAACCTTAGGAAGGTTTATCTGTGGATGGGTTTGTCCTTTTGGTTTTTTACAGGACCTTATTTATAAAGTTCCTTTTTTTAAGGAAAGACTCTCCCTTCCTAAAAATTCTCAAAGATACATCAAACATTTGGTGCTTATAGGATTGATATTTTTAACCCCCCTTTTTTTGAGAGATGAAATAGGTTATGGAATTTTAGGATTTTGCAAGTATCTCTGCCCAGCAGGAACTTTAGAAGCTGGCTATTTAAATATTATTATCAGTTCAGAACTTTGGGATTATATAGGAAAACTTTTTTATCTGAAAAGCGCTATCTTGTTGGTGTTTGTTTTTTTTGTTGTAATAGATTATAGATTTTTTTGCAAGAATGTATGCCCCCTTGGCTTGATATACGGACTGTTTAATAAGGTTAGCTTTTTAAGGCTAAATGTAAACTTTAACCGATGCACCTATTGTAAAGTTTGCGAAAAAATTTGTCCCGTGGGACTTAATCCTTTAGAAGAAATAAATTCAGTTGAATGTATTCGCTGTTTAAATTGTGTAAAAATTTGTCCTCATAAGGCAATATATTTAGAAAAAGGAATTTACCAAAATGCTATATCCTCCAGTTGTTCTAAATAAAAAAGGGCTACAAACCTATCTACAAAGGCATCTCTGGTTTACCCAAAAGGAAATTAAAGATTTTAAGAAAACATCTGAAAAAATTGCCCCTGGAGACTTGGTAACTATTTTATCTGAAGAAAATCATTTTTTAGGGATAGGATATTTTAATCCACAATCTTTTTACTGCTTAAAGCTACTTTCAAGAGAAGAACAAAAGATAGATGAAAAATTTTTTTTAGAAGCCTTTACTAAAGCCTTAAAACTTAGAAAATCTTTTTATCCAGGTGAAGGCTGTTTTCGTTTAGTGTTTTCTGAAGGTGATTTTATACCTGGATTAATAGTAGATATTTTTGAAAAAGTAGTGGTGGTCCAAATTCATACACTTGGGATGGAAAGACTTGTAGATTTTGTAATCGAAGCTTTGAAGGTGTTGTTTACTCCTCAAGCTATCGTCTTAAAAAACGATCACACAAAAAGACAAGAAGAAGGGCTTCCTCTTTATACAAAGGTAGTCTATGGGAACGTAGAAGATCCGATTTTAGTCACCATGGACGGAATAAAGTTTTTGGTGCCTGTTATCACCGGACAAAAAACGGGATTTTTTTTAGACCAAAGAGAAAACCGTAGGGCTATTGCCAGGTTTTCTAAAGGATTGCAGGTTATAGATGGATTTTCTTATATCGGAGGTTTTGGATTTTACTGTTTAAAGAGTGGTGCTGACAGAGTTTTTTTTATAGACCGTTCTGCCAACGCTCTCTTGTTAGTAGAAGAAATAGCTAAGATTAACCACTGGAAGGAGAAAGTTATAACTCTTCAAGGAGACGTTTTTCATATATTAAAGAATCCTCCTAAGGTAGACATGATAATCCTTGATCCTCCAGCCTTTATAAAGTCTCATAAACATGTTTTAGAAGGTGAAAAAAAATATGAAACCCTTTATTTTTTAGGCCTTAAAGCCCTGGAAAGAGGATTTTTCTTCGGATTTTCTTGTTCCCATTTTTTAAAGTTTGAAAGGCTTTTGAATTTTATTAAAACCTCTCTTAAAAGACTACAGGTTGACGGAAAGATTATTTTTAAAGGGTTTCAAGCAAAAGACCATCCTATTAACCCTTTTGTAGAAGAAACTTTTTATTTAAAAGGAGTAGGACTTTATATAGAAAAATAAAAAGGAGGAATTATGAAAAAAGAAATTTTTCATGCGATTTGGATAGGAATTTTAGCTGGATGTTTTGGAGGCCTGGTTGGATTAGGTGGTGGAGTGGTGATGATTCCCCTTATGGTAGGGGTATTAAAGCTTTCTCAACATCAGGCTCATGGAACCAGCCTTTGGGCTTTGGTGTTTACAGGACTTGTAGGTGCTATCACTTACGGAATGCATGGAGAGGTTGATGTAGTAGCCTCAGTAATCATCGCTATTACAGCGATGATTACCGCAAGAAAAGGGGCTAAGTTTGCCCACAGCCTTCCTGAATGGAAACTAAAAAGGTCTTTCGGAGCTTTTTTAATCTTTGCCTCCCTTTTACTTTTGGCCAAACCTTACTTAGGAAGCCTCTATCATTTTTCTTTAGAAGGGACTTCGAAAATTATAGCTTTGTTGCTCACTGGAGTATTTGCTGGTTTTATAGCAGGAATGATGGGGGTAGGGGGAGGAACGATAATGGTTCCTGCTTTGGTTTTAGGGTTAAACTATGGACAACACCTTGCTCAAGGAACCTCACTTTTATGCATGGTTCCCGCTGGGTTAGTAGGAGCCTATACCCACCTGAAACTGGGTAATGTTGTAAAACCAATTTTACCCGGATTGATAATAGGAATCATCATAGGGACATTTATAGGAGGTAATATAGCCAACTTTTTACCTGAATTTTACTTGAGAATCTTTTTTGCTATCATAGTAATCTGGACAGGAATTAGGTTCTTGAAAACCTCTAAACCTAAAAGTTAATCTTGTTTTAAACTTCTATCTGTGATGTTTTCTGTGAACTCCTCTTTAAGAAGAGGAACCTTGTTTAACAAGGACTTAACTTCTTCTAAATCAACCTCTTCTTTTTTAATAAGAATTCCTTCAAACACTACATGTTGTGGGTCTTCTGGTTGAAAGAAAAAAAGATAAGCATTTGCTTCCAATTCAGGTCTTAAAAAAAGGATAAATTCTTGTACAAAAATCTCTCGATTTATCAGATTATTATAGATCACTTGTTTATCCTTTGTGTGTTTTTCTAATAAAGCCCATGGTTCTATGTAATTTCTTTTTATTGAGCCTAAAAATCGATAATTTTTTATTCTGTAGCACGTACGTTTAAACCTATCTTTTTTAACCACCTCAGACCCTATAAGATATATCTCTTTAAAAAATAAAGATTTTTGAGAGGGTTTTAAATAGGAAAAGTTGAGATGGGATACCAGGTCAAAAATTTTAAGTTTTAAAGCCTTTTTACGGCTAATTTCTTCTATGATCATCGGTCCTTCTACCAAAAGCTGCCAACATTTTTCCTTTAAAAGGTCGGCTAAAAGAGTGAGTTTACGGTTCTGAGTTTCCAGTTCTTGAAGCCTGGAAAACATGGTCTTACGAGAAAGCCTTTGGATATACTTATTTTTATATTCCTTAAAAAGTTTTTCGTTTTTTTCTAAATTTAAGGATTGATAGGCTAAGTTTATTTCTAATGCCTTTTTAGGGTCTCCCCCTTTGTCTGGATGATAGTAAAGTTGAAGAATTCTATAGAGAGCCTTGATAAGTTTAAAAAGTGTTTGGTCATCTAGTTCTTTTACTAATTTAGGGGTTAAACCAAAAACCTCAAAGGGGTTGGTTTTTGAGTTTTTAGACCTCATGGCTTAGGAATCTTTGTATTAACTCTAAAATTTTTTCTCTGCTTGGTTTCAATAAGTTTTCAGGTCTTTGAAAGCTTGTTCTACCAATTTCATCGGTAATCAAAAGTATAGCCTGGGTTTTAACGTTAAAATATTTTCCTAAAGCAAACACCGCAGAAGTTTCCATGTCTAAAGCATAAGCCTTGGTTGCCCATTTGTTTAAAAATTGTGTATTTTTTTCAAAAATAAAAGGGGCGTCTGTAGAAATTATAGGACCAGATGAGGGCATTAATCCTATTTGCACAAGATTTTCTTTAATCTTGGTAAAAAATTTAAATTCTGGGGTAAAAACTTTTCGTTTTTCCCAGTAAAGCCTTGAAGTTCCTTCTAAAGAATAGGCCTTGTTTGGGAGAAAAACCTCTCCCAATTTAAGCTTCTCCCCTAACTTAGCTGCCCAACCTACGGTTAACAGTTCTTTTATCTCCCAGTTTTGAAAAATCTCAAAAAGTAGTCCTATCATCGGAGCTCCTAAAATCGGACCACAAATAAAACCCTTTGCGTCATATTTTATAGTAAGGTTTAACCAGGAAAAATGCTTTTTTAGGCTGATTTTTTCTTTTGCGAGCTTCCATTCAGGCAGCGTAAAAAAAATAACCCCTCGATCCCCGGTCTTTAGGTTTATCTTAGGTAAGAACATAGCCTATCTATCCGGTATTTAATTATTAATTCGTGAAAATCAGAATTTTGAAAAGGTGAGCACGAGAAATAAAAAAGATGAGAAAAGCACTTACAATCAGTTGCCCCAAACCCAGGCACAAAGCCTTCAGACAGTTTACCAACGTCAGAAGCTAAAGCACACTCTATTTTTTCAGAGGACCTTATAGGAATAGGCACGATACTGTGAGCATAGGTTAGTAGATAGTCTATGTGCCAATGAAATTTTTTGTTTTTTCTTAAGTGTCTTTTTATCCTGGCCGCAAGACCTTGCATCGCAGACCCTACATAGATGTAAAAACCTGGTTTTATAAAAAAAGTTTTTTGATTTATTACAAGGTTTACAGGTTGGGCTATTCTAAAAACCAAAAGATAAGCTCCCTGGTCTTTCAGTTCTTGTTCTAAAAGGTCAAAAGGAATATCTACTAAGTTTATACGTGTTACTTCGGTAAAAGTGGAATCCCAGGTTAAAGATATAGCCCTTAGATTTATTTTTTCTTTTAGTTTTAAAAACCAAGAAGAAAAATTAAAATCTATATGATAGGCAGGAAGAAAATATTTTACTTCAGGGTTCATAACGACAAAAAGCATCTCTGTTTGATATCCTTTCTTAGAAAGCTCAAGTAGTTCAACAAGATGCCGTTGTCCTCTTTTAGTTTCTGCATCAGGAAACATGGCAATTTTTTCTCCAAAAAGAGTACACGTTTTAATTTCAAGCAAAATTTTTTCTTGAGAACGTAAATTTTTTAGCAATAAATCGAAGCGGCCTTTACCAGATATAGGTTCTTTTTTCTCCACCTGAAAATTTTTATAAAAAGGGATCTTCTCCTCACCAATAAGAGTTGAAACGATGTGGTTGGTCAGGTGAGTATGAAGAAGGACATAGTTTTCTCTTTTTTTGCAGGCTAAAACCGTGTAAGGAAGTTTACTATTTTTAGGATTAGGGAATACCAAAAGCTCAGTGCCTTCCAAAAGCAGCTCCCAAAGTCTACCTGGATTAGGTAGATAGGCAAAATCATAGGTACTGCCACTTAATCCATCTTTTATCTTTATCTTGACTACAAACCGATTGACCCTTTCGATAAAGATAGCAGAAATTTTAGGAAAAAGGAAAGGATATTTCATTTTGGGTATTATTTTTTAGTTTTTCTATAAGAAGAAAGATAGCCACCCCAAAGGCTATAGCTACGTTTAATGACTCTTTTTCTCCGTAAAGTGGAATTTCTAAAACCATGTCAGCCGCTTCGAGAACCCTTTCGTCCACTCCGGTAACTTCGTTTCCGATAACTAACGCTAACGGAAAATCAGACGGTTTAACGTTTTGAATGGGGATACTACTTTCTGTAATTTCTAAAGCTGCTACTTTATAACCTAAATTTTTTAAATGTTTTACTGCTTGGTAGGTATCGTTAAAATATTCCCAAGGAACGGTTTGGGTAGTACCTAAGGCGGTTTTTTCTATCTTTGGATTGGGAGGGTAGGCAGTAATACCACATAAGACCAGTTTAGAAAGGTAGGCACATTCTGCTGTTCTAAACATAGACCCTACGTTATAGGCGCTTCTTATGTTGTCAAGCACAGCTATAATAGGGAATCTTCCGTGAGTATCTCTATTTTGTCGCCATTTTTTAAGGATTTCTTCACCTTCTAACTTTTTCATAATCTTCGTTAATTTTAATTTAATCTTAAGAAACTGCAAATAAAATTATAGAGCAAAAGAACTTCTTATTGAAAGTAATAAAAAATGATTAACTTGAAGTTTTTAGGTTTTATGATATCCTCATAAAACTAAGATTATAAGACAGGGGGTTACTTATGAAAGAATATACAGTAGCAGTAGTTGGAGCCACTGGGGCTGTAGGAAGAATGATGATAACTGTTTTAGAAGAAAGAAATTTTCCTGTAAAAAATATAAGATTTTTTGCTTCTCCTAAGTCTAAAGGTATAAAACTTCCTTTTAAAGGGGAAGAGATACCTGTGGAAGTTTTAGAAGAGACCAAAAGCTTTAAAGGAATTGATATTGCCCTCTTTTCAGCAGGTGCACAAAGAAGTTTAGATTATGCACCTCTGTTTGCAAGAGATGGTGCGGTAGTTATAGATAATTCAAGTGCCTGGAGGATGGACCCTGAGGTGCCCTTAGTAGTTCCAGAGGTAAATCCTCATGCAGTAGCCCAATATAAAAACAAAGGTATCATCGCTAATCCCAACTGTTCTACCATTCAAATGGTGGTAGCTCTAAAACCATTGCATGATTATGCTAAAATCAAAAGAATAGTAGTAAGCACCTATCAGGCAGTATCAGGGGCAGGGCAAAAGGCTATAGCTGAACTTGAGGCTCAGGTTAGGGCTTGGTGTATGGGAGAGCCTATGCCAGCGCCCAAATATCTTCCCCAGTTTATCGCTTTTAACTGTATACCTCAAATAGATGTTTTCCTTCCTAACCGCTATACCAAGGAAGAGATGAAGATGGTAGAAGAAACTAAAAAAATCATGGAAGATGATACCATAAGGGTTACTTCTACCACGGTGAGAGTGCCTGTATTTTATGGACATGCTGAAGCTGTTAACATAGAAACAGAAAAAAAACTTACTGTAGAAAAGGCTATAGAACTTTTAGAAAAAGCTCCCGGAGTGGTAGTTTTTGACAATCCAGAAAAAAAGGTTTATCCACTTCAGATAGAGGTTGCAGGAAGAGACGAAGTTTTTGTGGGAAGGATCAGAGAAGACTTTTCTATAGAAAATGGTTTAAATTTATGGATAGTAGCAGATAACTTAAGAAAGGGTGCAGCCACCAACGCGGTTCAGATTGCAGAATTACTGATAAAAGATTATCTTTAAGTAATGAAAATTCTTGTAGAAGAAGAAGCTTTTTCTTATTATTTAACCCAGGAAATAATAAAAAAATATCCTTATGAGGTTATTCCTACTTACGAAGATTTTCGATGGAAAGCCTGGGCTTCCCAGGCAGAGCTTGTTTCTTTAGGTAAAAGATTTCTTTTTTTGATAAGGTTTAAGGGTAGGTTTTTCAGAGATTGTCCTGGAACTAAAAACTATCTTTGTTGTGGTTATAAAATCTTTCATTTTGCTGAAGGATGTTTGTTTGACTGCACCTATTGTATTCTTCAGCTTTATTTAAATCGCCCGGGCATAAAACTTTGGGCTAATGTTGTCGAGGATGGATTTCAAGAATTAGAAAGAGTTCTTAATAATGCCAGAAAAGAAAAAAGAGTACTGAGAATTGGAACAGGAGAGTTTGCAGATAGTATGGTTTTGGAACCCTTTGGGGGTGTTTCTGAAAAATTAATCAACTTTTGGGAAACGTTAAATCCTTTTGCTGTACTTGAATTAAAAACTAAGGCTTTTATTAAAGAAAATTACTTTAAAAAATTTAAATCTGACCCTAAAATTATTTTTGCTTGGTCCTTAAATACCCCATTTATTATAAACACCGAAGAACACGGAACCTCTTCATTGGAACAGAGAATTGAAAGCGCAAGATATGCGATAAAACATGGGTTTACAGTAGCCTTTCACTTTGACCCAATCATTTTTTACGAAAACGCAGAGGCTGAATATCCTCAAGTTTTAGAAAAGGTTTTAAACGCAATACCATGGGAAAAGATTGCCTGGATAAGTTTAGGAGCTTTAAGATACCCTAAAGAGCTAAAATACATCGCAGAAGAAAGATTTCCTCAAACCTCAATCTATGCTTATGAGTTTATCGAAGGCCTTGATTTAAAAAAGAGATACTTTATAGACCTCAGAAAAAAACTTTTTCAAAGTTTGGCTAAAATCATAAAAGAAGTGGAAGATAAAATAACCTTTTATTTTTGTATGGAAGGCGAAAGGATTTGGGAAGAAGTTTTAGGGAAACCTTTAAAAAGTTCTAACCAAGTTTGTCAGCTCCTTGACCAAGTGGCTTATAGACTGTGTCAGTCATAAAGCTGTTTTTTTTAACCATATTTTTGAGTTTTTTCCTTTTTGGTTGTGCTAACCAACCTAAAATCAAACGATGTACAGATTGTCATAACCAAATATCTTTTGATAAACTTCATCAACAAATAGATTGTACTAAATGTCATCAAGGTAACAGCAAAGCTTTTTCTAAAGAGGAAGCTCATCAAAATTTTTTAAAACACCCAGACTCTTTGGTAGTTTATCAGGTTTGCTCAGGTTGTCATAAACTTGAGCTAGACCGGTTTAAAAATTCTTTACATTACACCTACAAAACGATGATCTCAAATACCCTAAAGGCCTTTGGAATATATAAAAACATTAGTTTACAGGAACTTAAAACCTTTAATTATGAAAAACGTTTGGATAAGACCTCGGTGGTTATAGATTTTTTACGTAGAAGATGTTTGCTCTGCCACGTTGATTATGAAGGTGAAGACTATAAAAACACCCGAAGAGGTAAAGGCTGTTTAGCCTGCCATTTCGACCTATTAAATCACTCCATTGTTAAACCTACCATAAACCATTGTCTATCCTGTCATTATAGCAGTTACATAGGTTGGGATTACTTAGGATATTCCCCTCATAATTGGTATGAGGACTATCGTTCACCTTTTGTTGAAGGAAAACCACCTGAAAGGCCTTACGGAATTGAAGCCTATCAACTTTTAAAAAGTATACACTACGAAAAAGGATTGGTGTGTACAGACTGTCATAAAAAAGAAGAAGTAATGTTTGGTCGTAATAAAATAAAATGTTTAGATTGTCATCAAAATCTCAGTAAAAAAACCCATAACCAGAAAACCCTTTCAAAATACCGATGTGAAGTCTGTCATGCAAACTTTGTCAATCTTGATGGTAAGCTTTCTTGTATTCTTGAGTTTAATCCTTCGTTAGACGATTGGTACGGGTTGACTGTCCAAGAATCCTCTGAGGTTGAAAAATTTTTTGATTTATTGGCCAAATCTCCCAAATTAGCCAAACCTCTTATGAAAGATAAACTTACTGGTAAATTAAAAGAAGGATTATGGTTGTGTGGTTTAGGAGAGAGAACTTTTGAAAAACTGTTTTTAGGAAAGGATTTATATGGTAAAATGTGTGTTTTAAGAAAAAAGAACATAACCATCTATTACGACGAAGATTTGAAGTTGGAAGGTAGTTTAAAAAAATGCATATCTCCTCATTCCATAGGAAAAGGTAATCTTTTTAGCCCAGGAGGGTTATGATGCGACATGATGGAAGAGCTTTTGACCAACTTAGAGAGGTAAAGTTTACGATAGATTTTTTAAAGAATCCGTTAAGTTCTGTTTTGGTTGAGTTTGGCAACACTAAGGTACTTTGTACGGTAAGTTTAGAGGAAAAGGTCCCCCCTTTTCTTAAGGGTACAGGAACAGGTTGGATTACCGCAGAGTATGCCTTTATTCCTGGGGCTACTTTAGAAAGAACCCCCAGAGAAACTATGGGCCGAAAAGGTAGGTCTATGGAAATACAGAGGCTTATAGGCAGGGTTTTAAGAGGGGTGGTAGACCTATCAAAATTAGGAGAAAGAACCCTCTGGATAGACTGCGAAGTTTTAAACGCAGATGGGGGAACAAGGACTGCCTCAGTTACAGGCGCTTTCTTAGCCTTAACCTTAGCGGTTAAAAAGCTTATAGAAAAAGGAGTTCTCTCCACCTCTCCGGTTTTAGAATTCTTAGCGGGGGTTAGTGTAGGTAAGATAGGAGAAAACTTTCTTTTAGACCTTGATTATCAAGAAGATATAATTGCTGAGGTAGATGCTAATTTTTTTATGACTGAGTCTGGGAAAATAGTAGAAATTCAGGCAAGTGCTGAAAAAAGTTTGTTTACCTGGGAAGACTTAGAGCAGATGAAAAACCTTGCCTTTAAGGGTATTAAAGAACTGATTAACAAACAAAAAGAGGTGTTAGGAATATGAGCCAAAAAATAATCTTAGTTATAGCTACTTCTAATTTAGGTAAGGTTAGAGAAATAGAAAAAGCCCTTGAAGATCTAAAGTCTGAAATTAACTTAGAAGTAAAAAGTCTTAAAGATTTTTCTGAAATCACCCCTCCTGAAGAAACAGGAAAAACTTTTTTAGAAAACGCTTTGATTAAAGCTAAGTATTACGCTGAAAAAACCGGATGTTTGTGTCTTGCAGACGATTCTGGACTTGAAGTAGATGCCTTAAACGGTGCACCTGGGGTGTATTCTTCTCGCTATGCTGGAGAAGACGCAAATGATGAAAAGAACAACCAAAAGCTTCTTCAAGAGTTAGCTGATGTGCCTCCGGAAAAAAGAACCGCAAGGTTTAAGTGTGTCTTGGTTCTTTATCATCCTTGCGGAAAATATCTGGTTTTAGAAGGTGTATGGGAAGGCAGAATAGGTTTTAAACCTAAAGGCTCTTATGGTTTTGGATACGACCCTATTTTTTTAGTACCTGAATACCAATTTCAAAAAACTGCAGCAGAACTTCCTTCAGAAGAAAAAAATCGTTTAAGCCATAGAGGTAAGGCTATCCAAAACTTAAAAAAACAACTTTTATCATTCTTAAAAGACCTTGAACGATGTCAAAACAACTAATCTTAGAACTTGTCAATCATTTAAAAACTGATCTTATTTTTCCAGAAAATTTTCTTAATATCAACATCTTGGCTGCATTTTCTAAAAAACTTTCTAAAGAATTTAACTTTACTTCTTTAAAAAAAATCAGTAATTATCGTTGGTTTTTACCAAAACAAGTACATAGCGACATTTTCATAACCCTTTGGAATGGGTCTTCGGTTCCAGAGATTTTTTCTTTAGAAGGTGACGGAGTGCTTACAGACCAAGAAAGGCTTTTTGTTGGGGTTAAAACAGCAGATTGTGTCCCGGTGCTTTTAGCAACCAAAGACCGTAGAATAGTAGGTGCTATTCATGCTGGATGGAAAGGCACTGTGTCTAAAATCTTAGAAAAAATCCTTAGAAAGATACTTTCTCTAGGGTATAAACCTGAAGAAATTCTTTTAGCAATAGGCCCACATATAAAAGTGTGTTGCTACGAAATAAAAGATGAAGTTTTAGATGCTTTAAGAAAAAACTTATCTTTTTATGATGAGGTTATTCAACATAACCAAGGTAAAGTCTATTTGGATTTAGAAAAGGCCAATTTTTATCAAGCTTTATGTTTGGGTATTCCTGAGGAAAATGTTTGGGTGTCAAAGGATTGTACAAGATGTTTGCATAAGGTTTATTGGTCCCATCGTTATCATGGAAAGGAGCGAGGAGTACAAATAGCTTTTATAGGAAAACCTTAAGTTATGCTTTAAGTTATGCTTTGGGTTTATACATTTATCTATTATCTGATAGCAGGCCTTATTTTACCAAGAGAGTTTTTAAAACGTCCACGAAATCTAAGATTAAAATGGTTAAGAGATAAATTTGCTATTTTTAAACAAAAAGTCACCCATTCTTCTCGTTCTTTTATCTGGGTCCATTGTGTGTCTGTAGGGGAGGTTATCGCCCTTTCTACTCTTATTAAAAAACTTTCTAAAAACTATAACATCCTTTTAAGCACGATTACCGATACCGGACAAAAAGTGGCTAAAGACCGGTTTAAAGGATTACCGGTAGAAACTATCTATCTCCCTTTAGACTGTCCTTTTGCGATAAAAAGAACCTTAAAGGCTTTTAATCCTAAGGCTTTAATCATCGCTGAAACAGAAATCTGGCCTAATCTTATTCATACTGCAGCTAAAAAAATTCCGGTTTTTTTAGTAAACGCACGTCTCAGTGAAAAATCCTTTAAAAACTATCAAAAAGTAAAGTTTTTTTTCAAAAAAGTTCTTGATAAGCTTACTCTAGTAGTAGTACAAGATAAGATTTATCAAGAAAAATTTAAAGCTCTGGGAGTAAAAGAAGAAAAAATCGTAGTAACAGGCAATACCAAGTTTGACCTTGAAATTCCTTATGTGGAATTTTTTTGGGAAGGTTGGGTTAAAAAACCGGTTGTTATTGCTGGAAGCACCCACCATCCTGAAGAAGAAATTATAACCAAGGCTTTTCTTTCAGCAGTAAACCAAGGTACCTTGCTTATAGTACCAAGACATCCCGAACGATTTGACGAGGTGTTTTCACGGTTAAACCTGATGTTAGATAATTTGGAAGATGTAAAACTTTATCGCCTAAGCGCTTTATCTAAGGAATTTTCAGACTTGAAAGAAGTAAAAAGATGTGTCCTTCTTATAGACCAGATAGGTATCTTGGGTAGTCTTTACAGAATAGGAGACTTAGCTATCATAGGAGGAAGTTTTATCCCCCATGGAGGGCAAAATCCTTTAGAAGCGTTTTACTGGAAAAAACC
>LDZQ01000604.1_pt1 | contig 25645 bp, 23 predicted proteins | sample 615361 | NCBI WGS metagenome assembly LDZQ01 (sample SAMN03408297, study PRJNA278302) | terrestrial metagenome | isolation source: oil reservoir sample I2 | place: USA: Alaska, North Slope, Ivishak formation | collected 2013 | reverse complement strand
TCGATAAACTTATTGTACCACCTGAGAAGCATGAAGAGGCCTTAGATTTGAACAGAAGAGTTAAAGAGGGTGAAGTGGTGTTTGTTGAGGTTAAGAGAGCTACAAAGACTGGAGAGAGATATTTTGAGCTAACCGCCCTCCCCTTTTCCAGAAAGTATGCAGTTGCTATTTACAGAGACATCACAAAGAGAAGAGAGGCCATGCAGAAAATAGTTGAGTCTGAGAGGAAGTACAGGGGTGTTTTCGACACATCTTTCGAGCCCATGGTCCTTCTCGATGGTGGTTTCAGCATTATTGAGGTCAATAAGGCTTTTGAAGAGGAGTTTGGTGTAAGTGGTGAAGAGCTTAAAGGGAAAAATATACGGGAAATTCTGGATATCGACCCCTCACTTGAAGAATCCGAGATTGAAGCTTTGGTCGGGGGAAGAAGAAAAATAATGGTTTATCGGATAAAAAAGATTAACTCTGAGATTCTGCTCAGCATTAAAGACATTACTGAGTTTGAGGCAACAAACAGACTGCTCAGGGCAATTACCTACGCCAACGACCTTATTGTCAGAGTGGATGACAGAGAGGAGCTTTTTGAGCAATCCGTTAAGCTTCTGGCCGACATAGGCAAGGAAAGCTCCTGCTGGATAGGCATGCTTTCAAATGGAGAAATAACAAGGGTTTACTGCGAGGGTTGCTGCTGTGCAGTTGAGATTACAACCTATCCAAAATGCTTTGAGGATGTTCTCAGGAAGAAGAGGGCCCTCATTGTTACTGCGGAGGATAGAGACGAGAACTGCCCCTTCTACACCAAAAAGCCAAGGCTTTGCTGCATCATTGCTCCTCTCATAATAAACGGTGATGTGATAGGCTTTAACGTTCTGCACTCTCCAACTGAGTTCTCTGAGGAAATGAAGGAGTTTTTTGAGTCTATAACTAACAACATAGCAATAAAGGCCAAGGCAATTGAGGCAGATAAAGCTAAGAAAATTGCCTTCAAGCAAATTGAGGACAACATCATCAAGCTTGCGGGGAATCAACAATGAAGCAGGGTGAGCAGGAGATCGAGTGGTATAAGGCATTGGTGGATAATTCGTCCGAAATACTGATGATCATCGACGAATATGGAAACATAAAGTACATTTCTCCTTCTGTGAAGGATATTGCGGGATATGACAGTGATTCGCTCATAGGAGTTAATACCTTCATTTTTGCCCATCCCGACGAGGTTGACTACATATTTTCCAAACTTCAGTTTTTGCTCGAAAACCCGGGAGTTCCAGAGTTCATCGAGTTCAGGGCTTTGCATAAAGACGGGCACTGGGTGGAAGTAGAAGCGATGGGCAAAAACCTCCTTCACACGCCAGTTAAGGGAATTGTAGTTACAATGAGGGACGTGAGCAAAATCAAAAAGCTCGAAAAAGAGCTTAGAAGGCTGGCAGAGAACGTTCCCTTTGGAATTATTGTTTTGGGTGATGGTGGGATTATATACTCCAACAAAGAGGCGGAAAGGATTCTCGGATATAGCATGGAAGATTTTCCGTCTTTGGAGGAAATCTCATCCAAAATTGAAGGAGAGAAAGGCAGCTTCATTTCAAAGATGAAGAGAAAGGATGGTAAGGAAATCTGGCTCAGTGTGAGATACATTGAAACGGAGTGGATGGGAGAGAAAGCCTACCTTGTAGCCTTCTCAGACATAACCGAAAACCTGTTACTCCAGAAAAGGCTTGAAAGCAGAACAACACTCCTCAAAACCATCAACAGAATTCTTCGCCACGATTTGATAAACGACTTAACTGCAGCCCTTGGAATGCTTGAAGTTTACAGGGATTTGAGGGAGGAGAGTCCGCTTTCTACGGTTGAAAAAAGATTGAATGATGCTGTAAAGCTGATAAAGAGGATGAGAGAGCTTGAAGTTCTCTCTGAAGATGGAAAGGAGCTAAAGGAGATTAGAATCTCGGAAATTGTTGGGGAATTGAGGGGAAAATACGACATTCAAATATCACTTCAGGGAGATGCTGTGGTGGAGGCTGATGATGCCCTTTTCTCGGTTTTCGACAACCTGATAAGAAATGCTGTTGTTCATGGAAACGCCTCCCTTGTTGAGATTAAATGCACTCAGAAAGATGGGCTTTGCGAGATAGTGGTTGAGGACGACGGCTCTGGAATTCCTGAGGACAAACTGCAGAAGGTGTTTGAGAGAGGTGCAAAATTCGGAAAGGGTGGGGCAATGGGTCTGGGGCTGTTCTTGGTTAAAAAGCTAATTGAAAGGTATGGTGGTAATGTCAGGGCTGAGCCCTCCCCCAAGGGTGCAAGGTTCGTCATACAGCTTAAGGGCAGAGTAACTTAATCTGAAAGTAATTGCAATTTTGAGCAAAAAGTTTATTAATGATTTTTTGGTTAAATTAGATTGGAGGTGATAGCCAAGAGGGGGGGAGGATAGCAGAGGTTAATACTGTGTCGTCGGCTCTATTTCGCCGGCGACACTCTTCTTCACCATTTCTTTCGCCTCTTCTATGCTGTAGTTTCCAAGCAGCCACATGAGCTTTATTAGGGCGACTTCTGGAAGCATGTCCTCTCCCTCTATCACCCCAGCCCTCAGAATGTCCCTTCCGGTGTCGTAAACTCTATCGCAGACCCTCCCCCAGAGGCACTGGGAGGTCATCACCACAACGGAGTCCTCGCAAACTCTTCTTAGAGTCTCAATCCAATCCGTAGAAACGTGGCCCAATCCAGTCCCCTCGATAACAAACCCCCTGTAACCCTTGGAGTGGTAGTATTCGAGGATGTCGCTGCTCAGCCCGGGGAAGAACTTGATGAGGGCTACTTTCCTCTCAAGCCTGTCCGTAAGCTTCAAATCCCTCTCACCCCTGCGGTAACGCCAAGAAAGCCACTCAACGCTGAGCGAGGGGTAATCGATTCTGGCTATGGGCTTTGCGTTTACGGACTGGAAGGCATCTCTTCTTGAGGTGTGGTTCTTCCTCACCTTCACTCCGCGGTGGACTAAGCAGTAATCATCACTTGTCGAGCCGTGCATGCAAACCACAACTTCTCCAATGTCCTCTGTTGCTGCCTTCGCAGCACACAGCAAGTTCATCGCAGCATCGCTGCTGGGCCTGTCGGAGCTTCTCTGGGCACCAACAAAAACCACGGGCTTTGGTGTTGAGAGCATAAATGAAAGCGCAGCAGCGGAGAAGTGCATTGTGTCGGTGCCGTGGGTGATTATCACGCCCTCATGGTCTTTTAAAGCTTTGTAGACGTGCCTTGCAAGCTCAATCCAGTTTTCAGGCTTCATATTCTCGCTCAGAATGTTGTAAAGCAGCTCGGCATCAACATTGCAGATTTCGGTTAGCTCAGGCACTTCCGAGGCTATTTCCTCCGCTGTGAACTGGCTTGTTACCGCTCCGGTTCTGTAATCAACCTTGCTGGCTATAGTGCCTCCCGTTGAGATAATCTTGACATCCGGCAATCCCTCCCTCTTAACCAGTTCAGGAAGATGGGGTTCGAAGGGTTCAACCTCAAGGACTTCGAGAAGCTCGTACTCCTTAAATCCAACATTGTAGCCATTATCAAGCTTCAGGACAAAGTTTCCGGTAAAGGAGGGCATCACTATGCCTTCAAAAATCTTTCCCTTTGCCTTTATTCTGACTCTCTTGCCTTCAAGCCTTTCAGACATTGATATCCACCCCCAGCTTTTTGGCCTCATCGTAAAGCATTTTAAGCCCCATTTTAACCTCTCCCCTAAGCTTCCTTAACAAAGTTTTCCTGTCTTTCAGATCGCTTTTCCTCGCTTTTATCATTCTCTCCACCTCAGCCTTGCTCGTCCCTCCCAGATTTCCCCTGTTCTCCACGACCTTCTCAACGTCCAGAGCTTCAAGCACGTCTTCATCTCTGACGTTTATTTCAACACCAAGTTCTTTAGCTGCCGAATTAACATCGGATGCTGTAGGCCTCTCCAGCTCCTTTGCAGCCAACCTCCCAACAATGCGATGCGCCATCCTGAAGGGAACGCCGTACTTCATTACGAGCATGTCTGCAAGCTCGGTTGCGGTGGCAAACCCCTTTGAGGCTTTTCTTTCCGTAATCTCAGGGTTGAACTTTATTTTACCCATCATTGAGGCAAAAACCTCCACAGCCAAGTGCGTTCTTTTCAGAGATTCGTAGAGCAGGGGATTCATCTCCTGAAAGTCCCTGTTGTAGCTGAAGGGTGTCGCCTTGTAAATCATCATTGCTGACGTTAAATTCCCCGCAATTTTTCCCGCATTGGCTCTCAAAAGTTCTGCAATGTCAGGATTCTTTTTCTGAGGCATGATGGAGGACGTTGACGAAAACTCATCAGGTAAGGTGATGAAGCCGAATTCTGACGAAAACAGGACAATTTCCTCGGCAATTCTGCTGATTGAAAGCATTGCCTCGGCCGCCACAAAAATGGACTCAATAACGAAGTCCCTCGACGCCACTGCATCCTCGCTGTGCTCAACGACTCCGTCAAATCCCAGCAACCTTGCAGCGTAGACTCTGTCAAGGCTGTATCCCGTGGACGCGAAGGCAGCGGAACCGAGAGGTGATTTGTTCACTCTCCTGAACGCCTCTATTGCCCTCTCAAAGTCTCTTGAGAGCATATCGTGATAAGCGAGAAGGTGATGCGACAGCCTCGTTGGCTGCGCATACTGGAGATGCGTGAATCCGGGCATCAGAAAGTGGGACTTCTCGGCCTTCTTAATCAAAACATCCAGCGCGTTGAGGATTGCCTCTGCGAGATTCAGCAGGTGGTCTCTCGCGAACATTCTCAGGCAGGTTGCAACCTCATCGTTTCTGCTCCTTCCCGTGTGCATTTTTGCACCGTGAGGGGTTATCTTCGTCACCTCTGCCTCAATGGCTTCGTGAACGTCTTCGTAGGGCCAATCTTCCCTAAATCCAGAATCCTTTACCTTTTTCAGAGCCAAAATTATCTCCTTTGCTTCTTCTTCGCTTAAGTAGCCTCCCTTCTTGAGAGTCAGGACGTGGGCAACGTCAACGAGAATATCGTACAGGAAGATATTTTTATCGTGCTCGATTGAAGAGGAGAGCTTCAGAGCCTTTGGGTCCATGCCTTTCTTCATCCTGCTTTCTCTCAGCATGCACTCAGTTTGTGCAGAGGTTATTAATTCTTACCGCAAATGTATTTATGTTTTGGAGATGATGGCAGAGCATGAAGTACAGAATAGTCAGGATAGAGCTTAAAAGTGACGATGAAGTTACGCTTTACCTGAAATCGGCCAGCAGGAAGCCGGGCGTTATGGCCAAAGCCGATTTCAGCGATCCGGTCAAGGTAATCGAATTCGGACTGCAGATGGGGATGGACCTGGCGAGGAGGATAGAGGAACTCATGCAGTTCGACGCCTTTCTCACCGTTCCCTACGATTACTACAGCATGAACGAGTTGAAGGTCGGAGACGTGGTTGAGGTTGAAGTGAGGCTGGCTGAGAGGTAGGCGAAAGTGATATATATCTACTCTCTTTAAGTCAATCCTAAGCTCCGGTGGTGTAGCCCGGCCAATCATTCCGGCCTTTCGAGGTTTCGCCGAAGAGAGCCGGCGACCCGGGTTCAAATCCCGGCCGGAGCATTATCCTTTTGTGCTTGGAAACTCACACAAAAAATTAAAAGTCAATGCAGTTCTTGACAGCCTCCTCTCTGCTGCTCAAGTCCATCAAAAACCGCAGGGTAATGAGGGCGGCCGTTGGTGAGCCTCCGCCGTGGAATGCTCCCACCAGGTGGGATGAAGTAGTCCAAAATTCGATGAACTTCACGATTTTAAGTCTCTGCTCCGCGGTAAATTTCTCGCTTGCCCGGAGGAAGTCCCCAACCATTTCAAGGTCAAATTCTGAAGGAGAGGTGCCTATAATCCCTCCCGAAATGTCTATCAGGTTCATCAGAGCTTTGGCGAACCCCTCTACACCTATAACCTTCCCGGAATTTGCCATCTGAAAGTTGGGCAACCAGCAGCCGTTGTGATTTGCCCCCTTCACCGCAGCACCGACGGAGATTGCAAAGGCACCCTCGCTGACTGCAACCATCTCAGCCACTTTCTGCTGCAAAGCTGAAACGTTCTCAAGACCGCTCGTCTTTAGCATTAGACTCGCTGCACCGGCCATCGAGTCGATAAACCCTGCCTTGCACGCTGCCCCCACACACCTGTGAGAGGGTGCGAAGTAGCTGACCACGTCCCTCGCCGCCTTCAAGTCCTCAAAAACGAAAACCCTTTCCCACGGTATGAAGACGTCGTCAAACACAACCATGCAGGTTGTTCTGTCTCCGTACTTATTTCCTGCCTCAAACTTTCCCCCTTCGCGCTGCTTCGCCTGAATTCCAGTGTTCTGAAGGATATACTTTATCCCCTCGTCCTCGGGCATGGCGGCAAAAACGACAGCGAATTCCTCCTCTCCTGGACGGAAGGTCTGAGTTGGTAAGACGAAGTTGACGTCTGCCGCAAAGGCACCGCTCTGGCAAATCTTAGCTCCTCTGACCACTATCCCATCTTCTCTCTTCTCAACCACACGAAGGTACTTGTCCTTTTGCTCCGAGGGCCTCTTTCCCCTATCCCCCTTAACATCCGTCAGCGCGGCGGTGCAGGCATAATCCTTCTTCTGGATCTCTTTGAGCAGTTCCAAAAACCTCCTGTGATAGTCCGTTCCCTCCCTCTCGTCAAGCGCCTTTGTTGCCGGGTAAATGGCGTTAATTGCATCACAACCGGTGCATCGGTAGTTGCAGGTTGCAAGCTTTAGGCTTAGCTCTCTCTGATAATCATATCTCGCAATCAGGTCTTCAAAAGTTTGGTTAACGTAGTTCAGCCTGTTTACCTTCTCTCCAACAAGCTCGGAGTGTGGAGCGTACTTTTCCGCTATGCTGTAGGTATAGGCCATTGCCTCAACCGTCGGCCTTATATTCGGATGGTTTACGAAATCCTCAATTTTCTTTCCGAGAACGTAGATATCCCTTTTGTATTCACCCAACCTCTCTATGTATTCCTCCGGCTTTAAAAGCATAGTTCCACCTCAATCAATCCTGATAGAATTTCTTTTTTAAAAGCATTTCTATTTGTACATCATTATGGCTTCCAAAATTGTCGATTCTATGTGGTGGGGAAGGGGGATAATTCCGTCAAAATCGCTCCTGCTCAAATGGTTTAAAGCAAGGATTGCCGCGGAAAAGGTCCTGTCCATCACCTCAATCGGTGTTCCGCTACCGAGGGCGAGGTTTGCCGCATAACCGTCAGCGACCAAGAAATACCTTTTCCCGGCTATCTCGTACTCCTTAACCAGGCCGTAGTCTTTGATAAGCTCACCTGCAGGCTCAATTTCCATCTCAGCACCCATGTTCAGAATAATGCTCCCATCAGAGATTTCTTCAAGCTCCTCTTTACCGAGAACACCTTTAACTCCGGTGCACGTTACCACCACTTCCGCGGTAAAATCTTTCTCGACTCTGAATCCCTCATAAAGAGCTTCAATCTGCCTCGTTTCGTCATTGTCCCAAACGGCTACATCACAGCCTACAGACTTCAGGAGTCTCGCACAACCTCTCCCAACTCTGCCAAAACCCAGAATAAGGGCCTTTTTTCCCGGCAAAAACACGTTCAGCCTTAGCAACGCATCGAGCAAACCAAAAGCCGTCCCATGTGTGTTCTCTCCAGTGCCCTTTAACGTCGAGGAGTCAAGCGATATTGCTTTCATCCTAACATCCATCTTTCGCAGGTACTCCTCGCCGGTTTTCGTGAGCTCCACAACCTTAAGCCTTTCCTTCCCGCTTTTTACCGCCACTCTCGAAAGCACCGCTGCACAATCAAGGAAGTACTCAGCATTAACGACGTCCCTTTTCATCTTCACCTCAACACCCTTCTCCTTCAACCAACTAACAACCTCAGGTTTCGTTGAAAAATCGTCGAGCTTTGCAGCATAGACGTTGGTGTACCTGGAAAGCTCGTAAATTAGACAAGCGGACTTGTATTCGAGAGGAATGCAGATAGCCAGCTCATCCACCTCAATGTCCCTGGCAAATTTCCTGACGAGCTTCATTCTTCTGTGATACCAATCAACAGATATCACGATACAGTTTCTGCAGCAAAATATTTCAACTTATTGAAAGATTCAGAGATAAACCGACCTTCAGGCTGAGGTGATAGCCTTTGGAAACTCTGCTCGAAATGAGGAACATAGTTAAGCGATTCGGCAGCCTTGTTGCCAACGACCACATCAACTTCGAAGTAAAAAGGGGCGAGATTCACGGACTTCTGGGTGAAAACGGAGCGGGTAAAACGACTTTAATGAATATTCTCTACGGAATTTACCAGCCGGATGAGGGAGAAATAATCTTCGAGGGTAAAAAGGTGAGATTCAAAAGTCCGAAAGATGCCATCTCAGCCGGTATAGGGATGGTCCATCAGCATTTCATGCTTGTTCCGAGGATGAACGTACTTCAAAACATAGTTCTCGGTTATCGCACTCCCTCTGACCCCCTAATAAACCACAGGTGGGTTGAGGAAAGAATTGAACGTCTCTCCGAAAAGTACGGGATTGACGTGGCGCTTTACGAGGTCATTATGAACTTGAGCGTTGGAGAGGAGCAGAGGGTCGAAATTTTGAAGGCTCTCTTCCGTGACGTTAAGCTTCTCATCCTCGACGAGCCGACAGCTGTTCTCACACCTCAGGAGGTTGACAGCCTTTTTTACGCTCTGAAATCCATGACGAAGAGTGGTCTTACAATTATTTTCATAACTCACAAGCTAAAGGAGGCTCTTAAGGTCACGGACAGGATAACCGTCTTGAGAAGAGGGAGAAAGGTGGGAACTGTCATAACTTCTGAAACAAACGAAAGAGAGCTTACCAGGATGATGGTTGGTCGGGACATAGTGCTTGATATTACAAAACCGCCTTCAACGCCCGGCAGAGAAGTCCTCAGGGTCGAGGATTTGTGGGTTAGGGACGAAAGGGGAAATTACGCTGTGAAGGGTGTGAGCTTCTCAATAAGAGAGGGAGAGATTTTTGGGATTGCCGGAGTTTCGGGCAACGGACAGAAAGAGCTCGAAGAGGCTATAGCGGGACTGAGAAAGGTTGAGAGGGGCAGAATCATTCTTGACGGAAGGGATATAACAGCCAAAGGCGTGGCGGAAAGAGAGGACATAGCATACATACCCGAAGACAGGATAGGCGTCGGGTTGGCACCCTCTCTTTCCGTTCTGGAAAACCTTATGCTGAAGGACTTTAAAAAGTACAAAAAGCGCTTCTCCCTGAACTTCGAAGAAATGGAAAAGAGAGCGATGAGCCTCGTTGAGGAATTCTCTGTAAAAACTCCATCTTTGCACTCTCCGGCAGGAACGCTTTCTGGTGGAAATATCCAGAGGCTGATTCTCGCAAGAGAGCTTTCAAGAAATCCCAGATTGATCATAGCCTCCCAACCAACAAGGGGACTTGACGTTGCCGGCATAGACTACGTGAGAAGGAGGCTTATAGAGGCGGCGATGAGGGGGTCTGCAGTCCTTCTGATTTCCGAAGATCTGGATGAGATTTTCCAGCTCAGCGACAGAATAGGGGTTATGTACGAGGGTGAGATAAGGGGAATCGTGGACAGGAAAAATGCCAACTACGAGAAAATTGGTTACCTGATGGCGGGAGGTTTGGAGGTCGCAGCATGAGGGACATAGTAACTCCAGTCATTTCCGTAGCCGCATCCCTCGTCCTGGTGGGGATTTTACTCGCCGCCATAGGGATAAATCCCCTCGAAGCGTACGCTGTGATGTTCACAAGGTCCTTCACATCCAAATTCGGTCTCGCGGAGCTGTGCGTGAAAACAACACCTCTGATACTCACCGGCTTGGCGGTGGCAATTCCACTAAGAGCGGGGCTATGGAACATCGGCGCGGAAGGGCAGCTTTACATGGGTGCCTTCGCCGCAAGCGTTGTGGCCCTTTACTCCAACCTTCCGGGATACGCGATGCTCCCGGCAATGTTTGCTGTGGGAGCTTTGTTCGGGATGGGCTGGGCGGCAATTCCGGCTGTTTTGAAGGCAAAATTCGACCTCAACGAGATAATTTCCACACTCCTTCTTAACTACGTCGCCATATACTGGGTGGAGTACATGGTTTACGGCCCTATGAGGGGCAAGGAGGTTTACAACTTCCCGTACACAGACCTTTTTCCCGATGCCGCAACACTTCCAAGGTTCTTCGGAACTCGCTTCCACCTTGGGTTCTTCATTGCTGTCGTCATTGCCTTGGTAATTTACTACATCATCAGGAAGACGGATTTTGGCTTCTCCCTCAAGGTTGTCGGAGCGAATCCGAGGGCTGCTGAATACGCGGGGATAAGCAGGCAGAAAATGGTAATATACTCCATGCTTCTCGGCGGAATGCTCGCAGGAATAGCGGGGATGATTGAGGTGAGCGGTATTCAGCTAAGACTGAGGCCCTCAATCTCCACCGGATACGGGTACGCGGGAATTCCCGTTGCTCTTCTCGCTTCCGGAAATCCGCTGCTCGTCATGCTCTCCGCAGCGCTGTTTGGCTTTCTGTACGTTGGTGGCTCAGCGCTCCAGACCACCTACTCTGTGCCAGTTGCGATAGTCTACGTATTTCAGTCATTGATAGTCCTGTTCATAATAGGCGGGCAATCGCTAAGGAGGAGGGATTAAGATGGTGGACCCAAGCTTCTTGGCCTCGCTGCTGGCTTCCTCGATTAGGGCCGGTACACCACTGCTTTACGCAACGCTGGGTGAGATTCTTACCGAGAGAAGCGGAATTCTTAACCTCGGACTTGAGGGGATAATGATTACCGGAGCCTTTACCGGATTTGCCGTAAGCCTCGCGAGCGGCAGCCCATGGCTCGGAGTTCTCTGCGGTGGGCTTGCCGGAATGGCTCTCGCCTTCGTGCATGCGTTCTTTTCCATAACGCTGAGAGCCAACCAGTCCATAACCGGATTGATGCTGGTTCTTCTCGGTCTCGGCATAACGGGATTTCTGGGGAGAAACTACATAGGGGAAGTTGCGTTCTACATCGATCCAGTAAAGATTCCCGTCTTGTCAGACATTCCTTACATCGGAGAAATTCTTTTCAGTCACGATCCGCTGGCTTATCTCGCAATAATTCTCGCAGCAATTATGTGGTTCATCCTTTTCAGGACGAGGTACGGTTTGGAGATAATTGCAGCCGGAGAGAAACCGGAGGCTGCTGACAGCATGGGTGTTAACGTTGACAGAGTGAGGTACCTGAGCACGCTTTTAGGAGGCTTTCTCGTTGGGATTGGAGGGGCGTATCTCAGCCTCGCCTACGCGAAGCTGTGGACGGAGGGGATGACCGCAGGAAGGGGATGGATCTGCTTAGCTTTGGTTATCTTCAGCGGATGGATGCCGCAGAGAGCAGTTTTTGGTGCCTACCTCTTCGGAGGTCTTGACGTGCTGTCCTTCAAGCTCCAGGCGACGGGAATAGAGGTGTCGTACCACCTCATGAAAATGGTCCCCTACGTCGTCACGATAGTAGTGCTGCTGTTCAGTGTCGTGAGAAAAAGGGCTGCCTTTGGAGCGCCTGCAGCACTTGGAATACCGTATGTCAGGGGGAGGAAAGAGTAAAGTTTATTTCTTTTGGCATTTGGCAGAAGATATGAAGGCAAAGGTTCTGGTTTTTATCGCTCTAGCGGTATTAGCTGCTGGGCTGTTTGCAGGGTGTGCAGGAGAAGAGAAGACTCCTACAACCACGCAAACCACAACTACTGAAACTGCATCTGAGAAAAAGCTTAGCGCTGCCTTCGTTTACGTAAGCCCGATTGGGGATGCGGGATGGACTTACAGCCACGACTTAGGGAGGCAGTATATTGAGAGGGTTTACGGAGTGAAAACCGCCTACGCAGAGAACGTTGCCGAAGGTGGTGACGATGAGAGGGTTATCAGAGAGTTTGCAGAGCAGGGCTATGACGTGATATTCACAACGTCCTTCGGTTTCATGGATGCCACGATAACCGTTGCGAAGGACTTCCCCAACACGATATTCATGCACTGCAGCGGTTACAAGACCGCGAAGAACGTTGGAACCTACTTTGGCAGAATGTACCAGGCCAGGTATCTGAGCGGTCTCGTGGCAGGAGCAATGACAAAAACCAACAAGATAGGTTACGTTGCCGCAGTTCCGATTCCGGAGGTCATCAGAGGAATAAACGCCTTCGCTCTCGGTGTCAAGAAGGTGAATCCGGATGCCAAGATTTACGTTGTCTGGACGGGGACTTGGTATGACCCAGCTAAAGAGAAGGAGGCGGCGCTCAGCCTTATCGATGAGGGGTGTGACGTTATAGCCCAGCATCAGGATTCTCCAGCAGCGCAGCAGGCTGCAGAGGAGAGGGGGGTTTACTCCATAGGCTACCACAGCGACATGTCCAAGTTCGCTCCTCACGCGCACCTCACCTCTGCCGTTTGGAACTGGAGCGTGATTTACTCCTACGTCATAGAGCAGGTGATGCAGGGAACCTGGAAGAGCGAGCAGATCTGGTGGGGAATAGACAAGGGCGTTGTTAATATAACACCTCTTAGCGACTTAGTACCTGAAGACGTGAAGAAGATGGTAGAGGAGGAGAAGCAGAAGTATCTGAACGGGGAGGTTCCGGAGCAGTACCCGTTCGTAGGGCCAATCTACGACCAGCAGGGCAACCTCGTTAAGGCAGAAGGAGAGGTAATGACCGACAAGGAACTCCTCTCGATGAACTTCTTCGTGGACAACGTTGTTGGAGAAATTCCTTCAGCCTCTGAATAAATTTTTTATTTCCTCAATTTTTCAAGCAAGTCCCCCAAGTAGGTTCCAGCAGCAAAAAAGATTGCGTAGATTAACGCCGCAACAATCAGGCCGAAGGCTTTCACGAATTCGCCCCATCCTGCACCGTCAAGAACAGCATGGGAGAGAGCGATTCCGGAAACCAGACCCAGCAGCAGGGAAACGAATATAACTTCGATAATTTTGGCTCTGTCCTCCTTTCCCCTCCTCAGGAATCCGAAAGCTATCCCTAATAAAAGTGAGATGATGGCGTAGGTGTCCATGCAAGGGGTAGTTTACAACATTATAAAAACTTACTTTTGTTTTGAATCTTGCCTTTCTTCCTCCTCGAGGTCATCAACCTTTCTGAAGTACAGACCCTCGCACATAGAGCGGATTTTCCTTCCCACTTTTAAAACGCTAACCTTCAAATTTGAAATTACTGGAGAAAGACTATATACCTCAATACATAACGACTAGAGATGAGGGTAGCCCTTCTTGGAGGCACAGGTAATCTGGGAAAGGGTCTGGCGTTAAGGCTTGCCACTTTAGGCCATGAAATTGTTGTCGGTTCTCGTAAGGAAGAGAAAGCCGAAGCTAAGGCGGCTGAATACAGAAGAATTGCTGGAGATGCTAGCATTACGGGAATGAAAAATGAGGATGCTGCAGAAGCCTGCGACATTGCCGTCCTCACGATTCCATGGGAACACGCAATAGACACTGCAAGAGACCTCAAAAACATTCTGAGGGAAAAAATCGTCGTTTCCCCTCTCGTGCCTGTATCCAGAGGTGCTAAGGGCTTTACCTACAGCTCAGAGAGGTCTGCTGCTGAGATCGTTGCGGAAGTGCTAGAAAGCGAAAAAGTAGTTTCCGCCCTCCACACCATCCCCGCTGCGAGGTTTGCAAACCTCGATGAGAAGTTTGACTGGGATGTTCCGGTCTGCGGGGATGATGATGAGTCAAAGAAGGTGGTCATGAGCCTCATATCAGAAATTGATGGACTTCGCCCACTCGATGCGGGGCCTCTGAGCAACTCGAGGCTTGTCGAGTCCTTGACGCCCTTAATATTGAACATAATGCGCTTTAACGGCATGGGGGAGCTAGGGATAAAGTTCCTCTGACTCTTGCCTTCTAGTCTTTCTTATACGGAAACTTCAAAACGAAGACTGTCCCTGTGGGCTCGTTGTCTTTAACCTCCACATTCCCTCCGTATCTCTCCATAAGGCTTGCAACGATGAACAGACCCAGTCCCTGACCCTCTCCCGAATGAAAACCTTCGTTGAATATTCTGCTCTTGTTCTCATCCGAAATGCCAATACCATCATCCTCAACCCTTACAACGACTTTGTCTTTTTCCCATTCAGTGGCAACTCTCACGTTTTTGCACCTTCCATGCTTTACAGCGTTGTTCAGCAGGTTGTCTGCGATCGAGTAAAGACCGTCGTCTGCCATTACTGCTGCATCTCCCGTCACAACGACGTTAATGCTGTAGTTCTTGCTAACCTCCTCAAAAACCTCCTTTACCGACACAACTCTAAGCTCACCTCCCGTTTTCATCAGCAATTCCAGGTTTCTCAACCTTCTGAGGGTCTTTACCGACTCCGCCAAAATCTGGTATGCTTTCGAGACTATTTCATCCTCCCGCTTTTCCATTGAAAGCTCAAGGAGATTCATCGCCGCGGAGATTTTGTTAGCAAGGTCGTGACGGATAATTTTCCCCACAAGTTCAACGTATCTCTCGATGCTCTTTTTTCTCTCCTCCTCCAGCACCAGTTCGGTAATGTCGATGACGTTGCAAACTATAGCTTCCTTTCCTTTAAAAATGGCCGGAAAAGCCTTCATTTCAACCCAGGCCGGGGAACCGTTCTTTCGCCTAATCTTCGCCACGTACCTCTCCGGAAGATTGTCAAATTTACCGGATTCAGACATTTCGGTAAAAAGCCTTATGTTTTCTCTGTCCGTCTCGTCAGCAAGCAAATCGTAAGGACTTTTCCTCAATAGCTCCTCTCTGGTGTAGCCCGAAATCCGCTCAACCTCTCTATTGAGAAAAACGAATCTACCTTCCTGATACACGTAAATGCCCGTTCTCAGCTTTTCCAAAACTTCGAGGGGAAGGGCTACATCAAGATCTAACATTATTTAATCTTGAATTAAATCCTTAAAATAGTTTGCCATAACCTTTATAACTCACTGTGACAATACTTTATTTGGTGGGCTAGGCCGGGGGGTTCGGCGTCCCCTGTAACCCGAAACCGCCGATACGCGGGGGCCGAAGCCGAGGGGAGGCCTGTCAAGCGGGCGGCAGCGGTTCCAGGCACCGCAGAGTCCTCGTCCCGGAGGGCCGGCGGTTATGGCCGGGCTGCCCGGAGGGGCTGTCCGCCATATTAGCCGGGGGGAACGGCCCAGGCCCGGAAGGGAGCAGGCTAACCCCGGACGACCGGCGCTTCCGGGGGTGCGGGGAGGAGGTGCCTGGGGCTTCAAGCCGCCCGTAAGGCAGGTCGACCCGAGGCGTGCCCACCTTTTCAGTTAAATTGAAAAATCCTCCAGCCAATTCTGACCGATGTTCCTGCGCTTCATAGAGGAAGTGATTAAAGCACTGGGTGAATACGGAGACAAGAAATTTCTGAGGGAGAGCGAGCACGCTGACCTTGCCTCAACGATAGCCTTCAAGCTTGCAAAGGAGAGAAAGAAGAGCCCTAAGGAAATAGCGGACGAGATAGTGGAGAATCTCGAAGTAGAGAGCGAATACATCGGCAGTGTTGAAAGCGTAAACGGCTACATCAACTTCTTTGCGAGTTACGAGTTTCTTGAGGACACCGTTAACGTAATCCTCGACGAAGACGAGAATTACGGTCACCTCAACCTAAAAGGAGAGATTCTGATTGAACACACCTCAGCCAACCCCGACGGGCCCCTGCACATAGGTCACATAAGAAACTCCATAATAGGGGACACCATAGCGAGAATTTTCGCCAAGGCCGGGTTCGACGTTAAAACGCACTACTACGTAAACGACATGGGAAGGCAGACCGCAATCACCGTTCTCGGCATTGAAAAGTTTGGCCTCAAGGACAAGAAGCCAGACCACGCGGTTGCTGAGGCCTACATCGAGGCCAATAAGCTGCTCGAAAGCAATCCCGAACTTGAGGAGCAGGTGGAAAAATTGATGCTCGCTTACGAGGAGGGAGACGAGAAGACTGTTGAGAAGTTCAGAAGGGCTGTGGAGACGGCTTTAGAGGGTATAAAGCAAACTCTGAAGACGATTAACGTCGAGCACGACGAGTTTGTTTGGGAGAGTGAGTTCGTCCGCAACGGTTACGTGGGCAAAGTCCTTGGAATTTTGGAAGAGAGGGGTCTTGTAAAGAAAAACGGTGCCTGGAGTATTGAGCTTGAAGGCTTCGACAAAGAGGTGGTTTTAAGAAGGGAGAACGGAACGACTCTCTACATCACCAGAGACCTCGCTTATCACATGTGGAAGAATGAGAATTACGAGAGATTCATAAACGTTCTTGGGGCAGACCACAAGCTTTACGGCGCTCAGCTGTCGAAAATTCTTGAGCTTCTCGGACTCAAGCCGCCGGAAATAATCTTTTTCGAGTTCGTTTCTCTGCCTGAGGGCAGCATGAGCACGAGGAGGGGCAAGTTCATCTCCGCCGATGAGCTGATAAGCAAGGTCAGGGATGAAGCGTGGAAGATCCTCTCGGAGAGGGATATGGAAGAGGATGAGAAAAGGAAAATTGCCGATGCAGTTGCTGTAGGGGCAATAAGGTTCGATTTCATAAAAATCGCCCCGGAGAAGCACATGACCTTCGACTGGAGTAAGGCTCTGGACTTTGAGAGGCAGACCGCAAGCTACATACAGTACAGCCACGCAAGGGCATGCAGCATTCTCCGAAAGGCCGTTGAAGATGGCATGCCTGAGCTTGAGTTCAAAGGAGAGCTTTGCACGGCAGGAGAGAGAAAGCTCGTGATGCTTCTCTCGAAAATGCCGTACGTCGTGAAGAGGATTGTTAGCGAGCTTCGTCCCAACGTTTTTGCGGAGTACCTGCTGAGCGTGGCGGGAACCTTCAACGACTTCTACCGGGACCATCCCGTTCTGAAAGCGGAGTCAGAGGTTAGAATGCACAGGCTGGCCATAGTTGATGCCACAAGAGTCGTGCTTAGAAACGGCCTCGAGCTGCTGGGAATAGAGCCGCTTGAGAGGATGTAAAGGTAATTACAAAAAATGATTAACTTCACGAGGAAATTTTTAACCAGCAGGCACGAGGAAAAGATATGATAATAACCGACGACCACATGCACCTGTACAACCACCTCAAGCTCAAAGCATTAGAGCAGTTCAGGGATGCGGGAGGGACGCATGTCTTCCTTGTCAACCTTCTGTGCCACCACTACGGCATAAGGCCTACAAGCGGTAAGGACTTCAGGGAGGTTTTCGAAAGGCATCTCAGCCTTGTTGAGAAGGCGAACAAAATCGTGAAGGCTTACGCAGTGCTGGGAGTCCATCCAGCTGAGATTACCGTAATAGGAGACAGAATTGGCCACGAAAAAGCGGCGGAGATGATGAAGGAGGCTCTCGAAATTGCGGGAAAGTACGTTGAGGAGGGCAAAGCTGTTGCACTGAAATCTGGAAGGCCCCACTATCCTGTAAGCAGGCACGTCTGGCAGCTGAGCAATGATGTTTTGAGGCACGCCTTTGAGGTTGCGAAGGATGTTGGATGTGCCATTCAGCTCCACACGGAGAGCTACACGAAGGAGGGAATGCTTGAAATTGCAAAAATGGCCGACGAGGTTGGCCTGAAGAGGGAGAAGGTGGTAAAGCACTTCTCCCCACCACTGATCAAGGAGTTCGAGGAGATAGGTATCTTCCCTTCTGTTCTTGCTGGAAACAATAACGTTTTAAAGGCCGCAGAGCAGGGAAACCGCTTTACCGTTGAAACAGACTACATAGACGACAGGAAAAGGCCGGGAGCGGTTCTCGGACCAAAGACGGTTCCGAGAAAGGTGAAGGAGCTTATCGAGCTTGGTTATGAAGACATTGCCTACAAAATTTGCGTTGAGAACGTCGAAAAGGTTTATGGTGTGGAACTGGAAGAATAATTGGGCAGCATGATAGGCGGAGATTTTGCTGTGGTAAAGGCCAAGAAAAGCCTTGAGAGGAGGGGCTTCGGGGTTAAGAGAGGGGATAAAATCTACCTTCACCCGCTTGAGGTTGTTTACCTCCAGATAAAGGGGATAGAGAGCTTTGGAGAGCTCGAAGATGTCCTGAGTTGGGCTGAAAGCAGGATGGAGGACTTCTCAACCTACTACTTCGTTTACGAGGACCTGAGGGATAGAGGAAACAAGGTGAAGATTCAGGGGGAGTTTTTGCTGACGAAAAAGCCCTACTTACCAATTTCTGAAAGAAAAACAATCAGAATGGAAGAAATTGCCGAAAAGGCAAGAAATTTCGACGAGTTAAGGCTTGCTGTCGTTGACGAGGAGAGCGAGATAACCTACTTCAGGGTGTATGAGCCAGATATGATGGGAGAGCAAAAGGAGGAGCTTCCCGAGATAGCAGGAATTCTGTCAGATGAGTATGTGATTACAAAGCAGACCGAGATTTTCAGCAGATACTTCTACGGGAGCGAGAAAGGAGACCTCGTCACACTCTCGCTGATTGAGAGCCTCTACCTTCTCGATTTGGGAAAGCTCAATCTGCTGAACGCTGACAGAGAAGAACTTGTTAAGAGAGCGAGGGAGGTTGAGAGAAACTTTGATAGGAGGTATGAGGTTTACAGAAACCTCAAGGAGAGGGGGTTTGTGGTCAAAACTGGCTTCAAATTCGGAAGCGAGTTCAGGGTTTACAGGAAAGTCGAGAGCGTTGACGACCTGCCGCACTCGGAGTACCTTGTAGACATTGCAGACAGCAGGGAAATCAGGCTCATCGACCTTGCAAGGGCTGTAAGACTGGCCCAGAACGTGAGGAAGAGGATGGTCTTTGCCTACGGGAAAAACTATCTCTGCTTTGAGAGGGTTAAGGTTTGATAGTATGGTGAGGGTTGTCGTGGGCTCGAAAAATCCAACGAAAATTGAAGGGGCGAGGCGGGCCTTTGAGCAGTATTTCGACGATGTGGAAATTGTGGGTGTTGAGGTCAGCACCTCAGCCCCACCACAGCCCTTCGATGCTGAAACAGTGAGGGGGGCTATAGAGAGGGCGAAGAAAGCCTACTCACCTGATTTCGACTTCTCAGTCGGAATAGAGGCAGGACTTTTCCGCTCTGAGTGCACGATAACGGGCTACCTCGACTTTCAGGTTGCCGCTGTTTACGATGGGGAGAGATGCACAATCGGATTCGGACCGGGATTTGAGTACCCAAAACTGGTAGTTGAGGAGGTTCTGAAGGGGAAAGAGGTTGGAGAAGTCATGGAGAAGGTTTCAGGGATAAAAAACCTTGGCAAAAAGGTGGGGGCTGTGCACTACCTCAGCAAGGGGGCAATATCGAGAACCGACCTCTCAAGAATCTCCGTAACAATGGCTCTAATCCCCTTCATCAACCGGGAAATGTACCTATGAGGGTCATAAGGGAATTCGACCCGTGGAAATCGCCCCTCTGCACCTGCCCGAAGAAATACTCCTTCAACCCCTACACCGGCTGCGCTCACGGCTGCCTTTACTGCTACGCCACCTACATCCCCAGCTTCTTCAAGCTCAGAGAGAAGAGGAACCTTTTCAGAAATCTTGAGAGAGACCTTCAGGAGCTTCCAGCAAACGCTCTCATCTCAATGTCCAACAGCTCCGACCCCTACCCGCCAGTTGAGAAAGCAAGGGAGATTACGAGAAAGTGTCTCGAAATCATGAAAGACTACGACGTCAGGGTGATGGTTGTTACGAAGAGCGATATTGTGGTTAGAGACCTCAGGCTGCTGAGTGAAATGCGAAGTGCGGTCAGCATCACCATAACAGGCCTCGATGAGTTTGAGCCAAACGCTCCACCAACTGAAAAAAGAATAGAAGCGCTGAAAGCGGTTAAAGATGCGGGAATTCCAGCTGTTCTGCGCTTAGACCCCGTAATTCCGGGAGTGAACGACTCGAAGCTTGATATTATCGAGAAGGCTATGCCCGACCACGTTGTAACCTCCACCCTTAAACTGAAAGCCGACTCACTGGCAAGAATGGCGAAAAAGCTGCCGTGGCTGAAAAGAATTGAGTTTGAGAGAAAGGGTGCCTACAGATATTTCCCTGAAGAGGTGCGGAGAAGGGTTCTATTCAAAATAAAGAGCTTCTGTGAAGAAATCGGAGTCGGTGTGGGGTTCTGCAGGGAAGGTTTCGAATTCCCCTCTAAATCCTGTGACGGTAGTCACCTTATTGACCACGTTAAATAGACTGGAAAATTTTTAAATATATGAGGGAAGAAGACAGAAGAGGAGGTGTAAAATTGAGCCTTACAAGGCTGTTTCTTCATGAAAGAACTGTAGAGATTATTCTTAGAATCCTCAAAGCTGAGGAGAACGGAGAAAAGATATACCCGCTTCAAATTTCAACTGATATCGGTTCACCGTACAGCTACGTTTCAAAGGTTTTGGGAGAGCTCGAAAAGTGCTCTCTCGTCGAAAGCAGGCCTGAAGGCAGGATGAGGGTCGTTTCATTGACGCCCTACGGGAAGGTGGTAGCTTCGATGCTCAGGGACCTCTACACAGAGCTTGAAAAGGACTTCAACTCAAGAATGAAGCTCGACATCCTCAAGGACGTTTACAGCAATGCAAACGGAGACGTCAGAGTTTACCTTCCCGTAATGGCGGAACTGGAGATGCTTGCCAAGTCAACTAATGATGGCTTCGTTGTCGAGGAGGCTAAAAAACTGATATCGGAAGTTAAGAGAAAAATAGAGGGGGCGAAATGAGGATTGTGGAGGCGGTTGAAGACTTCAGAGATGACATGGTCAAAACGCTTTGCGATTTGATTGAAATAAAAGCCATAGCCCCTGAGTTCGGAGGGGACGGGGAGTACAAGAAGGCGGAGTATTTGATGAAGCACCTCGAAGGTTTTGACAGCGTTGAGAGGTACGACGTTGAGGATGACAGAGTTAGCGACGGTGTGAGGCCCAACATAGTCGCCAAGGTTAAGGGCGTCCTCGAAAAAACAATCTGGATTGTTGCCCATCTTGACGTCGTTCCCGAGGGTGATGAAAGGCTGTGGGAAACTCCACCCTTCAAGGGAATCGTTAAGAACGGAAGGATTTACGGAAGGGGAAGCGAGGACAACGGTCAGAGCTTAGTGTCATCGCTTTACGCAGCGAAAGCCATCGTTGAAAGCGGCCTGACTCCAAAGTACAGCCTCGGCCTTGTTTACGTGGCTGACGAGGAGGCGGGAAGCAACTACGGAATAAAGCACCTTCTCAAGCAGAACATTTTCGACAGGGAGGACATGTTTGTCGTTCCGGACATCGGAACGCCCAAAGGGGATATGATAGAGATTGCTGAGAAGAGCATTTTGTGGCTGAAGTTCGTCGTTCACGGTCAGCAGAGCCACGCAAGCATGCCGTCAGGCCTGAACGCAAACAGAAGGGCCATGGAGTTCATACTTGACCTGGACAGAAAGCTTCATTCGAAGTTCAACGCAAGAAACAGGCTATTCGTTCCGCCCTACTCCACTTTCGAGCCAACAAAGAGGGAGAAGAATGTGGACAACATTAACACCATTCCCGGCCTCGACGTGAGCTACATGGACTGCAGGATAATTCCTGACTACGACGTGGAGGAGGTGCTGGACTACATAGAGGACCTCAGGAGCTTCCACCAGATGAGGGGCAACAGCAAGATTGAAATTGAAGTGGTGCAAAAGGTGTCCTCCCCGCCAACCCCCGAAACAGCCCACATAATCGAAAGGCTGAGACACACGATAGAGGAGCTAAGAGGTTTCAGGCCGAAGGTTTACGGAATTGGCGGCAACACATGCGCTTCGTTTTTCAGGAAAAGCGGTTTCACCGAAACTGCTGCATGGTGCACCGCAGACGGTGTCGCTCACCAGGCAAACGAGTACTGCGTAATAGACAACATGGTTGAGGACGCAAAGGTTTTCGCCCTTCTGCCCTTCGATCCGGGATATTAGAGTTCAATTCCACTTATTTTCTCGTAAAAAGCCGAAATCTCCTCGACCTTCGAAATTTCCTTTCTTACGTTGCTGAAAATCTTTCTCTTAATCTCAACGTCCGGAATCTTTCCGTAAGTTTTCAGAGCTTCTACGAGGCCCTTTTCTATCTCCATTCCTTTTGCATCCGAATCTGTCAGAATTATGACTTTTCTGTCCTTTAAAGTGTCGGCGGTTGATGCGTAGCCCGTAAACACAACAATCTCACCGCTCACCCCTATCGCCCTCAGAGACCTGACGTCCTTTTTCCCCTCCACCACCACAACCCAGCCGTTCTCCGATTTCTCCTTCAGTTCGTCAATGGCTTCAAAAAATGGCTTATAATCCTCCATACCTGATTCCCGGCTCTATCTGAACGATAACGTCCGCGATAACACCCCTTTTCATCCCTCCTCTGACGACGGTGAAGGAGTTGAAGTAAACAGTCCTGACTTTCCCAAGCTCCTCCTCGCTCGCCCCGAACTTCTTCGCCACTTCAACGACCTTCTCCTTTGCTACCTCTAGAATCTGCTCATCGTCCGGCAAGCTACCCGGTTTGAAGGGGCAGCTTTCGGTGTGGCCGTTGTACGCTGCAAAGCACTTTTCCGTATCAATGCGAACGTAGAGAGTGAGGCTCACCCTTGAAACTGCCACACCAACGGCGTTTGCCGACTCGTAGTGGTCAGGGATTACATATTCAACCCCTGCAGCCTTTGCAACCTCGGGAATGAGATACGGTGCCAGGTAACCCGTGCCTACTATCTTTTTGCAGCCTATCTCCCTCACCGTTGTCGCTGCAAGAGAAACAAATTGATTAAGGGCTTTCTCAACGTCACACTCATACTTTCTCGAGCTTCTGTAGTCTCCAATTTCGTATCCAGCGCAGTTCAAAGCGTCGGTGAGCGTGAAACTCTCTCCTCCAAAGGCGATAGGTTTTGAGCAGACTGGAACGAGCTTTCCGTTTTCAACCACCGAATCCCCACCAAACGGAATGCTGACAGAGTCAACGCACCTTATCAGCGTCTTCCTTCCGGCAAGCTCTATCCCCTCTACTATCTTCGGCATTCCGTCAATAACCTCAACAAAGTCCGTTGAAGTCCCCCCTATGTCGACAACCAGAGCGTTCTTCTCCCCCGTCAGATAAACGGCACCAAGAGCCACAGCGGCAGGAGATGAGTTGTACAGCTCTGGAGGATTGTTGAGGGCTATCGTGTACGGCACAATTCCTCCATCCCCTTTGAAGTAGTAGAAATCCCCGGCATAAGCTTTAATCAGCTCGGTGAGCCTGTAAACAGTCTCCCTTATTTTGGCGTTTACTACAGTCGTGTGAATTCTCGCAGGATAGTTCATCCCACCTGCATAGTGACTCAGGGCAATTCTGTAGTCTTCCACATAATTTCTCACAATCTCAGCCACTCTGTCCTCCAGAGAACCGTTTCTGACCGAAAATTTTGATGAAATCGCTACGTTATCGTAGGAATTTTCCCTGAAGATTGCCGCAATTTCGTACTCATCGATGTCCTCAACAACGTCTCCCCTGTGGTTTACATAGCCCTTCAAAACCTCACCATACTCAGAGTAATTCAACCCCGGCCCAGGTATTACGAGGCTGAGAGTGCGGGACTCGCTAAACTTTGAAATGATGAGGTTTAACGGCCAGGACGTGCTAACAACAACCTTTTCCTCGATTAGGTTAGCTTCCTTCGAAATCTCCTTGAGAATTCCACCTATTCCCGCCTCATTCGGGAGCTTAATCGTTTTGATTTCGTCAGAAACAATAGCAGCGTCCGTGTTGGTTCCACCAACGTCAATCCCAATTATCATTAACTTGACGAATTCGTGTGATTTAAAAAAGCTTATCGTTTTTCATGGACAAATAAAATCAGCACCGCCGAAACCACTGATGCAGCGAGGCAAAAGGAGAACGCGAGTGAGTATGCTTCCGGAGGATAGGAGCCATCAACCATCCCCACCGTGTCCATAAGATAGCCCATGAAAACCTGGAAGAGGGCTCCGCCAAAGAAGGGGAAAACGTTTACGATGCTTGTCGCCAGACCGGTAACTTCGAGCGGGTAAGACTCCTTAATCAGGGCGTAGGCAACCGGACCCGCAGCGCTGAAAAGGCCAATAAGAAATGATATTGCGTACAGCTGGAATACCGTGAGGCTGGCCGTGAAGAAGACGAGCGGAGCCATCGTAAAGGTGAATCCGATACCCGCAGCAACGAGGAACCACTTTCTCGTTCTGAAAACCTTGTCTGAGAGGAATCCTATGATTGGCGCTCCCAGAATCGTTCCGAGACCGACCATCATCAACACACCGCCAGCCTCTTCCCTCTGCATTCCGTAGACGTCCATTAGGTACGGACCACCCCACAGCCCCTGGTAGCCCATTACGATGCCGTATCTCAGAAAGGCAGACGTGGCGATTAACCAGACAACCGGGTTGAGCACCACCACGCGAAAATTAGTCGCAAACCTCCCACCCTCTCTGGACTTTTCCAAAACTCCTCCCGGTGAATCCCTCACGAAAATCCAGCAACTGAGAGCAAGAACAAAGGTAATTGCCCCAATGAAGAGAAACGTGACCCTCCATCCGAACAGAGAGACCATCGTTGCAAGCGGATAGGCCGAAACTAATGCACCCATATTGCCCACAGCGAACAGCACGCCTGTCAAGGTGGCAAACTCGTCTACTCTAAACCATCGGGATAGCAGTTTTATCGTAGGGATGTAAACTCCCGACACGCCGATGCCAATCAGGAATCTCCCAAGAACGGCCACTTCAAAGTTTGGGGACACGGCGAAGAGTACAGTCCCTACGAAGGCCAGCAGCGTGAACACGGTCGTTGTCAACCTCGGTCCCTTGGTGTCGGAGAGGTAACCCACCGGAATCTGCATTAAGCCGTAGGGGTAAAAATAGGCAGATGAGAGTACACCGACGGCAAGAGCGGTTACGGCAAACTCCTCCATGAGCGTGGTTGCGAGGATAGCTGATGACGTGCGGTGAAAATAAACAAAGAAGTAGATTGAAGCCATCACACCGAATACAACCCATCTGTACCTGCTCGCCCCCACCTGAGTTCGTAAGCGCAAAAATATATGAACTTTTTTCATATCGTGTTAATTTTCCAAACTTTCGAAAAGTAAAAATATTGTAAACTGATTATTGTTATGAACCCGAAAACTCTTGCCGAGGAAATTGGGAGGTACATAAAGCCCCAGACCTTTCCCCTCGGCTTCAAAATGGTTAAAAGCGAGGATGAAATCGGAAAGGCGAGGAGGTTCGAGGGGCTTACAATCTGCCAGATTTACAACATGGCGAGGAGGTATCGCTGGATTGTTTATTTCGACCTCAACACTACCTGCCCTGTTGGAATTGTCGCCTATGGCTTTGCGGAGCCTGATGAGCTTTACAAAAGCGGGCAGCTCGCCTACGAGGCGGGATATGTGGACTCTCCTGAAACTGGAGTGAAGTATGAGGATGCATTACCAAAGCTGGCCGAGAAGTACATTGGATGCAAGGTCTCTCCCCTTGAAATAGCGGAGGAAGAGCCAGACTTCGTCGTGGTTTACGGAATGCCCGCCCAAATCCTCAGATTCGTTCACGCCTACCTTTTCAGGAGAGGAGGGGGCTTTGAGACGGTGATAAGGGGAAGAGGGGCGTGTGCTGAATTTTTAGATGCCTTCATTTCAAAGGAGCCGAGGCTTGTTATTCCCTGCTACGGTGACAGGCTCTTCGGCCAGACTCAGGACTTCGAAATAGCCTTCTCCTTCCCCTT
>LDZQ01001486.1_pt1 | contig 25792 bp, 25 predicted proteins | sample 615361 | NCBI WGS metagenome assembly LDZQ01 (sample SAMN03408297, study PRJNA278302) | terrestrial metagenome | isolation source: oil reservoir sample I2 | place: USA: Alaska, North Slope, Ivishak formation | collected 2013 | reverse complement strand
GACTTTGGTTATCTGGTCCAGAAGTAAAACTATTCCGGCTAGACTAAAGGCTAGTTTGTATTTGTTCATAAGTTTATGCTCCTTGCAGTTCTTTTAATACCCGGGCACAGCGAGGACAGACCTTTTCAAAGGAGTCATGGGTGCCTGTCTGGGGATGATATATCCAGCAACGTTCGCACTTTTCCCCTTCAGCCTGACTTACTTCAATTTTCAGATTTTCAATTTCTTCACTAATAAATACTTCTTTTGAGGGTTCTTCGGTTTTTAATTCCACCTGAGACACAATAAAAACTTCTCTTAACAATTCCTCTTTTCCCTTAAGTTCAGCCAGTTGTTCTGGAAGGTAAAGGGTTATCTTGCACTCCAGGGAGTGCCCTACAATGCCTTCTTTGCGCTTGGGCTCTATGGCTTTGGTAACTTCTTCTCGCAGGCTATAAACCAATTCCCAGAATTCTTTTTCTTCTGCCAAAAAGTCTAGTTCAGGTTCACTAAAATTGTAGCCAAATACAGTATCTACTTGAGGTTTCAGGGGTTCTGGAAGGTGCTGAAAAATCTCCTCTGCAGTAAAACTTAAAATGGGAGCAATGTTTTTCAGAAGTAAAAAGAGAATGGAATAAAGGACGCTTTGGGCAGAGCGTCTTTCTGGACTGGTTGGATGGCTTACATACAAGCGGTCTTTTAAAATGTCCAAATAAAAGGCAGAAAGCTCGGTTACGCAGAGTTTATGCAAGGTATGGAATACCTTGTGAAATTCAAAGTTTTCATAGGCCCTTTGCATTTTTTTATGCGCCTGTAAGGTGAGGTATAAACCATAACGATCCAGGGGCAAAAGCTTGTCTGCAGGCAAAAGGTCTTTTTGAGGGTCAAAGTCTTTTAGATTACCCAGGATAAAGCGACAGGTGTTGCGGATACGGCGATAGGCATCCACCAGACGGGTTAAAATTTCCTTGGAGATGCGTAAATCTTCTTGATAATTTACAGAGGAAACCCACAGGCGTAAAATTTCTGCTCCGTATTGGTCTATGATTTCCTGGGGAGCAACCACATTGCCAATGGACTTGGACATTTTTCTGCCTTCACCATCTACTACATAACCATGGGTGAGTACTGCCTTGTAAGGTGGCAGGTCTCTGGTGCCTATGCTGGCCAGAAGAGAAGAGTGAAACCAGCCTCTATGCTGGTCTGAACCTTCTAAATAGAGGTCAGCTGGAAAATCACACTCTGGCCTTTTTTCTACCACAGCAGCAAAACTGGTCCCAGAGTCAAACCACACATCCAGGATGTCGTCTTCTTTTTCAAATTCACTACCACCACAGTGAGGACAGGTAAGACCTGCAGGCACAATTTCCTCTAGAGAAGCTTCAAACCAATAATCTGCTCCCCTGGGATGGGTTTCAAAGCGATTTACAATTTCTTTGGCCCACTTAGCATCATACCAGGCCTCCTGACATTTTTTACAGACCAGGGCAATAATGGGTACACCCCAGGCCCTTTGCCTGGAGATACACCAATCTGGTCTTTGCTCTACCATGTTGTAAATCCTATCCCTTCCCCAGGCAGGTATCCATTTTACCTGCTTGTCTATGGCTTCCAGGGCTTTTTGCCTGAGGTTGTTGGCTTCCATGGAAATAAACCACTGGGTAGTGGCTCTAAAAATCACTGGTTTTTTACAGCGCCAGCAATGAGGATAGGAGTGCGAAATTTTGCTTTCAGCCAGCAAGTGACCAACTTCTTTAAGTTTTTCAATAACTTTAGGGTTGGCTGCAAATACATTGAGGCCTGCAAAAAATTCTACGGATTCTAAAAATTCTCCTTTGTCGTTTAAGGGAGACAAAATTTCCAGATTATAACGCAAGCCTGTTTCATAGTCTTCCTGTCCGTGTCCAGGAGCAGTGTGCACGCAACCTGTACCTGTTTCTAAGGTGACATAATCAGCCAGGACCAGAGGAGAAGGACGGTGGTAAAAGGGGTGAGTGGCCTTAAGACCTTCTAGTTCTTCTCCTTTTACTTGCAGGAGTATTTCCGGGTTTTCCCAGCCAAAGATTTCACTGCAAGTGGCCAGAAGATAGTGGGCCAGGAGATAGTTTTCTTCTTTGACGCGTACAAATACATAGTCAAATTCAGGGTGCACAGCTACAGCCATATTGTCAGGCAAGGTCCAGGGAGTGGTGGTCCAGATGATGACGTAGGTGTTTCCTTGTAGTTGAGGAAATTTTTCTTTTACCTTGGGGTCAGTTAAGGGAAAACGGACATAAATAGAAGGAGAAGTATGGTCTTTGTACTCTACTTCTGCTTCTGCCAGGGCTGTTTTACAGGAAATACACCAGTGAATGGGTTTTTTAGCTCGTTTTACTGCCCCCCGCTCCATGAAGTTGGCCAGCTCTCTGGCTGTGGCAGCTTCATACTCTGGGCTCATGGTCAGATAAGGTTTGTCCCAAAGTCCAAGCACTCCCAGGCGTTTAAACTCTGAACGCTGAATGTCTAAAAATTTCAGCGCATACTGGCGGCACTGTTCTCTTATTTCAGTAAGGGGCAGGCTTTTTTTGTCCAGACCCAGGTTTTGTTCTACTTTTAGTTCTATGGGTAAACCATGACAGTCCCAACCAGGTACAAACTCTGCCTGGTAGCCACTTAGGTTTTTATATTTGACCACAATATCCTTAAGTATTTTGTTCATAGCTGTTCCCAGGTGGATGTGGCCATTGGCATAAGGTGGACCATCGTGTAAGGTATAGCGGGGACAATCTTTATTTTTGGCAATCATTTTTTGATAGGCATCTATTTTTTTCCAGAATTCCAGAATTTTGGGTTCATTTTTGGTGAGATTGGCACGCATGGGAAAGGAAGTTTTAGGGAGATTAAGGGTATCTTTATAGTCGCTCATTGTTTATCAGGCCTCCTTAAGTTTTTTGCTTGACGGAATTAAGGTTATGTAGTCTTAAATAGAGTAAAACACAAGTCAAGTAAAAGCCCTCTGGGCAGTAAAAAGAGGTAAGGATGGACTTACTCAAAACCATTGAAGTTTTTTTGTGGGAAAAGAAAGAAAAAGAAGGGTTAAAAGGCCGCTTTTTCCATTACTTGCGGGTTTTGTTTTTGGCTGGAGAGGGTTTTCTCCAAGATAGAGGAAACCTTTTTGCTGCTGCCCTGACCTTTTTTTCCCTTTTGTCCTTGGTTCCCATTTTGGCCTTAGCCTTTGCTGTGGCCAAAGGTTTTGGCCTGGATAAGTTTTTGGAAAAACAACTTTTGAGTAATCTGGCAGAACAAGGAGAAGCCCTTTCCAAAGCCATTGAATTTGCGCACAACTTACTCCAGAAAACCAGAGGAGAAGTGGTTGCTGGTATTGGGGTGATTTTTCTTTTCTGGACTGTAATTAAGGTCTTTTCCCAGATAGAGACTGCTTTTAATGAAATTTGGGGAGTAGAAAGGGGAAGAAGCTGGACCAGAAAGTTTACAGATTATTTGTCTCTTTTTATTTTAGTTCCTTTTTTATTTATAACCGCCAATAGTCTTGCCCTTTATTTGGCCAAAAAACTTTCTCTCTGGACTTTGGGATTACCTTTTTTTATTTCCTGGATTTCTATTCTTTTTTTAAAACTTGTTCCCCTTTTTTTATTTACCTGCCTTTTTGCTCTTCTTTATATTGTCATTCCCTCCACAGAAGTAAAATTAAAACCAGCCTTTGTTGCTGGCTTTATTATCGCTATATTGTATTTGATTTTGCAAAAGATGATTGTGGTAGCCCAGGTGAATTTGGCCAGATTTAATGCCATCTATGGTAGTTTTGCTGCCTTTCCCCTTTTTGTCTTCTGGTTAAATTGGAGTTGGAGCCTGGTATTGCTGGGAGCAGAAATGGCCTTTGTCCTACAAAATTTTTCCCTGTTAAAAAAGAGAGACCATACCCTTTCCCTAAAGGATTTAAAATACCTTTCCTTGTATTGCTGGGCCAAGTTGGGCAAGCACTTTCTGGAAAAAGGAGGAGGAGTTAGCGTTCGGGAGTTATTAGCAGACTTACCTGTTGGGGTGGAAACCTGTAGAAAAATAGAAAAGCACCTGGTTGGAGCTGGACTGGTTAAAATTCTTTGGGAAGAAGAGAAAATGCTTTTACCTGCTTTTTCTCCTCATAGCTTAACCGTGGAACAATTCTGGGAGCTCTGGGAGGAAGAAGGCAAAGAAGCCACTTCCTTAGAAGTAAAAAAATGGGAGGAAAAGGTAAAACAAAAGGGAAGTCAATGTCTGGTAGTGGATTTGTTGAAGTAGTCTTGGTGGAGGCGAGGGGACTTGAACCCCCGACTTCAGACTTGCGATGCCTGCGCTCTCCCAGCTGAGCTACGCCCCCATAAGAATTTTTTAAAGCAAAAAAATAGCTTTGGCAATGTGCAGGTTGTATCTGGATAAAGTTAAAATAGTTTTTTCTTTTTCTAGTCTTTTTCTCTTTATTAGGTTAAGTGTAAATTTGTTTATACTCTCACCTCTCCGAGAAGGAGAGGATTTATTGCTGTAACAACGCTCAAGGAATTTAACCTTTGTGCTAAAAACAATTTAAGAAGATATATTTTCTAATATCTTGCCTTTTATTTTTTTAGAGGGTAAAAGAAAGGTATGAAAGAGCAATTAGAAGTTTTAACTAAAGAAAAATTTCCTGAGAATGACTTTTTTAATCACTTAGAAAGGGGAATGGATTTTTATTGGGAGCAAAACTACGAGCGAGCCCTGGAAGAGTGGATAGCTGCTTCTAGAAAACACTATGATGAGCCAGTTCCTTTAAAAAATTCAAAGACCATATTTTTTGGCAGCAAAATAGATATTCTTCCTGTGGTTTATTTCTTTTATACCATTTCTTCCAACCTTCTTACTGGAATGGCAGTGATTAAGGACAAAGAACATTCCTGCAGGCTCTTTTTCAAAAAAGGATATGTGGTTTTTGCCAATAGTTCTAAAACAGAGAGTAGATTGGGTAATTTTTTACTTAAACAAAAGGATATTTCTCTTCAACAACTGGAAAACATCGTACTCAAAGCCAAAGAAGAAAATAAAAGGCTTGGAACTTTTTTGGTAGAGAAAAGAATAATTTCCAGGGAGACTTTAAAAGACATTCTCAGTTTACAGGTTCAAGAAATAGTAAGTGAGGTCTTGAACTGGCAAAAAGGGAGCTATTTTTTTACTGACTGGGAAATAGGGAAAAGTGAAATACGCCATGACCCCTTAGACCTTTTGGTCCTTGCTGCCAGGCGTAAGCTTACCTTTAGTAAATTTAAAGAGCTCATTCCAGATAACAAGGTTATTTTTAAATTTTCTCCTTATATTGAAGAAGAAAGGTTAAATATACTTGGCAAATTAAACGCCAATGAAAGATTTATCTTTTCTCTTATTGATGGAAAAAGAAATATTGAACAGATTATAAACTTTAGTGGTGGAGATGAAACTTCTGTTATCAATATTTTGTACTACTTTTTAGAACAGGGTTGGATTAGAAGGACAAAGGAAGTAGTAGAGTATCAGGATGAAGAGTTTGCAGGCTTGTCCAAGTCTTTGGAGTCTTTGATTTTTATTTTTGATATTATTTATCAGGGCTTATTTAAGCAAGTTGGTACCAAGATAACTGATTTACTGGAAAATAGTTTGAAAAAAATGCCAGTAGAATATCAAAAAATTATTCAAGCTTCTCTGGTTAAGGATAAAATAGAACTTCCTAGGTTTTTAAAAAGCTTTATTCAATATTTTCCTGATGAAGAAGACAGGTATGTTTTTGTAGATATTTTTCAGGAAGTTTATCTTTATTTTTTAGAAGAAGGAGAACGCTTTCTGGGTAATTGGCTGGTTAAAGGTATAGTTGAAGACATAGCTAAAACTAAAACAGATATAGAAAAATTTTATCTTCAAACAGAGACTAAGGAAAAGTTGTTAAGGGTTTTGGATGTAATAGTAAAAAGATTCTGCTAGGAGGTAATATGGTTCAAGTATCAGATATAACTCAAATTGTAATGTTAATTGCTCTGGCCCTGACGATTTACCTGGTAACGATAATAGTTTTTTTATATGCCAGAAAAAAGTATAAGGGCGGTATTATAGAAAGTGTTATTAATTTGATTATTGCTACTATTGGTTTTCTTTTTGTTTCTGATTTGGCTTTGTTTTTGGCTACCAGTTATAACTTTTTGCTCAGTTATACCATTCATGTAGTTTTTAAGATAATAGCCATGACCTGTTTGGCTGTAGGTGGGTTAAAGTTTTTTGTTAAGTAAGCTCATAGACATTGAAGAAAGCCTTTTTTTCCTGACTTTCCTTTACGATTTTTAAGTCATTGTTTACTATGTTGATGTGATTTGTAGATGGGTCAGGAAGCAAAGAAAAGATATGTTTTATTTGGCCCTGGTTTAAGATGACCAATTCTTGCCTTGCACTATCCTGGTAGTTTACTTCAATATATCCACTAAAATTTTTGTTTTTGAGTTTGGATAAAAGCATTCCCAGGTGGCTAAATTCTGAAGATAGATGCTGGTAGATGGTATTACAGGGGATAGAGAAGATAGTGCTTAAGATGCTAATTATTTTATAGGGAAAAGCGTCAACCCAGAGCAATCCTTCTTCTTTTTGGGCCAGTTCCAGAAGGGTTTGCACTGCTTTAGAGCCACTTAGTCTTTTCCCCTCATTTTCTAAAACTCCGCCAACAATGTCTCCTTCCAGAATAAAAAAATATCCTTCTTTTTGAGGAAAATTTAAATATATAGTTCCACTAAAATCTTCTCTTTTTAAGGAGAGGATTAACCTCTCCATGAAGATAAAAAAAGTTTTTAACTTTCTATAAACAGGTTTACCTTTTAATTTTAACATAGATTAAAACTATTAAAAATAGATTTTAGAGTCAATTTTTATCTTTTAATAAAGTCAAAAAATCTAAAGGTATGGGAAAGACAGTAGTTGTTCTACCTTCTGCAGCCATTTCACGCATGGTTTGTAAATAGCGCAATTGTAAGGCCTGGGGTTGAGAGCCTATTATCTTGGCTGCTTCAGCCAGTTTTTGGGCAGCTTGGAATTCTCCTTCAGCATTTATAATCTTGGCCCTTCTTTCCCTTTCTGCTTCAGCCTGCTTGGCCATGGCTCTTTGCATTTCTTGAGGTAGGTCGATATATTTCAGCTCCACACTGGTTACTTTTATGCCCCAGGCATCAGTATGTTCGTCTAAAATACCTTGAATTATAGAATTGATTTTATCTCTATGAGCCAGAAGTTCATCCAGCTCCACTGAACCACAAACACTGCGCAAAGTGGTCTGGGCTAGCTGAGAAGTGGCAAAGTTAAAGTTTTCCACCTCTAAGATTACCTTTTTAGGATCCACTACTCTATAATAAACTACGGCATTTACTTTAATGGAAACATTATCTTTTGTAATCACATCCTGGTGGGGTACGTCCAGAGTCACTATTCGCAAATCCACTTTTACCAGCTTATCGATAACAGGAATAACGATTATCAAGCCAGGCCCTTTAGGTTCGAGCACTCTACCCAGGCGGAAAATTACTCCGCGTTCATATTCATTTAACACTCTAAGGGACGCAAAAAGAAAAAAGATAATAAGTAACAGGGGAAAACTTAAGGAGATCATTTTTCGTCCTCCTTTAGGGGAGTTATGTTTAAGGTTAATCCTTTATGGCCTACAACTTTTACTTTTTGTCCTTTTTGCAGGGGCTCAGTACTCTGGGCCTGCCAGATTTCTCCTCTTACTTTAATTTGCCCTTGTCCCTTTTGCCAGGAGATAACCTCTCCTTCGCTATGTAAGGGAATGGGGTTATGTGGCTTTTTTAGTAAAGAACGGGTGAGCAAAAACACCAGTAAGACCAGAAAAAAGGATAAGGTTAAAAAGCCTGGCAGAAAACTTTTTATACTCCAGATAAAAAAGGAGTTGGTGGGCTCGTAAAAAAAGTAAGAACCTAAAAAGAGAGCAATAAGCCCGGCTACACTCAGTAAACCATAGCTAGTAATTTTAAGCTCCAGGATAAAAAAGACAATTCCTAGAAGGATAAGTAAAATGCCTGCTAAGTTGATGGGTAAAAGCGAAAGGGCATAAAGCCCTAAAACCAAAGCCAAACTACCCACTACTCCAGGAAAAATTGTCCCTGGGTGGGAAAGTTCAAAAAATAAGCCCAGAAGGCCTCCTAAAAAGAGAAGGTAGGCTATTTGCGGGTGAAGAATATAGCTTAAAAAACTTAAAAGAGGAGAAGGACGGTAGGGGATAAGGTTGTAGTTGTTGGAAATGTTTATTTCTTGTCCTTTTAAGCGTGGTTTTCTTTGTTTTATTTGTTCCAAAAGGTCTTCTACAGAAACGGCCAGAAAATCTACCACCTTATTTAAAACTGCTTCTCCAGCTTCAATACTTGTAGCCTCAGTGATAAAGCTTTTGTAAAACTCAAAATTGCGTTTATTCTTTAGACAAAGAGACTTTAAAAGGCTTAAGGCGTCTTCTTCGACCTTTTTTTGTAAGATGGAGTTTTGTTTTTCTGATTGAAGAAAAATAGGAGTAGCTGAGCCCAGGGTGGTGTTGGGAGCCATTGCTGCCATATCTGCACTGGCTACCAAAAACACTCCCGCAGAAGCAGCATGGGCACCTTGAGGGTAGACATAGACTACTAGAGGTAAGGGGTAATTGAGTATTTGCTGGACCAGGTTGCGGGTGGAAGAGAGAAGACCGCCTGGAGTATCTAAGGTAATTACAACCAGAGCTGCCTTTTCCTGAGAAGCCTTTTTAAGCCCTTGTTCTAAAATCTGTTCCAGGACAGGGGTAACAGGCCCCTTTAGAGGCAAAAGAAAAATATTTTGGGCCAGGCTCAAGGAGGTGAAAGTTAGATAAAAAAGAAGGGATAGAATAAAAAGGAAGATTTTAGATTTAACGCGGGACATAACGCTTGAGAGCCTCCCAGACGATTTTTTTTAGTTCTCTATTATCAGGTAGCAAATCATTAAAGTCTGGTAAAGCTATAAGGAGACTTTTTTTATATTCAAAAATCTGGTTATAGGCAAAGTCCTCTTGAGGTAATAAACACTTAAAACACTCTTGGCCAAAGCAAAAAATATAGGTGGGCTGGATTTTTTTTAGGCCAAATTCAAAGAGTTCCAGATTGCAGACATATTTTTCCTGAAGAGGATAAAAGAGGGGCCAAAAAGTTATTTGTTTAGACGGCCAGTTTAGTTGGTCGTGAGCAGCGTCAAATATTTTTTTCACCAGTATTTTGCGAGGATTATTGGTTTTTGTCTGTAGGTCTAGAAGGTAGTCTTTATAAATCCAGAGGCTATAACTGAGATATCTTTTAGCTAAAAGTTTTTGTTTTAATTCTGGAGGAAAAGAAGATAAAATTTGGAGGGGGGTGAGAGCAGTATTTTTTTTAACAGCAAGGGAGTTAGTTGTTTTAGGTTTTAAAAACCACTTTAAACCAAGGCGATTTAAAATCCTGGTTTTTAAAGAGTCTTCTAGGTGGAAAGGAGAATATCCCATAAGCGCCAAGCTATTTCGGTTTTGGGTAGAAGGGGCCAATGCTCTTCTCTGCCCTTTTTATCCAGGAGAATGATTTCATTTTTGTCTTCCCCAAAGGGAGAGTGTTTTCCTACTTTGTTGGCCAGAATAAGGTCTAAATTCTTGTTTATCAGCTTGGATTTTGCTTTCGCCAAGACATCCTGGCTTTCCAAAGCAAAGCCTGCCAGTTTTTGAGTGGAAGTTTTTTTCTGACCTACAGTAGCTAAGATGTCTGGATTGGTTTCAAACTCCAGGACAAGTTTTTTTTGTTGTTCCTTTTTTAGCTTGGTCTCTCCCAGATAAGGGGGGCGAAAATCGCACACAGCTGCACTAAAAATACCCATGTCCATCTGGGGCCAGAGGTCCAGGACTTTTTCAGCCATTTGTTTTGCTGTGGTGATAGGTAGAAGAGTAAACTCTGGCAGTAAATCCAGGTCTATATTTATGGGGCCGTGAACCAGATAGACTTCTGCTCCTCTTAGCCAGGCAGCTAAAGCAATGGCTAGGCCTGTTTTTCCAGAAGAAGGATTGGACCAGAAACGAACCAAATCAAAGTATTCTCTCGTAGGTCCTGCTGTGACCAGTACTTTTTTTCCTTTAAGGTCCTGAGGAGTTAAACTTTTAAGAAGATGATAATAAATAGTTTCTTCCCTGGCCAGGCGTCCCTTTCCCCTGTCTTTACAGGCTACTTCCCCTTCTTCTGGTTCAATAAGGATAAAATTATGTTTCTTTAACTTGGTTAAGTTTGCCTGGGTTAAGGGATTGGACCACATTTGGGGATTCATGGCTGGTGCCAATAGAACCCTCTGGGAAAAGGCCAGCACCTGGGTGGTTAGCAAGTTGTCCGCTAAGCCCTGGGCTATTTTATTTAAGGTGTTGGCTGTACAGGGACAGATTAAAAAAGCATTACTGTGCTGGGGATAGAGATGGGGAAAATCCTGCCTGAAATGGTCCTGTTCAGTAAATACAGGCTCTGCTCCCAGGGCCTTGAAGTTTAGGGCAGGTATAAACTTTTCTCCAGCCCGGGTTAAGGTTACGCCTACTTGCAGGTTGGATTTTAGCAGTAGGCGTAGTAAATTTAAACTCTTATAGGCTGCAATACTGCCTGTAACGCCAAGATGTACCTTTTGTCCGTAGTAATGCTCAAATACAAACACCAATTACTCCGCTTTAGGTCCTAAAGTGTTGGGTGTGCTTTCAGAGATAATGTGAGGAGTTACCCAGACTTGCATTTCTGTGGTAAAGGAACCGTTTTGAATGTGAATGATGCAATCTTTGTTGGGTTTTTCAAATACTAAAATGTATTGGCCATACTTAAAATAGGAACGAAGGGTCCAGTTTTCTTGAGGCATGGTGTTTACATAAAAGTCAAAAAGAGAAACCGCATCCACTCTACCTTCAAAGCTAACTACTCCAGCTTTAATAGCCGCAGATTCAAAGAGAATGGACTTTTTAGGAACGAGTTTCATATCAGTGGGTACTGGAATGTCATCAAAGTCATAATAGGAATGTAAAGAATCCTGGGTGTTGGTGGTTACAGGTTGAGGTGCGCTGGGAGCAACTTCTGGCTCTTTTTGCTTGCTGGCACAGCCACTAAGAATAAAAAAAGCAAGCAAAATTCCCAAGAGTAGATTTTTTTTGTTCATAAGACCTCCCTTATTTAGTAGTTTTTTGTTGGAGTAATAACGCTAACGCTGTTGTCAACTTGGTAATATTTTTATTGGCCAGACGCAACTTTTGGCTGATACTTTGACTTATTTTAAGTAAAATTTTGAAAGCCAGAAGAGGGTCTTCTTGAGCAAGCTTTAAAAAATCTTGTTGAGTAATTTTTAGTAATGTACATTGGGTTAAGGCAATTACATTGGCAGAGCGTCTGTCTGCGTCTATTAAGGCCATTTCTCCTAGCAGGGGATAGTCTTTCCCTTCCAAAATAGCCAGAGTTTTTTTGTTTTCTGTAAGAAAGGTTAATTTAGAAGCCACTTCTTCTGCCAGCATTTGTTTTACTATTTTGACCTTTCCTTGCACTAAAATAAAAAAATCCTGTCCTACACTTCCTTCTTTGAGGATGAAAGTAGATTCTTCTACTTCCACAACTTCTACTATATTTTGCAACTTTTCCAGTTGTTTTTCTTGCAAGTCAGCAAAAAGGGGAATGTTTTTTAGGTTAAGCATTTTTTAAGTAAATTAAGGCATCAAAATTTTTTAAAACAGTATCCCTGGGTGGCAATAAACACACTTCTGGCTCCAGGGAGTCAAATCTGTCTTCCAGGCCCGAAGCATTAAATAATTCTTGAATAAATTTATCCAGAGAGGAGTTTTCATCTAAAATATCTTTCAGAGAAATAGAAGCTTTTTCTTTGCATAGAGCAACAGGTATGACCTGCGGATTGTGAGTACAAAGTTCTTCCCAGGTGAATTCCTTTTCTTCAGAGGTCAAGGGCCTTAATTGAAGCAGATTGGGAGAAGCAGAAAGCAGTTTTTGAAAAAAGGAAAAGATAAAAGGCGAGAAACTGGCCTGTCCCAAAAGTAAACTGGTAGCTTCAGAGCGCACTATTACCTGATCAGCTCCAGCTTTGAGTAAGTGTGGCTTGTTTTTGCTCTCTTTTATTTCTACAAAAATGGGTACTTGAGGTGCCAATTCTCTGGCTGTAAGTAAGGTGTAAAGCACCTCCTGGTCAGGGTCTTTTTCTTCTTCTGGCAGTAAGATAATAATGGTTTTTGCTTCCTGAAGGTTGGCTTGTTTTAAAAAATTTTCTCTTTTAGCCAGGCCATTTAGATAGTAGATTTCTTTTTCGGTTTCTGTTTTTATTTGTTCAAAGTGTTCTTCTTCCAGAGGTGCTACAATTAAAGTAGGTAAGGAGCTTTTTTTGATGATATTTATTCCCTGTTCGTTCCAGTTTAAAATAGCTAGATGGTTAACTAATTTCACTTTGGCTAATCCCTTACGTTTTTGTATTCTTTTTTCTATTAAAAAGGAAGCCAGATTTCCTGTCAAGATAGAAACAAAACCAATGCCAGTAAGCATTACTACAATTCCCAGTATTTTACCAGCCAGAGTACTGGGGACAATATCGCCATAACCAACAGTAGTGACAGTAACTACACTCCACCAAAGGGCGAGAAAAAAGTCTTTTTTTGCTCGAAGGCCAGGTTCCAGCCAGTAAAATAGGCTGGAACTGGCCCCAAAAAGCAAGATAAAAATAATTCCCAGTTTAAACCAGGTCTTTTGGAGCAGTTTAACCCAGTTAGTCTTCATCCAATTCTTCTTGCATTTTTAAAAGTTCTTCAAATCTAATGTCGGCTCCTAAAATTGCCTTAATTTCATCTTTTTCGTCAAAGATGGGTATGGATACGGTTAAGCAAAGTTTCCCTGTAAACATGGAACGATAAAAATCAGTAATGTGTAACTTGCCACTTTGCATAGACACAATAAACCACTCTCTATTGGATAGGTCAGTACCTATAGGCATTTGTTCGTAGTTTTTCAGGTACTTGGGGTCACTAACCTTAAAGGTAAGGAGTTTACCTTTGTTGTCTGTAAGATAAATGTACTGAATAAAAGGATATTCATCTAAAAAGTGGCTTAAAAGAGGTTCTACCAGTTGTACATCTAGAGAAGAGATATCCTTTTCTTGGGACAGGTTAGTAATGATTTTGGCAGAGATATTGTGAGCCAGAATTTTAAGATGGTCAAATTGGGAGGGAAAGAGTTCGGGCATAAAACGTTTAACCAATTTTTCCATTTCTTCATGGGAAAAATTGGTAGTCCTTCCCTTTTCATAGGCTTGCATAATCTTGTTGTATATTTTTTGCACTGCAGGGTGCCTTTTGTCCACCTGTTTGTCTGGAGGTAGGTCCAGGTTGTGGTTTATCCAGTAGGCGACCCCGGCCTTTCCAGCCTTGTCTGTGATGATAATGGGAATGGGTCTATCTAAAAGCAGGTTGGTGTCAAAAATATTGTAGATTTCTTCGTTTTTCATCAAACCATCAATGTGGATGCCAGCACTGGTGGCATTAAAATCCCGACCAGCAAAGGGATAATTGGGAGGAATGTTCATTCCCAGTTCCTTTTGGAAGTATCTGGCTATTTCTGTGATTGTGGGTAGCAAGGCTGCATCGTCATTACCAGTGAGTGAAATATATTCAATGGCTAGGGCTTCTATCGGAGTATTGCCTGTCCTTTCCCCAAATCCGAAAAGGGAACCATTTACAGCAGCACAACCATAAAGCCAGGCTGTAACTCCATTGATAAAGCCTTTGTGAAAGTCATTGTGGCCATGCCACTCCAGCCACTGGCTGGGAACGCCTGCTTCATCAGTAAAGGTTCTGATTAATTTGGGTACAGCTCTAGGTAAAGCTGCTCCCGAATAGGGTACTCCCATACCCAGAGTATCACAGAGCCTGATTTGGGGACGATATTTAGTTCCAGGGCCTTTTCCACTATTTTTAGATAGTCTTCCAGGGCTTGCTTGCGGTCTTTTTTTAACTTTAAATAAATGTGATAATCAGAAACAGAAGTGAGCATTCCTGTTTCTCTGATTTTCATCTGTTTTACCAGTTTCAGGTCTTCTTCCTTGGCCCTAATCCAGGCAGTTATTTCTGGATAGCGATATCCTCGTTCCCGGCAAAGCTCTACAGCCTTTCGGTCCTTTTCAGAATAAAGGAAAAATTCACATTGTCGAATTAGCCCTGAATAACCACCCAGTTTATGTAAGAGGTCGTAGATTTTGAGAATCTGATCGGGAGCATAGGGAGGTCTTGCCTGTTGTCCATCCCTAAAGGTAGTATCTGTGATAAAGAAATCCTCTGGTGGCCTGGGGATTACAAAAGAGTCATCAAAATAGGTCCTACTGACTTTGCGATAAGGAAATATTTCTCTAAAAAGATTGGGTTCCTTTTCGTTGTGCAACTGGTAATCGCGTTTCACAGGATTACTGTGTATAAGTTTGCTTTTCATCTTCCCTCCCTTTTATTCTAAAATAAAAAACCCCAACCAAAATGGCTGGGGTTTTAGCTCTGTTCCTTTTAGTCTAACTTTAGAAGCTCCACCCCAGCTCCTGTCTTAGCTTTGCTGGGATATTGGCTGTTTGAGGTGGCAAATAGGGTCTGGGAGCCCCAGCCATTTTTCTGCTTTCTTTTAGTTCATCTAAAGAAAAGTCTCTGGGGATAGCAAAAACCTGATTGGGGTAAATTAAATCAGGATTTTTGATTTGGTCTCTATTGGCTTTGTAAATCAAAGGCCACATAAAAGGATCGTTATAAATATCTTTGTACTCAGCAATCCACCACAGACATTCACCTTTTACCACTTTGTGAGAGGTAGGTAATTTGGCATAGTTTTGTTCATAGAGCTCCATGGGAGAAGGAGCAACTACTTCTTCTGTTACCTTTTCTTCTACTACCTCAGATTGAGTGGTCTGGGTTTGCTCTTGTTTAGGAGCAACTGGTTCACTCTTCACCTCTTTTTTGGCACATCCAAAGGCCAAAAGGCTTAGGCCCAAGGCAGCCAAAATCAATAATTTTTTCATTTCTTGCCTCCTTTTTTATACTAAAAAACTGGTTACGACTTTAATCTTCGAAGCTCTATAGCAACATTTTTTGCTTCTTGCAACCCAACTTTGTGCTGAGGAGAAATTTTTAATCCTTCTTCCACAGCCTTTTGGGCTTCTTCCAACCATCCACCCTTGCGTAAACTTTTGGCAGCCAGAAAATACATTTGAGCAATATCTGGCTGATAAATTGCTTCCAGGAGTTTATGGTGAGAGGGTTTAAAGACTCTTTTCACCAGTTCACTCTGGGCAAAGAAGAAACGGGCCAGGAGTTCATTGTCCCGATGATGAGGCAAATAAAGCAGAAAAAGGTTGCGTAAGTGAAATTGGAGGAATTTAATTCTTTTTATCTCTCTTTCTATGGATTCTGAAGTCTGTTTCAACACTTGATAAAGTTCTTTTACTGTGAGCTTAATTTGAGGGGGAAGTTCTTTTTGGGCCTGAATTTCTTCAAACCAGGGGCGGTAACGGTTTTGTTGATAGGCATCTTCTTTTAGCTTCATGGATTCGTGGAAAATATAGCCTAAACTCCAGTCAATAAGTTGCGCTAAAAGAGGCGCTTTTTTTTCATTTTTGGAGAGGATGTGAACCATGTCTTTGAGTCTCCATAAAGGCCCTTTGCTCATTTCCTCTCCCACCAGTTCTTGAAAAAAAGAAAAATGGACCCGCTTTTCTTGTTCAAAAAAGTTAAACTCTTTTTCCAGTTCACAACTAATGAGACAAAAGTCCCTTAAGATATCCCGTACAAATTCTGGAATTTTTTTGTTTATCCACTTCTTTGACATGCAAAAAAAATAGCATTAGTTCCAAGAAAGTGTAAAGCTTTTTTAGGGGTTTAGTTTTGCCTAAAAAAATTATTTTAATTTCCATTTTAGCTTCCCTTATAACTATTGGTTTAAAACTAGGTGCTGCTTATGTAAGTAATTCTGTAGGCATATTCTCAGATGCTTTGGAGTCTTTTATTAACCTCATTGCCAGTTGTGTGGCCTATATGGCCTTGAGTTTGGCTGAAAGGCCAGCAGATAAGAAACACACCTATGGTTATAATAAGGTAGAATACTTTGCCAGTGGCTTGGAAGGCGGACTTATTTTAGTGGCCTCTGGGGGTATTTTTTATGCCGCCTTTAAGAGGTTTTTGCATCCCCAGGAACTCAACTCTCTGGATTGGGGAGTGTTTTTGGTCCTGCTTAGTGCTGTGGTAAATGCAATAGTGGCCTGGATTCTGTTAAGAGGGGCCAGGCGCTATAACTCTATTGTCTTAGAAGCAGATGCCAAGCACTTACTTACAGACGTGATTACTACCCTGGGAGTGTCTTTGGGAGTGGGCATTGTTTATTTTTGGCCTCAGTTAAAGGTCGTGGACCCTTTGCTAGCCCTTCTGGTAGCCCTGCAAATTTTGCGTACTGGTTATGAACTTACTCAAAAATCCTTTTGGGGACTTTTAGATAGGGCCTTACCTCAAGAAGAACAGGAGCAAATTGAAAAGATAGTGAAAAATCATTCTGTTGAACTTACCTTACACAACTTGAGAACCCGCAAATCAGGGAAAAAAAGGTTTATTGACTTTCACTTACTTCTGGATGGAAAAACCAGTGTGCAACAGGCCCATGATATCTGTTGTGAACTGGAAGAAGAGATTCGCAAGGCGTTTCCTGAAAGTGAAACTACCATTCATGTAGAGCCCATAGAGGATAAAAGGTCCTGGAAGGACGACTTCCTCAGGCAAGCAGAGAAAAATAAAAAATAAAAATAAGGCCGGGCAGAAGGCCAGGGGTAGTTGTCTTTGGTATATATTGTGCAAAGTTACATTTAGGTAGAAGATTGTTAGCTGGAAAGGCAGTTCTAATTAAATCCAGCTTAACTTACTAAGAAAAAAGGGAGTGTTAATTATGAAAGGAATAGTTTTGGCTGGTGGCTCAGGGACCAGGCTTTATCCTTTGACTTTGAGTGTGAGCAAGCAGTTGTTGCCAGTATATGACAAGCCCATGATTTATTACCCGCTATCCATTCTTTTTCTGGCTGGCATTCGGGAAATTTTAATTATTTCCACTCCTCAAGATTTGCCCAGGTTTGAACAGCTTCTGGGCGATGGGCAGATGTTGGGCGTTAAATTTAGCTATGTGGTACAACCTAGGCCAGAAGGGCTGGCTCAGGCCTTTATTCTGGGCGAAGAATTTATTGGTGAAGATAGTGTTTGTCTGGTCCTGGGGGATAATATTCTCTATGGAGAAGGACTGTCCAAGGTCCTGGCTGAATGCGTAAACCTTTCTAAAGGGGGGATTATTTTTGGTTATCCAGTTAAAAATCCCAGTCGCTATGGAGTGGTGAACTTTGATAAAAAGGGGAGGGTGCTGGGAATAGAGGAAAAGCCCAAACAACCCAAATCCAAATACGCAGTCCCAGGAATTTATTTTTACGACAACCAGGTCGTAGAAATAGCCAAACAGATTAAGCCTTCCTGGCGGGGAGAGCTGGAAATCACTGATGTAAATAATGCCTATTTGTCCAAAGGCCAATTGGTGGTCAAACTTTTGGGCAGAGGTTATGCCTGGCTGGATGCAGGCACGCATGCTTCCCTGCACCAGGCCAGCAGCTTTATTCAGGCTATTCAGGAAAGACAGGGTTTTAAAATAGGTTGTTTAGAAGAAATTGCCTATCGCAAGGGTTTTATTGATAAAGAAAAATTACTTTTTTGGGCAGAAAAGTACGCCAAAAATGAATATGGAGATTATTTGCGTGCTGTGGCTGAAGAAGAATAGGAGGAGTTGTTTTTCAGGGCATTTATCTTTTGATTGTAGAAGAGGATTAAGCTTTTTCTGGAAAGCATTCCTACAAGATATAAGCCAGGTTCATCTTTTACAACAGGTATTTCTTCTATGTTTTTTTGTCCAAATTTTTTAAATACTGAGGCTAAATCTTCTTCAAGGTGAGTATAGATAAAATTTTTAAGCGCTAAATCGTCCATTACAATTAAATCATTTATATTTTGGTCATAGAGAAAGGGCCTAATATCTCTTAAGTCTATTATTCCTTTTAAGGTGTTGTTTTCTACCAGGCAGAAATAGTTTCTTTTAGTTTTACAGATAAGGGTTTTAAACTTTTGCAAGGTCATTCTGGGTGAAACTATGATTGGTTTTTTAAATTCATTTATGAGTTCCTTTACCTTGTATTCTTGCATTATATCCAGGAATAATTCTCCCTTATGAGCTGGAGAGCTAAATTTATTGGCTACTTGCCTGGAGTAGATGGTCCATTTGTGCATTAAGATATAAGTAAGAGAGCAGACTAAAAGACTGGGAATAAGTAGCTCATAAGAGCCAGTGAGTTCGCTGATAAAAATAATGGTGGCAATGGGAGTGTTGGATACTCCAGCAAAAAAGCCCGCCATACTCACAATAACAAAGGCAGAGGGGCTAAGGTTTAAAGTGGGAAAGGCAAAGTGTAAAAAATTGCCCACCAGCCCGCCTATGGCTCCGCCAATGACAATGGAAGGACCAAAGACTCCGCCACTTCCCCCAGAGCTGATGGTAAAAGAGGTGGTAAAAATTTTCCCCAGCCCAAGGGTTAGAAGGGTAAGCAGGGTTAATTCGTTGTTGATAGCTTGCTGTAAGTAACCATAGCCAAAACCTAGAGTGTGAGGCCAGAAAAAACCTATAATACCAGTTAAAAGTCCTCCCAGAGCGGGTTTAAAGTAGTTGGGGATATTTAGTTTTTTAAAGTAGTTATGTACAGCGTGAAAGGTGGAAACATAGAAAATGCCCACTCCTGCCAGAACAACAGCCAGGAACAAAAAAGGTAGCAACTGGGTTGCCCTGGTGATTTGGATAGAAGGAGCAGTAAAAAGGCCCTGAAAACCATATACGCTGGCAAAAATGGAAAAGGCCACTAAAGAAGCTATGCTGGCAGGTAAGATGGCCTCTGCTTCCAGGTCAGATTCCTTGTAGAGCACTTCAGCTGCAAAAAGGGCTCCTGCCAGAGGCGCTTTAAAGATACTGCCAATGCCTGCTCCCAGGCCAGCCAGGATAAGTACTCTTCTTTCATCTGGGCTCAGACCCAACTTTTCAGCCAAAAAGGCGCCAAAGCCCGCTCCAATCTGGGCAATGGGGCCTTCTCTTCCGCCTGAACCGCCAGTAGTCAGAGTTAAGAGAGAAGCCAGCATTTTTAAAGGAGGTACTCTTTTGCGCATATAACCATTTTGAAAGTGATAGCTTTCAATAACCGCATCTGTACCGTGTCCTTCAGCTTCTGGACAAAAGAAATAGAGCAGGAGTCCACACAACAGGCCGCCTAAGGTGGGCAAGATAAGAAATAAGTAGGGACGCAGGGGCGCAGAGGAAGTGGTAAGGCTTTGGCCTTCTCCTCCAGGTAGGGGTGGAAAATAACCGGCTAAAAAGTGAAAGAAAAATTCTACTCCCCGGGTGGATAGGAACTGGAAAAGAATGGACATACATCCGGCAGCAATGCCTACCAGGATGTAAAGCAGCATCCACCTGCTTATTTTTTTGAACCAGGAAGCCAAGTTTGCTCCTTACTTGATTTTTAGTTTTAAACTAACTTCTCCAGGCACAAAGCCTTTTAGTTCAGAGAGCATGGCCAGCAGTGTTTTTTCAATTAACTTGCAGACAAAGGGATTGGTGCTTAAGGGGTGCCCATTTACTTTTATTTCCAGGCGGTCTTGCTTTAGAGCCTTACACACACTTATATTGGCTTTACCCTGGACAATTAACTTACCTGCTTCCAGGCACCCTTTTAATCCACAGGCTTCACAATCAAGACCAGGCAAAATAAATCCCTTTTCTTCTATTAAAGTAACAATTTCTTCTGGTTTGGCAATATGTTTTAAGGGGGAATTAAAGGGTTTGGGACTATAGTAGGCAAGGCTTAAGCCATTATCCAACTTTTGTAGGTCTTCTTCTTTTTGGGGTAAGATAATTCTGGGTAGCCAGGTCAGGTGTTTACCCCCTTCTACTAAAAGGATATGGCTGCTGAGTAAGGGAAGTAAATCAGGCAGGTATTTTTTTTCTGGCCAACTGATAAAACTTTCTTTTTCATTTAGCCCTATACTGATACATTTTTGCTTTAAAAACTTTCCTGTATCTGTGTTGGCCAGATTAAAGGTGTGATGGGAAAACTTGGCCACTCCTACTTTTTTGCCTTTTTTTTGAAACAGTTCTATTACTTGAGAAATTAAAGTAGTTTTGCCTGATTTTTTATAACCTACAAAAGCTATGCCTTTTAAATTGCCCTCCATGAAAAAATCCTCCTTAAACTTTTGACAAGCTAGGCCTCTTTGCACTAACAGAACTAAATTCTGGCTTGGAAAAATATTTCTAAATTAGGGTAGTATAAAGAAAATGGCAAGAATAAATAAGATCAAAGGTTTTGCAGATTTATTTCCTCCAGAGAGTAATCTTTATGTATTTATGGAGGAGAGGGCAAGAAAGGTTTTTCCTCTTTATGGTTATGAGGAAATCAGGATTCCTGTTCTGGAAAAGACAGAGCTTTTTGCTCGTTCCATTGGTGGAGAAACCGATATTGTGCAAAAGGAGATGTATACCTTTGCTGATCGCAAGGGCAGAAGTTTGACCTTACGGCCTGAAGCTACGGCTGGTGTGGTCAGGGCCTTTATTGAAAGTGGAATGGCTTCTAGAGAAGGCGTGTATAAGTTTTTTACCTTTGGCCCTATGTTTCGCTATGAGCGGCCGCAAAAGGGAAGGATGCGCCAATTCCATCAGATTGATGTGGAGATGTTTGGGCCAGAACATCCCCAGGCTGATGGAGAGTTGATTTTAATGCTTTTTAATTATTTACAGGAACTGGGGCTTAATTCCCTGACCTTTTATGTAAATTCTTTGGGTTGCAAGGAATGCAGACCTCAATTCCAGGAAAAGTTAGTGGCTTTTTTAACTCAAGTGCCAGAGGAAAACCTGTGTGCAGATTGTCAGCGTAGGCGCACTACCAACCCCTTGCGAGTTCTGGATTGCAAGGTGGAAAAGTGTCGGGAAGTGGTTAGAGAGGCTCCCAAAATCACGGATTGCCTTTGTGAGGAATGTAAAAAACACTTTGAGCAAGTAATAACTATTCTCAACCAATCCCAAATTCCCTGGGAGCACAATCCCTTTTTGGTTAGAGGGCTGGACTATTATCAGCGTACCACCTTTGAGGTGGTTTCCTTTGATGCCAATATTGGTGCACAAAGTGCCATTGCTGGAGGTGGTCGCTATGATGGGTTGGTGCGCAATCTGGGTGGACCAGATGTGCCAGGCCTTGGTTTTGCCTGTGGTATGGAGAGGATTGCTTTACTCCTGGAAGGCCAAAAACAAAACTCTTTGGACTTTTTTGTAGCTATTATTGCGGAGCAGGCCCTTAATGCCGGAATAGAGTTGGCTCAGAGGTTGCGCCAAAAGGGATATAGAGGAGAAGTGAGTTTTGAAGCCAAGAGCCTTAAGGCCCACTTAAGACAGGCAAATAAAAAGAAGAGCAGGACTTGTTTGATTTTGGGAGAAGAAGAGTTGGTCCAAAAAGTAGTACAGGTAAAAAACCTACAAACAGGCCTTCAACAGAGCGTGGCCTGGGAAGACATAGAGCAAGCTTTAGGAATACTTTTTTAAAGGGGAGAAGAAGAAATGGAGCGCAAAAAACAAGTTGCTTTGGATAGCCTGGGAGGCTGGAAAAGAACTCATAGTTGTGGGCAGTTGTCCTTGCAAGAGGATGGTCAGGAAGTATGTTTGATGGGGTGGGTGCAATTTAGACGCGACCATGGCGGACTTATTTTTATAGATTTAAGGGATAGAGAAGGCTTAACTCAAGTGGTTTTTGCCCCTGAGGTGAACCAGGAAGCCCTGGAAAGAGCTCATGTGCTTAGAAGTGAAGATGTCATTGCCATTAAAGGCTTGGTGCGTCCCAGACCTAAAGATATGATTAATCCCAAGCTTAAGACAGGAGAGATAGAAGTTGTTGTAAAGGAGTTTAAGATTTTAAATGCAGCTAAAACTCCACCTTTTTTAATTGAGGATAGGGCTGAAGTATCTGAGAATTTGCGTCTGAAGTACAGGTATTTAGATTTACGGCGTCCCTTTATGACCCAGAATCTTGTCTTGCGCAGTAAAGCAGCCCAGAGTGTGCGCAATTACCTCTCTGGCTTGGGCTTTTTAGAGCTGGAAACACCTGTTTTAACCAAAAGTACTCCCGAGGGAGCCAGGGATTTTTTGGTTCCCAGTAGATTAAATCCAGGTAATTTTTATGCTTTGCCTCAATCTCCGCAGCTTTTTAAACAGCTTTTTATGGTTGCTGGGTTTGATCGTTACTATCAGATTGTAAAGTGTTTTCGGGATGAAGATTTAAGAGCAGATAGACAACCTGAGTTTACCCAGATTGATATAGAGATGTCCTTTGTGGAAGAAGAAGATGTAATGACTATGGCTGAAGGCTTAATTGCTGCTCTGTTTAAAGATGTGTTGGGCCTGGAAGTGAAAACTCCTTTTCCCAGAATGACTTTTGCTCAGGCTATTGCGGATTATGGCCTGGATAAACCGGATGTGCGTTTTGACTTGCTGTTAAAGGATGTCACCTCTATTGTGAAAAATTCAGAGTTTAAGCTCTTTAGCAGTGCAGAACTGGTCAAGGCCTTGAACTTACCTGGAGGATCTACCTTATCCAGAAAGGAGATAGACGATTTAACTGAGTTCGTAAAAATATACGGAGCCAAGGGCCTGGCCTGGATAAAAATCAAAGAAAAGGAATGGCAGTCTCCCATTGCCAAGTTTTTAAGTGCAGAGGAAAAGCAGGGCTTGACCCAGGCTTTGGGACTAAAGCCAGGAGATATTGTCTTCTTCCAGGCTGGTCCCAAAGAGGTTGTGAATACAGCTTTAGGTTATTTACGTTTAAAATTGGGCGAAATGTTTAAACTTATTCCTGAAAACACCTATGCCTTTACCTGGGTGGTGGATTTTCCCCTTTTGGAGTGGGATGAAGAAGAAAAACGCTGGGTGGCAAGGCACCATCCCTTTACCTCTCCCAAGGTGGAAGACCTGGCTTTACTGGAGACAAATCCAGAAAAGGCTTTGGCCAGGGCTTATGACCTGGTGTTAAATGGACATGAAATTGGAGGAGGCTCTATTCGTATCCACACCAGTGAGATGCAACAAAAGATGTTTCAGGTACTGGGTATCGAGCCAGAAGAGGCTCAGGAAAAGTTTGGTTTTCTCCTGGAAGCCTTAAAATACGGCACTCCGCCGCACGGTGGTATTGCCTTTGGTTTTGACCGTATTATTATGCTTATGACTGGAGCTAAATCCATTCGAGATGTAATAGCCTTTCCCAAGACTCAAAAGGCTACCTGTTTGCTTACTGATGCGCCCAGTGAGGTGAGCTCCAGGCAATTAAGAGAGCTACATTTAAGGCTTAGAGAGAGAAAAGAGGAGTAAATCTTGAGTTTGAAAATAATTACTTATCCCAATGAGATTTTGGCCCGTAAATCCGAGCCAGTGCAGGCAATAGACGAGGACCTCAAAAAACTGGCTCAGGATATGGTGGAAACCATGTATGAAAACAAGGGCATTGGCCTGGCTGCTCCCCAGGTGGGAAAAAATTTGCGTCTGATTACAGTGGATATCTCTGGACCAGAGAAACGAGAAGATTTGATGATTTTGGTCAATCCAGAGATTGTGGAAAAAGAAGGGGAAGTGGAAGGTGAAGAGGGGTGCCTGAGTGTCATTGGCTATAGGGCCAGGGTAAAAAGGGCAGCCAGAGTAAAGGTAAAGGCCAAAAATCTGGAAGGAGAGGATATAGAACTGGAGGCTGAGGAACTCCTGGCCATTTGTCTCCAACATGAAATAGACCATCTGGATGGGATTTTGTTTATTGACCGCATTAGTCGCTTAAAACGCAATTTATACGATAAAAGGCTGCAGAAATGGCTGAAGCAAAGAAAAAAATAGTGTTTATGGGCACTCCTGAGTTTGCAGCCACCATTTTAGAAGCAGTTTCTTTGTGGGATGGTGGGCAAATAGTGGGAGTTTACACTCAGCCAGATAAACCTGCAGGCAGAGGAAGAAAGGTAAAATGCTCTCCTGTAAAGGAACTGGCTTTACAAAAGGGCTTGCCTTTATTCCAACCTCAAAATTTTAAGTCCGTAGAAGAAGTGGAAAAGCTTGCTAAGTTGCAGCCAGACTTTCTGGTGGTAGCTGCTTATGGGCTTATTCTACCCAGGGTTGTGTTAGATATCCCTAAAATTGCGCCTTTAAATGTGCATGCTTCCCTTTTGCCCAGATATCGAGGAGCAGCACCCATTCAACGCGCTATTTTACAGGGAGAAAAGGTAACAGGCATAACCATTATGCTCATGGAAGAGGGCTTGGATAGTGGCCCCATTGTATTACAGCGGGCCATGGCCATTGATATTAATGACACAGCCAAGACCCTGCACGATGATCTGGCTAAGCTGGGGGCAGAACTTATCGTGGAAGCCCTGGAAAAGATGAGTGCAGGTAAGATTACTCCTCTTCCCCAGCCAGAACACCTGGCTACCTATGCCCCTAAGCTGAGTAAAGAAGAGGGATTGGTGGACTTTAATCGTCCTGCTTGGGAGGTACACAATCAAATAAGGGGCCTTTTCCCCTGGCCTGGAGCTTATTTTTACTTTACCAAAGCTGATGGCCGCCAGATTAAAGTAGACCTTTTTCCTGGACAAATTGGGGAAAAGGTGGAGGATAGCCTGGTGCCAGGGAGCATACAGTTTAAAGAAAACAAAATTGCCTTTGCCTGTAAGGATAACTTTTATCTGGTGGAAAAGCTAAAGCCTGCCAATGGTAAATTAATGGAGGCCACGGCCTTTTACTGTGGTTTTTTAAGCAAGTGTCTGGAAAATGAGCAAAGATGACTATCAGAGTTTAAATAAAGAGATTCAAGATACCATTCCGGTCAAAAAACGGCTCTTTATCGGGCTTATTCTTCTGACTTCTTTTTTGTTGTGCCTGCTTTTAGTGGGATTGTGGGTGGTTCCCTATGTGGGATTGCGGCAAATCCATCCTTTAGCTCCTTATGTCCTAGCTGGTCTGCTGGGACTGATATTTATAGGAATAATTTGGTCCTCTTTGGGCTTGGTCCTGAGCATAATATTAAAGAAAAATGTTCTCCTTGCCCATAAAATTAGAGGTTTAACCATTAAATTCTTTTTACCTCTCATGGTGGGAGTGGGAAGAATTTTTAACATTTCCAAACAAAAGGTAAGGGCTTCTTTTATTAAAGTAAATAATGAACTGGTGTTAAGTTCCAGTAAAAAATATAAACCTCAAGAGATATTGCTTTTACTTCCTCACTGTTTGCAAAATAGCTTATGTGATAAAAGGTTAACTTATAATATTTATAATTGTGAAGAATGCGGTAAATGCCCTTTAGCTGGTCTTATTAAATTGCATAAAAAATATGGCATCAATATAGCAATTGCTACTGGAGGGACTATAGCCAGAAGAATTGTAGTTACCACCAGACCCAAGATGATAATAGCTGTTGCTTGTGAAAGAGATTTATCCAGTGGTATTCAGGATACATATCCTTTGCCTGTGTATGGTATTTTAAATAAACGGCCTAAAGGACCCTGTTTAGACACCTTGGTTCCTTTAAAGCAGGTAGAAAAGGCCCTGGAGTACTGTTAATGGCCAATTAAAATGAGCCCTAATCGGACAATAATTTTGAGCCACTTCTAGAGTGCAACAGATGGCAAAAGGCCATATCCTTC
>LDZQ01001463.1_pt1 | contig 25792 bp, 22 predicted proteins | sample 615361 | NCBI WGS metagenome assembly LDZQ01 (sample SAMN03408297, study PRJNA278302) | terrestrial metagenome | isolation source: oil reservoir sample I2 | place: USA: Alaska, North Slope, Ivishak formation | collected 2013 | reverse complement strand
GTAATTTGCAGACCCTTTTACATCTTTTTTCTTCTCCTTATTTTCCAGTAGATAAAGCCCTGGTTAAAGATAAATTTTCTGTAAGGCAAGTGGGAGATGAATTTCATCTTGGATCTTTGCAGGTATTAACCATTCCTCTCTCTCATCCCAACGGCGGAGTGGGATATAAATTTAGTTTAGCAGAAAAGTCTTTTGTTTACCTTACCGATAATGAGCTTGGATTTAAACATGTAGGGGCAAAAGATTTTGCTGCTTATGTTGATTTTTGTTTAGACGTAGACTTGTTAGTGCATGATGCTGAGTTTTTAAAGTCAGAGTATGAAAAAACTAAAGGTTGGGGGCATTCTTTACTGGAAGATGTTTTGGCTTTAGCTGAAAAGAGTAGACCTAAAATGTTAGCTCTTATGCATCATAACCAGAAAAGGACGGATAAAGACCTTTATAATTTGACTAAAAAACTTGATTTGTGGACTAAAAACCAGGGAATAAATTCCCTGGTTCTAAGACAAGGACAAAAAGTAATATTATAAAAGAGTGTTATTTTTATCTGTAAGATAAGAATAATAATTAAAAAACATTTTTTGTTTTTTAATTTGAGTTAAACCAAAATTTAAGATTTTGAGAAGTGCTTCTTTTACAAACATGCCTAAAGGAGGCAAAGGAATACTTTGTTTAGGGGCAACTTTTTGTTTTGACATAAAAAATACTAATTCTTTCATCAGGTTATTTCTCCTTAATTTGGTTGAAAAAGCTTTAAAGTCAGCAACAGGGGGCGAAATAAGGATTTAATTTTTAGCTGTCAATATTTTTTTAGGTCTTTTTAGCAATTAAATAATCTTGCCAAAGGAGTTATAGATGGAAAGTTTCTGGTTGTGTTTTGTGCCTCTATTTATTGCAGTGGACCCTCTGGGTATTTTACCCCTATTTATGGCTTTGACTCAAGATTTGTCTCTGGAAAAGCTTAGGCAGGTAGCCATCCAGTCTGTGTTTACCGCTTTGGTGGTATCTTTGCTTTTTTTGCTGGGCGGCACTTATATCTTGAGGCTTTTAGGCTTAACTGTGGCGGATTTTATGGTTTCTGGTGGATTACTTTTGCTGATTATGTCCGTAGTAGATTTGATTTCTGTGGAAAAAAAGAAAAAAAGAGTGGAAGCTTCAGATATTGGACCTGTGCCCCTGGGAGTGCCCATTATTGCCGGGCCTGCGCTTTTGACCACTTCTTTGTTGCTCATGAATGAGTATGGTTTCTGGCCCACAGCCATAGGCGTGGCCTTAAATGTGCTTTTGGCTGGTCTGGTCTTCTGGTTTGCCAGAAGTGTGTATAGAATCCTGGGTAAAAATGGAGCCAGGACCATTTCTAAGCTTTCCAGCCTGCTTCTGGCAGCCATTTCGGTTATGATTATTCGTAAGGGGATAATGAGTTATTTTAATTAAAAATCCAGGGAAGGATTAACCTTCCCTGGATTAAGCGGTTGGAGGAGGGTAATCTATCCAAGCCGCATATTGGTTAGGGGTGAAAAGAGCTTGGCCAGCATATCCTTACGGCTGTAGCGTCTGGGGTTATCCAGGCTAGCTATAGCATAGGTATAGTAGGCCTGGGGTTTGGTCTGGAAGAGATAAATCACTCTCACCTCAGACATATCTCCTAGGCTGGCTTCTGGATAGATTTTTTTCACTTCCATCAGGCGTTCCTTAGCGAGTTTTAACATATCTTCGCGACTACCAAAGTTCATGGCGCCAGTGGGACAGGTCTTTACGCAAGCAGGTAGTAATCCATTATGCACCCTGTCTATGCACATGTCACATTTGGAGATGACTTTGCTTTTGGGATCCTGCCTGGGGATGTTGTAAGGACAGGCAGAGCGAATTTCTTCAAAGTCTAGATTTTTGGTCTTTTCAGTATAGATTACTGCTCCAGTTAGAGGATCCTGTAAGATGGCTTCTTCATCTGTCATGTCTGCTACCTGTTTACAAGGTGGCTCTACACAGTGCCTGCACTGTTCAGGAAAAAAGAGCCAGGCCTTTAGTTTGCCCTTTTCCACTACTTCCTGCATTCTGACCAGTTTATAGGTAATAAAGCTAAGGTCTTTGGGGTTCTGGTGACTGCCCCAGTTATGCGTTTCTTCAGCTGGCAATTTATGCCACTGCTTACAGGCGATTTGACAGCCTCTACAGGCTGTGCATCTGGTTAAATCTATGAAAAAGCTTTTTCCTTCCATGGCTTACCTCCTTATTTTTTCCTTACATTGACCATAAAGGCCTTGGTTTCTGGTATGCCAGTGTTGGGATCACCCACAGAAGGAGTGAGCAGGTTGGCAGCATCTCCACCATCTTTAGGATGTACCCAACCAAAATGCCAGGGCAGGCCTACCAGATGAATGGTTTGTCCCATGACCTTAAAGGGTCTTATCCTGGAGGTAACCATGGCCACAGCCTCTACTTTACCTCTAGCATTTTCCACAATCACCTTTTCCCCGTTTTTGATCCCTCTTAACTCAGCCAGTTGCGGACTGATTTCCACAAAGAGTTGAGGTTCAGCTTCCAGTAACCAGGGTTGCCATCTGGTCATAACCCCTGTTTGCCAGTGCTCAGTGACTCGGTAGGTAGTACCCACAAAGGGATAGCGTGGGTCACAGGACTTCAGGCGTTCAAAGTCTGTATCAAAAGTAAGAGCAAGAGGATTGTGCAGTTGTTTAGAGAAAGGATGTTTGGGGAAAGGACACTCTAGAGGTTCATAATGTTCGGGGAAGGGACCATCTACTCTTCCTGGTCCAAAGATCTGTCCAAAACCATGCTTGCGCATGATAAAGGCGTACTTGGTGCCAGGGGCCCAACCACCGTCTGGAACATCTCCTTCCCATTTTTCACCATTCCAGCGGATTACTGGCTTTTGAGGAGCATAGGGTTCACCCTTGAGGTTTACAGAGGCCCTGTTGTAAAGAATACGACGATTTACAGGCCAGCACCAGCTCCAGTTGGGATATAAGCCGATTTTGGCCTGCATCTCTGTTTGAGTTTTGTCTCTTCTGGCCGCCATATTGCCCTTTTCAGTATAGGAGCCACAGTAGAGCCAGTTTCCAGAACAGGTGCTACCATCGTCTTTAAGATATGCAAAACTGGGAACTAGAGTGCCAGCTTTAAACTTTTTGCCTTTTACTTCCACATCCTTGAGGAAGTAGCCATTTACTATCTTGGCAATGGCATGGGGGTCGTACTCGCCTTTTTCATTTACCCATTTTTCTGAACTTAAATTGAGTACAGCTTCAGGTAAGGCCCCTCCTTCTTTTTTGTACAATTCCTTTACCTTTTTGACCAGTTCGCAGATGATGTCTCCATCTCCCTTGGTGTTGGGCATGGGCTTTCTGGCTGCATAGCGCCATTGCATCCACCTACCTGAGTTGGTAATGGAGCCTTCTTTTTCCACAGAAACTGCACAGGGCAGGAAGAAGACTTCAGTCTTAACCTTGCCAGGATCCATGCCAGGTCCTTTCCAGAAAGAAGCAGTTTCATTGTCAAAAATATTGACCACTACCATCCAGTCCAGCTTGGAGAGGGCGTTTCTGGCCTTGTTGGAGTTGGCCAGGCCACAGGCTGGATTTTGTCCCCAGGCAAAGAATCCCTTGAATTTGCCTTTTAACATTTCGTCAAAGAGGGCCAGGAAGGAGGCATTTTGACCATCATCCAGTTTGGGCAGCCAAAAATAGGCGTCTTTGGGGTCAGCATCCATGTACATGGCCTTAAGCAAACTTACTGAATATTTGGGATAATTTTGCCACCAGTTGGCACTCTTGGGATCTTTGCTTACTGGGGTGTATTTTTGGTTGTAAGCTTCCAAGGTGGGCAGAGAAGCCCGTGGAGTCTTTAGATAACCAGGCAAAATGTGATAGAGTAAACAGTGGTCAGTGGAGCCCTGTACATTGGATTCGCCCCTTAGAGCATTTACTCCACCGCCAGCAACCCCAATGTTGCCCAGGAGTAACTGAACTATGGCCATAGCCCTGATGTTTTGTACACCTACACTATGCTGGGTCCAACCCATGGCATACATGATGGTGGCACTCTTATCAGGCTTTCCAGTGGAAGCATAGGTTTTGTAGATTTTAAGCAGGTCTTCTTTGGGAATGCCTGTAACCATGGAGACATTTTTCAGGGTGTAGCGGGAATAATGTTCTTTTAAGAGGTTAAAGACACAGCGTTTGTGCTTTAAAGAGGGATCCTTTTTGGGGTTGCCCTGCTCATCCAGTTCAAATTGCCAGTAAGAGCGGTCGTATTTGTTGGTTTTGGGGTCAAAACCTGCAAAAAGCCCATCTTTAAAACCATATTTTTTGTTCACAATAAAAGAGGCATTGGTATAATTGACCACATACTCTTTAAAGTAGAGCTTGTTTTCTAAAATGTAATTGATAAGTCCACCTAAGAAGGCAATGTCACTTCCAGACCTGATAGCTGCATAGATATCTGCCTTGGCTGAAGTCCTGGTAAACCTTGGGTCTACATGGATTAAGGTGGCACCCTTTTCCTTGGCCCGCATTACCCATTTAAAGGAAATGGGGTGATTTTCTGCAGCATTGGAACCCATAATCAAAATACAATCACTGTTTTTAATGTCAATCCAGTGATTGGTCATCGCACCGCGTCCAAACGACTCTGCCAGAGCCGCTACAGTGGCGCTGTGTCAGATACGTGCCTGGTGTTCAATATACACCAGGCCAAGGCTGCGCAGAAAAGCCTGATAAATCCAGCATTCCTCATTGTCCAAAGCAGCTGAACCCACAGAGGCCAATCCATCGCAGCGATTTACAGTTTGTCCCTTGCTGTTGACTCTGGCAAAGGTCTTGTCTCGGGTATCTTTAATACGGCGGGCAATGGTGTTTAACATCCATTCCCAGGACTTTTCTTCCCACTTATCACTGTAAGGGGCACGGTATAAGGGGGCTGTGATGCGATTTTTGTTTTCTGCCAGTTGAGAAATGGCAGCACCTTTGGCGCAAAGGGCTCCTTCATTAATGGGATGATCAGGATCGCCTTCTACATTGATAATGCGATTAGAACCATCTTTGGCGGTGTGTACGATAAGTCCACATCCCACAGCACAATAACAACAGATGGAAGTGCTCTCCTTAGCCCAATTCAGCTTTAAAAGCTGAGCTCTGGCTACTGTAGGTTTTAGATTAAAACCTAGCCCTGCAAAGGCAGTGGCTACAGTAGCTGCTGTGGAGAGCTTTAAAAATTCTCTCCTGCCAAGTTTCATAAACCCCTCCTTTTAAATTTAAAGGTTTAAAAACGCATTTACTTAAACTTTTTTTCGTTATATACGGAATTTAAAAAGTTATAAGGGAAGTCAAAAAAGAGGATAAGTTCACAAAAATAAAGGGTTCTTTTTTTTTTAAGGTGTTTATTTTTTTTGAAAAAAAAGTTTAAAATTGAGTTGGAAAAATAGATAAAAATCCAACACATATTTTTGTTTTAATTGTTTAAATTTTTTTAATTTTTCTTAATTTTTTCTAAAAAATGGTGAGTTTAAGTGTTAGAAAAAGATTTTAAGGTTATTATGTCAAAATTGGCATATCTGTTGGTGGGAATTTGGGGGCTGGTTTTAGGGGGAAGTGGCTGTTCCTGGGAACAGCCTCAAAGGGAGAATTGGTGTCAGCAGTGCGGGGTTTATGAAAATAAGGTGGTATTAGGCTCTTCTTTGGCCCTGGGTGGGCATGCTGGCTATCTGGGGACTCAATTTTTAAGAGGGGCTTTAGCTTATTTTAATGAAATTAATGGGAAAGGGGGAGTCTGGAAGCGGAAGATAGAAGTTATTGCCTATGATGATGCCTATGACCCGCCTAAATGTCTTTACAATACCCAAAAACTTATTGTGGAAGACAAGGTCTTTTCTCTGTTTGGTTATGTGGGCACTCCTACTACTTTAAAGGTCTTACCCTTTATTGAAGAAGCCAGAATCCCTTTAGTGGGTATGTTTACAGGTGCTAATGCCCTAAGAGAGCCCTTTAATCCCTGGTTAATCAATATTAGGCCTTCTTATTATGAGGAAACCAGTAAGGCCATTGAGCATATGGTAAAGGATTTGGGTTTAACTAAAATTGCCATTTTTTACCAGTATGATGCCTATGGTTTTGATGGCCTTACTGGTACAGAACTGGCCTTGCAGCACTACCAATTAACCCCGGTTGCTAGAGGTAGTTATATTCGAGGGACCCTAGAGGTGGAAGATGCTTTTGAACGCATTTTTAGTCAGGAGGTAGAAGCAGTAGTTCTGGTAGGTACCTATGAGCCCTGCAGTAAATTTATTCGTCTGGCCACAGCGCAAGGGAAAAGTCCTTTATTTTATGCAGTATCCTTTGTGGGAGCCAATGAGTTAGCCAGGAGGATAGGAGACCTAAAGCAAACAGTGATTATGTCTCAGGTTGTGCCTCCACCAGAATTTTTCCCTTCTACCAAAGAGGGGTATACTTCTCTTTTAAAAAAATATTATCCTGAAGATGAGCCCAACTTTGTAGGTCTGGAAGGATATGTGACTGCCAGGGTAATGGTAGAAGGTTTACGTAGGGCTGGTCCCACCCCCACTCGTAAAAGTCTTATTGCTGGAATTGAATCCATTAAAAATCTGGATTTAGGGCAGGGACTTGTTCTTAATTTTGGACCTAAGGACCATCAGGGATTGGATAAGATTTATTTTACTCTGTTAAAGGACAGTAAGTTTAGATTGATTAACAATTGGTCAGAGTTATTACCAGATGTTAAAAAAAATAAATAAAAAACTAGAAACCTTATCTTTAAAAAATAAAATATTTTTGTCCATTATTTTAGTAATTTTTCTAATCAGTGTGGCTATTGCTTTTCTGGCTAGGGCGATTTTAGTTTCCAGTTTAACGGAAGAATTAAAAAAGCGTGGATTTGTCATTGGCCATAGTATTGCTGAAAGGGGAAGTGGGTATATCTTAGATCAAAACTATCCCTTGCTTCTGGCTCTTATTTTTGATGAAGCCAAATTAAAAGAGAGAAGAGATTTAATAGACTATATATTTGTAGTTGATGCAAAGAATAAAGTTATATCCCATACCTTTGTACAACCTTTCCCAGAAGAGTTACAGAAATTTATTGCGCAAAAGAAGGCAGAAAGGGTTAATTTATTAAAAATAGCTGGTAGAGAAGTTTTTGATATTAAGACTCCTGTAAAAGAGGGGATTTATGAGATTGGGAGTGTCCATGTGGGCTTGAATAAAGCTCATGTGGATAGTTTGATTGCCAAATTGCGCGTTACTTTTTTGGGTTTTATTTCCCTGGTGATTGTGTTTATTTTCTGGCTCTCGCACAAGCTGGCTTTGAGTATTACCAGACCAGTGGAAGTACTTACCAATGTGGCTAAGGAGGTAAGTAAAGGTAATTTTGAGGTGGATATGGAAGGTGATGAACGGGTACGAAAAAACTGTCCTGCCTTTAGGGACCATCGTTTTCCTTGTTGGCACTTAGATGAATTGGGAGTAAGTGGAGGTAAAGTAAGTACCAAGAGAAGGTGTAAAACCTGTATTTTTTATCATCAGGAAGCAGGGGATGAGGTCTCTCAACTTGCCTATGCCTTTAGCAATATGATTTGGAGTATCCGTCTTTATCGGCAAAAATTAAAGGAATCAGAGTTAAAGTATCGTTCTCTTTTTGTAAGTGGCCCTGATCCTATTTTTGTGCTTAGTTGGGATGATTTGCGTATTCTGGATGTCAATCCCAGAGCTGGTGAAGTTTATAATTTTGAAGTCAAGGAGATGAGGGGAAAGTCTTTTTTGGAGTTTTGGCCAGAAGCCAGGGATTTTTTAAGTGAAGATTCTCCTCTTTTTAACGAAGGGTATATTTACTTGAGCAAAATAATTCACTACACTAGGGATCAAAAGCCCTTTTTTGTAAATGTGCATGCCTGTCCCATTAGTTATGAACAACAGCAGGCTGTAATCCTTTCCTGTGTGGATATTACGGATATGATTGAAAAAGATGCCCAGATTATTCAGGCCAGTAAAATGAAAGCCCTGGGTGAAATGGCCGCAGGTATGGCCCATGAATTAAACCAGCCTTTAAATGCCATTAAAATGGGAGCGGACTTACTTGCCTATGTCCACACTCACCAGCATACAGAGCTAAGTGAAGAAGAGATTGTTAATGTCGCCAGGGAACTTAGCGTACAGGTGGATAGGGCTTCAGACATTATCAATAACTTGAGGCAGTTTAGCCGCAAATCCACCCTTCTTCCGGAGAGAGTGGATTTAAATAAGGTGGTTGAAGCAGTGCTTACTCTTTTAAAACAGCAGTTTAGTTTGAGTGATATTGAGTTTAAGTTGGACTTAAGTCCTAAGTTACCTTCTATTTTAGGCTATGAAAATAGGTTGCAACAGGTTGTTTTCAATCTTTTAAACAATGCCCGGGACGCTATCTTGGAACGAAGAAAGGAAGAGGATTTCAAAGGAGTTATTCACATCGCCACCTATGAGGAAAGGAAAAGGGTTGTTCTATTTATTGCGGATAACGGAATAGGTTTTAGAGAAGAAGATAAACACAAACTCTTTGAGCCCTTTTTTACCACCAAAGGAAAAGGAAAAGGAATGGGGTTGGGATTGGCTATTGTGAAAAGTATCATTAAGGATCATCGCGGAGAAATTCTTTTAGAAGGTGGGGAGAAGGGGGCAATTTTTAAAATTTATTTACCTTTATTAGAGGTAGTGGAAAATGGAAACAAGGGAAAAGATTTTAGTCATTGATGATGAAGAAAGTACTTTGCGCCTTTTTGACCTTTATCTAAAGATTTTTGGCTATGAAGCCCTGCTGGCCAGTAGTGGAGAGCAAGGCCTAAAACTTTTTCAAGAATATCTTCCAGATATTGTTTTAACGGATTTAAAAATGCCAGGTATTGATGGCATGGTGGTTTTAAGAGAAATTAAAAAAATAAAGCCAGATACAGAGGTTATTGTGATTACCGGTCATGGAGATGTGGAACTGGCAGTAAAGGCTTTGAATCTGGACGCCACTGACTTTTTAAATAAGCCCATTGGTAAGGAAGATATAGAAAAGTCTTTAAAGAGGGCCAAGGAAAGGCTACTTATTGCGCGGGAGCAAAAAAACAATTTTCATTATGAGGTGGAAAGAGAAGAAGCCAGGGTTTACCTAGATGGCTCTGTAGATGGCAATACTTACAGGTTTTTGGAAAATATCTGGACAGAATTAAGTGAACTACCATTAACAAAGGTGAGATTTTACTTTTCTACCAGAGTGAGCATAAATGGTGCTGGGATATCTCTATTTTCTAAAATAGGCAAAGAGGCAAAAGAAAAAAAGATAGCCCTGGAGTTTATCAATTTACCTGCACATTTTAAGCAGGTTTTTCAAAAGATAAACTTAATTTAATTAGTTATAAATACTTATAAACTTTTAACCTTGAAATTTAGCTCTTTCCTCTAAGAGGTGTTTTAAGAGGTAAGCTAAAGTCCATTCCCAGGAATGAGGAGTGTAAACGGCAAAAAGCGGCTGTCCTAATCCTAGACTTGGCCATTTTTGTAAAAGCAGGTGTAAATCTTTTTCCTTGATTCCTCCTAAAATAACTGCAGGTGGGAGTTTTTCCGTATCTGTAAGGTCCAGGTTTTCTTGGTTTACAATGTCTTTTATGAGTTCACTTTTATGTTTTAAGCCTACTCCTAAAGTTTGGAGCCCAAATTCTTGGAAAAACTGGGAAAGTTGAGGCAATTTAGCAGGAGCAAAACCGCAGACCAGGGCCTTGGCTGGTCCAAAAACTTTCTTTTCTCCCTTGCTTATTTTACTCATTTGGCCTTTCATGGCTTAACTCCTTGTTTTTAGAGTATTTTAAGATTTTCTTGTCCTTGGGTGCAAAGTAAGCTAACTTACCCCGGAAGTAAATCGTGCAAAGGGGTATCTAGATGAAAAAAATCAAAATGCCAAAGGATTTAGTGGAACCACAAGTAAATGAGAATGCCAAAATAGTTCTTTCCAAACGCTATTTAAGAAAGGGGCTGGATGGAGAGCCTGTTGAAGATATTAAGGGCCTTTTCTGGAGAGTGGCTTCAGCCATTGCCCTGGAAGAAGAAAAATATACCAACTCGCCTTACAAAGTAGAAGAATTGGCCCGAATTTTTTATGATTTAATGGTTTCTTTTCGCTTTTTACCTAACTCTCCTACTCTGATGAATGCAGGTACAGAATTGGGACAACTGGCTGCTTGTTTTGTCTTGCCTGTTGGGGATTCCATGGAAGAAATTTTTGATGCCCTTAAGTATGCTGCCCTTATCCATAAGTCTGGTGGAGGGACAGGGTTTTCCTTTTCCAGGCTTAGACCTAAAGACAGCAGGGTGGGCTCTACCGGGGGAGTGGCTTCTGGTCCTCTTTCCTTTATGAAGATTTTCAATACTGCTACAGAGCAGGTAAAACAGGGTGGTACCAGGCGTGGCGCCAATATGGGGATTCTTAGAATAGATCACCCTGATATTTTGGATTTTATTCGGGCCAAAGAAAGAGATGGAGATTTAAACAACTTTAACCTTTCTGTTGGTTTGACTGAAAAGTTTATGCAGGCTGTGGAAGATGATTTGGAGTATGAGCTTGTTGCTCCGCATACTGGAGAAGTAAAGGCAAAACTCAGAGCTAGAGAAGTTTTTTCCCTTTTAGTTCAAAAGGCCTGGGAAAGTGGCGACCCAGGAATTATTTTCCTGGACAGAATTAATCGGGACAACCCCACTCCCAAGCAGGGAGAAATAGAAAGTACAAACCCCTGCGGAGAGCAGCCTTTGCTTCCCTATGAAGCCTGTAATCTGGGCTCTATCAATCTGTCCAAGTTTTATCTTCCAGACAAGCAGGATATTGACTGGGAAGGCTTAAAGGAAACAATACACCTAAGTGTGCGCTTTTTAGACAATGTCATTGATGCTTCCAAATACCCCCTTGAGCAGATTAGTGAAAAGGTGCGTTTAAATAGAAAAATTGGTCTGGGAGTAATGGGTTGGGCTGATTTGCTTTTTCAGTTAAAAATTCCTTATAATAGTCAAAAGGCCTTGAATCTTGCTGAGAAGATGATGAAATTTATTCAAAGTGAATCCAAAGCTGCTTCTAAGCAATTAGCTTTAGAAAGAGGACCTTTTCCTGCCTATGAGGAATCTGTGTATAAGGAAAAGAACTTAGGTCCCTATCGCAATGCCACCACTACCACTATTGCTCCCACTGGCACCTTGTCCATTATTGCAGGCTGTTCTTCTGGCATAGAGCCTTTATTTGCCCTTTCCTTTGTGCGCAAAGTAATGGATGGAGAAACCCTGGTGGAAGTAAATCCTTACTTTGAAGCTGCAATGAAAGAGGCAGGTAGTTATAGCCCCAAACTTATGGAAGAAGTAGCTAAAAAAGGCTCTATTCAGCATCTGGATTTTATTGATAAAGAACTAAAAGATGTCTTTGTTACAGCCATGGATATTGAGCCCGAATATCATTTAAAAATGCAGGCTGCCTTTCAAAAATACACGGATAATGCTGTGTCCAAGACTGTAAATTTGCCCAATTCTGCCACTCAAGAAGACATCTGGCATATTTATTGGCTGGCTTATGAACTGGGTTGTAAGGGAGTTACTGTTTATCGAGATGGGTGTAAGAGTTCTCAGGTGCTTTGCACAGGAGAAGGAGAAGCAAAAAAGAATAAAGGAGAGACAAAGACTTCTCAGGTAAAAGATAGACCAGAGGTTATTTATGGTTTTACCCAGAAGGTGCAAACTGGACTGGGCACCCTTTATTTGACCGTAAATGAAGTGGATGGAAAGCCCTTTGAGGTCTTTGCCACCATAGGTAGGTCTGGCCGCTCCATTACGGCCAAGGCTGAGGCCATTGGCCGTTTAGTTTCCCTTGCCTTGCGTTCTGGCATAGAGGTGAGAGAAATTGTCAAACAGTTAAAAGGCATAGGAGGAGAGCATCCTGTTTTTCAGAAAAAAGGTCTTTTGCTTTCTATCCCTGATGCTGTGGCCTGGGTGCTGGAAAATAGATACCTCAGGGGAGAAAAGATTAATCCTGATGCAAGGGCCAATGATTTAAATAGGCCTACCTGTCCAGAGTGTGGTCAAGAACTTACCTTTCAGGAAGGTTGCTTTTTGTGTACAGAGTGTGGCTATACCAAATGTGGGTAGATAAATGGATTTTAAGGCTGAACTTGGTTTTTTAAGACGAATTATTTATTTTTTAACAGACACCAAGTATTCCTTGAGTGAAAAAATGCAGGCCAGTCTGGTCTTGATTCTGGAGAAAATCAAGGCCAGACAGGGCTCAATTATGTTGAAAACCAGGAAAAAAAACAAAGCCAAAATTGTTGCTTCCACCAATCCTAAAATCTTGAATTTGGAAGTGGACATTGACCCTGAGACCATTTCTGGACATGTATTTACCACTGGAGAAAGTGTTTACTTTAAAGATGTGAAACGCTCTGTGCGTTTTAAGGATAAAATTAGAAAGGGAAGCTATGACACCAGTTCTCTTATGTGTGTGCCCTTGCAGGGAAAGTGGGGAGTGGTGGGAGTTATAAATGTTTCTGACCACAAGGAGCAAAATTTCTTTTACCAGTCTGATTTTAACTTGCTCAAGGATTATGCATCCTTGCTTTCTCCTTTAATAGAAAATTCCTGTCTTTTTCATCAACTGGAAGAGGAAAAAGAAAAGCTGGAAAGTCTTTCTGAACGACTCAAACTAAAACAAAAGGAACTGGAACTCACTTATACAGAAAGAAGTGAACTGGTGCAGATGGTGGTGCATGATTTTAAAAGTCCTCTGGCTGCCATTATTTCTAACCTGGACCTCTTAAAATACATTGGGCTTAGTGAAGAAATGAAGCCCGTAGTAGAAACAGCCCTGAAAGGGGCCCAGGAGCTCCTGACCATGATTGATGAATTTCTGCAGGTAGCTAGGTTGGATGACTGGAAGAATAAAAAGGTAAAGCTGGGGCCTGTAGCTTTAAAACCCATTGTAGAGCGTATTGTGGAAGAGCTTTCTCCCCTGGCCAGGGAAAAGGAGATAAAAGTTTCCTTACTCAGCCAGGAGGATGTATTGCTTTTTGCAGAAGAAAATTTGCTTCAGCACTTGATTCAAAATCTTTTTTCCAATGCCTTAAAGTACACTCCTGCTCAAGGAGAGGTCAAAATATCCTGGGAAGTGAGACAGTCCAGAAGAAAGTCAGATCGTTTTCCATTCTTTTTGATTTTTTGTGTCCAGGATACAGGACCAGGGGTGCCTGATGAGTTAAAACAAAAGATTTTTGACCGCTTTCAGCGTTTACAAAGGGATAAAAAGATAGAAGGCACAGGAATTGGCTTGTTTATTTGTAATCGTATTGTCAATATGTTGGAAGGCAAGATCTGGGTGGAAGATGCTAAACCCAGGGGAAGTAAGTTTTGCTTTACCTGTTATGTAACAGGAGAGGAAAATGCTGGATAAAAGTTTGCCCGTGTTAGTGGTGGATGACATTCAGGCTGCAAGAGCTACCATTGTCAATATTTTAAAAGTTCTTGGCTTTAAACAAATTTTGGAAGCAGCCAATGGTGAAGAAGCCAGAGAAATTATTTTAGCCCAGGGCAATAAAATGCAACTGGTTATTTCAGATTGGAAGATGCCCTATATGGATGGCCTGGAACTTTTGCGCTGGATAAGAAGAGAGGAAAAGTTTAAACATTTACCTTTTATTTTTGTTACCTCCAAGGGAGAAAAAGAAGATATTGCTCTGGCTTCAGATGAAGGTATTGAAGGCTATTTGTTAAAACCGGTAACTATTGACGCCGTGATTGAGAAGATAGAAGGTTTAAATAACCCCAATAGTCCCTCGGTTATAGTTAAAAAATGTCTGCAAGAAGTGGAAAAGTTGAGTAAAGCGAAAAAATTAGAAGAAGCCCTAAACTTTTTGCAAGACTGTAGTAAGGACTATCCAGAATTATTGGCGCGTTTTAGTTATGAAAGTGCCAAGATATGTTTAAAACTAAATAAATTAAGTGATGCCAAAAGTTATTTGCGTGAAGCCTTAAAAGAAAGCTCTCTTATGCTCAAGGCCTGGACTGCCCTGGCCAGGGTTTACCTGGAAGAAAGGGATTATACCCTGGCTACAGAAGCCCTAAAACGAGCTTTAGAAATAAGTCCTAACTCTACAGATAACCTATTTTTTATGGGTAAACTCTATCTCCTGCAGGAAGAAGTGTATAAGGCTAAGGATTATTTTACCATGGCTCTTAATTCAGACCCAGAAAATGAGGACTTAAAGCAAAGAATCTGGAATTTATACCTGGAACTGGACTTAGTAGAAGAGGTAATGCGGGATTTTGGCCCTCTTCTTTTTGAATCTTTGACTGTGGATACCTTAAATAATTTAGCAGTTTCCTTTAGAAAAAAAGGCAAAGTGCAAGAGGCAGTAAAGGCCTATAGGCAGGCTTTGAAGAAAGAGCCAGAAAATGAAAAAGTGCATTACAATATCGCTGTAGCCTATCTAAATCTGGCTCAAAGAGAAAAGTCTTTAAAACACTTACATAAGGCCATTGAAATCAATCCAGAATTCACTCAAGCTCAGGATTTATTGAGTAAAATCTTATCTGCAACTAAAGAAAAAAAAGAAGATAAAGAAGACAAGGAAGAAAAAGAAAATAAAAGTGATTAAGCTAAAAAGGGTTTCTTATAGCTTTGGGCGCAATTGGGCTTTAAAGGATATTTCCTTTACTCTGGAAAAGGGAGATTTTCTTTTTGTTACAGGCCATTCTGGAGCTGGTAAAACCACTTTATTAAAGATTTTACATGGCGATTTGGTCCCCAAAGGAGGGGAGATAGAGGTAGCTGGCTATAATTTGCGTCAACTTAAAAGAAAAGAACTTTGTTTGCTCAAAAGAGAAGTAAGTATTGTTTTGCAGGATTTTAAAATTTTACTTGGCCGTAGTGTTTTTGACAATGTGGCTTTGCCCTTGAAAATCAGAGGCTTGCCTAAGGTGCAGATCCAAAAGAGAGTAAGGGCAGTGTTGCGTAGCTTAAATCTTTTTCCTAAGGCAGATGTTCCCTGCATAGAGCTTTCAGGGGGTGAACAGCAGCGCGTGGCCATTGCCAGGGCTATGGTGGTGAATCCTAAACTACTTTTGGCAGATGAGCCTACTGGTAATTTAGATAGAGAACTGGCCTTTCACCTTTTGAATGTTTTTAATCAGTTTAATTTGCACGGCACTACCATTGTTATGGCCACTCATAATGAAGAGCTGGTAAACAGTAAAAGAGATGCTAAGATTATCTATCTTAAAGAAGGAATGATTAAAGGGACCAATTTTTGATGTATAGTTTTCTAGAAGATATAAAGGAAAACAAGTCTCTCTCCTGTTTTGTTTTTCTAAATTCTCTGTTTTTTTCCCTGCTTTTTTTAATTATTCTTCTGTTTTATTATAATGGCAAATTGTGGTATAAGGACATAAAGAACATAAAAATTAATATTATCTGGAATAATAATGAAAGCCTGGAGTCCATAAATAAAAATATTCAATTTATCTTGGACAAATTTTCTTTAAATTTTGTAGAAAATATAGATAGGAACAAAATTAAAAATACTTTGCTTAAAAATGTAGAGATAAAGGAAGATATCTTAAGTGAAGTTGACTTTCCTTACACCAGTGTTTTTAGTTTTGTTTATAGTCAGGAAAATCTAAATTCTTTAGAGAACATTATATCTAAGCTTAAGTCTTTACCTGCGGTAAGAGGAGTTGTTTACAGTGAGTTAAAGGTTTCCTGGTTGAAAAACTGGAATGTGTTGGTGGGAGTGGTGTTGACCCCTCTGTTGTTTTTTGTCCTGGTCATGATTTTTATGCTCGTATTTTGGTCTGTAAGGTTGCTTTTATTTAGCAAAGAAAAGGAAATAGAGATTTTATATTTAGTTGGCGCCAGTGATTTTTATATTTTAAAACCTCTTTTACGGCTTTCAGTTTTTATTTTGTTTCTCTCTGGGAGCCTGGCACTTGGGTTTTTAAATCTAGCTTATGTTTATCTGAAAGATGTCTTTAATAGTTTTGGTCTGGAATTGTTTTTTTTACCTTCCAATTATATCCTTTTTTATTTTGGCTTAAATCTTTTGTTAGCTCTTACTTCTTCCTATTTTGCCCACTTTTCCCTGCGTAAACTTTTTACTTAAAAGAAGGGGGTTACCCCCTTCTTTTAAAGTGTGAGCAAATTGTAGCTTAAAGAAGCTAAAGCAAAAGCAACCAGAGTGTTGAAAACAAGGGCAAAAAGTGCCCATTTCCAGGAAGTTTCTCTGGCAATGGTGACAATGGTGACCATGCAAGGTGCATAGAGCAAAACAAAGATAATCAGAGAGATGGCTTTGGCTTTGTCCCAGGTGGGGTCTTTGGCCAGTTTTTGAGCTAAGGGAGTGGCCTCTTCCACTTCCACTTCTCCCAAAGAATAGGCAGTGCCTAGGGTGGAGATGATTACTTCTTTGGCTGCAAAACCACCCACTAACGCTATGTTGGTCTTCCAGTCAAAGCCGGCCAGGGAAGTTATTTTTTCCAGAGATTTACCTATTCTTCCAGCCAGGGAATAAGTAAGTTTGGCCTGAGCCAGTTCAAAGGCCAGTTTTTCTTTTTCTGAGAGCAGTTTTTCCTTTTCCACGGGATTGGTCTTAAGAGTGTTTTCTATGGTTTCAATCTGGTTCAAATAAACAGCCTGTTTTTCTTGAGGTAGTTGAGGAAAGGTCATCATGGCCCAGATTAGGATGGAGATGGCCAGAATAACAGTACCTGCCTTTTTTAGATACATCCAGGTTTTTTCATAGGAATGGATAAAAAGTCCTTGCCAGGTGGGCAGGCGATAGGGGGGAAGTTCCATAACAAAGGGAGTAGCTGGTCCTTTGATTAAGGTGGAGCGTAAGAATTTGGCCACGACTAAGGCGACCACCCAACCTGTTAAGGAAATGAGAAATAGAGCCAGAGCCTTTTGTTGAGGGAAAAATACGCCGGTAAGCAGAATGAAAACTGGTAGCTTAGCCCCGCAGGTCATAAATGGAGCAGTTAGGATGGTGGCAAGTTTTTCCTTGGGACTGCGAAGCGTTCTGGCAGCCATTACCCCAGGTACAGCACATCCTCCAGCAATACCGCCAGAGATAATAAAGGGCATAATGGAGCAACCATGCAAACCAAAAATTCTAAATACCCTGTCCAGCATATAAGCTACCCTGGCCATATAGCCTGAGTCTTCCAAAAAGGATAAAAACAAAAACATAATGGCAATAAGGGGGACAAAACCCACAACTCCACCCACTCCATCGATTATTCCTGAAATAACCAGAGACTTTAAAAGACCAGGAGGCAGGAGTTTGTCTGCTGTTTCTCCTAAAAAGGTAAAAAATCCTTCCACCCAGGCTAGAGGATACTCTCCAAGCCAGAAGGTAAGTTTGTAAACTGTATAGAGCACCAAAAGCATTATAATAGGCCCTAAAAACTTATGGGTAAGGACTTTGTCTATTTTATCTGAGAGTAAGATTCTTTGCCTGTGGGTATCTTTCTGGACCACATCTTTTAGTACAGAGGAGATAAAGCCATAGCGATAGTCAGCAATTATTGCCTCTGGATAGGTATTTAAGGTTTTTTCACAGTGAGCACTTACTTCCAGGTAAATAGCATTTAGCTTTTTATAGAGATCTGGAGCTTCCTTTAAGAGAATAGACTTGATTTCTTCGTCATTTTCCAAAATTTTTAAAGCCAACCACCTGGGAGGATATTTATCCAATTTGAACTTACTTTCTACAATGAGTTGGCTCATCTTTTCCAGAACAGGGTCTAAGTCTGGACCATAGGAAATCTGCAGGGGAGTCCAGGATTTTGGGTTTTGGCTTTGCTCTATAATGGTTTGAATGAGCATTTTTTTCCCTAGCCCATAGCGAGCTACAGTTTCCACCACTGGAACCTTTAATCTTTTGCTGAGTAAAGAAGTGTTTATGGTAAGACCTTGGGCCCTTACTTCGTCCATCATGTTTAAGGCCAGGATAAGAGGAGATCCCAGTTCCAGTATTTGAATGGCTAGGAAGAGATTTCTCTCTAAAGAGTTAGCATTGATTACATCTACCACCACATTAGGGCTTTCTTCCAAGATAAAGTTTCTGGCAACTAACTCTTCTTGAGAGTAGGCCGTAAGGGAGTAAGTACCTGGAAGATCTACAAAATGAATATCTGCTTCCTCTGTTTTCAGCCTGCCTTCTTTTTTTTCCACAGTAATGCCTGGATAGTTGCCTACCTGCTGCCTAGAGCCTGTCAGGGAGTTGAAAAGGGTGGTTTTACCAGAGTTAGGATTGCCTGCCAGGGCTACAGTAATTAATTGTTTCTTTTTATCCATCTAATTCCTCCACCAGGATATAATCTGCTTCATTATTGCGTAAGGTGAGAGTAAATCCCTTTAAGCGCAGGGCCACAGGGTCTTTTAAGGGCGCTCTACCCACCACCTGGATTTCCACTCCAGGCAAAAGTCCCATATCTCTAATTCTTCTGCCCAGCTCTCCTCTAGCCTTTATTTCTTTGATTATTGCCCTTTGATTAACCTGCAGAGTTCTTAAGGATTTCAAGTTGCTCCTCCTTGTATTTTTAAGTTGCAAACACTTCTTAATGGCTTGGGTTTAAATGTCAAGAAAAAAATTTGGTAAGCCTAACTTTTTTCTTCTTGCCTCTTAAGGGGAAATCTGGCACTTGCCCTGCTTATGGAGAAATATGATGGCTTGGCCCTGTTTTCAGGTGGTTTAGATAGCCTTTTGGCTATTAAGCTACTGGAAAAACAAGGATTAAAGATTTTAGGCTTGCACTTTTATTCCCCCTTTTTTGGAGCCAGGGACAAGGTAGAAAAGTGGCAAGAGGAATATGGTTTAAAGCTTTTGGCCTTAGACATTGGGCAGGAATATTTAAAAATGTTTTTAGGAAGGCCTAAATATGGGCTGGGTAAAGTTTTAAACCCTTGTATTGATTGTAAGATTTTAATGTTGAAAAAGGCAAAAGAACTATTAACTCCATTTGGAGCCAAATTTTTGGTTTCAGGCGAAGTGCTAGGCCAGCGTCCCATGTCTCAGCGCAGAGACACTTTACCCCTTATTCCCAGGGAAGCAGGAGTTGAAGGTATTTTAGTAAGGCCCCTTACTGCTTTAAACTTAAAGCCCACTGAGGTAGAGCAAAGTGGACTTGTCCAGAGGGAGAAACTTTTGGGCATAAAGGGGAGAGGAAGAAAAGAGCAGTTGGCTCTGGCTAGAGAGTTTGGTCTTACCTCTATCCCTTCTCCTGCAGGGGGGTGCCTTTTGACTGATCTGGAGATGGGCAAGCGCTATACATCTCTTTTAAAGTATGTAAAGGAGCCTGAACTTAGGTATTTTGACCTGGCTCTTTGGGGAAGGCATTTTTGGTGGAATAATTATTGGCTGATTATTGGACGCAATAAAGCAGATAACGATAAACTTATAAAATTAGCCCAGGATGAATACTTGTTGCGTTTGGCAGATTATCCCGGGCCCATAGCCCTAGGGGTTTATCCTAAGAGCTGGCCCCAGGAAATTTTGCGTCAGGCAGCTTCCTTTTTAGTTCATTTTGCTCCCAAGGCCCTGAGAAGTGAAGAAAAGCATTTGGCCATAAAAGTGGTGAAAAAAGAGGAAAGTTTTGTGCTGGAAGTTTCTAAAGAGCCCAGAGAGGTTTTTAAGTGGCAGGAACCCGGGTGGCAAGAAGAAGTTAAAAGGGAACTTATAGGTAAGTAGAGTGGTAGTCTGGGATGTATTAAGTGTTTTTTTAGGGCTTGTTTTTTTGTGGAAAGGCGCTGACAACCTGGTGGATTCTTCAGCCAAGATTGCCTATTCTTTGGGACTATCTCCTTTACTTATTGGCCTTACAGTGGTTGCCTTTGGTACTTCTGCTCCTGAGTTTGTGGTAACCATAAGTGCTGCTTTTAAACACCAGGCAGATATCAGTGTATCCAATGTAATTGGTTCCAATATCTTTAATCTGGGTTTTATTTTAGGCGGGGTAGCCTTACTTAAAGGAGTAAAAACTTCTCCCAAACTGGTATATAGGGACGGCCTGGTTTTATTGCTGGCTGTAATTAGTATTTGTTTTTTCCTTTGGGATTTAAAGTTTGTCTGGTGGGAGGCATTAACCCTTTTTCTGGGCTTATTTGTTTATCTTTTTTTTCTTTTTGGAAAGCGTGAAAAAATAGAAGTGGACTTAAAGCTGGGTAAAGCCACCTGGAAAGACTATCTAACCCTGATTATAAGCCTTCTGGTGGTGATTTTAGGAGGACACTTTTTAGTAGAAGGGGCAGTGGGCATTGCCAGGTACCTGGGGGTGTCAGAATGGGTTATTGGGGTGACCATTGTGGCTGCTGGCACTTCTGCGCCTGAGTTTGCCACTTCGCTGGTGGCAGCCTTAAAGGGAGAGCATGAACTTTCTGCTGGAAACTTACTTGGAAGTGATATTTTTAATCTTTTGGGAGTGCTGGGCTTGGCTGGACTTTTGCAACCTTTAGAAGTAAGTGCGCATGCCCATAGCAGCACCTTGATGCTGGTAGGTATGGTAGGGCTGGTACTGGTTTTTATGCGTACGGGCTGGAGGCTATCCAGAATGGAAGGGTTCTTTTTATTGATTTTAAATCTGTTACGCTGGGCCAAGGACTTTTTGACATGAGTAAAATTTTAATTTTAGGCGGGACAGAAGAAAGCAGAGAAGCTGTTTTCTGGGCGGATAAATTGGGTTTAGAACCCATTCTTTCTACCCTTACTTCCTGGGAATTGAAGTTGCCCTTTCCTGTGGAGAGAATAACCGGGCCTTTGACTAAAGATAGTTTTTTGGCCTTTCTCAGGCAGGAAGGTATTCTGGCTGTGGTGGATGCAACCCATCCCTTTGCTTGTGAGATTAGCCAGCTGGCCTGGGAAGTATGTACTCTCTGTTCTTTGCCTTTGTTTTCCTATCTTAGGCCGCAGGCAGATTTTAGCGGTCTGGAAGTAATGAGGGTGGATAGTCATCTGGAAGCCAGAGAAAAGCTCTGGCAGTTAAAGAAAAGCTTTCTTTTAACTGTGGGTATAAAAAATCTGGCGCAATATTTACCCCTTTTGCAAAAAGAAGAGGTTGATTTTTATCTTAAGGTTTTACCTCAAAGTTTTGCCCAGGCTAAAGCCTTAGGCATTCCGGAAAAAAGAATTTTAGCCTTACCACCCTTTTTAAAGGCCAGGTCCTGGCAGGAACTTTTGGACCAATTGGGGGTGGAAGTGGTAGTTAGTAAAGATGTTGGGCACAGTATTAGCTTTCAGGAAAAACTTTTTGGATGCAGATTAAGTGAGGTAAAACTACTTTTAATCAATAGACCCCAAAAAACAACAGGCAGGGTTTTTTATTCCCTGCCTGAACTAATGCAAGCTGTAAAAAGAAAGGTCTCTAGTCTATGTTGTGCTCTTTAAAGAAGGGAGCATACTTTTTGTCTGTAAATCCTATGTGATTGGTTAACCAGTCTTTTAAAAAGTTTAAGAGTTCATCAGCTATAGAATAGTCTCCTTCTTCTACCTTTTTAACAAAGTCTTGCACCTGCTCTACCAGGCGCTTATGAATGGTTTTATGTTCTTGCTCCTGAGGGTATTTAAACTGGTTAAAGAGCTTTTCTTCATAACCAAAGTGATAAACCGTGTAGTCTACCAGTTCCTCTAAGATTTTTTTGCTCGCCTGTTTTTCTCCTTTACTTAAGGCCCTGGCCAACTCGTTAATTAGTGCCACCAGTTTTTGATGTTGTTTATCAATACTGGAAATGCCCAGGCTAAGAGAGCTATTCCAGGGCATAAAATCTGTTTCTTCTTCTGGAGTTTCTATTTTTAAGAAAAACCATCTATCCAACAATTCTAACGTATTATTTAAATAGGGAAGAATTTCCTCTTGTGAATAATTGAGGATGACGAGGGGGTTTTCCTGATTCTGGATGTATTCTTTTAATTTAATGGCTGCAGTGTGCATTTTTTCATGAATAGGCAATAATTTGTCTAAAATGTTTTTTATTTCTTTAGTTTGAGGAGTATAACTCTTTAAAAATTTTCCCAGAGCGCACCTGGCAGGGTCGGTTTCCACTTGAGGAGGAGTATTAGTTACAATGCCCTTGAGTACTCCATTTGCCCAGGCAAGATGTTTAAAGATGATGTCTCTTATCTTAGAGGCGTCATCTATAGATAAACTTAAATCATTGGCTAGAGCAGGATTGATACTTACCTTGCTTAAGATAAGGTTGTTGGATTTGTTTAAGCGCTCTACAGACCTTTGAATCAGGCTTACTTGAGGTAAAATTTCCACAAAATTTTTGGCAAACTGTAGGAGATTTTCTGAGCTTTCTTTAACCTTTTGGGCAGCTTCTGTGGTTCTACGCACATTAGTGGTAATATCTGCCATGGTTACAGTTTGCTCTTCAGTGGCACTGGCAATGGTATTGGCCAGGTCATTTACCTCTTTTACCTTTTGAGTAATAGATTCCACTGAAGCCACACTGGCCTCGATGTCTTTTTGGATTTCTTCAATCATGGTGGTGATTTCTTCAGTGGCATTGGCTGTTTGTTTGGCCAGCTCTTTTACTTCATTGGCTACCACGGCAAAACCTTTGCCAGCCTCTCCTGCCCTGGCTGCTTCAATGGTGGCGTTTAATGCTAAAAGATTGGTCTGGGAGGCAATATTTCTGATTACAGCAATAACCTCTCCAATGTTTTTGGAACTCTCAGCTAATTTTTGGATGTTTGCAGAAGTGGTAAGGGCTTCTTGCTGAGTGTTAGCTGCCATTTCTGCTGTTTTGGCTACAGATTCTGCGATTTCAGTTGTGGCTGTGGACATGTCCTGCATGGAGGTGTAAATGGCTTCTGCATCCTGCTGGGATTGAGTGGCCATTGCATCCACTTCGTGAGCTATTTCTTCTGTATGACTTACCTGTAAGTTTATCTGTTCGCTAAATTTATTAATGAAGTTTTTTACTTCGGTTAGAATTTTATTTTGATCTTCTAGAGAATTTAGTATGCCTGTAATAAAGGATAACATGGAATTAAAATTCTTTTCTATATCTTTGCTATCCAGATTGTCTAGTTTTAAAGTGCGTTGAAACCTACCTTTGCTTACTTCTTTTAAAATAGATAAAAGTTTTTCTTTTTCCTGATCAATAGAAATTGACTCTTTTTTTAAGTCTAAAGACAAATTATCTCCTTCTTTTTTATAAAGAATAAGGAGTAGAATTAAAGTAAAAACTCCAAAACCAATAGACAGGTAAGAATAAAAATTGTTAGTTTGAATAGATAAATAGGTACTAATTCCAATGGTAATAAACAAAAAGGTTATAGCAACTAAGAATAAAACCTTACTCCCCTTTGCCTTAGACATGTACATTCTCCTTTTTTAGAAAAATATCATTGGTTTCGTTTATTGTAAAAGTTTTTAAATATTAAAGTCAAGTTAAAAAAATATTTAATTTACTTCTCCCCGGGCCTGATTTTTTCCTGCCTTTTTGGCTTGGTAGAGGTATTTGTCTACTCTTTTTATAAGCTCTTCTACAGTCTCTCCGGTTTTAATTTGGGCAAAGCCCAGGCTAATGGTAACAGGTTGCTTAAACCCAAAGTCATACTTGGCCACCAGATGACATAATTTTTCTGCCAGGTTTTTTATTTGAGAGAGTGTGGTGTTGGGTGCTACGAGCAAAAACTCTTCTCCTCCCCATCGGCCAAAAAGGTCTATTTTACGAATATTATTTTTTACTAGAGAAGCCACTTCTTTTAGCACCTTATCTCCTGCTTTGTGTCCGAAGTTGTCATTGATGCTTTTGAAGTTATCAATATCAAAGAGAATGAGGGAAAATTTTTGCTGGTAGCGTAAAAACTTTTCGTATTCATTATTCAAAGCTTCTTCTATTTTTTTTCGATTAAATATTCCTGTTAAGAAATCATAAGAAGCAATTTTTTGTAATTCGATGTTTTTAATTTTTATCTTGGTATAAGCCCTTTCTAATTTTTTTGCTCTATATAAAGGGCAGTATCAGTTATTTTTTCTATTGACCTGGCAATTTCTCCTATTTCATTGTTGGGCATTTTGAGATTAGAGGAAGGATTTTTCTTTTTTACTATCTCTTCTATACTCCTTTTTAGAATTTTTATTGGTTCTATAAATTTTTTAAACCATATCACTATAGTTATATAAGCAGAAAGTATAAGGGTTAAATTCAAAACTAAAAAATAAATCCCTATTTTTTTCAGAATAGGAATTACAAGGTCCTTTTTTTCTACAGCAGTAAAGATTAGCCAGCGGGTGAGTTGGTCCTGGCTTACATAGGCTATTTTGGTTTTACCCTGGTATTGATGCTCAAAAAAGGTATTGGCCAGAGGGGGCTGGTTGAGGTTGATTAATTGTAAAAGATTGGTTCCAACTATTTTTTGATTGGGGTGAACAATGATCTTACCTTTTGCAGTAGTAACATAGCTGTAGGTAGACTTATAGGGAGTTTTATTGTCCTGAAGTAAATTGCTAATATATCTACTATGACTATCTATAGCCACAACTCCAGTAAAGCCATGTTGAGGACTTTCCAGTATTTTTACGGTAGATAAAATCCATTCTTTACTTTTTGCTTCTTTATATAGTAGACCAACTACCATTTTATCCCTGGCTGGACTGTCCATAACAGCCCTGTACCAGGGCCTCTTAGTTAAATCAAAACCGGCTGGAGGGGTGTAGTTATTTATGGCTAAAATCTTGTTGGTATATCCAGAATAAATATAGTGAATGTGTTCATTGGCTTCTTCAAAATCATTGTATAATTTCAAAACCTCAGACCGTTCTTGTTCTGATAAGTATGGATATTCAATAACTTTTCTGTTTTTGGAAAGTATTTTTATGCTATCAACAATTTCTTTAAAGTATCCCTGGATAAATATGCGTATGTTTTTAGAATAATTTAGCATTTTTTAGTTCGCTTTGATAAAGAATATAACCTGAGATAAGAGATATAATGGAGATAAGGAGAAAGGTTTGAATGATAGTGTATTTGATTATTTGCTTTTTTAAGGAATTGCTGGTGGGCATAAATTTTAATTTAGGTAATTAAAATTTAAATTGCAAGGGGGAAGCTTATTTTTATTTATTCCAGGAAGTTAGGCGGTTAAAAAAAGAAAAGCCCGGGTTTTAATTTTTAAAAGGCAAAATTAAAACCCGGGCTATGTTTTTAGTTGGTCTTTTTAGGTGGGGAAATAATGGGTAATTTGTAGGTCATCAATTCCCCTTGCAAGGTTCTTACAGTGATGAGCACTTCTTGAATGTCCTTTTCTCTAGGCAGATAGATATAGCCCATTTTAGTCATTAGAGGTGGGATGGGGTCTTCTTTCCAGGCATAGGTAGTAATTTCTTCCTGCACGATTTTTTGGAGTTTCCTTTCTGCATCTGGTACAGAGCTTACTCCCAGGGCTGTGCCCCCAATTGCTCCGCCTACTGCAGCTCCAGCTACAGGATTGTCCCCACCCAGGGCAGCCAGGATAGCGCCTAAACCTGCTCCAATTATGGCGCCAAAGCCACCAGATTTAAGGGCATTTTTGGTGGTTTGTTTAAAGGTTTCAGAGGCAAAGACCAGGCGTACTGCTTCCTGGTTGGTATAGGGTAAAAATTCTCCTTGAGTAGAGGAAATACCGTGTACTTCTTCTCGTAGGACATAAGGGCTTTTTTCGCTTTTGTTTTTAAAAACCAGAAGTACGGGAAGTAAACCTGCTTTGGTGTAATTTAATCCCTGTCCCTGGTATTCATAG
>LDZQ01001462.1_pt1 | contig 25985 bp, 23 predicted proteins | sample 615361 | NCBI WGS metagenome assembly LDZQ01 (sample SAMN03408297, study PRJNA278302) | terrestrial metagenome | isolation source: oil reservoir sample I2 | place: USA: Alaska, North Slope, Ivishak formation | collected 2013 | reverse complement strand
CCAAGAGGCTCGCTGGTGGAACTTTGGAGATGCGGAAAAGGATGCCACTGATTTGATGGAAGAGTTTTTTAAGGATTCCATGTGCAAGACGCCTCCCAATGGTTGTGATAAGGGACATAAAAGCTACCGTGAACTTGCTGAAAAGTACAACTTGCCCAAGGGAAGGCAATATAATCAAGGCTTCTATGGCACCTTGCGCGGAAAAATAACAGTGGTGACCCCAAATGGAAAAAAACCCGCCAAGGGAGCTCTGGTTACTGTTCGTTCCCTTCTGGATAATGAAAAGTGGGAAACTCAGGCAGATGAGGAAGGCCGTTATGAGATGCACCAGGTTCTTTTACACAAAGAATGTAAACCTTTGTTAATCCATGCGCAATACGGCGATGACGAAGCAAGTGATACCTTTTTCGGACCATTGGAAGAGCCAGACCCAGGATCTGTGCATGAGAAGAATCTGGAAATCAAAAAGGGGAATGTTTCTTTTCTCATTCACATTGAAAATCAATGGGAACTTCCCCGAGTTGTAGACGAAACTGGTACTCCCACGGTGGAGGAAGTGGGGTCTAGTGGTATGATTATTCAGGGTAAATTAAGATATCTCGTGGACGAATCCAATGAATGGCAAGATTTTTACCAGTTTCAGGAGGTTAAAATCCAATACTCTTTTCTGGAAAAGGTCTATGATTATGGGCATGCCCCAGACTGTCCGGAGATTATTGAAGAGTATATTGACCAGGGACAAAAGACTTATACTCCTCCCTCAGAAAGTAGAATGCTTCTTCAAAAAGCTCCCAGTGGAGCTCCCTATCCAGATATGATCCTTTTTACTATGCTTGGAATCCCAGAAGGTCTAAAGATAAATGGAAAGATGCAACAGTGCGATGGAAGTGGGAATATTAAATTGACTGCAACCTCCCAAGAAGTCAGCTTTGAGGCCGTGGTGTTGCAGCTTCTGGCCAGCAGGACCAAAGGGAAGAGGTCTCGCACCATTTGTGATAACTCCTTTGCAGCTACATTTAATGAAATATGGCCCTCAGAAAACGAAGAAAAAGACCCACACTGTGAGAAGAGTATCCAAAAGATTACCTGGAGTTTCTTCGGATTAAAAAGCAGGAAGTAAGTCTCCACAAACCAGTAAATTTGTAATTATTTATAGATATGGGTAGTTTCTTTTGAATAAAGTATTCTTTTAGGATTTGATATGAACTTAATAAACCTCTTTTATAAAAACATTTTTTACTTTTCTAGATTTAAGTATATTCACAATTATTTCATATGGTTATTGACTTTTTTATTTTTAGACTTGATAACATTACGGTGGATATTTGATATTACCAGGAACAATGAATTAGACAATATATTTAAAGTTTTTGTTTGTTGAGAGATATATTTAAGTTTACAATTTAATTGTATGATTTATATAATATTTTTTTACTAATGATGTTTTTATAATATAAAGTTTTTATAATTTGATATTTTAAAGATAAATAGTTATTATTTTTTTAATTAAATCTAATGGTTATTTTTGTTTGAATTGGTTTAAATAGATTAGATTGTTAGATAGTATAATAATTGATAAATGTAAAAAATAGAAGTATAAAAATAAATAGTAAGGTTTTTTAAAGTTTAAATTTTGATTAGGGGTATGGAATGAAAAAAAAATATTTTACGTGTTAAAGAATCTATAGCTTTGAATATTGCAAATTCAAATTTTACATTAAAAAAAATATTTTATTCTTTGATTTCTGTTATTACAATTAGGACTTATTTAGAATTTATGTTAGAAAAGAATCATAGCTTGTTTTTTTATAAAAATTTATATTTAAATTTAGTAAGTTATGCCCATATATATTTATCATGGTTATGTGTTTATTTTACAATTGCAGTGATATTATCATTTTTTCTTGGGATTAAAATTATAGAATCTATTAGGCTTACAGTTATTTTTTCTCCAGTTACCATAATTCCTCCTCTTTTCGATTATTTTTATTATGATTTTCAAGGAGGAAATATTTTTTATAGTTTTGAAATAAATACTTTTTTATATAACTATTTAAATTGCTTTAATCCATATGTAGAATTAGATATGGTAAGTAGAGGGGTCAGGCTTGAAATTTTATTAGTGATTTTAGGAGCTTTTTATTTGTCATTGCTTGTCTTCGAAAAAAAATTGTTTTTAAGTATTGTTTTAACTCTTGTAATATACTCAACAATTTTTTTATATGGATACTTACCTGCTATTTTTAAAACCTTTGGGTTAAATTTTTATAAATTATCAGGATTCTCATTAACAGGGATAACTTTAGCTCAGAAGTTTTTTTATATGTATTTATTTGTTTTTATTGTTCTTATTTTTTTAATTTTGTATGCCTTAAAAAGAGAAAATTATGAAAATTTATCGTCAATATTGTCCTTTCTATACCCAAGCAGGTTGATATTTTACTTACTTTTGTTAGGAATGGGATTTTTGTTCATATCAAAGGAAAATAATATTCACTTGCTGATTTTTAATTTTGAAGATTTGTTGAAATTTTTATCTGCATCAATATCGATCATTATGTTGTTTTTATATGCCAAAATTTTGAATGATATATATGATATAGATATCGATAAACTTTCAAATGCGAGCAGGCCGATCGTCTCAAATAGAGTGTTATTAGAAACTGCTGAGTCCTTAAAGCAAATTTTTTTGCTGCTTTCATTAGTTTTTGCTATAGCTACGGATCAAAGCTTTATATTTTATTGGTTTTTTATAGCTTCTGCCTCCTATGTATATTCAGCTCCACCTCTAAGAATTAGAAAATTTTACCCATTTGGTCACCTTTTGTTGGCAACAATTGGGGTTAGTGTTTTTTTGGCTGGAGGTTCATTAATTAAGTCTTACTATGATATTTATAATATAATAAATAAAAATATTATAATTTACATTTTTATTGCTTATTTTTCAATTTCAAATATAAAAGACTTTAAAGATATAGACGGAGATATTTTTAATAATGTTATGAATATATGTGGTTATATAAAATTTCCCAAAATTTTAAGTATAATTTTTATCACTACTTATACAATTTGTCTCTTTTTTATTGGGCAAATTCTTGAAATTAATTCTATCTTATTATTAATTTTGTTGTCTATATTTTTGATTATTTCAACTTTTCATATTTATAGAACAAAAAATATAAAAAATATAGAAAAATTAATATATGTATCACTTTTGGTTACAATATTTATTTTTATAGCATGGATATTTAATATTTACTCTTTAAATATAAACTAATATCTCTTTAGTTCTCTAATTTCTTTAGCTTTTTTATTTATTTCTAACAATTCGTCAGTATTTAAATATGACCAAACTGCATTAAGAATTTTTGGATAAACTTCCCCTAAAATATCAGCTAACATGTCTGGTTTAGTATTAAACATGATATCTCCATACCTCCATTCTCCCTGTGGTGGTGCCCAAGGATCCGTTTGAGGATAGGAGTACCAATATTTTTTTATTCCAACTTGATATTCTCTCTCTAAAATCCCTAAATCAATTTTTTTTATCCACATTTTTTCACCAGATAAAGGCTCTCTTATCTCAAGAGAAATCCACATTTCTACAAATAGTTTGCCTGTTTTAACTTCACATCTTATAGGATTGCCATAACCATCATCATAAAAATAATCATTTTTCTCTCTGTTTTCTTTTTCAATAGGATAAATATAAATAGTTTCAGTTAAGGTTAAATTTGAGTCTTTTTTATCTGGATATGGTATGTCATCCAGGCTAGAATATGGCCCTTTTGAGGTCATTCCTTTTGCTATAATAATCTGCTCTAAGCTTATTCCAATGCTATTATTGAAACTCTTTATAACTTTATAGTAATCTTTTGCAAGTTTTTCTTTGTATGTAGGTTCTACTACTGAGATTGTAAGTGGTATTGATGCTGGGGGTGAATAAGATTGTGGAGTATACCCAGAGAAAGAATATGCAGACAAAGTAGAAGGTAATTTCATATAGGTATTAGTAGTTTCTGCACAAGAAATAATCAAAAATAAAATTAAAATTAAACATCCAAACCCATATATAGATGTAGTCATAACTTTATTAAATTTTTGCATAGTTAAACCTCCAATTTTTACTATGGATAACAGAGATTAACAATTATTTTTATGTTGAAATATAGCTAATAATTTTGAAATATGTCAAGACTTTTTTAACTTTATGGTTAGGAAGTTTTCAACTAAAACTGTACTTTTTATTTTTTTAAAAAGGAGTAAGTAAGGGGTAAGTAATATCAATGGGTTATTTTTAGTTCTTATAAAATATTATCTTTTATTTAACAAAGGTATCTGTTAAAATATTTAACAATCCAGTATAGGCTTTGGAGTCCAGCTTTTTGCTTTGGGAGGGGAGTACTTCTATTAGTTGGATGGGTTGAATACCTTGAGCCAGGAGTTCTGCACTGAAGTTGGCCAGGCTACATATCCTGCCAGCTGTGCTTAATTCCTGTCCGGAAAGTTTGCGAGGATAGCCACTGCCATCTAAGAATTCGTGGTGTTCCAGATGACAGTTTAAAAGAGGTTCTTCCCGAATATCTAGCTTACGCATTATATTGGCACTGGTGGTGGGGTGGTTAAAAAGTTTTTGTTGTTCTTCTGGAGTGAGATTGGATTTTTTTTCGCGGATAAATTTGGGTATACGGTAAAAACCGAGTTCATAGGAAAAGAGCCCCAGGGTTATAAAGATAATTTCTTTTTCTTTAAATTCCCTGGACATGTTTAAAAGAATGCTAAGACCAATTATACCTGCATTGTAAGTGTGTTTGGTCAAGTCTTCAGAGGTCTGGGTAAAGAGATTTTTTAAAAGGCCTTTTAGGCGATAGGGGTCCTGGCGCACATATTCTAGTAAAACCAACACATCTTCTTTTAACTGTTCCCAGGCTGGTTTTACCGGTTGTTCATAAAATTCTAATATCTTTTCTGGAATAGCTAGCTTTAAAATATCTATAATCTCTGTAGGAGTTAGATTTTTATCCACTAAAATAAGGTCCAATTGTTTACTGATGTGCTTGGAATAAATGGGATGGTCGTCTCTGGAAACAAATACAACTCCTTCTTTGGCCAGATTGATGATGTTTTCTCTTTCTTCTTCCTGGAGTCTGGTTTCTTTTTTATAAAGAGGTTGAAGAGAGGCAATGTTTTCTTTGAAGAGGTATAAGTTTACTGGCATTCTAAACTTGGGAAAACTTTCTAAAATGCGAGGGGATATTTGATAAAATTCCTGATTTAAAGAAGCTGCATCAATTTTTATATTTTTCATTTTATGTAGACCTTAATCAAATTGGTTGGACAGCTATCCTGTCCTTCTTTAGGATGCCCTGCAGTAATTACTACCAAGTCTTTGGAAACAAATTTATTACTATTTTCCACAAAATATTCTACTCTTCTTAAATGGTCTATAATATTTTGTCCAGTCAATATTGGAATTACTCCCCAGAAAAAGTTCATATACTTTAACACACTTGCAGATGGACTGAGTCCATATATGGGCTCTTCTGGTCTAAAAGAGCTAAGTAATCTTGCTGTAGTGCCAGAGTTGGTATGGGCCAGTAAGGCTTTGGCCTTTAACTTTTGAGCCAATACACAGGCAGCGTGAGCTATGGACATTTCAGAATCTTTTTCTTGCGGCTCGGCAATGGATTTTCGCAATTTAAAGAAATTTTTTTCTGCTTCTTCTCCTATTTCGCGCATGTATTTTACTGCTTCTACAGGGTAATTACCTATAGCTGTTTCTTCAGAAAGCATGACACAATCTGCTCCATCCAGAATGGCATTGGCAATATCTGTGGTTTCAGCTCTGGTGGGCATGGGACTGTTGACCATGGAAAGTAGCATTTGAGTAGCTACAATAACAGGTTTACCTGTTTGTTTGCATTTGCGAATGATTTCCTTTTGTAAAAAAGGTAAGCTGGGCAGGGGACACTCCAGCCCCAGGTCTCCTCGAGCTACCATTATGCCATCAGCAATAGCTAAAATGTCCTCCAGCCTGTCCAGAGCGGCCTGTCTTTCCAGTTTGGCAATAACAGGTAATTTTTTATTTTTTTTGGCACAAATGGCTTTGGCCTGGGCAATGTCTTCTGGCCCCTGTACAAAGGAAAGGGCAAGGGCATCAATTCCCAGGTCTATGCCTTCTAAAATGTCTTGCTTGTCCTTTTCAGTAAGGGCTGCCAGTTTTAATCTTTTGCCTGGGAAGGTAATACCTTTGCCAGAAGTGATAAGTCCATTGTCTCTGGCTTTTAGGAGTAATTCCTCAGAAGAGTTTTTTAACACTTCAAAGGCCAGACCACCATCACTGATGCGCACCAGGTCTTTGGGAGAAAGAGTATCCAGTAGTTCCAGGTTGGCAAAAGGGATGAAATTTTCTGCTTCCTGCGGCCCTTTTCCCAGGTAGAAGAGCTCTTCTTTGTGTACGGTAAGAGGGCTTTTTTTCAGGTGTCCAATTCTGATTTTGGGTCCGCAGAGATCCTGGAGAAGGGTAAGAGGCTTTTTTAATTCTTCTTCAATGGTTCGGATTTTTTGCACTATATTTTCAAAGTCCTTGGCCCGGCCGTGAGAAAAGTTTAAACGAAAAATGGATACGCCATTTTCAATAAGACCTTTGATTACTTCTACTTTTTCACTGGCAGGACCTAGGGTGGCAATAATCCTGGTACGCATAGGCCTCTCCTTGTTCTAAGAGATTAGTATCTTTTATTTTCTTTATATCGAAAAAAAAAAGAAAAAAAAAGGGGTAAAGTTGTAAAAAAATAGTTGACTTTTTCTTGCGCTATGTAAAAGAAAGTGGTAAAAAGTGGTAAAAAGTAGAAGGAAAGGGATGTTTAGAGGGCACACACTGCGCAATATTGATGCCAAGGGAAGGCTACTCCTTCCTCCTGAGTTTCGGGAAGAGGTTTTACGGCTTTCTCCAGAGGGCAAGCTAATGTTGACCAATTTTGATCAGTGTGTGGTGGGGTATCCCTTGCCTGAGTGGGAGGCTATTGAAAAGAGTTTTTCCTCTTTAAATATGGCCAATAAACTTTTCCGAGATTTTCATCGTTTTTTTATTAGCGGAGCTATGGAAGTTTCCCTGGATAAGCAGGGAAGAATTTTAGTTCCTCCCTATTTAAGGCAATATGCCAAACTTCAGAAAGATATTGTACTGGCTGGTGTGGGGCGTAAGTTTGAAATCTGGGATAGAGAGCTTTTTGAAGCCCAGAGACAGGAAGTGGAAGCCAATTTTGAGCAGGTAATGGATAAACTGGCTGAACAGGGTTTTGAGTTAAGGTTTTAGCAATGGAACATATACCTGTTTTGGAGAAAGAAATTTTATTCTGGCTGGAGCCTGAAAAAAGAAAAAGAATTCTGGATGGGACCCTGGGTTTGGGTGGACATTCCTTTTCTTTGTTAAAGCATAGCCAGGCCAGACTGGTGGGGATTGACCTTGACTCTCAAGCCCTGGAACTAGCCAGACAAAGACTTACTCCCTTTGCAGATAGGGTGCACTTATTTGAGGGTAATTATGCGGATTTTGATTTGTTTTTGGCTGAGATGGGGTGGGAAAAAGTGGATGGAGTGCTCTTAGATTTGGGAGTGTCTTCCCTGCAGTTAGATTCGGCTGCAAAGGGGTTTAGTTTTTTAAGAGACGGTCCTTTGGATATGCGTATGAGTAAAAAAGAGGGGGAATCTGCTTTTTTTTTAGTTAATAAAGCTTCTTTTGAGCGCTTAAAGGAAATTATTTTTGAGTTTGGAGAGGAGCCCTTGGCCGGAAGAATTGCCAGAGCCATAGTAGAGGCTAGAAGTAAGAAAACTATAGAAACCACTTTAGAGTTAGCAGAGATTGTGAGCCGGGCCTATCCTGCCAAGCGAAGAAGAGAGGCCAGAAACCATCCGGCCACCAAGACCTTTCAGGCTTTAAGGATTGCAGTTAATAAGGAATTGGATTCTTTAAAAAGGTTTTTGGATAAAATATTTTCCTATCTTGCTCCCCAGGGTCGCCTGGCCATTATTTCTTTTCATTCGCTGGAAGATAGAATCGTCAAAAAGGTATTTAAAAAAGAAGCCAAAGACTGTCTTTGTCCCCCAGAAGTGGTGATTTGCCAGTGTGGCCATAAAAAACAAATTAAAATTTTAACTAATAAACCCATTTTAGCTGGAGAAGAGGAAGTTAGGCAAAATCCCAGAAGCAGGAGTGCTAAATTAAGAGTGGCTGAAAAGATATGAAAAAGGAAAGCTGGTTCCTGATAATTTTAATTTTTAGCGGACTCTTGTTGGGCTTTTTTAAAATCTGGCTCAGTATTTCCATTGCGGACTTGGCTTATCAATCCAGTAAATTAGAGAAAAAGGTTCTTGTAGCTCAGGAAAAACAGGCCAAGCTACTAGCAGAAAAAGAATACCTGCTCTCACCTTTAAGGTTAAAAGAAGAAGCTGAAAAATTGGGGTTAAGGCCGCCTCAGGAAAAGGAAGTAAGGGTACTGGCCAAATGAGCTTAAAGCATAGACTGAAAGCAAAAGACAAAAGTAAGCATCGCTTTGGACTGGTAGCAGTAGTTTTTTTTCTCCTGACTTTAGGGCTCTGGGCCAGGGCCTTTTGGATTCAAATTTGGTGGGCTCCAGAGATAAAAGCCAGATTTTCCAATCACTATTTTGTAGAAAAAAAGGTCCAGGGCTATCGAGGTAAGATCCTGGATCGCAATGGAGTGGTTTTAGCCCAGAGTGTCCAGACCTTTTCAGTATTTGCCAGACCATATGAGGTAAAAAGTGCCTCTTCAGTAGCTAAGCAGTTGGCCCGTATTTTAGAGTTAGATTCCAAGGAAGTATTAGAGAAGTTGCAAAAAAAGAATTCTTTTGTCTGGATTAAGAGAAAAATAAGTGATGCCAAGGCGGCTCAGATAAAGAAAATCTTTTTACCTGAGTCAGGGATATATTTGACTACAGAGTTCACTAGGGTTTATCCCCAGGGGCATCTGCTGGGGCAAGTCTTGGGCTTTACCAATATAGATGGAGAGGGTTTAGAGGGGTTAGAAAAGAGTTTTGATAAGGTTTTGCAGGGAAAGGAAAAACAATTTGTTGCCTTTCAGGACGGTAAGGGAAGGCTCATAAAATACACTTTCCTATCTCCTCTTTTAGCTGGCAAGGACCTGGTTTTAACCATAGACACAAGGGTTCAAGCCTTTGCCGAGGATATTTTGGAAAAAAGTGTGCAAAAGTTTCAGGCCAGGCATGGTCAGCTTATAGTGGTAGAGGTGGACAATGGCGAAGTCCTGGCTTTGGCCAATTATCCTTTTTTTAATCCCAACCTCTTTTATCTCTCCACTCCTCAAGAAAGAAGAAACAGGGCAGCCCTGGATCTTTTTGAACCAGGCTCTACAGCTAAGCCTTTTTTATTAGCTGCAGCTTTAGAAAAAAAAGTGGTGAAGCCCAAATCTATTTATTTTTGTGAGCAGGGAAAGTGGAAGCTGGACAACATAGTTATTGAAGATACTCATCCCTATGGCTGGTTGCCTGTAAACAAAATCCTTAGATATTCCAGCAACATTGGGGCAGGTAAAATTGCACTGGAATTGGGAGCTGAAAACTATTATCGCTTTCTCGCTGAGTTTGGCTTTAAGGATAAAGTGGATATCCCTTTACCTGGTCTTTCGGAAAGTTTGTTACGGCCACCCTATAAGTGGAATAGGGTAGACCTGGCTTCTGCTGCCTTTGGCCAGGGTTGGGCAACCACTGGTTTGCACCTGGTTCAAGCTTACTTAGCTATTGCCAGAAAGGGAGAGTTTGTTCCCTTAAAGTTATTACGTTCTCCTACAGTAGAGCAGGAAAAAGGAAGAAGAATTTTTAGCGTGCAAACAGGTAAGCAACTTTTGGACATGCTCTGGGAAGTGGTCAATCAGGAAGGCACAGGAAAGTTAAGCAAATTAGAAGAAGTGGAGTTAGGTGGAAAAACCGGAACAGCTCAAAAGGCGGATTTAAAACAAGGTGGTTATAAAGAGGGGGTTTATACTTCTTCCTTTGTGGGGTTGTTGCCAGCCAGAAATCCTAAATATGTTGTTTTTTTACTCTTAGATGAGCCTCGAAAAGGACATTACGGAGGGGTAGTTGCTGGTCCAGGCGTGAAGGAGATGTCTTTGCGACTTTTATCAGTAGATCACTCTTTACTTCCTTCAACTACTGTTCCTGCAAAAACAAAACATGTTTTTTCCCAGGAGATAAAAAAAGAAGTGGTATGGAAAAATAGATTGCCTGATTTAAGGGGACAGTCAGTGCGTAGAGCAATGGATGTGCTTATTTCTCAAGGCCTTATCCCTCAACTAAAAGGACAGGGTTTAGTGGTTAGAGGCCAGAAACCTGCACCAGGGGTGGAGTTGAAGAAAAATATGCAAGTGGAATTATTGCTGGGAGAAAGTTAGTTTATGTCTAAAGAATACTCTTTTTTACTGGATTTAGCTAAAAAAGGAAAAAGAGTTGTTTCTGACTCTAGAAAGGTTGAGCCTGGAGATATTTTTGTGGCTTTGCCTGGTACTACAGTAGATGGCAATGAATTCGTACAAGATGCCTTGAGTAAAGGCGCTCAATATGTACTTTCTGCCAACCAGGAAATAGTTTCTAAACTGGGAGAAAAAGGAATTTTTCATCCCAATCCTACTCAGGCCCTGGGAGAACTGGCCAATTCTTATTATTTTCCTCAAGGACGAAAAATAAAACTTATTGGAATTACTGGTACCAATGGCAAAACCACTACTTCTTATTTAATTGCCCATGTATTGGAAAAAATAGGGTTTAAAGCAGGTATTGTTGGCACTATAAATATAAGGATAGGAAATACTTCTTTCCCAGCTTCTTTAACCACCCCGGATTGTTTGAGCTTGTATAGTTATTTGTCTGATATGGAAAAAAAAGGAATGGATTATGCTTGTATAGAAGTTTCTTCACATGCTTTAGACCAAGATAGAGTTGCAGGACTTGAATTTGAGGCTGGTATTTTTACCAATTTAACTCAGGATCATCTGGATTATCATAAAAGCATGGAAGAATATTTTTTAGCTAAGAAAAAGATGTTTACATTATATTCCAGTAGGGCAGTTGTAAATGGTGATTCTGAGTGGGGTAAAAAAATTATAGATGATTTAAAAAATAAAGATAGTATAACCTATGGTTTTAATGATTATAATGACATTAAGGTGTTAGATTATATAGCTAACTTAAAAGGAATAGAAGGTACAGTAAAGTTAAAAGATAGAATAGAAAAAGTTTTTTTACCACTTTTGGGCAAATATAATCTCTATAACTTATTGGCCTGTATGGGCTTAATAGAGTGTTTACAGTTGTCAGTTGATTGGCCAGAGGTTTTAAGAAGTTTTCCCGGCGTTCCAGGCAGGGTAGAAAAAATTGTTAATAAGAAAAATTTAAATATAGTAGTAGATTATGCTCATACTCCTGACGCCTTAGAAAATGTATGTAAGACTTTAAGAGAACTTACAGATAAAAAGTTAATCGTTGTATTTGGGTGTGGTGGAAATAGAGATAAAAGTAAAAGACCTCTTATGGCTAAAGCAGTAAGTAAGTTTGCTGATATGGCAATCGTTACTTCTGATAATCCTCGTTTTGAAGAACCAGAAAAGATTATTGAAGATATTCTTCCTGGGTTTTCAGAGAATTATTCTTATGAGGTAGAGGTAGATAGAAAAAAAGCTATAAAAAGAGCTCTTGAGCTTTTAACTCCAGAAGACCTTTTGCTTATTGCTGGTAAAGGTCATGAAGATTATCAAGAAATAAAAGGAATTCGCTATCCTTTTGCAGATAAAAAAGTGGTGCAGGAAATTTTAAATGAAGCTTAGACTAAAGGATATTTATTTAATTACCAGGGCCATAGGAGAATTAAAAGGCCAGGAAGATAAAGCTATAAAAGGTATAAAAATAGATAGTCGTCTGGTAGAAGAGGGAGATATCTTTTTTTGTATTCGTGGCAACAGGTTTGATGGTCATAGTTTTGCCCAGGAGGCAGAAAAAAAAGGCGCTTTGGCTTTAGTAGTACATAGGCCTTTAGAATATGAACCTCACATACCTGTACTTTTAGTAGATGATACTATTAAGGCTCTGGGCAGGGTGGCTAATTTTTTAAGAAAAAATTCTAAAGCCAAAGTAGTGGCTTTTACTGGTTCAGCTGGAAAGACTACAACCAAGGAAATTGCTTATTTTTTATTGAAGCAAAGACATAAAGTGGAGAGAAATTTTAAGAACTGGAATAATCAAATTGGAATACCTCTTTCTATTTTCAATTTTAGTGGAGAGGAAGATATTTGGTTGCTGGAAGTTGGTATAAACAACACTTATGATATGGATGAATTGGGAGAAATTGTGGCTCCTGATGTGGCTGTGATTCTCAATGTAGGACCATGTCATTTAGAAGGACTTAAGAATGTAAAAGAAGTAGCTAAAAATAAGATGAAGTTATTACAATTTCTTACTTCCAGTGGTATTTCTTTTATTAATGATAAATATTTAGAATTAGTGGAAGAAGCTAAAAAATATCCCCGGGTTAACAAGATATATTTCAAGCAAGAAGATAGTATTCAGGTAAAATTTAAAGGCATTTCTAAAGATAAAAAAGGGGTGTTTATAATTAAGTGGATAGGGGAAGAATTTGAAGTAGAGCTTCCTTTCTGGGGAATTCAATTTGAGGATAATTTAAAGTGTGCGCTTTTATTAAGCAAATACTTTTCCCTAACTAAAGAAGAAGTTATTCAAGGCTTAAAAACAATAGAACTTCCCCAGCATAGGTTTAACTTTTTTCAGCAAGGTGTTTTTGGGGTTATAGATGATAGTTATAATGCCAATCCTCTTTCTATGCGGGCTTCTTTATATAGTGCCAAAACTATAGCTAATGAACTTCCTTTGATCTTGGTTTTAGGAGATATGGCTGAATTGGGAGCAGCAACAGAAGAGGAACACTTAAATTTAGGAAAACTATTAAGAGAAATAAATCCCTATTTGATTTTTTATAAAGGTAAAAATTATCGCTTTGTTGCTCAAGGTTATGGAAAAGAAGATAGTATTTTAGAAGTAAATAATGAAGATGAATTTATTTCTTATATTAAAAATTATAATCTAAAAAAAGGACTGTTTTTATTTAAGGCTTCCAGGTCTATTGGTTTAGATAACTTTGTAAACAAATTTAAACGAGAGTTTTAATCATGTTTTATCATTTATTATATCCTTTATCTGATGTTTATAGTGTCTTTAATGTTTTTAGGTATATAACTTTTAGAAGCATATATGCATTGCTTACTGCTTTACTTTTAAGCATAGTTTTTGGCCCAAGATTTATTTGCTGGCTTAGAAAAATAAAGTTTGGGCAATACATTCAGGAAGAAGTTAGTTGTCATGAAAAGAAACAAGGTACTCCCACTATGGGAGGGTTATTAATTGCCTTTAGTGTACTTACCAGTGTGCTTTTATGGGGGGATCTTACCAACAAATACATTTGGCTTAGCATTTTTGTTTTTGTTGGTTTTGGCCTGGTAGGTTTTGTAGATGATTATTTAAAAGTGGTAAAAAAGAACAATAAAGGGCTTAGTGCCAGGGGGAAGTTTTTAGGACAAGTCATTGTTTCAGTGGGAGTGGTGACCTTGCTTTTAACTTTGCCAGGTTATGATACCAAGCTTCTGGTTCCTTTTTTTAAAAATTTTCAGCCAGACTTGGGACTTTTTTATATGCCCTTTGCCGTACTGGTCATGGTCGGAGCTTCCAATGGGGTAAACCTTACAGATGGTTTGGATGGCTTGGCCATTGGTCATACTATTGTTTGTGCTGCCTGTTTTGCTTTGTTTATCTATGTCAGTGGACACATTCATTTAGCACGATATTTACAAATAGCCTACATTCCAGGAGTTGGAGAGGTTACAGTCTTTTGTGCTGCCCTGGTGGGAGCTGGCCTGGGCTTTTTATGGTTTAATGCCCATCCTGCAGATGTGTTTATGGGAGATGTTGGTAGTTTGAGTCTGGGTGGAAGTTTGGGGTTTATGGCGGTATTGTGCAAGCAGGAATTGGTTTTGGTGATAGTAGGCGGTCTTTTTGTCATTGAAACCCTTTCTGTAATCTTACAGGTGGGTTATTTTAAACTGACCAATGGAAAAAGAATCTTTAAAATGGCCCCTATTCATCATCATTTTGAGCTCAAAGGTATTCCAGAATCCAAGATTATTGTGCGGTTCTGGATTTTATCCATTTTATTGGCACTAATTGCTCTTAGTACTTTAAAGTTGAGGTAAGTATGCGCCAGTTGATTTTTCCAGGTCAATTAAAGGGTCATAGAGTGGGAGTGGTTGGTTGTGGTCGCTCCGGGCAGGGAGCGGTAAGACTACTTGCCAGGCTAGGCGCAGAAATAGTTTGGCTGGAGCAGGATCCTGCTAAAATCAGGGAAGAGGTGAAAAGCTTAGCAGATACTCTGGGGGTAAGGTTAAAAGTTGGGCAGCATGCTAAAGAAGACTTTCAAGGGCTGAATATGCTTATTTTAAGCCCTGGAGTGAATAAGAGAAATCTGGAAAGCTATCTAGATCCAAAGACCTTTGTTTACTCAGAGCTGGAACTGGCCTTCTGGTTTGTGGACAAGCCCATTATTGCGGTAACAGGTACCAATGGTAAAACCACTACAACTTTGATTCTGGAACATGTTTTAAAAAAATGGGGAAAGCGGGTTTTTGCTGGAGGAAATCTGGGAACTCCTCTCAGTGAATATTTGCTGAGTGGAGAGGAAGTAGATTATCTGGTACTGGAAGTAAGTAGTTTTCAGTTGCAAAATTGCAACTCCTTTTCTCCCCAGATAGGAATTTTACTCAACTTTTCCCCCAATCACTTGGATTTTCATTTAGATTTAGAAGAATATTGGGAAGCAAAATTAAATCTTTTTAGAAAGCAAAAAGAAAAGGACCTGGCTATATTACCTTTTATTTTTAAAGATAAATTGGAAAAATACAACTTTAAATCTTCACGCATTTATTTTGTAGCTAGAGATAAATTTAAAAATAAATATTTAAAAGGAAAACACAATCAGGAAAATTTAGAAGCAGCTTATCTAGCCTTAAATTACCTGGGATTATCTGAAAAGGAATTTCAGGACTACATACAGGATTTTAGGCCTCCTGCGCATAGGTTAGAATACTTTTGGCAATGGCAAGATTGTTATTTTATTGATGATTCAAAATCTACTACTGTAGATTCTCTTAGAGTGGCACTGGAAAGTGTATCAGAGCCCATAAGGCTTTTTTGCGGAGGGGTTTTTAAGGGCGGAGATTTAACCTTACTTGGAAGTTTGATTCAACAAAAAGTAAAGAAGGTTTATCTTTTTGGGGAAAGTAAAGAAATTTTTGAAGCAGCCTTTTCTGACCTGGTAGATATGTCCTGGACTCCCTCTCTAAAGGAAAGTCTTTTGCTGTTAAAAGCAGAAATAGGAATTAAAGAAAATATTTTACTTTCTCCAGCAACAGCAAGTTTTGACTTGTTTAAAGACTATAAAGAGAGAGGACAAGAATTTAAACGTCTGGTAAAAGAGATATTTAGTGATGGTAAAGAAGTATAAAAATTACTTTTTATATGATAATATACTTTTATTTTCTGTACTTATACTGTGTGTTATTGGTTTGACTATGATTTTTAGTTCCAGTTCTGTTCTAAGCGAAAGTAAGTTTTCCTACTTAACTAGACAGGCTGTTTTTATGGCTGTGGGTGTTTTAGTTATGCTTGTTACTTATAAAATAAATATAAATCTTTTTTTTAAAATGAGGTATATATTTATATTTGTGTCTATTTTGCTCTTAAGTTTGGTTCTATTTTCTCCCTGGAGTAAAAGTGCTGGTGGAGCCAGGCGCTGGCTTTATTTTCACTATTTTTCTGTTCAACCTCTAGAGTTTGTAAAATTTACTTTGCTTATATATCTTAGTTATTTTTATGGATTTAAACAGGATAAAATTGATAAATTTTCAGTAGGAATACTTCCACCTCTGGTCTTGACTCTTGCTTTTTGCACCTTCCTCTTTTTACAACCGGATTTTGGTGGAGCTGTATTTTTACTGAGCGTGTTTTTGGGGTTGGCTTTTGTGGGAGGAGTACCTCTACGCTATTTTGGAGGACTTTTAGGATTGGGAATTGGCGGAGTGGTTCTGGCTGTATTGCAAGCTCCTTATCGTTTGGAAAGGATTAAGGCCTTTTTAAACCCCTTCCAGGACCCTTATGATAGTGGCTATCAACTTATTCAGTCCTTTTATGGCTTGGTTAATGGGGGAATCTGGGGAGTTGGTTTGGGAGAGAGTAAACAAAAGTTTTTTTATCTACCAGAAGCTCATAATGATTTTATTTTGTCTATTTTGGGAGAGGAACTGGGGTTCTGGGGGTTAAGTTTAATTTTTGTCTTAATTCTTTTGATTTTTTGGCGCTGGATAGTGATTTTTTTGCGACAACAGGACCTGGAGAGAAGGTTGCTGGCCTTTGGGGCAGGGTTTATCTTGCTCTGGAATATGTATTTGAATCTGGGAGTGGTGCTTGGCGTTGTACCACCCAAGGGAATACCCATGCCCTTTATAAGTTATGGAGGAAGTAATCTTTTGTTGTCTTTTACTTTGGTAGGATTACTTTTAAATTTAAGCAAGCGAGGTCAAAGTTGAAAAGATTGGAAAAAATAGTCCTTTCCACTGGAGGAACAGGAGGACATATTTTTCCTGCTCTAGCTTTAGCTCAAGAAATAAAAGCAAAATATCCTGAGTGTGAAATTGTCTTTATGGGGGGTAAGTATGGACCTGAAGGTAAGATTGTGCAGGAAAAGGGCTTTGCCTTTAGGGGACTTCCAGTACGAGGCATAATGGGCAGGGGCATAAAGGGGATTGTTCAGCTTACTGGCCTGGGTCTGGCCCTTGTTCAAAGTATTTACTGGCTGAAAAAGATTAAGCCTCAGGTTGTGGTAGGCTTTGGCAGTTATGCGGGATTTGCTCCAGTGTATGCTGCTCATATCTTAAGGCTAAAAAGGGCCATTCATGAGCAAAATTCCTTTCCTGGCCTGACTAATAGGCTTTTGGCCAGAAAAGTAAATAGGGTGTTTCTTTCTTTTCCTGATGAGTTTGGCATTTTTCCTAAAGATAGGACAGTGCTTACCGGAAATCCCATTCGACAAGAGATAAAAAAAGTTTCCTTTAAGGAAGACTTTAGCTCTAAAAATCTTTTAATTTTGGGTGGTAGTCAGGGAGCCACTGTTCTCAATAAAGTTGTAGTTAAGTATTTAAAAGAATTTAAAAAACAAAAAATAAACATCTGGCATCAAACTGGTCCTAGAGATTATGAATGGGTAAAAAAAGAGTATGTAAATATTTATCCAGAAGCAAAGGTGGAGGCCTTTATTGACAACATGACAGAAGCCTACAGCTTTGCTGATTTGGTTTTTTGTAGAGCTGGAGCTTCTACCATTGCTGAACTCTGTGCAGTAAAAAGACCCAGTATTTTGGTACCCTATCCCTATGCTGCCTATGACCATCAATTAAAAAATGCTCAAGCCTTGGAAAAGATAGGAGCAGCTTTGGTGGTTTTACAGCCTTACTTACAGGAAATAAATTTTGCTTCCCTGGTTATTGACTATTTGGAAAGTCCTGCCAAATTGCGCCAGATGGCTGAAAATAGTTTAAAGTTGGGCGAAAACAGAGCCTCAGAAAAGATTCTAGAAGAGATAGAAGGGTTAATCCAAGGAGATTAGCAGTGAAAATTAAAATCAAAAAAATTCACATGATTGGTATTGGCGGTTCAGGAATGTGTGGCATTGCTGAAGTGCTTTTAAATCTTGGTTATGAGGTGAGCGGCTCTGACTTAAAAGAAGGTGCTAGTGTAAAACGCTTACAATCCCTGGGGGCAAAGATTTTTATTGGCCATAGAGCAGAAAATCTAGGAGAGGCTCAGGTGGTGGTGCGCTCCACTGCAGTTAAGGATGATAATCCTGAAGTTATTGCTGCTAAAAAAAGAAAAATTCCCATTATTCCCAGAGCAGAAATGCTTGCTGAATTGATGCGTTTAAAGGTGGGTATTGCTGTGGCTGGCACTCATGGCAAGACCACCACTACTTCTTTTTTGGGTACTATTTTTAAAGAAGCAGGTCTTGACCCTACTGTTATTATTGGAGGTAGATTAAACGCTTTTGGTAGCAATGCAGTTTTGGGAAGTGGAGAATATTTAATAGCTGAAGCTGATGAGTCAGATGGTTCTTTTTTGTGTTTGTTTCCCATTTTTAACATTGTAACCAATATTGATGCAGACCATCTTGATTTTTATAAAGATATAACAGAGATAAAAGAAGCCTTTTTGCAGTTTATGAATAAAGTTCCTTTTTATGGTTTAAATGTAGTATGTGGAGATGATAAGAATATAAGGTCCCTTTTACCTCTGGTAAAAAGGCCAGTAATTACTTATGGTTTTTCTGAAGAAAATGACTTACAGGCTAAAATAGTTCATTGTGAACAGGGAAGTTGTTTTAGAGTGCTTTATAAAGGTAAAAATCTGGGTGAAGTTAGTTTGCCTCATCCAGGTAAACACAATGTTTTAAATGCTCTTGCTTCCATTGGTATATCCTTAGAAGTTGGTATTCAGCCAGAAGACATATTTAAGGGACTTTCTTCTTTTAAAGGAGTGGGAAGGCGTTTTGAAATCAAAGGAGAAAAAAAGGGAATAATCGTGGTGGATGATTATGGTCATCATCCTACAGAAATAGAAGCTACCTTAAATACTGCGCGTCTTTGTTTTCCAGACAGAAGATTGGTGGTTTTATTTCAACCCCACCGGTTTACTCGTACCCAGGCCTTATTTGGAGAGTTTTGCAAGGTTTTATCCAAACCAGACTTGCTTTTACTCACCGAGATATATCCTGCTTCTGAGACTCCCATTCCTGGAGTAAGTGGCCTTACTTTAGCCCAGGGGATCAAGCAAATGGGGAAGCAGGTCCTGTTTTTTGAAACCTTTGAAGAGGTGCAAAATAAACTGGAAGATATTTTGAAACCAGGAGATTTGTTTATCACCTTAGGGGCGGGTAGTGTTTATACCATAGGGGAGAAGTTTTTAGGTTTACAATGAGAATTATAAAAGAACCAGACTTAAAAAAACTGGCTACTATTAGGCTCCCGGGCAAGGGGACTTATTTATATCTTTTAGAAGAAGAAAGGGATCTGGACTTTATTTGCCAACTTCAGGAAAAACAAGAACCTTTTCTGGTTCTGGGCAGGGGAAGTAATCTTATTTTTGCTGAAAAGATAAATCAGCTTTTAGTAAGGTGGTTGCCTAAAAAAAGTAATTTACAGGTACTCAGGGAAGATAAGGAAAGCATAACTATTGGAGTGGATGCTTCCTTTTCTTTGCCCAGGCTACTTCAGGTTTGTGTTAGGGAAGGCTGGAGTGGTTTGGAAAACTTAGCAGGTATTCCTGCCAGTTTAGGAGGAGCTGTAGCCATGAATGCAGGCTCCTTTGGTAGCGAAATAGGAGAGGTCTGGGAAGAAGTGGAGATATGGACTGCTGAGACAGGAAAAATCAAGCTTTCCAAAGATAAAGTTGCTTTAGGGTATCGTTATTTTAACTGTGGCTATGAGTTCTTTTTGGTTGTTAATCTCAGGCTAAGATTGAAAAAGGTAAGTAAGAGTCTGGTAAAGGAAAAAATAACATATTGGTACAAAGAGAAAAAGGATAGACAACCTCTAGCATATCCCAGTGCAGGCTGCGTGTTTAAAAACCCCAATAAAGAAGTTAGTGCAGGTAAAATTTTAGAGGAATGTGGCTTTAGAGGAAAGGTTTTAGGCGGTATGGCTTTTTCCGAAAAGCATGCCAATTTTTTAATAAATTTGGGACAGGGAAATCCTACAGATGCTTTTACTCTTATAGATATGGCCAGAGAAGAAGTATTTAAACAAAAAGATATTCTTTTGGAGCCAGAAGTAAAGTTAATAAAATGTCAGTAAGTTTAGCTGGTAATAGATATAAGAAGAATAGAAAAGAATTAGATATATTTTCTTTTCTTTTTACTTTATTTTTAGCGATGATTTTAATCTTTTTAGTTTCTTTTATAGTATTAAAATTTTATTACAAAGTTACTACTATGGATTATTTTTCTTTAAAAGAGATAGAGGTAAATGGAAATGTAATGCTTACATATAATGATATAAATTCTTATCTTGGTATTAAAATTGGTGATAATTTGTTTAGTTTAAATATATCTGATTTAAATAGAAAATTAAAAGAAAACCCTTGGATTTATCAAAGTATTATAAAAAGAGTGCTTCCAGATAAACTAAGAATTGAAATAAAAGAAAAAGAACCATTTTTTTTATTAAAAGAAAAAGATAAAATTTTTTATGCAGATATAAAAGGCGATAAAATAGATGTCCTAAACCCACAAAAATATTTATCTTTGCCAGTGGTGATAAAAGAAGAAAATTATTCTTTGGAATTCATAACCATGGCTTTAAAAGAAAAAGGTTTTCCTTTTTCCTGGCAGAGTATTGGTGGTTTGGAAGTAAAAGGGGAAGAGGTAAAAATTTTTATTGATGATTATAAGTTATGGCTTTCTCTGGAATTAGAAGGGTTGGAACAGGAGATAGCTGTTTTACATAAGGTGCTTAGAGACCTAAAGGACAAGGAAGAATTGAGCCAGGTTAAAGAAATTAGGGTCGTTAACAACAGGGCATGGGTGAGCTATGTCCAGTGAAGTTTAAGCAAGGAGCTTTTTATGGCCAAAGACAATTTAGTAGTAGGTTTGGATTTGGGCACGACTAAAATTTGCTGTGTGGTTGGCGAGATAACTTCTGACGGAGTAGATGTTATTGGCATTGGTACCAGTCCTTCTACTGGCCTTAGAAAAGGGGTGGTGGTGAATATAGATCAGACTGTAAAATCCATTAAACGGGCAGTAGAAGAAGCAGAGCTTATGGCGGGAAGGGAGATTCGAAGCGTTTATACAGGCATTGCCGGCAGTCATATCAAGGGATTTAATAGTCATGGAGTAATTGCGGTTAAAGGTGGAGAAGTAAGTGCCAAGGATGTGGAGAGAGTGATAGATGCAGCTAAGGCAGTGGCTATTCCACTGGATCGGGAAGTAATACATATCTTACCCCAGGAGTATATTGTGGATGAACAAAGGGGGATTATGGACCCTTTGGGAATGGCTGGGGTGAGGTTGGAAGTAAAGGTGCATATTGTCACTGGTGCTGTTAGTAGTGCCCAAAATATTGTGCGTTCTTGCCATAGGGCAGGTTTAGATGTTGAAGACATTGTCCTGGAATCTTTGGCTTCTGCCCAGGCGGTACTAACAGGAGAGGAGAGAGAAATTGGGGTTGCTTTGGTGGACATTGGAGGAGGTACCACTGATATTGCCATTTTTTCCGGTAATTCCATTCGACACACTGGAGTTTTGGCTATTGGTGGAACCAATTTGACCAATGACATCGCTTTTGGTTTGCGTACTCCTATGGCTGCTGCAGAGCAGATTAAAATCAAATATGGATGTGCTTTGGCAGATTTGGTGCAAGATGCAGAAATAATAGAAGTTCCCAGTGTAGGGGGGAGAGCACCTCGTAAGTTGTCTAGACATATCTTGGCTGAAATTTGTGAACCAAGAATGGAAGAATTGTTGGCTTTGGTAGACCAGGAATTAGTTCGTTCTGGCTTTAAAGAATCTATTGCAGCTGGAGTTGTATTAACAGGAGGGGCGGCTTTAATTGAAGGTATACAGGACCTGGCAGAGCAGATCTTTAATTTACCTACCAGGGTAGGTGAACCCATTGATGTAGGGGGATTAAAGGATGTGGTTAATAGCCCTATGTATGCTACTGCTGTGGGCTTATTAAAATACGCTTCTAAAAAGCATACTGAGGCAAGCAGATTTAGGATAAGGGATAAAAATATTTTTAATCGTATTTTAGAACGGATGCAAAAGTGGCTTTCTGATATAAGTTAAAATAACTTAAGGGGGAGGAGGAACTTATGGAATTTTTGGAATTAGAAATGGAAGGTAATGCTAAAATTAAAGTAATAGGCGTTGGTGGTGGAGGTGGTAATGCCGTAAACAACATGATTTGTTCGGCCATGAAAGGTGTTACCTTTATTGCTGCCAATACTGACTTGCAGGACCTCAAGAAATCCAAGGCTGAATTTAAAATTCAGTTGGGCGAGAAACTTACTAAGGGGTTAGGAGCTGGAGCTAATCCTGAAGTAGGTCGAGAGGCTGCCCTGGAGAGCGCAGATAAGATAAAAGAGATATTAGAAGGCAGTGATATGGTTTTTGTTACTGCTGGTATGGGCGGTGGTACAGGAACTGGGGCAGCGCCAGTGATTGCAGAAATAGCTAAGGAAATGGGAGCCTTGACTGTAGCTGTAGTCACTAAGCCCTTTTATTTTGAAGGAAAGAGACGCATTAAACAGGCTGAAGCAGGAGTAAATAATTTAAAAAAGGTCGTAGATAGCTTGATTGTTATTCCTAACGACCGTTTACTTACTTTAGCCTCTAAAAAAGCTTCTTTTATTGAAATGCTTAAAAAAGCAGATGAAGTATTATATTATGCAGTTAAGGGTATATCTGACTTGATTATGGTCCCAGGCCTTATTAACCTGGATTTTGCTGATGTAAAGGCTGTGATGGGAGAAATGGGACTGGCCATGATGGGTACTGGAATTGCTCAAGGTGAAAGCAGGGCAAGAGAAGCAGCTATGAAAGCAATTACCAGTCCTTTGCTTGAAGATATTTCTATTGAAGGAGCTAGAGGTATTTTAATGAATGTTAGTTGTGGTCCTGATATTGGTATAGATGAAGTAAGTGAAGCTGCTAATATTATTCATGAGGCTGCTCACGAAGATGCTAAAATTTACTTTGGTGCTGTAATAGATGAAAATATTGGAGATGAGTTAAGAATTACTGTTATTGCTACTGGTATTGAGCATAATGATGATAAAGCAAACGGAGAAGAAAAGGTAACTTCAATTAATGAAGTAAAAAAATACAAAGAACAAAGTATAAAAAAATCTAGAAAAGTAAAGGTAAATATAGAAAATGAAGAAGATTTACGCATACCTGCTTATCTTAGAAGAGGAAAAGTTGCTTCTACAGAGTTGAAAGAGAAAATAGAGGAAAATTCAAAAGAAGATTTTATTTTTGATGAGGATGAATTTGAGATTCCCTCTTTTATTCGTATGCAGGCTGATTAATTAGGTTAATGAAGAAAAAAAGGAGTGTTATCTACCCCAAATTAAAAAATGCACTAAAGGAATGGGGTGGACGACTGCCAGTAGCTATTGTTTTTCCGGAAAAGGAGAGTCTGGCTTTTTCCACTTTGGGCTGGCAGAGAATATATAAGGAGTTAAGCGAAGAAGATGACTTTGTTGTAGAAAGCTTTTACGGACAGGGGAGAAAAGAAGATTTGTTTTCTGTGGAAAACAATACTCCCCTTTCCTCCTTCCCGATTATTTGTTTTAGTTTAAACTTTGAATTAGATATTTTGCCTTTTTTAAAGTTTTTAAGGCAATTAAATCTTCCCTTAAAGTCAGAAGCCAGAGGAGAGGACTTTCCCCTTATAATTGGGGGAGGTCCTCTTTGTTTTTTAAATCCCTATCCTTTTCTTGGGACTCTGGATTTTGCCTTTGTAGGAGAAGGAGAAGAAAAATTTGTTCAATTATTAAAAAGTTTAAAAGATACCTATTTAACACAAGGTAGTAAGCAAGATTTATTAAATGTTGCTTTAAAATCTCCTTATGTGCTTACCCTAGATAAAAAGGCCAAACGGGCTATTTGCGTGCAAGATAGATTTAGCCCCAGTTATTCTTTGTTTATTTCTTCCAGGAGTGCTTTTCCAGATACTCTTTTGTTGGAAATAAATAGAGGATGTTTGTATGGATGTAGGTTTTGTGCTGCTGGGTTTATCTATCGTCCTTTTAGAGAAATTAGAGTTGAAGAAGCTAAAAAAATAGTGGAAGATATAAAACCGCGTAAAGTTGGGCTGGTAGGTACTGCTCTTACTGATTGGCCTTATTTAAAAGAATTTCTTTTCTGGCTACAAGATAAAAAAATAAAATTTTCCCTCTCTTCTCTAAGAGTAAATAGTTTAGATTTTGAGTTTCTTTATTTTTTGAGAAAAACAGGTACCAGAAGTATTACTTTAGCAGTTGAAGGAATAAGTAAAAAAATTAGAAAATCCATTAATAAAAAATTTTCAGAGAAAAAATTTCTAGAAGTAGTAGAGCATATTTCCAGACTACAATTTAATAATTTAAAACTATATTTTATTTTAGGATTTCCTCAAGAAACAGAAGAAGACTTTTTAGAACTGGAAGATTTTTTTTCCAAAATAGAAGAAGCCAGAGCTAGGGGTAAGGAAAAACGGAAAAAAGGATTGGATTTAATAAGTGTAAGTGTAAGTTTTCTGGTCCCTAAACCCTGGACTCCCTTGCAGTGGATAGAGTTGCTTAAAGAAGGAGAACTGGAAAAAAGAGCTAAAAGGTTTAAACAAATAATTGGCAAATTTCCCAGGACAAAGGTGAGTTTGGAAAATCCTCTTTTATCCAGGATACAGGGGATTCTGGCCAGAGGAGATGAGAAGCTATTTTTCTTTTTAGAAGAAGCTTTAAAAACTAATTCCTGGGTTAGGGCCTATAAAAATTGTAGAGAAAAATTGGATCCTTATACCAGAGAGAAAGGTTTACAAACAAGTTTTCCCTGGGAGCATATAGACATGGGGGTAAATAAAGCTTACCTGTATAAGGAGTATCTTGATTTTAAAAGAGGAAAACAAAGCCCTAAGTGTTTAAAGGGTTGTGAACCTTGTGCTCGTTGTGGTTTAAAAAAATTTTATAAAGAGGAAGAGCTAGATGAAAATCACCTTTAATGCCTTTGGTTTTTTATTGTTTAAACTCAGGGAAAATAATATACCCTGTCAAAACGCTATCTTAGAATTAAAAGAAGAAGCAACTCCTAAAGATATTTTGGAACTATTAGGTATTAAGGAAGAAGAAGTGGAAGGGGTATTTGTAAATGGAAAGATAAAATCCTTTGACACCAAGTTAAAAGATGGTGATAGAGTGGCCCTGGTGCCTCCAGGCACTCCAGGTCCTTATCGGCATCTTTTAGGAATCAGAGATTGTAAACATAAAGGTTCTTCCACTTAAGTTTATTTTTTTTACAAGGAGTGTCTATGCCCTATATAAAAAAGGAAAGAAGAAAACTCTTTGATTCTTTTTTAAAAGAAATAGCTAAAAATGTAGAGAGTGAAGGAGAGCTTAATTATTGTATTTATAAGCTTAGTTCCCTGGTGATTGAAAAAATTGGAGAGAGTTATGCCAATTTAAGCATGTGCTCTTCAGCTATGGAGCATGCTAAACTGGAATGGTATAGAAAAAAACTTGTTCCTTATGAAGAAAAGAAGATCTTAGAAAATGGTGATATTTAAAATTGGCAGCAGCGAACAAATATTTTTTTGTCCGCTGCTGCAAAGAATAAATTATTCCTTATAACCACTACAGGGAATACAAACTTCGCTACCGTCTTCCAGTACTCTTAGTTTGTTTACAAAAGTAAGCTCTCCACATTTAGTGCATTTTTTAGCTGTGAAAACAGCTTTTCCTTTTTTTACTTCAAAGTCAAAAATATCTCCTATTTCCAGGAAGTTTTCCTCAGGCATTTTTAAAATCTTTTCCACTAAAGGATTGGCTATTTCAGGCTCAATATCTTGAGGAGGGATACCTTGTTTTCTTTTTTGAACAAAGGGAGAATTTAAGGCCTTTTCAAAAAAATCTGCTTTTAAGGCCACTCGTACGGCTTTTCCTTTTTGGGCATCAACCAGAGTAAAAGCCATTTTGTTGTAATAGAGTTTTTGGATATTTGTCAATGGCCAAAAAATTTAATCCATTTTCGGACAACAAAATTGACCCACCTGCCCACTCCCTAGTTTTCCAATTTTTCTCTCAAGC
>LDZQ01000006.1_pt1 | contig 26069 bp, 26 predicted proteins | sample 615361 | NCBI WGS metagenome assembly LDZQ01 (sample SAMN03408297, study PRJNA278302) | terrestrial metagenome | isolation source: oil reservoir sample I2 | place: USA: Alaska, North Slope, Ivishak formation | collected 2013 | reverse complement strand
AAGCTTATAATCTTTTTCTGCATACTTATAATGTCTGCAAGGCTGAAAGAGCTGGCAGACCTTGGGACGACCCTTAGAGCCTGTGGAGACCTGTCTGGTCGCTGAAGCAGGAAGCCCCTTCCGAATAGGGGTAGTTCACCACAGCTATATAAGGAGGGGAGGATGATAAGTGAGGTGCAGAAAATCGATTTCAGTTACAAGCCAAGGGGGCTGAAGCAGGGAGTAGTAGCCAACTTCCCATTTAAACCAAAAAAGCTTGAGGAGGAACACACCCATACCAACATAGTGAGCTGCGGAATTTACAAGCTGCTTCCAGACAGGATGAAAAAGGAGGTAGAGAGAAACCTGCATCTCCTCGAATACATCCATATCCTCCCCCTCGACAAAATCGGCATTCCAAAGTTTGTCCCCAAACTTGACAGAAAAAAACATTCCGACATGGAAAATCCAAATTTGATATATCCCGCTGATCAGCAGATATACGTTCATATTTATCCTAACAAGAATGACGTCAGGAACTACTACATCCCTGTTGAACCCATATTACTTACAGGTGTGGATGAGCTGCTGAGGGACGTTGAAATAAGGCTTGTAGATTATGTAACAGACATAGATTTTGACCCAGAAGATAACGAGGAGAAGATAAGGATACTGAAGGACGCTCTCAGAGAGATATGTGTAATCGTCGATGGAAACGACAGTGGTAGTTTTAGCTTTATCGAAGATAACGCTGGGACACTCAAGCTTTTTTCAAAGGTTAAGAAATTAAGTATGTTAAGAAACAAATCCAATGGGAAAAATGGAAAGCTTTACGTTACTCCACAGCAGTTTAAAGCTCTTGAATACGCTTTGATTAGGGATAAAGTCGGTCTGGGGGTTCTTGAACCATATATCAGAGATAAATACATAGAAGATATTTCGTGCAGCGGTTTGGGGCCAATATTCATTGAACACAAGATTTTCAAAGGTTTGAGGAGTGTGATTGAGTTTAAAGAGGAGGAAACTCTCAACAAATTTATAATAAAGCTTGCCGAGAGAATAGGAAAGCCCGTAACCTACAAGGATCCAATTGTCGATGCGACGCTACCCGATGGATCGAGAATAAACATTGTTTACGGAAACGACATAAGTAAGAATGGGAGTAACTTTACCATCAGAAAGTTCAATGAAATACCATTCAGCGTTTTGCAGCTCATAGAGTTCGGCTCTCTCGACTACATGGTTGCTGGCTATTTGTGGTTGCTTATAAGCGAGGGCATGAGTGGATTTATATGTGGTGAGACAGCGAGTGGTAAGACAACACTGCTCAATGCAATTACAGCCTTCATTCGACCTGAAGCAAAGGTAGTATCCATAGAAGATACTCCAGAGCTTCAGCTTCCACATAAAAACTGGACGAGAGAGGTTACGAGGGGGAGCACAAGAGGGGGAACACTTGGCGAAGGAAGTGGTTCAGATGTTACAATGTTCGATTTGCTTAAAGCGGCATTGAGACAGAGGCCTAACTACATACTCGTTGGTGAGATCAGAGGCGTTGAAGGCAACATCGCATTCCAGGCTATGCAGACAGGACATCCGGTGATGTCCACCTTCCATGCTGGGACCGTAGAAAAGCTAATCCAGAGACTGACAACCGAGCCTATAAGCGTTCCCAAGACGTTCATCGATAACTTAAACTTTGTGGTTATCGTGAGTGCCGTGAGAAGGCCAGATGGTAAGCTTGTGAGAAGAGTGCTGAGCGTGAGCGAGATAGTCGGTTATAACCCGCAGAATGGCAGTGTCTCTTTCATAGAGGTCTTCCAGTGGGACCCGGTAACCGATACGCATGTCTTCACTGGCTACGGCAGCTCTTATCTGCTCGAGCAGAAGATTGCCACATACCTTGGCATCCCACCAAACAAAAAGAAATTGATCTATGATGAGGTGGAGAAAAGGGCGAAGATTCTCAAAAAACTGCACGAGCAGGGTATCGTTGACTTCTATGACTTCTTCAAGACCATTGCGAAGGTCGAGAAGAAGGGTTTGCTGGGTGTCAAAGTTCCGAGGTGAATACAGTGGAGTATCCGACGTTAAAACTCCCAAAGTTTTCCTTCAGAAAAAGGACAGAAAAAGAGACTGATAAGGAGGCAAAAAGAGGGGCAGGATTATTAGAGAGATTCAGGAAAACCAAGGAAGAACTTCTAATGGACAATGATTTACTGTTCACACTCACCTATATGGCCTCTCTTTCTACCGCCCAGCTTAGCAGAGACAAAATATTTGAAATGGCTGCTGAAAAGGAAGAATATGCTCCAAGTAAATACTTCAAGAAAATTAGAGATCTCACGCAAAAATGGTATTATGATTACGCAACTGCATGCAACCTTATTGCAGAGAAAGTGGAGCATGAGAGGCTGAGGAAATTATTCAACAGGTTCTCAGATGCAATATCAGCGGGGGAGCCGGATAGAGAGTTTCTGGATAGAGAGTGGAAGGTTTTCAAGACGATCAGAAAAGATGAGTATGAGAGAGCTCTTGAAAGTCTAAGAAAATGGACCGACGCTTATACCTCAATTCTCGTCTCTGCATCACTCATTTCTGTTGTAATTCTTCTTTCCGTAATAATCTATCAGTCAGGCGATCCGGCAACAACGCTTTATGGGGCAGCTCTCTCAAACTTTGTAATCTATGCATTTGGTGTTGGAATGCTTTTTAAAGCTGTGCCGAAAGACAGGAAGGTTCATGATTTTCACATAAAATCGAGAGAACAGACGCTAATATCAAAACTATCCCCCATCCTAATCCCAGCGGCATTTGCAGCCTTGGTGTTTTTAGCAATAATACCAGCAGCAAATCCGGACTTCAAATACGGAAGTATCGATATGAAAGGGGCAGGATTTATTTTAGCTGGAGCAATCATGTTACCAATTGCGATACTTGGTAGGATGGATGACAAAAGGATAAGCAAGAGGGATGAGGCTTTTACAACATTCATAAGAAGTCTTGGAGTGATAAAATCCGGTGCTGGCGTTTCGGTTGCAGAGGCTTTGAGTAGAATAGATCAGAAAAATCTTGGCGAGCTAAAAGATCTCGTTCTCCAGCTTTACAGAAGATTGTCCATGGATCTCGATCCAAGACTGTGCTGGGAGAAGTTTGTTGGTGAGAGTGGGAGTTACCTGATACAAAAGCTAACAAGCATTTTTATTGATGCGACAGATCTTGGGGGAGATGCTGATACAGTTGGAGAGGTAGTAAGCTCTTCAAACCTCGAAATGGTTTTGCTCAGGTTGAAGAGAGACCTCATCTCGTCTGGCTTTGTGAGCTTGATTATACCACTCCACATGGCAATGGTTGGATTATTACTCTTTATAACTCAGATTCTGACGATATTTACTCAGTATATCTCCATGTTATATGCTACCCAGTTGTCAGGCATTGGCAGCATGTCTAATGTTGTTGACAAATTGCCTGGTGGGCTGCAGGGGTTAAACATTGGAATTTTTGGTAGCGTTCCAACAGAACTATTAAGCCAGTACACCCTCTTTATAATTCTCTCCCTCACACTGGCTAACACGATTGCTGCAAACGTTGTCAAAGGTGGTGGGAAATATATGTATATATATTATGCGTGCATTCTTTTTATCATATCTGGAGTCCTCATGGTTGTTGTCCCGCAGGTTGTTGAATGGGCATTCAGCTTACCATCATTTGTAGAAATGGAGGGATAGGGGATGAAGACATTTATGTATATATGTGCGTGCTTATTTGTTGTTTTGCTATTTTGTGGTTGTGTAGGAGACTTGCCAATAAAAGATCTGAGCAGTTTGGAAAACATGACAGCTATAGGAAATTTCACTGCAGATGCCAGACCGAAACTACCACCAAAAGAGATAGCTCTTGAAATTGGAGAATCCACAGAAGTTGATGGAATCGATGTGGCAGTAAAGAACGTTTGGTTTACAAAAAATCTCCAAGACTTTAAAACATTTGGACCTATAGATAGATATTCTGGCATTGCGCCCCAAAACTGTGAATTTATTGTTGCTGAAGTTTTAATAAAGAACAATGGAAATAAAACGCTCTATCCAACTGCCCATGATTTTATTGTGGTTGACGGTGAGGGGAATATCTACCCGTACAATATATTAACTCATTCTTTTGAAGATGCTATGGAATTCAAAGAACTCCAAAAAGGGGAAAGTGCCGGTGGGAAGATAGCGTTCCTAATTCCTGAGAACGAGACCGATATCAAAATAGCATATTGTTTTGGATCAATCGCAGATTTTAGAGCGATGTTTGACATTTTCAAAACAAAATGGGCTATTTGGCATATAAGGAGGTGATACCATGGAGTTTGAAATGCTTGTTGGTGTGGTTTTTGCAATCTTTGTGATTGCAACATCTTACATATACGATAGGGTGAAAAGTGGGGGTAATTCTCCAAGGATAAAGTTGAGTTTGCCCCTCTTATCTTCCATACGCAGAAAGAAAACTGAGGAGAAAATGAAGGAAATAGATCAAAAGCTTGAAGAGGTTGTTTCGGCTGGAGTTAGTAAAGGCAAAGAAAACCGGGAGGAGGATAAAGAATTGGATAAAATGGAAGAACTTGCATCTAAAAATGTTGAAGTGAGCGATGATTTACTGAATGAAATGCAAACGGCCGATAGAATGAGTATAAGTGAAGAGCTATCTCTTGAGGCTGATGGTCTTCCACACGTTCCGGACATGCCAGATTTACCTTCTGAGTTAAATTCTGATCTCGAAGTTGATACAAGTGATGTCGATATTGGGTTTGGCATAGAGGTGAGTGAAGAAGAGGAGGGTACAGAGAGCGAAAAAATAGAATTCGATGAGGAAGATGATCTAATAGCGTCAATAGCAAAGGAAGTTGAAGTCAAAGAGGAAGAGGAAATAGATTTGCTGAGAGACCTTAAGGGTCAGAATTTTGATGTTAATGAGCTTGAAAATGAACTAAATGAAGCCCTTAGAAGACTCAAATCTCTAAGTTGAATCTAAGTTTTACATCTCCTTTTGGCTCTCTTTTTTATATACAAAGTCTTCTGCTGCGACGATCAGAGGATACTAATGAGGACTTCCCTCGAAATGTGAATTTTACAAAAAGAGGTCGTCGTATCATGTTGATATTGTTTTTTGTTTAGCATGTTTTGTTCCTATAATAATTTACAGGCAGTAATTGGGAAGCGGGAATAGAACTCTATTTCCGAAACTCTAATATATTGCCGAGTGTTGCTATGAGATATATTATTCATTAATGGTTGTGGTAAGGTGAGGGCGAGCGAGAGGACAACGTTTGAAACAAGATGGGGTGAAAAACAGGCGGAAATCTTAAAAGTTATCTCGAGAAACGGCGTCGTCCCCCTTCTTCTCAACATAGAAAAAAGTCCAAAGAGTTTTTCTCAGTTGATGTTTGAAACCCATTTGAACCCAAGCATTCTTAATAGGCACTTAAAATCTTTAATATCATTGCAAATTGTCGAGAAAAGTGCAAGCAGTTATGCATTGACTGAGAAGGGCAAAAAGCTTGTTTCAATTCTTGAAAAATTTATTATAATTGTTGAGTAATTTTTTCTTTTTTTATTGTAATCAGATTTGAATTGCACATCTCAGGTGGGGCGCGCTGTGAATTTTGAGGGAGTAAACTACCCCCAGCTAACGCAGGGGGCTTTCCATCAGAGGTTGAGTAAGATGCACAGCACCACTCAAATCCCCTTCATCTGGACGAACGAGCAGGTTTACAGCTACTCTCCTCCTGGAAATCTGGACAAAACAAGAGTTGGTGAGACCTTGAGATGTCCGCTCCAGGAGAGATTTTACAGCGATAGCCAGCGAGGCTTTTCTATCACTGTTCACAACCATACCACACTTCTTACACCTATACAAGGCATAGTTTCTAGAATCGTGTCCGCTATTCACTGCACCGCAGTGTGGACACCACTTCGAAGTGTGGTAAGCATCAACTTCTTGAAAAGGAACTCCGTATTTAAGACAGTTACTCTTAAGAAAATCTCTGAATTGTGCGTAAGGAATTCTGTTAATCTTCTTTCTTCCATTCTTTCCAACTTCACCTTTTGTAGCCCTAAGCCTGAGTTTTTCAATGGCGATAGAAGCATTATATTTAAGAGCAAGATTCACAATCACCTTAGCAATCTGCCCGCTTCTTGTCTTAACAAAGTTTCTCTGTTTGCGTTTAAGTCTTCTAAGGTATTTCTTGGCCTTTTCAGAGCCTTTATCAGCATGATGTTGGAGTTTACTTCTTCTCTCCTCATACTTTCTCTGCCTAACAGCTACATCTCTGCCAAAGTAAAGCTGTTTAACCACCTTAGATGTCTGGCTGTCGAAAACCGTTACAGCAGCAAGAGTAGTAGAACCAATATCAACCCCCACAACATACCTTCTATCGTTAACTGGTTCAGGGTATTCCTTTTCAATAGAAACAGCAATCTTGCCGTTAAGCAAACAAATAGATTTGGTTTCCCACCCACCCTTAAGGAAATCTTTGAATCTATTGTATCCATTATCACGCTTGATAGGAATTACAAAGCTCTTGCGAGGAGAATAAGTTATTCTAAAGCAAGGTGTGCATCTTTCAGTTTCAAAGAACTTAAACCATCTTTTGTTAAGTCTGATGGAGCATCGCTTAAATCCTTTCTTAATAGTCTTTCTTTTAGCCCAAACATCCTTACGGGCTTCTTGAACAACGTCAGATGGAAGGAAGGAGGTTTTGCGTATGTTTGAGTATGTTAAATGGTGTAACTCCGTAGAGGATTTGGCGTTCGGTAAGTATTCAAGAGTAAGGTTGAGGACTCTAAGGTATTCGTCAAAGAAGCTGTTGAGAATTTGTCGTTTATTGGCAGTTAAAGGCAAACAGTTAAGCAACACAGTCTTTCTCAAGGCCTCACCGATATCCAGATTCTTTCAAAATAGTGATGGACTCGGCGGGATTTGAACCCGCGGCCTCTGCCTTGCGAAGGCAGCGCTCTGCCCCTGAGCTACGAGCCCGCTCACACAAAAACGCATGCAGCAAGCCCCTTACAACGTTCGAGATGTTATACCCCTCGCTCTTTAGAGCCTCGACCATCCGCCTATCGAGGTAGAGTGTTGTTCGGTATAGCTCGCCGTCATGCGGTTTTTGTTGATTGGTGCTTTGCATAATTTATGCAACCTTGCATAACCTTATCTTATTTAGGGCTTGTGGGAGGTCTTGAGCCTTGCCAACCACAGCACCCAACCCCGTTATGCACTATGCCTATTTAGTCTTTCTCATTTTTGGAAAAGTTTGCAGAAATGAGATAACGCTAACGGCACACCTCTGGCTCCTTGAGCACACACCCACTGTTGTAAAAGCGACAGTGCTCACATGGCTTTGAGCCATATCGCTCCTTGAGGAACAGATGTATCGGGGTGCTGGAATAGGTAGAGCTTCATCTATCAGCCTCCCTCCTCAGCTCTCTCAGCAAAGACAAAAGTTCCATCTGGAGCCTCTCACACTGTGCCCTATCCATGCGAATGGCCCACCTGCACAGCACGAGAGCCTGAGATATAGCACCATACGCATGTGGCACAAGCTCCCCTATCTCTCCTTCTAATTGTTCTATCTTCCTTTCTGCAACCCTTGTGGGGTCTATCTCTGATTTAGCCAGCAGCTCTGCAATCAACCTGCCATAGGTCTTAACCCCTGTGGCAGCCTTTAACCTTGAGAGCTCATCATACAGGTATGAGGGGATTTTGATAGCCTTATACTCTTTTTCTACCTGAGTAGAATTTTCTACCTTTTTTCGGAGGTGATGTTCTACCATTCTCCTTCTCTCCTCCTTTTTCATCCTTCTATCCACTAACCGTGATACTATACTACTACACTAATGGCTAAAGCGCATCGTGATAGCCACCATTGCCATCATCGGGGGGCTGCTTGGCATAGACACATCAGGGATATTGCATTGAGGTGGTGGCATGGCACAGGCTAAAATCTGTGTGGGAAAGAAGAGGAGAAGGTGCAAGACCATCCAGCTCAAGAGCGGTGCCTTCCCACAGGGTGCCTTCTCAAGCATTGAGAGGCTGCTCAAGGTGGCAAGGAGGATGGTGAGAAGGGACGGCTATGCCACCACCATAAGGCGGCTGAACCTCTTGAGGGTGTGGAACAAGAGCAGAAACCCCACCCTCGCAAGGCGGTGTGAGAGGGTGATGGAGAGGCTTAAGGCAGAGCACGAGGGCTGATAAAGTTCTTCTAATCCAATGCATCAGTTCCACTGGGAGGCTATTGAGAGAGTGAAGAAAAGAACAGATGAGCCCACTATTGATGCCATCATAGATGTAGCTGAGATAGTAAAGACACACAATAAAATCATCAGAAAGTATGGTGGGGAGAAGGGCATACTCAACAGAAGTGAGCTTGAGTTTGCCACTGGATGGGTAAGGAGCCACCCCAAGAAAAGTGTTATCTGGAAGGCTGCCATTCTCATAAGGGGCATAGTATGTGGTCATCCCTTTGTGGACGGCAACAAGAGAACTGGGCTGGCAATCACTGAGGCACTTCTTGATTGCTATGGCTATGAGCTGGTTGCCCCCTCGGATGAGGTGAAAGAGTTTGTTCTTTCTGTCGCCATAGAGGGGTGGTCTGTGGATAGGATTGTGGCATGGCTAAAAGCCAATGTAGCCAAGAAAAGGTAGATATAGAGGGGAATGGAAAAAGAGTATGATGGCCGAGAAGATTGAGCTAAAAAAAGAGGAGGAGCTGAGAAGGCTCTGGAGAAGAACCGTGGATGAGTGTTTGAAGAAAAGAGACGCACTCATGAAGGAGCTTGCGAAGCTGTGAGCATGAAGAAAGTAAAGCTCAACAGTCCAGAACCTTGAGAAGCTGCCAGAGGGGGAGTGGGTCAGGGTGGAAAAGTTCCAGCCTAAGGTTTAGACCTGTTTTTGTGGATGAGGTGCCCAAGAACGCTAAAACCCCCATCAAAAAGCCCTAACCCTTTGCGTCTATCGTTTTTGCCATCTCACTGAGAGCACTCAGAGCCCCTCACAACAAGGGGGCAGGTATGTTAGCACCTAAAGACCCCTAAACATGCCCTGTAGGGTGAATAAGGGGGTGGGTGTTAGCGCTTGAGGTTCCCATACTCATCAAAACCCCTGCCATCAAGCACAGCGAGCACATAAGAGGCTATATCTGGATAAACCTCATCGGCTGCTAATATGCTGTTCTGGTAGCTCTCTCCCGATACGCTCTGGGAGCGCCCAGCTATGAAGGTAGCCACATCCTCACTTATGCCCAGCTTGCTCTTTAGCGTCATAACGTTATAGTGCCATTTTCTCAAGCTGTTGGGGTCTGCCCTTGTTGCTGGCACCTTTCTGTTTCTATCCACTCTTTTGATGCTATATACTGCCTTATCGAGCGTGCTACACTCACCATGCCCTCACTGCCCCTCTTTGCCCTCTCGTTCAGGTAGCTCTCAAGAGCAAATAGCTCATCCTCCCACACCGTGGGGTAGTATAGCACATTAGCCCTCTTCTTGCCCTCTGAGAGGTGCTTTATGCTCACCCTCTTTATGCCTGTGTGCCTCCCATTCAGCCTTACCTCTACCACATCAAGGCTTGATAGCTGGGAGATTGCCTTTAAGAGATGTGTAAACCTCTGACCGCTAAACGCCAGCATATCATATATCAGCTGATACTTTGATGCTGTATCCTTGTTCTCTCATCGTGGTGTATGTTGCCACATAGCCCTCATACACCTCCTTATCTGTGAGGTGCACCTCTCTGGGCTTGGAGGATGGCACCCACACCTTGTTTAGCCAGCTATCCCAGTTCTGCCCTCCAATCTCATAAAAATTTAGATAGTTGAAGAAAGCCCTCAAGCCCTTTGCCAATGGGTCTTTGTTGTGCTCAGCCAGCCACTTGCTAAGCTCCACGGGGGTTGTGATGGGCTCAATCTCTCCCCTCTCATACGGCTCTATGAGGTTTAGCTCCACAGAGCGCAGCCACCCCTCTGCGGTACTGCTTTAAATCAGCTCTATGTTGCTTGAAAAACTCTTGTAGGACGAATGGGGATGATTGAAGCCCGATTAGCTCCGATTGTGGCGAGAGAAGCCCATAATCTGCCTCTGCCTTCACAAGGCAGCGCTCTGCCCCTGAGCTACGAGCCCTTCAACAGCGGAGACTTGGGCTCCATTGCCACCTTCCCTCACCACTGCTGATATATAACTGTTCTCAAGCTGTGGAAGCCCTGTGCGCTTTTGGTGATGTGGCACATTCCACGTCAAGCATCAGAAGTAAGAAAAGCCACCCATTAGGAGGGGGTGTGGGTGGGCCCCTGCTGGGCTCCACCCAACAAGGGGGGAGGGGCAATAGTACACACAAAGTATATAAGCGTTTCTCAGGCGGCAGAATGGGAGGGCAGAGTGAGAGTACACTCCACAGACAGTCCCCCACAAAGGTATTATATATTTTTGCCCGATAGTGAGATAGGGGAGAGATATGAGGGCTATCATTGTGCTGTTGCTTTCTGCTTTGCTCCTCGTACTCAGCTGTGGCACTGCGTCATCGAGCACGCTGTACGTGCCAGATGGATATCCCACCATTCAGGCTGCGGTGGACAACGCCACCGCTGGGGACACGATAGTCATCAGAAACGGAACGTATCTCGAGAACGTTGTGGTGAACAAGAGCATCACGATAACCTCCGATAGCGGACCAGACTACACAACTGTCAACGCATCCAACGAGAGCGACAACGTGTTCACAATCACCGCATCCAACGTCAGCATAACGGGGCTCACCATAGGGAGGGCAAGGGACGTCGCCATTAGGGCGGGTGTGTATCTTGGAGGGGTGCAGAACTGCACAATCTCGAACAACGTGATAACAGGCAACGCACGGGGCATCTATGTGAGTGGTGGAGGGCATCACAACATATCGCACAACCGCATAGAGTCAAACAGCGTTGCTGGAATATACATGTACTACTCCTCCCACAACACCATCACGGACAGCTACATGGGCTCGAACGGCGTGGGCGTTTGCCTCGACTACTACTGCGACTACAACACGCTGTACAACAACTCAATCCAGCACAACAGCGGTGAGGGCGTATACCTTGACTACTCCTCCCACAACACCATCGCCAACTGCTCGCTCATTAACAACAGTGGTGAGGGCGAGGTATACCTCTACTTATCCGACTACAACACCATCGAAAACAGCTCGCTCATGAGCGGCAACCTATCATATGGTGGCGGGCGTGGAATGTTCATGGATGGTGCAGACCACTGCACAATCAGGGGGAACATAATAAGGTGCAACTACGTGGGCATCTACCTGTACTCTGGCTGCGACAACAACCTCATCTACAACAACCTCTTCAACCACTCCCAGTACGACGCCTATGTGAGCGATGCCCGCTTCAACAGGTGGAACATAACGAAGACGCCCGGAAGGAACATCGTCGGAGGTCCGTATCTTGGTGGGAACTACTGGAGCACGTACAACGGCACTGACACCAACGGAGACGGGCTCGGGGACACGCCATACACCGTGGCGGGTCTGAACGTGGACTACCTCCCACTCGTGAGACCTGCTGGTCCATCTCCACCCGTTGCGCTCTTTCACACCCTCCACGAGATCAACAACGTCGGGGTGCCCGTGAGGTTCATATCGGACTCGTATGACAGAGATGGCACCATCGTGTCGTGGACATGGGACTTTGGCGATGGCACCAACGCAACAGGGGAGAATGTGAGCCACACCTACTCGGCCTACAGGTGGGATGCGACCAACAGCACGTATCTTCCCTACTCCGTGAGCCTCACCGTGGTGGACAACAGCAGTGCCAATAACACCACCACACGTGCTGTGATGGTGTACATGGCTGGGGGGATGCAAATGGAGATGGCAGGGTGAACATAGTGGATGCCTCCTTGGTGGGCCTGCACTGGAACGCACGCCGTGGCACCGCTGGATACCACCATGGCGCTGACCTGAACAACGACGACAGAGTGAACATACTGGATGCCGCCCTCGTGGGGCTGAACTGGAACAGGGTGGCATCGTCTGGAGGTGTGTGATGGCCATCGAAGGGGTATCTCATGGGTAGGCTGCTGATAGTGTCGAACCGATTGCCCATCAGCGTGGAGAAGAGGAGGGAAAAACTGAGCTTTCACCCCAGCATGGGTGGTGTTGCCACCGGGCTCGGTGCCTTTCACAGGGCGCACGACTCGCTGTGGATTGGCTGGCCCGGTGTGGCGCTGGATGAGCTGAGCGAGCACGAAAGATGTGAGCTGGAGCGCAGGCTCGAGGACGAGCGATGCCGTCCCGTGTTCCTCTCGGCGAGCGACGTGGAGGGCTACTACCATGGCTTTTGCAACAGGACGATATGGCCCCTCTTCCACTGCTTCACCCAGTACCCAGTGTATGAGAAGGAGCTGTGGGAGCGCTACAGGAGGGTAAACGAGGCGTTCTGTGATGCAGTGCTGAGGGTGGCGGGAGAGGACGACGTGGTGTGGGTTCACGACTACCAGCTGATGCTGCTCCCGAAGCTCATCAGAGAGCAGCGCCCAGATGCCACCATAGGCTTCTTCCTTCACATTCCCTTCCCCTCGTTCGAGGTGTTCCGCCTGCTGCCGTGGAGAAGGGAGCTACTGGATGGGATGCTGGGAGCCGACCTCGTGGGCCTTCACACCTACCACTATGCCCAGAACTTCATCGAGAGCGTGCGCCAGCTGTTCGGCTATGAGGACTCCTTTGGGCAGATAACTGCTGGTGAGCGCGTGGTAAAGGTGGATGTGTTCCCCATGGGGATACCCTATGAGCGCTTTGCCAGTGCGGTGCACGACCCAGCGGTGCAGAGGGAGGCGAAAAAGATGCTCAGGCAGACTGTGGGGCGCAAGGTCATCCTGTCCATCGACCGCATGGACTATACCAAGGGCATCCTTCAGCGGCTGAAGGCGTTCGATGCGTTCTTGGAGCGCTATCCAGAGTACAGGGAAAGGGTGACCCTCATACTGGTGGCAGTACCCTCCCGCACGGGAGTGGAGCACTATGCCCAGCTGAAGAGGAAGGTCAACGAGCTCGTGGGGAACATCAACGGAAAGCACGCCACGATGGGCTGGATTCCCATCTGGTACATGTCCCGTGGGCTGCCCTTCAAGAGGCTCGTTGCGCTGTATTCAATCGCTGACGTGGCACTCATCACCCCCCTGAGGGATGGAATGAACCTGATGGCAAAGGAGTTCATCGCCTCCAAGACGGATGGCAGGGGCGTGCTGATACTGAGCGAGATGGCTGGGGCTGCCGAGGAGCTGGGAGAGGCAATCATCGTGAACCCAAACAGTGAGGAGGAGGTCGTGCATGCCATGAGGCGGGCGCTGGAGATGCCCCAGCAGGAGCAGGTGGAGCGCAACAGAATCATGCAGGCAAGGCTCAGGCGGTATGACGTGGGGCGGTGGGCAGGCGAGTTTCTGGAGGGGTTGAAGGCAATCAGAGCAACGCAGATGGAGCTCAAGGCACGAAGGCTCACCCCAGAGGTGAGGGAGGGGCTGCTGAGGGATTATGCATCCGCAGAGAGGCGGCTGATACTGCTGGACTATGACGGCACCCTCGTTCCGTTCGAGAGGAGACCAGAAAGGGCAGTGCCCGATGAGGAGCTGCTCGGACTGCTCGATGCCCTGTCCCGCGAGCCCAAGAACAGGGTGGTGGTGATAAGCGGGCGAAGCAGGGCGACGCTGGACGCATGGTTTGGCAGCCTCGATGTGGTGCTCATTGCTGAGCACGGCGTGTGGGTCAGGCAGGGAGAGGAATGGGAGAGGACAGAGTCCATCGGGAGCGAGTGGAAGGAAGAGATACGCCCATTGCTCGAGCTCTACGTGGACAGGACTCCTGGCTCGTTCATCGAGGAAAAGGACTTCTCCTTGGTGTGGCACTACCGCAATGCAGACCCCCGCCTCGCCTCTATAAGGGCAAGGGAGCTGAAGGATGCCCTGCTGAGCATGACTGCCAACCTCAACCTCGGGGTGATGGAGGGCAGCAAGGTGCTCGAAATCAAGGATGCCGTCATCAACAAGGGCAGGTCTGCGCTGCGGTGCATGTCCTGGGAGGACTGGGATTTCATTCTCGCTGTGGGCGATGACAGGACGGACGAGGACATGTTTGCCGTGCTGCCCGCATGGGCTTACTCCATCAAGGTGGGGCTTGGGCTCTCGAGGGCGAGATTCAGCATGGGCTCCCACCATGAGGTGAGGGGGCTGCTCGGGGAGCTTGTCGCCATAGAGGACGAGGGCTGACAACCATTATAAACCATGTGCGTTTAAGAGAGGAAGGTGTCATGAGACGCTACATAGAAGACTACAGGGATATTGTGGGGGATGAGGTCATATACGAGATATGCAAGGAGGCAAGAAAGCTCTACGGAAAGCACATCCTCCACATAAACTCCACCTATCAGGGTGGTGGTGTCGCTGAGATTCTGAGCGCTGGCGTATCGCTGATGAATGATGTGGGTGTGGACACTGGCTGGAGGATACTGCACGGTTCTCCGGACTTCTTCACGATAACCAAGAAGTTCCACAACGCGCTTCAGGGGGAGCACATACACTTCACCGAGATGAAAAAGAGCCTGTACATGCAGACAAACGAGGAGTTCGCCCAGTACACCCACATAAATCACGATATCATAGTGGTGCACGACCCCCAGCCCCTGCCCCTCATACGGTTCTACAAGAAAAAGCAGCCATGGATATGGAGATGCCACGTGGACCTATCGAACCCCAACCCAGAGGTGTGGGACTTCCTCAAGAGCTTCATCCTCAGATACGATGCAGTGTGGGTGTCGAACGAGAAGTACAAGAGCGATGATCTGCCCGTGGAGCAGAGGGTGATTCACCCCTTCATCGACCCGCTGAGCTCCAAGAACATCGAGCTACCAGAGAGTGTTATCAAGAAGTACCTGAGGAAGTTCTCCATACCCACCGACAAGCCCATCATCACACAGGTATCGAGGTTCGACAAGTGGAAGGACCCCATGGGCGTGGTGGAGGTGTTCAAGCTCGTGAAGGAGGAGATGGACTGCAGGCTGGTGCTCTGCGGCTCTGCGGCAAGGGACGACCCAGAGGCCACGGTGATTTACGAAGAGGTGAGGAGGAAGGCAAAGCCCCTGATAAAGAGCGGGGATGTGATTCTGATAACCCGTGAGAACAACATCCTCGTGAACGCTCTGCAGCGCACTGCCGCTGTGGTGCTACAGAAGTCGCTCAGGGAGGGCTTTGGGCTCACCGTGACTGAGGCGCTCTGGAAGGCAAAGCCGGTGGTGGCGTCCAACGTGGGGGGAATTCCCCTTCAGATAGAGGATGGCAAGAGCGGCTATCTGGTGGAACCCAATGACGTGGAGGGCTTCGCAGACAGGGTGATAGAGCTCATGCAAAAGCCAGAGAAGGCAGCCCAGATGGGCAGGCGGGGCAGGAAGACTGTGAAGGAGAAGTTCCTCATCACGAGGGGTCTCTTGGAGCACATCAGGCTGCTTAGCGAGTTTGCGTGAGCTATATCCTCACGACGGAGTTGTCCCCTATCTTGAAGCTGTGCCCCTTGGGAAGGCTGTTGCCCCTCTCCACGAGGGCATCCCTTCCTATCAGGCTGTCCACGACCCTCTCCACATCGAGTATCCTCGCCCCCTCCATCACCACTGAGCCCTCGACCTCCGTGCCCACTATCTCGCACCCATCCCCGATGCTGGTGTACGGTCCGATGTAGGCGTTGGATATCGTGCACTCCCTTCCTATGATGGCGGGCCCCTTCACCACAGAGCCATCCCTGAGCACCGTGCCCTCGCCCACCACCACCCTCCCCCTGATGATGGCGTCCTCCACAGTGCCCCTGATGTCGGTGTGGATGTCGTCGAGCACGAGGGTGTTCGCCTCCAGTATGTCCTCGGACTTGCCCGTGTCCTTCCACCATCCATCCACGATTGACGCCTTCACGCTGTATCCATGGTCTATGAGCCACTGAATGGCGTCCGTGATTTCGAGCTCGTTCCTCCACGATGGGGTTATGGAGTGCACTGCATCGAATATGACGTGCCTGAACAGGTATATGCCCACGAGGGCGAGGTCGGATGGGGGGTGCTCTGGCTTCTCTATCAGCCTCATCACCTTCCCCTGCTCATCGAGCTGTGCCACGCCAAACTGCTGGGGGTTGTTCACGTGGCTCAGCAGTATGCTCGCATCCACGCCCGAGCTTAGAAAGTCGTCCACGTGCCTCGTGATGCCCTCCCTCAGGATGTTGTCTCCGAGGTACACCACGAACGGCTCGTCTTTGAGAAAGCCCTGCGATATCTTGACGGCATGGGCGATGCCCCTTGGGGCATCCTGCTCTATGAACTCGATTGTCGCATCCCACTCCCTCGAGAGCACGGTGTCCATCACCTGCTCCTTGTTGGGACCCACCACGATGCCTATCTCGTGTATCCCAGCCTCTATGATGTCCTCTATCGCATAGAACAGTATGGGCTTGTTTGCCACTGGAATGAGCTGCTTTTGATATGAGTACGTGATGGGCCTGAGCCGGGTGCCATGCCCACCAGAGAGCACAAGACCCCTCATGGTATATGGGTTGGACTGTGGGGGTTTTAACTTTGTCGGCGGGAAGTCCCCTTGCGAATAGGGGTAGTTCACTGCTTTCTACGTGCACCAAAACGCTATTACGGATGCCAACGAGCATGGAGCATGCGCATTCTCGTCGCGATGGACACATGCCCCCCGCTCACCGACGGTGTGCTAACGTATGTGCGTGAGGTGCTGGAGAGGCTCGCCACCCGCCACGAGGTGGTGGTGGCGCTCCCGGCGCTCCCCCACACCAGACCACGCACCCAAGAGGGGCTGGAGCACATCACGGAGCACATCACGGAGCACATCACGGTGTACATGCCCACCCTTGGGAGGCTTGCCGGGTACCCAGTCGCCATCCCCACCCCCACGCTGCACAGGGAGGTGGCACGCTCGGACGTGGTGTTCGTGCAGGATGCCGCCCCCATTGGCTCGGCTGCCGTGCTGCTCGCCTCGAGGAAGGGGGTGCCAGTGTGCATGTTCTGCCATCACGACGAGCGTGTGATGCTCTCGAGGGTGCTGGGGGCAGCACCGCTGGTGGACAGCTATATGGGGTGGCTGTACGGAAGATGCCAGCGGGTGCTGTTCGCAACCGCGAGGTTCCGTGCCAAGCTGGAGCGGGTGGGCGTGCCAGAGGAGAGGATGGTGTACGCCCCTTTCGCGGTGGACACCTCCCGCTTTTCGCCCCATGTAGGGAGGGGCTGGAGGCGCGAGTGGGGCATCCCGCAGGATGCGCCCGTTGCCCTGTACCTTGGAAGGCTCTCCCCTGAGAAAAACATATCCACTCTGATGAGGGCTGCGCACATCATCCTCGAGCGGCGGCAGGACGCATACTTCGTGCTCGCCGGCACGGGACCACTGCTGGAGAGGTGCAGGAGGATGGGCAGGAGGATGGCATCCTCCGACAGGCTGATAATCACGGGGTTCGTGCCCGATGCTGCGAGGGTGTATGCTGCGTGCGATGTGTTCGTGCTGCCCTCGCTGAACGAGAGCCAGTGCTTTGCCACGATGGAGGCGATGGCGAGCGGCCTTGCGTGTGTGGTGCCCTTCGAGCCCCCCTCGCCCTATTCGTACCTCGAGGATGAAGAGACGTGCGTGATGGTGAGGGACGTGATGGACGCCGAGGAGGTGGCAGAGAAGGTGCTGGAGCTCTTTGAACATCGAGAGAGGGCAAGGGCAATCGGAAGGCGGGCGCGGGAGCGCATGCTCTCGCTCTCGTGGGACGAGCACGTGTGCACACTCGAAAAGACGTTCGACGCTATTTCGAGAGCAGCTCCTCGTAGTAACCCTTGAGGGTCTTGCCCACGAGCTTGAGGTCGTGCTGCCTTGCAAGCTCGTATGCCCCTCTGGAGAGCCTCCTTCTCAGACTGGCATCCTCGAGCAGCACCTCCAGCTGGCGTGCGAACTCCTCAGGGCTCTTTGCCTTGAGGCAGTGCTTTTCCTCCTCGAGGTAGTCGAATGCTGGTATGCTGCTTATCAGCAGGGGCTTTCTGGCTGCCGCAGCCTCGAGCACCGCTATCCCCTGATTCTCCTCCCTGCTGGGAAACAGAAATATGTCTCCACCCGCATACGCATCCACCACGTCCTCCACGAACCCCGCGAACCTCACGTTGGGCGGAGCCTCCCGCACGAGCCTGAGCACCCTGGGGTCAGCCAGTTTTGAGATGGCACCATACCACACGAACGTGTTGTCAAACTGCCTTGCCACATCCACAAAGATGTCCACGCCCTTTCTCAGAAACACGTTGCCCACGCTGAAGGGCACGATTCCCTCCAGCCCCATCTTCCTGCGGTGCCTTTTTCTTCGCTCCTCCATGTGCGTGAACGCATCGAGGTCAACGCCGTTGCTGATGACCCTGATGTCGGCAACGATGCCATGGGAGAGCAGCACACGGCGGGTGTGCTCTGTGGGGCAGAGCACCATGTCTGCACTGCTGTACAGCATCCTGAGATAGCGGGCGAGCACTGGGGAGATGTACTCGCTGAAGATGAAGCTGCCCCTGAAGTCCTCTGCAGTGGTGTGGGCATGCATCACGACCTTTGCCTTCAGGGTGCGTGCGAGATATGCCCCCCTCGGACCTATGGTGTGTATGTGCACGATGTCGGCATCCCTGCAGTCCTCCACTATGTGCACTCCGTTGAGCAGAAGTGCCTTTCTGAAGTGCCTGATGGCAGCGCCTATCCCGCACTGGCGAAACAGGCTCTCCCCTTCCGCATACAGGCACACCTTCATGCACTATCCACAACTCCCATGCACATGCAGACACGCTATAAAAAGGTTGAGAGGGGCTCCCAGCTGCCCGTGAGCTTTCCAGCCCGTGCCAGCCTGCCAAGGGTGCGCACAGTCCTCTGGGAGGGGGGCTTGAAGCTTGCATGCTCGAGCGGTGTTGCGGGAAGGGGGATGAACGCATGTGCCCTCACCCTCCCTCCCCTTCTCACTATCCACTCCACCATCTCGAGGGTCGCCCGCTCGTCCTCCTCGTCCCCGATGGGAAGCCCGAAGATGAAGTCGGCAGTCGGGGTGAAGTCGGCATCGAGACATCGCTCCACTGCCTCGTATGCCTGCGCCACGGTGTGCCCTCTTCCAAGCCGCGCCAGCACGAGGTCGCTTCCCGACTGCACCCCTATGCTGATGGAGCGGTTGGCGCAGTACCTGTCCATCAGGGCAAGCGCCCGCTCACTCACGAACTCTGGCCTCACCTCGGAGGGGAACGTGCCAAAGAACACTCTCTTCCCATGAATTGCAGAGAGCAGCGCCTCCACCTTGTCCAGCCTCGGATGCACGCCGTCCGAGCCATAGCCGAGGGCATTTGGGGAGATGAATCGCACGTCCCTGTACGCCCCTGCAGCCTCCACGATGCTGGGGATGCTCCTGTGCCTTACGGTGTGCCCGAACAGCCTCGGGGTCTGGCAGTACGCACACGCATGGGGGCACCCCCTCGTGATTTCTATGGGCCCGCACAGCCTTCTTGAGTCGAAGGGTGGATACTCGTCGAGGCACACGGTAGAGCGCTGGGGGGTGTGGTGCATTCGTCCCTCGCGCACGTACGCCACCCCCTCCACGCCCTCTGGCTCGCATCCCCTCTCGATGGCATCCAGCAGCAATGGCAGGGCTTTCTCCCCCTCGCCCACCACCACGTAGTCGAAGTGCTCCAGCGCCTCCCTTGGCCTTGCCGAGGCGTGGGGTCCACCCGCCACCCACGTGGCATCCACCTTGCGCCTTCCAGCGTCCACCTCGGCGTACACCCTCCTGCTGAGGGGGGTGCAAAAGCTGTACAGCATCACGCCATCCTGGGGCTCCCTCACGATGTCCGCATTGGGCACACAGGGCAGAAGCGCTGCGATGCTGAACCTGCAAGTCCTGAAGTACCGAAAGTGCACGGGAATCATTCTATCTCGTGCAGCGCGAACTCCTCGTGCAGCACGGCCACCGCCCGCCGGGCGTCTCTCTCGTCAATCACGAACGAGATGTTGCTCTGGGAGGAGCCCTGGCTAATCATGATGACGTTTATGCCGTTTCTTCCCATCGTGGAGAACACCCTGCCAGCAACGCCGGGCGTGCCTATCATGCCAGCGCCCACCACCGCCACCACGCACACGTGCTCGTTGAGCGACACGTCCTTCACGATGTTGTGCCTGAACTCCTCTCTGAGTGTCCTCACCGCCCTCTGTGCATGCGCCTCGTCCACCACCATGGAGATGTTTGCCTCTGAGGAGCCCTGACTTATCATCCGTATGTTCACACCAGCACGGGCGAGGCTGGAGAACACGCGGGCTGCCACCCCTATCGTGCCTATCATCCCGCTTCCAGAGATGGTGATGAGTGCCACGTTGCGAATCACCGTTATCGCCTTCACGACTGACTTCGATGGCACGTGGTCTGCCACGATGAGCGTGCCCTCGCGCTCTGGATGGAACGTGTTCTTCACCCTCACGGGGATGCTGTGGCGTATTGCGGGCTCGATGGCGCGGGGATGGAGCACCTTTGCCCCAAAGTACGACATCTCCATCGCCTCTGCGTACGATATCTGCCGCAGCGACCTCGCCTCTGGCACCAGATGCGGGTCGGTGGTCATGATGCCATCGGTCTCCTTCCAGAGCCATATCTCGTGTGCCCCTATGCCCGCACCCACCAGCGACGCCGTGAGGTCAGAGCCTCCCCTGCCCAGCGTGGTGATTACGCCTCTCTCGTCTGCCCCCATGAACCCGCCCACCACGGGCACGCACTCCTCCAGCAGGGGCGCCACCCTCTGGGCGATGCGCTCGTATGTGATGTCGAGCGGTCTGGCATCCCCATGGGTGCTGTCTGTGAGGATGCCCGCCTCCATTCCATCCATGCTGCGCGAGGGCACCCCGATGCTCTGGAGGGCTCCAGCGAGCATCGGGGCTGCGAGCCGCTCCCCGAACGATGAGATGTAGTCCAGCGAGCGGGGCGTGAGTTCCCCGAGATAGCATATTCCCACGAGCGCACGCTCGAGGTCGTCGAGCAGCGTTGCGATGCTGTCCAGCACGTGCTCCCTCGTGGGCTCGTGCTCGATGCACACCTCAGCCGCTCGCTCGTGCTGGGTGCGAATATCGGACACGCTCTTCAGGACAGCATCGGCATCGCCCTTTTCAGATGCGGCTCTCGCTGCCATGAGCAGCGCATCGGTCACACCTTTCATGGCGGATGTGACAACCGCAATCTCGTGGCCCTGCTCCCTGTAGCTCCTCACGAGTGTTGCAACGTGCCTGATGCGCTCGCCATCCGCAACCGACGCCCCGCCAAACTTCATGACCAGCCGCATGCTCACACCAGCGAACACCACTTCGAGAGAACATTTAAGGCTTTTTGAGCATGTCAGCGGCTGAACTGGAGCACGCAGGAGGCGTACCCCTTACACATCTGAGATTCCAGCTCAAAGTGCACATCCTCATCGAACTCAGAACACCACACCTCATACTCAGCTCAATCATCTCCTCCGCTACATAAATGAATGATTGTATTTATAAGAACGGTTTTATAGCCCATCCACCGACACAGCAGAGGTGGTCTATATGGGCGAGGAGTACACTGTGAGGGGCTGGCGCTCTGCCCACAATGAGGTGGCATCGATGATGCGCCAGAGTCTGTTCGCCCTCATGGTGTGTGCCATTGGCGACCTCGTCGCAGGGCTCTCGTTGGGTGTGTTCAGCTCCTATCTCGAGCTCATCCCGGGACTGCTGGTGCTCGTGCCAGCCGCCATCGACATGCGGGGAAATGTGTATGCCTCGCTTGGCTCGAGGCTTGGCACCTACCTGCACACTGGTGAGCTGTCCCCAGAGCTCAAGGAGCGCACAATACTCAACCAGCTCGTGCTCGCCTCGTTCTCCCAGACCATTGCCCTCTCGGTGTTGCTCGCCCTGCTCGCCAAGGCAATCACGCTCGCCATCGGCATCCCATCGGTCGGAGTGGCGATGCTCATGATGATATCGGTGCTGGGGGGCGTGCTCGCCGCTCTGGTGATGCTGACCTCCACCGTGCTCATCGCCACGAGGAGTGTGCTCAGGGGGTGGGACCCAGACAACATCACCACACCGCTCATCACCGCCATAGGAGACCTCGTCACCATACCGATGCTCCTGCTGGCGGCGTATGTGGTGCTGAGGCTGCAGAGCGTGCTCGATGCCCTCGCAGTGCTGGTGCTCGCCGTGTGCGCTGTGGGGCTCGCCACATCCATGAGGAGGCGTCATCCCATCTCGAGGAGTATAATAGTGCAGAGCATTCCTATACTCACAGTGTGCGCACTGCTCAGCACCTTCGCAGGGGTGTTCCTCGAGCACAAGCTCGAGGCGCTGCTGATGTACACCTCGCTGTTCCTGCTCATACCATCTCTCAATGAGGAGGCTGGAAACCTCGGGAGCATCCTCGCTGCACGGCTCTCATCGAGCCACAGGATGGGCATCATACGCATTCACGGAGCACCAGATGCCCAGGTACTCTTGAGCTCGCTCGCCCTCATTCTGCTCGGAATGGTGATGTTTCCCATGCTCGGGGTGCTCGTGCACATCATCTCGCCCGTGTTCGGGCTCACCACCCCGGGGCTGGTGCAGCTGGTGGTGCTCTCCACGGTGGTGGGCATGGTGGTTGCCCTGCTGTCCAACGTGGTGGCGTACTACCTCACGTTCCTCTCCATACGCTACCGCGTGGACCCAGACAACGCCGTGATTCCCCTGCTGACCTCCACCATGGACTTCATCACCACGGGCGTGCTCATGTTCTTCGTCTCCCACTTTGTGGGGTGAGCCAGTGGGAGGTGTTGTGGCTCAAAAAGGTGCTCACCGCCAAGAGGACGTAGCAAAGACTATAAAGGAGGGTCATCCATTGGATGGCGAGATGCCGGGGTGGCTGAGTGGACAATCCATGGGAGCCGCCGTCTCGTGGGTCTATAAGCGGCAGGCTCGAGACCTGTTGCTCCATCTGGAGCGCTTGGGTTCGAATCCCAACCCCGGCGCTTTACTCCATGAATCCGTCGACCTCCAGCCCCACGTCCTCGAACTCAAGCCTCACTCTGTATCTCTTCAGGGAGATGTCCTCGAACCCCCTCAATGCATATGCAACCTTGCTATCGAAGCTCTCGGCAACCACTATTCCTCTGACTTTTCTCCCATTCGCAAGCCTTTCGCGAACCCAGCCCATATAGCTCAAAATCTGGCCAATCACGGCATGGGTGGCAGTGCCCCTCTTCAGCTCTATCACCACAAGGCTCCCCTTTCCATCGAGAGCAAGGATGTCTATCCTGCCCACATCGGTGGCAAACTGCCTTCCCCCCTCATATAGGGTAAGACCCTCCTCAATCTGACTCAGGTCCCTCACGAGGTACTCCTCCAAGTCCCTCTCAAAGCTCAAGGAGGGCTCTTCGGTCAGCCCATGGGGAGGCTCCCCCACCACCTCCACGTCATCCAGCCCATCCACATTAGGCTCATCTGGACCAGAGCCATAAAACCTGAACCTCCCCCCTCCCAAGTAAAGCAGACATGCCCTTCTCTGCAGATGGGAATAATGATGAGCCGTGGAATGGTTTACACTCAGCGTTTTACACTCAGCCCAACGAGATGGGCATAGATGGTGTTCTCCTTCCAAGGCTTGCTTGGGTACATCCTGTAGAGGTGCCTGACCATCTCCCTCCAGTGAAAGTCGCCCTCCCACGACCTTGCAGCCTCTATTATGGCATCCGCACAGGTGGTCATCCTGTCACTCTCCCGCCCTTTCATACAACCGCACAACCCTTAAATATTATTCAGAAAACAGAGGGCGAGGGCTGTGCAGGGGTAGCCAAGCGGTCAACGGCGGTAGACTCAAGATCTACTCCCTTAGGGGTTCGTCGGTTCGAATCCGGCCCCCTGCACCACTCCACACACCAGCTACACACATAATGCTTAATATTCCTGCCCACATCTTACGGCGGAGGGATGAGAGGCGACAGCACAGGATGACCCCACCAAATTTCAGTGGCTACGCTCGCTGATAGAGCCCTTCCTGAGATGGGAGAAGCGCTACATCGAGGACTGGATTCCCACCAGCATCGTGGTTGGGGTGCTGTGTGGGATAGCTGGCGTGGTGTTCTACGCCCTCTTTCATGTGGGATTTACGCTGCTGCTCTCTGGCATCGGAGGGTACTCTCCCCCAGACCTTCTGGCAGGCGAGCCCTTTGCAAGACCTCCCGGCACCTTTGAGAGGCTGCACATCATATGGCTGCTTCCTGCCATCGGGGGGCTCTTGGGTGGGCTCATTGCGAGATACGTGCCAGAGGTGGCGATGGCGGGCACCGAATCGTATATCAGGGCGTTTCACACCATAAGGGGCTCGAGGCTCATCACCATACCAGCCGAGATGCTGGGTGCGGTGCTCACCATATGCAGCGGAGGAAGCGCTGGCAGGGAGGGGCCCATAGTGCTCATAGGCTCCACCATAGGCTACCAGACTGGAAGGCTGTTTGGAAAGGGGGACAGAATGCGCAGGTTGCTCATGGTGTGCGGGGCAGCGGGCGGGCTCTCTGCCATCTTCCGCACGCCCTTTGGTGCAGCCCTGTTCGCCTCTGCCGTGCTCTACAAAAAGGACATAGAGGTCGATGCCATCCTGCCAGCGTTCATATCCTCCATCATCTCGTACTCCATATTCTATGGTGTGTATCGGGCAGGTCCAGTGTTCATCACACCTGCCTACACCTTCGAGAGCCCCTCAGAGCTGGTGCTGTACAGCCTGCTCGGGGCGTTTGTAGCACTGGTGGCAATCCTGTATGCCACCATATATCATTCGGCGATTGGCGTGTTCGACCGCCTGCACATACCACAGCCCATAAAGCCAGCCCTCGGCGGGCTCGGGGTCGGGCTGCTCGCCGTGCTGGTGGAGAGGGAGACGGGCGTGGGGCTCTCGCTGCTCGGCATGGGCTACGAACTCGTGCAGTATGCGCTGTTTGGAACCATTCCGCTGCTGCTCCTCGTGGTGCTGCTCATGGGAAAGATGCTCGCCACATCGCTCACACTGGGCTCGAGAGGAGTGGGCGGGGTGTTTGCCCCAACGCTCGAGGTGGGAGCCCTCTCTGGTGGGCTGTTTGCCGGACTGCTCACGCTCGCCTTTCCCTCCATGGATGTGCACACGGGTGCGTTCGTGCTCATCGGCATGGCGGCGATGCTCTCATGTGCGACCAAGGCGCCCCTCGCCTCCATCGTGATGGTGACAGAGCTAACGGGTAACTACTTCCTGCTCCCCGGGCTCATGCTCGCCTCCACGGTGAGCCTGCTCATGACCACGAGGTGGTCCATCTATGAGGACCAGCAGGTGGACAGGCTGCACTCCCCTGCCCACATGTACGAGATGACGATGGACGTGCTCGAGAGGATAAGAGTGGAGGAGGCGATGACGAGGGAGGTGCTCACGTTTGCCCCCCATGCCTCAATTGTGGACGTGCTCGATGCGGTGCACACCACTGGTCACAGGGGCTATCCCGTGGTGGACGAGACACGGGGGCTGGTGGGCATAATCACCTACAGGGATGCCGAGAGGGTGCCTATAGAGCAGCGGGGCGGTCCAGTATCCTCTGCCATGACGACGCAGCTCATCACGGCGTATCCCGACGAGACGCTGGCCGATGCACTGAGAAGGCTGGTGGCAAACGGCATATCGAGGCTGCCAGTGGTGAGCAGGGACGACCCCAAGAGGCTGGTGGGCATCCTGACCGAGCGGGACATCGTGGTCGCCCATGCGAGGGTGAGCGCCACCCTGAGGCGGGGGAAGTAGAGCTCCCGGGGGAAGTAGAGCTCCCGGGGGAAGTAGAGCTCTACCACTCTGTGTCTGTACGTACCCTCCTTTTCTCCATTCTAACAAAAAGTCGCCACATTAAAGGAGGATGTGAACTGCTCCTCGCTCACGCAAGGAGCCTCGTGGGGAGTTTGCTCTTTACGAGCCTTATCCACAGGCTGGTTCACACAGCCACTATCCGTTATCCTTCTGGACTCACGGCTCAGAGT
>LDZQ01001162.1_pt1 | contig 26072 bp, 26 predicted proteins | sample 615361 | NCBI WGS metagenome assembly LDZQ01 (sample SAMN03408297, study PRJNA278302) | terrestrial metagenome | isolation source: oil reservoir sample I2 | place: USA: Alaska, North Slope, Ivishak formation | collected 2013 | reverse complement strand
AAGTGGGGAACACCCGAGGTGTCCACCACGGTGCAGTTCGGTGGGACGGTGATGGTGCCGTTGAAGAGTGTGGTGGTGTTGGACTCCACTCTGATGAATACCACCACACTGTGTGGCGCTGCGCCCACATTTACCGTGCAGTTGTACAGCGCCGTGTTTATTGGAGAGGGGTTGGTATCTGAAAGGATGGTCTCATCTGGCTTGAACACGATGGCACTGGAGCCTGGGGGGACAGAATCCTTCACGCGGAACCATATGGTGGCAAGGGTGCCATTTCCAGTTATGCCAGTTGTGGTTCCAGTCCTGAACTCACCATACTCAACCGTGCCGTTGGTGTTGTAGTACCTGTTGATGAGCACGGTCGAGTTGTTCCCGTCAGAGGTCAAAAAGCTGCCCTGTGTCTGATTAACCACCTCAAGCACCATGGGGTCGAACAGCACAGTGTACGACGCAGCATACACGGGCACCGTGCTGTTCACCGAGACGTTTATCATGAACACATCCCCGGGATTAGCCTCCACATAGGAGGGCACAAGAGACACGGAGGCGTCTGGTGCGTCTCCAAGTGTTAATGAGGCCGTGCCGAGCGCAACGGCCAATACGAGAATCACCAATAAGACTCGTGAAGTAATGTTCCAACTCATGTTCTACCCCTCTCCTGCTGGTGCCAAACCATGATTTTTATCGCTCAAGTAGCTTATCAATGTATCGATATATAAAGTTTCACACTGTCCCCTCTAAAGGTTTCACACTGTACCGTGTAAAGCATCGTGTAAAGCATCTCCAGCCACCCCGCCAAGCCAGCCACAGCTAGGCCACAGCAGCTCCAGAAAAGTATATGTTCAATAGCACAATGCTCTGCATAGATGCGCGTCCTGATGTGCTTGATGCTGGCCCTCGTGCTCGTTGGGGGTATGCCCCATACACTTGCCGAAGAGTATCCGCACCACGTTAACCCAGCAGAAATCGAAAAGTCGAGCACAGCCGAGCTTGCCCCCTTCCAGTATGAGGCCATCAATGGGCTGCTGCTAAGGTTCGGATTTTTGCTCGAAGACGTGAGGGGAAGAGATGTCGAGGGCATGAGGAGACACTACACGGAGTTCATGGAATTCTATCAGCAAAACAGCCTCGTGATGGGCACCCTCGACCCCCGTCTGAGAACAAGGTTATCCGAGCTTGTGCAGTTCGTTAACCTTTCCACACAGGATGCACAAAGGCTAATTGGCCACTATCAAAGGGCAGAGCAATACATTCGCGAGGGCAGAAGAGCCAAAGCGGTTGCCGAGGTGATGAGGGCGATAGATGTGCTCAACAGGCTGAATGAGAGCTCAAAGATGCTCTATGCCCCTGAATTTTACCACTATCCCAACATCGAGGTGTCCACACACGAAAAGAACATCGAGTTGCTAACCGAGCTGATAAGCCAGCTCCATGCGGAGCTGAGCACACTCGAAAATCAAGCGTTTTACCCCACCAGCATAAGCCTCTCACTCTCCCCAGAGCAGGCTGGGTTTGGGGATGTGCTGAAGGTGCACGGAAGGCTATACTACCGTCTGAATGATACGGGCATCCAGAACGAGAGCGTGAGCATGACCCTCCAAAACCACACCTACATCCTTCATACCAAGGCAGGCGGGTTCTATGAAGAGGAGCTAATCCTCACCCAGTATCTCGAAAGGGGGACGACCGATGTGCATGTGTCCTACATTCCATCGAGCGTGCCCGCCGCACCCGCACATGCACGAAAGCCACTCCACGTGCTTCCAAAGCCCACCGAGCTCACGCTGCATGTAGCTCCGATGGTATCGATGGTTAACATAAGTGGAAGGCTCACGTGTGCTGGGATTCCCTTGCGTGGGCTTGGCGTGAAGATTGTGGTGGACAGGTTCGTGTATGTTGTGAGCACAAACGAGGATGGCACCTTCAGCCTGAATGTGGACAGCTCGAAGATGGAAAGAGGCAGGCACACTGTGGATGCGAGCTTCGAGCCTGGCCCACTGGCGTTTTTACCCTCCAATGCCACTGGACAGTTTGAGCTTACGCCCAAACTCATTCCATCCACAACACCCACCTCCTCCACAACACCCACCCCGCCTCTTTACTCATTTCTGGGCATTGCTATGGTGCTGGTGAGTCTCACCCTCCTGTGGATAAAGAGAGAGCGAGTGGTGGACTTCTGGATGAGAAGAGCTCCCAGGGCTCCAGAGCCCCCAAAAAGAGAGCCCCATGAGGAGGAACCAACACAAGTGGAAGAGGTGGAAGAGGCGAGCGAGGAAGAGGGAATGAAAAGATTAGAAGAGGATATCAGAGCGATAGAGATGATGGCAGAGCAAAGCCCTGCAAAGGCCGTGAGAGAGGGATACCTCGTGGCAAGAAGGTTCATCGCAGAGAGAGCGGGCATTGAGGATGATCCCACCCTCACCCACAGGGAGTTTCTGGAGAAGCTGGACGATACCGAGCAAGATGGCCCGTTTGGGGAGCTCGCCATGCTCTATGAGCTCTGCGAGTTCAGCGGCAACCCGCCTACCCGTGAGCAGGCAAAAAGGGCGCTTGAGCTGGTAAAGAGGATAGTGGAGAGCTTATCATGAGGACGGGGCAGGTGGGGATAATAGCCCTTGTGCTCGCAGTGCTGATGCTTGGTGTGGGTGCCTTTTCCACCAACTCAGAGGACTTCAGTGCGTACAACCATGGATGGAATGGATACTCCAAGGCGCTCTCTCTGGCTGGCGCACGGCACGAGGCACACGTGATTCTCTCGCCGGGGGAAATTGAGAGCCTTGTGCCCCCCTCGACCACGCTGGTGCTGGCAAGCCCCAATGCCCTCTCTGTAGAGCACTCCAAAGCACTCTCCAGCTTCGTGGAGAATGGGGGAAGGCTGGTGGTGTGTGAGGACTATGGCAGGGGGAATGATGTGCTCTCCATAGTGGGAGCGAGCACGAGATTCACTGGAGAGCCCATATTCGACTACTCGAGCTACTGGATAAATGTCTCGCTGCCAGTGGCCGAGGTTGTGGAGGGCAACTCATCGATGCACATCGTGCTCAACTATCCCACCTCTCTTCTGGTGAAGAGTGGGGAGGTGCTCGCGTACACGGGCAGCTTTGCATTTGCAGACATAGAGCACGACTACGAGATGGCACTCTTGGAGCACAGAGGAAGGGTGCCCATCGTGGCAATCGAAGATGTGGGTAGAGGAGAGGTGGTGTGCATTGCCGACCCCTCTGTGTTCATCAACGCCATGCTCCCAATGGCGAACAACTCAGAGTTCTTTGAGGTTGTGGTGGGAAACAGGAGCATCGTTGCATTCGACCAGTGTGAGCAGCCCAACCCACCGATGGTGGTGCTCAGAAGGGCCATAATGAGTTCGCCCATGCTCCAGCTTTTGCTGCTGGTGATGTGCCTCGTGGGCACGGTGTGTGTATTCAAGAGAAATGATATATACGATGTGGCGAAGAGATATATAAAGCGGTGAGGGTGGGGTAGCATGCTGGAGGGAAATGAGCTATGCGGTGTGGAGCTCGTGCAAAACGTGGCTCGGCGCATACTTTCAGAGCTTAGAAGAGTCATCGTGGGCAAGTATGAGATAATAGAGCTCATGCTCATCAGCCTGCTCTCCGAGGGAAACATACTGATGGAGGGCGTTCCCGGCGTGGCAAAGACCACGATAGCCAAGATGTTCGCCCATGCCACTGGGTGCGAGTTTCACCGCATCCAGTTCACTCCAGACCTTCAGCCCTCTGACATCACGGGCATATATGTGTACGACCAGAAGAAACAGGAGTTCAAGTACTACGAAAGCCCTATTTTTGCCAACATCGTGCTGGCAGACGAGATCAACAGGGCTGCCCCCAAGACCCAGTCGGCGATGCTGGAGGCCATGGAGGAAAAGACCATCACAGTGGAGGGTGTGTCTCGAAGCCTTCCAAGACCCTTTATGATGATTGCCACAGAAAACCCCATCGAGCTGGAGGGAATATATTCCCTTCCAGAGGCCCAGATAGACAGGTTCACCTTCAAGCTCGCACTCGAGCTGCCAGAGGATGAGGAGGAGCTGGGGGTGCTGAGGCTCAAGAACGAGCAGCTCAGCAACGGAATGCAGGAAGGAGTGTGCAAGAGGGTGTCCCATCCAGAGGAGGTGCTGCGCTGCATAGACATCGTGAGGAGGGTGCACGTGGAGGAGAAGGTGATGCAGTACATTCGCGATATCGTGATGTGCACCCGAAACCACGAGGACGTGCTGCTCGGGGCAAGCCCACGGGGCTCGATTAACCTCCTCATCACCTCAAAAGCAAGGGCGGCAATGCTTGGAAGAAGCTACGTGATTCCAGACGACGTGAAGTATCTGGCGCCCCATGTGCTAAACCACCGCATCATCCTCACACCAGAGGCCGAGCTTGCCAAGGTAAAGGTCGAGGATGTCATCCGTGATGTTCTCAGCACGGTGAGCATCCCATGGAGCTGAGCGAGAGGGGAAGGCTAATCCTCGTGCTGTTGGTCGAGGTGGGACTTCTCTCGATAATCTCCGAGAGCGCGCTCATGGCACTCACCAGCCTGCTTGGAGCATTGGTATTGGGTGTCGAGGGAATGCACCTGTGGTTGAGGGCTCGTGGGCTCACAGTGGATGTGAGGCACACGCTCGAAAAAAACGTTCTCGTACAACACTCGAGCACCACTGTGAGGTTCGTGGTACATGGCACGGGTAGATGCACAAATGCACTCATAACATTAAGCCCCTCGGCAGGGCTAAAGCCCCAGAGCCCCCCTGTGCAGCGGGTTACCATTGGAGAGGGGAAGGACGTTGAAATCTCGTACACCCTCAGGGGGCAAAAGAGGGGGAGGTGGGCAGTGGGCACCCTCACGTGTGAACTCGATGATGCTCTCGGCTTGTTCGTATGGCGTAAGCGCTGGAGGGTGGAGGAGGCTGTGGAAGTATACGTTAAGATGGGTGGAGAACTCACACGCTCTGAGGGCATGGGTGGCATAAGGAGACGAAGAGCACGCTCTCCAACCGCTTCCTCTGGCACGAAAAGGTGGGCTCCAGGTGTGGGAGAGGTGCGAAGGTTCTCTCCTGGCGATAGCCTGAGGTGGATAGACTGGAAGCTCACCGCCAAGATACAGAGACCCATGGTAAAGCAGCCAGAGAGAATTCCCGAAGCTCAGCTCGTGCTGATGCTCGATATCTCAAAGAGCATGGAAACTGGCAGTGGGGCGGTGCTCGAGGCTGCAATCGAGGCGGCGGCCATCGTGTATGGGCTGTGTGCCGCAAGGGGCATCCCAATGGCGATGCTCACGTTCAAGGAGAGCAAGCCCACACAGCTCATCCCCACGGGTGCTGGTAAGCATCAGGAGCTGCAGATAACAAGAGAACTTTCCCACATAAACGGAGAGGCTGGAGGAAAAACGCCCGGAGGAAAAACGCCCTCTCCACTCATTACCACTGATGAGCTGTCGATGCTCAGGAAGTTCGTGCTCAGCTCTGCCCTGCACGACCCCGAAGTGGCGTGCTTTTTCGAGAGGATTCAGCCGTTTGTGGAGAGCATCATGGCATGGAAGGATGTGAGCAGCCTCGAGCTGTATCAGGCAATGACGGATATTGTGAAAAGAGGAAAGCTCCAAACAAAGGTGGTGGTGATAACGAGCCTCATGCTGGAGACCACCCCTCTCTTTGAGAGTCTGAGGCTGGCCAGATACAATGGCTTTGAGATAGTGCTGGCCGCACTCTCTCCGAAGCTTTCTGGACAGATGGAAGAGTACCAGCTCTTTAAAGAGAAGCTGAGAATTCTTGGCTGCATCCCAGACATAAGAATATTCGAAATAGAGAGCATGGGGGAGCTGGCTCAGCTATCCTCAATAGTGGATTAGGGCACATAACCATGGCGTCCACGATGTCGCTGAAGGGACATGAAAGCACATATAGTGTGGGCGCTCAGCACAATACATGCTCCACGAGAGAGTAAGGGGATGCCTGTGGGGACTGGCCGTGGGGGATGCACTCGGAGAGCCCTTCGAGGGCTTGAGTCCAGAGGAAGCAAGGAGAAGTCCATCGAGGTCCACCCCTTTAAGAACAACAGATGACACCCAGCTTGCGATTGCCACGCTCGATGCCGTGCTCGAGCTCGGCTATGTGGACAGACATACAATAGCAAGGCGGATGCTCTCGCTCTCGGTGCCCAGAATGGGTCCCACCACAAAAGCCAGCCTGCAGGAATATGCAAAAAGAGGGGGCTTTGTGCCAGAGAAGGGCAGCACCGATGGTGCAGCCATGCGGGCAGGTCCAATGGGGCTGCTCTTTGAGGAGCCAGAGAGGGTTGTCAATGCAACCGCCCTCTCCAGCCTCACCACCCATGGAGAGAGCATAGCAATCTCGGCGGCATGTGCTGTGGCATGTGCAGTGTGGGCGTGCACCGTGGATGAGAGCCCCATAAGGTGGGCACTGTGGGGGGCAAAAAGGGGAGCAGAGTATGGCAGGTGTGGCAGGAGTGGCAAGAGCCTCGTGCCCCATCTCAAAAGGGCAATTAGGTCATCTAAAAGTGCCCCATATATCGATGTTCAGCGCACCTTTGGCACGGGAATTGAGAGCACTGAGGCAGTGCCATGTGCGATGCACCTGATAGCACGAGGGCTTGGCTTTGCCGAGAGCGTGATGCTTGCCGCAAGGGGCGGAGGTGATGCCGACACCATTGCATCCATGGTGGGGTGTGTGATTGGTACAAGAGAGGGGGTGCGTGCCATTCCCGAGGACTGGATGAGAAGTCTCAGCTCAGCCCTGCCCGCTGACATCGAGCTCCTCTCTCGTAGGGTGGTGAGGTTCAGAGGCTCACACCGAGGCTGAAAGGCGGACTACCTCGGCTGCCGCCTCCTGCACCTTAGATAGCTCCTCATCCTCCAGCTCAAGCTCTATTATCTCCTCTATTCCACATGCACCAAGCACCACTGGAACGCCAGTGCACGAGCCCTTCACGCCATACTCTCCATCGAGCATCACAGAGGAGCACACCACGCTTCCCCTATCCATGATGATTGCCTCTGCCATGTGAGTGATGGCGGCCGATGGAGCATAGTAGGCGCTGCCCGTCTTCAGGAGCGATACGATTTCGGCACCTCCCTCTATCGTGCGCCTTACAAGCTCCTCGATGTCTTTGGAGTCGAGCAGCCGAGAGAGGGGGATTCCCCGAACAGTGGTGTATCTTGGAAGGGGTACCATCTTTGCTCCATGTCCCCCCACCACCATCGCACTGACATCGGAGTACGAGCAACCAACCCTCTCGGCAACAAAGTACGCAAACCTCGCAGCATCCAGCTCACCTCCCATGCCAAACACCCTGTGCCTTCCAAAGCCAAGGTACTGGTTGGCAGCATACACCATAACATCCAAGGGGTTGGTGACCACCATCACCAGCGCGTCTGGGGCATGTTCTGCGATTTTTTCACATACGTCCCTCACGATGCCCGAGTTCACAGACACGAGCTCCTCTCTGCTCATCCCGGGCTTTCTGGGCACCCCTGCCGTGATTATCACGAGGCTTGCCTCCTCGATGTCTGCATAGTCATTGGTGCCCACCACATCCACATCATAGCCCAGAATGGGTGCCGCCTGCCTCAGGTCGAGGGCCTTGCCCTGCGGCATTCCCTCCACGATGTCCACCAAAATCACGTCTGCAAGCTCCCTTTCGGCAATCCTCTGGGCAGTTGTGCTGCCCACCATACCCGCACCTATCACAGCTACTGTATCCACAGCCTCACCACACAGCTGTTGGCAGATGACAATATAAGCTTGGTGCAAAGGATTTAAACCATGAGAGCACTGGTATGCCCATGGGCGATGCGATGCTGAGGATGGGTGTGCTGGCAGTGCTCATGATGATTGCGCTCGCCTTGCCTGCGGGTGCGGCGGTCAATGAGAGCACGTTGACCATAACTCCAGAAAATCCCACACAAGGGGACGTGGTCGTGATGCAGGGCAAAGCCAATCCCAACGAGGATATCCCCATCACCATCACCTTCCAGATGGATGTGCCCGTGAGTGGGGGCACGTTCGACTATCGGCTAAACGGCGTGGAGATACCATCCCCCAATCGGTTTACTGTGGTCGCCGAGGGATGCAGGCGGCTCAGCGTGTCCGCCTCACTGAGCTTCCTTCCATTCCCCTACACGCTCACGAGCCAAGAGGAGGGCAGCACGCAAACGATATCACAGGGTGGCGTGCCCTCTGGCAAGTACAACATCAGGATATTCGGAGATGCCATAGAGGGTGCGAGCACCGTGAGGCTGAAGGTGGAGGCGTGGACAGAGATACGGGCAGACGCCTCTGGTAGCTTCTCATACTCCTACAACTCTGCCCCGGTGCCTGCCGGGCTTTTCGATGTGAACGTTGGAGGCGTTAGAAGGACGCTCATGCTATCCGAATCCGAGTTCAACCCCTCCTCGCCCACGCCCACGCCCAGCCCGTCGCCCTCTGGAGGGGGCTCTTCGTCCAGCGAAGGCATTTACACCAGCGGACCCAACCCCACTGACGTGTATGTGCCACCGGAAAATATCGAGATTCAGGTGGTCGATTACATACTTGCCGTGGTGAAGGACGAGCACATAACTCATGAGTTTTCCGACCCTAAGCTGGACATACGAAGCATCGAGTTCGACTCGCTGGGATACTCCGACGAGCTCATGGTAAAGGTACAGGAGCTAAAGAACACCTCCACCCTTGTGGACAAGCCAGCCCCGGGAATGACGTACAAGAGCTTCAGATTCTTTGTAGACACACAATACAACAGAATCAAGAACATCCTGATAAACTTCAGGGTGGAAAACTCGTGGCTCGAGAACAACAGCGTCAATGCGTCCAGTGTGGCTCTCTACCGCTATGCAAACGGACAGTGGAACAGCCTGAACACAACCCTCGTGGGTCAGGATGAGGCGTATACCCATTACACAGCATCCTCCCCAGGCTTTTCTGTTTTTGCAATAGTCGCACAAACACACACAAATGAAACGGCTACCTCACAAGAGACACTCCCCACCAATGAGGTCAATCCAAACCCAACATCCCAGAGCACGGGGGGCTCCGCAACACCGAGCATGCCCACCGTTGGTCTCCTTGGCCTGACAGCTGTCATAATGTGTGCCTATGGGCTCCTCAGAAGGGGATAAAGCTCGGCCTCTACATAGATGGCCTGCTCCTCTGGATGCACGGTGCACCCCCTCTTCTTGAGGGGTGTTTCCATTGACTCACACACGAGGAGCAGGGCAAGGGAGCAGTAGGGACATCCAACGCCGGTGCACAGCAGGGGTGCATCCCTGCTAACCTCCACACAGAACTCCAAAAACAGGGGGGAGGTGAATCTCACCCTTATGAGACCATCGAGCCTCTCCAGCTCCACTGCATCGCACAGCTCGAGCCCATGGGTGTACACCTCTTCCATGAGCTGGGAGATGGTCTCGGCTTCATCGGAGAAGGAGGGATGAAGCTCATCTTTTATGAGGGACAGTAGCGATGCGCCCAGGGGCTCAAACGCAAGCCCGCAGCTTTCGGCACTTTTGCCCACCACAAACACTCCTTCCGAGGGGCGCTTGAGCCAACCTTGGAGGTCGAAGTGCTTCTCAGATACGGGAATCACGAGGAGAGGTCTGCCCTTGTATGTGGATGGAAGGTAAAGGGCACTGGAGCTCAACCCCAAATCCCTGAGTATACCATCCATCGCCCTCAGAGATGAGAGCAGTCCCCTGTGCATCACCTCGCTTCTAACAAACCTCTCTGGCGTGAGAAATACTGTGAGCACGCCCACAAACACCGTCCCCACGCCAGAGAGCACGAATAGACTGGAGAGGGTAGTGCCAGTGTACCCAAGTGTGCCCACCACCAGCACGAAAGCCCCAAAAACTATCAGCGCAAGCCCACTTCTGTGAAACTCGCCTCGTTTTTCCCTCGCATATTTCTGCCTGAGCAGGGCATTTTCCTCTGCCAGCTTCTGAACTTCCTTCTCCAGCTCCAAAAACGGTGTAGCCATTACCCACTCATTCGGGATGGTGATATTTGAGCGTTATCAAAAAAGAGTTCAGAGGACGAGCCTCCTGAACTCCTCGATTCCACCTATGGAGTCTATGTACGCTCCAAGCCTCTGACCCTTTTTGGCGTTTTCCTTGTAGTGGCGTATCACCCTGTCTGCAAGCTCGAGGGCCTGTCCCTTGTCCAGCCCCTCCACGAGCACCTCTCCGAGCCTCGGCTTTCTTCCCGCAGTGCCCCCTACATAGCACGTAAAGCCATTCTTGGTTCCTATGAAGCCCAAGTCCTTCACAATTGCCTCGGCACACGAGTTGGGACATCCCGAGACGCCAATCTTGAACTTGGATGGCAGCTCCAGCCCATGGTAGCGCTCGTCCAGTGCAAGCCCGAGCCCCACCGAGTCCTGCAGCCCGAACTTGCAGAACGTATCACCGGGACAGAGCTTGACGCTCCTCACACACAGCCTGTCCGCTGCTGCTGGCTTTATTCCAAGGTCATCCCATGCCCTGTCCACGTCCTCCTCCTTGAGCCCCACGAGGGCCATCCGCTGGGCTCCCGTGAGCTTGATGGCCGCACATCCGTACTTCTCTGCCACATCGGCTATCTTTCTCAACAGCTCTGGCGTGGCTATGCCTCCTGGGATGCGGGGCACGATTGCGTATGTGCCATCCCTCTGCCTGATGGACCTTGTCTCCATAAACTCTTCCTCTGCCATTGTACCACTTCCGGGCAAACGCCCATATGTCCTTGGGCTCCAAGCATAAAAATGTTTCGTATGTATACGATATATAGGGACAAAACGAACCTTTTCGAAGGAATTATAAAGGTGAAGCGAGAGTATTATGTGATGAGTGTTCAGTTCGACATATATGCCACCAGCGATGGTGTGAGACAGTTTTCCAACCCCACGAAGCGGGACATCCTCAGAAGGCTGCAGAATGGTGAGCTCACGCTCACGCAGCTAAGGCGGCTCACGGGGCGAGCCCAGTCCACGCTGTCGGTGCACATGCGGGACCTGGTGGAGGAGGGGCTGGTGGCGTGCAGACCCCATCCAAAAGATGGCAGGGTGAAGGTGTTCTATCTCACGGCAAAGCCCATAGGCACGTCTGCATTTCCAGAAAAACAGTTCAGATGTACTATAAGAGAGCGGGTGAAGGAGTCACTACAGGACACCCCCTCTTTCCTGAGGATAATGCTCAAGGCCGTAAGGTACGGAATAGAGTCCACGGGCATCAACATAGACCCCCTGCTGCGGGATGTCGGGGGGCTGGTGGGCACAGAGATTGCAAAGCAGGCGTTCTCTGCGAGTGATGTTGACTCTTTGCTCCTGGAGGCTTCGCGGTTCTGGAAGGTGCACGAGCTGGGAAGGATGCGCATCGAGGAGGTGGACCCCCTCGTGCTCGTGGTGGAGGACTGCTTCGACTGTGGGGGGATGCCCGAGATTGGAAAGACGCTGTGTGCCCTCGAGGAGGGCATGCTCGAGGCGGCGATACTCACGAGGACAAATAGGAAGGTGAGGGTGGTGGAGACGGAGTGCTTTGGCACCGGGTACACCCACTGCAGGTTCGAGATTCGTTAGGCCTGCTTCTTGAGCAGCCTGTTCAGGGCGCTCACGAGGGCATCCACCGATGCCATGACGATGTCCTCGCGTGCGGCTCTGGCGCTCACGATGTGCCCATTCTCATCCTCCACGCCTATGATGACATCGGCGAGGGCATCAGACCCGCCCGTGATGGCTTCTATCCTAAAGTCGTGGATTTTGATGTTCGTCTCCTCGCCTATCATGCTCTGCACAGCCTTCACGGCGGCATCCACGGGTCCGACCCCCGTGTCAGACTTGGTGCGCTCTATGCCACCGACCACAGCCTTTACCACTGCAGTGGGAGTTATGAGGTTGCCAGTCATCACGGTAACCTCTTTGAGGTCCACTACCCTCTCCTCTTCCTCACCAGCACCAATCACGGAGTCAGCAATGGCGAACAGGTCGGCATCCGTGATGCGCTTGCCCTTGTCCCCAAGCTCCTTTATCCGAGACATGATCTCGGTGAGCTGCGAGTCATCTGGGAAGTATCCAGCCTCCACAAGCGCCTTGTTCACCGCATGCCTGCCAGCGTGCTTGCCAACGACAATGCGCCGCACATGCCCCACCATCTCGGGAGTCATCACCCCCGGCTCAAAGGTGTCCGAGCGCTCGATCACGCCCGCAGTGTGGATGCCAGACTCGTGTGCAAAGGCATTGTCTCCAACCACAGGCCTCGTCGGGCATATCGGAATTCCTGTGTGCCTCTCCACCAGCCTTGCGGTCTCCACGAGAAACTGTGTACGGATGTTGGTCTTTGCCCCATAGAGGCAGTGCAGCGACATCACGGTCTCTGCGAGGTCGGCATTTCCACCCCGCTCCCCCAGCCCGTTTATCGTGACCTGCACCTCAGAGGCGCCAGCCTCAAATGCGGCGAGGGTGTTGGCCACGGCGAGCCCAAAGTCATTGTGGCAGTGCACATCCACGGGAATGCTCACCCTCTCTACAATTGCCTCAATGAGCCTTCGCATGCGAGCTGGCGTCATTATTCCCACGGTGTCTGGCACGTTGATGATGTCGGCTCCAGCCTCCTCGACGGCCGTGTACACCTTCACCAGATACTCGAGATCGGTGCGGGTGGCGTCCATCGCAGAGAACATGCACCTTAGCCCATGCTCCTTGACATAGTGCACCGCATCCACCGCCATCTCGAGCACCTCCTCCCTCGACTTCTTGATAGTGTAGAGGCGCTGGATGTCGGAAGTGGACACGAATATGTGCACCATGTCAACATCTGCATCCACACACGCATCGATGTCTGGCTTTAGCACCCTCGCAAGCCCACACACCTGAGGGTCGAGTCCTGCATTGGCAATCTTCTTCACTGTCTGCTTTTCGCCAGGGGACGACCTTGGAAAGCCAGCCTCAATGACATCCACGCCCAGCTTCTCCAGCTGGCGGGCGATGATGAACTTCTCGCCAATGGTCAGGGAGACCCCCGGCGTCTGCTCACCGTCCCTCAGCGTTGTGTCAAAAACGGATACTTCTCTTCCCACAAACTCGGGCTCAGCACCATATACCTCAGCAGAGAATGTAATCTCCTCCTTTGATGTTTTTTGAGAAGCCAATCAAGAAACAACCCAGCTCTTACTATTTATATCTATCACATGGAGCTACTCCACGAGGATGTCCACCAGCTCGTACTTGAGCCCCTCACTCTCCAGCTTTGTGAGCAGAGTGGGCACCTCGTTGGTCAGGGCGACCACGAGCACCGCCTCACCATGATAGGCTGCCTCCACCGCAGCCTCCTTGGCACCAAACATCACGTCGGGCTCAACACCCACCTTTCTGAGGGACACCAATGCCTCCACACCCATCACACACACAAAGTCCGCCCTCTCTGCCATAGTCCTGAGCCTTTCGAGGTCTATTCTTCTCGAGCCCCCGTGCTCCACCCTTGGAACTCTGCACACAACCACTGGCTTGACGGTGAGCTCTATCATACCCTTCAGAGAAGTCACGCCCACATCCTCACCGGCCTTTGCATCCGAGAACGCCTCTCCAGAGGCCGGAATGCCCTCATCATAGGGCTTGGCAATGAGCAGCCCATCGCGCATGTAGAGCGATACTTTCTCTCCTTTGGAGAGGTCGGTCTCTGCGAGGGCGCTCCACACAGCGGCATGGCTTATCACGTCCTCTATAACGTGAAGGGCATAGCGCTTGAGGGCGTATGCAGATTCCTGAATCCACTCAACACCCTCCTTGGTCACGCTGTATCTCACCCTGCCGTCCGTGAGCACCAGCCCCTCCTCCACCAGCTCCTTGATGTATTCCGACACTGCCTGTGGCGTCACTCCAATCTTCTCTGCAATCTCCCTCTGTCTGACATTGGGCTGGTTTGCAGCAATCTCCACGAGAATCTGAAACTTGGTGCTCTCCTTTTTGCTCTGCAGTATCTCAACCATGGGTCCACTACTCCTTTATCACTCTCTTATCTATCCTCTGTCCCTTCACCATGAGCCCGTCTGTGCGCCTTGCAAGCCCCTTTATATACATGGGGCTTTTCTCCATTACCCGTGAAAGGTTGACGAGCGACTTGTTTCCAGACTCTATTTCGGCTGTGAGTCTCTCCATGTCGTCCTGAAGCTCGCCATCAGAGGCAAACGTGAGCTGAATCAGCTCGGCGAGCTCATCCATCGAGCATCTGAGGTTCATGTACGCTTTGGTATATATGCACGTGTACTCCTTCACAGGCTTTGGTGCGCCGGGCACCATCCTCCACTGAGAGTCCACAAGCCCACATCTTCTCAGCATCATCAGGCTTCGCTCGACCACCTCCACAGGTTCCTCCGTCAGCTCTGACAGCTCCTCTGCCGTGTGCCACCCAGTAAGCAGGGAATTGAAGACCTTCTTATGGGTGGCAGAACCAAACGTTCTGAGCAGAGGCACGAGCTCTGATGCATCATCAATGACCTTAGTGCGTCCTCCCATTGGGGTACTCCCTCACCCATCGTACATTCTTTATAAATTAAAACGTTTCTCATCGTGCGGAGGTTAAAAAGTTGCTCAGAATAACGTTCCTTGGCACTGCGGGGTCGATGCCCACTCCCGGAAGAAACCCCTCGGCCATCACGGTGAACACAGAGCACGAAATGCTCCTGCTGGACTGCGGGGAGGGCGCCCAGCAACAGATGATGAGAGCCAAGACGGGGTTCGGAAAGTTGACGTCCATCTTCATCACCCACTTCCACGCAGACCACATTCTCGGAATTCCCGGGCTCATACAGACCCTCTCCTTCCTCGGACGCACCGAGCCACTGCACGTGTATGGCCCAAGGGGAATGCACAGGTTCAAGCAGATGTTCGAGCTCATGGGCTTTTTCAAATCGAAGTTTGAGGTGTGCACTCATGAGCTTGCACCAGGAGATGAGGTAAGGCTCAGGGGCTATACCATGAGGGTGTTCAGAACATTGCACAACGTCCCCTCGATTGGATATGCCCTCGTGGAGGACGAGAGAAGGGGCAGGTTCGACAGATACAAGGCAGAGCACGTTCTGGGCATACCTCCCGGACCCCTGTACTCCCGCCTGCACAGGGGCGAGGCAATCGAGTGGCAGGGAAGAACAATCCATCCATCAGAGGTTGTGGGCGCGCCGAGAAGGGGAAGAAAGGTTGTGTACACGGGGGACACGCGCCCCTGTGATGAGCTTTGCGAGGCTGCAAAGAATGCGGACGTGCTCATCCATGATTCCACGTTTGGCTTGGAGCATGCCCAGCTCGCAAAAGAGGTGATGCACTCCACTGCAACAGAGGCTGCCGAGATGGCAAAAAGGGTAAATGCCAAGAGGCTGATACTCACCCACATCAGTGCGAGGTACTCGGATGATGTCCAGCCACTTCTCGATGAGGCTCGCAAGGTGTTTGCCCACACAGATGTGGCTTTCGACCTCATGAGCATAGATGTGCCCTACCCAGAGTGATGCTCTGTGCCGAGGGGAAGACCTTGACCCGCATAGAAGAGGCCGTTCGAAGGCTCACCCCGAACAGGGTGGGCAGCATCCTTGAGCTCGACCCATACCGCATAGGCGAGCTCAAGAAGAACGAGGAGTGCACCTACATCTCCCACCTATACTTCAACAAGGGCGTCTATCGCGTGCTCAACCGCAGAACAAAGGAGGTGGAGCCCTTCGTGGTGGAGGTGGTCAAGGTGGAGGCCGCAACCTATGACGAGCTCGTCTCTGAAGTAGGGGAGAGGCTGGTGGACATCGAGCTTTGGAGACCCGTCGGGCGGGGCGAACCCATATTCTTCTACCTGCTCAAAAGAATGGACGTGAAGGGGTAAACGTGAACCCATAACGTGTTTTCTAAAGCATCAAGTCTCAACAGCACAACTCAAGATGGGCGCCTCTTTCTTTTATTCATGATGAGACATCAGCTCCCCTCCATACCTGTACGAGTTCGCTATACATACTCCTCGAGCCGCTCTCGCACGGGCTCCAGTATCTCGTTCACATAAGATGCCGCCGCCCCCTTGAGATCTGCTGGATGAAGGCTGCGCTCTGCAAACGCCTGCTCCAGTGCCTCGAAACTCTCGAACTCCACATCCCCTCCAAACTTCTCTGGCCTCTCTATGAGCACGGAGGAGAACCTCGGAAATATGTGATAGCGAAACACCTCCAGCACGGGGTTGTTCTCCACCACGCCCTCTGGGCAGAACGCCTTTTTGAGCTTGGCGTTGACCTGTTCCTCGGTGTCGTCCACAGAGATGTAGTTGCCCTTTGAGGAGGACATCTTCTCCCCATCCAGACCCAGGAGGATGGGTGTGTGGATGCACACCGGAGCACGGTAGCCCAGCTTCACAAGCCCCTCCCTCGCAAGCATGTGAATCTTTCGCTGGTCTATTCCGCCCACCGCCACGTCCACACCCAGCCTTGCGATGTCCACTGCCTGCATCAGGGGATATATCATCTGGGAGACCTGCGGGTTCTTCGCGCTTCTCGATACCTCGTCCATGCTGCGCCTGGCACGGGCAAGGGTGGTATTGCGGGCAAGCTTGAGCACATCGAGCACATACTCCCTTTCGAGCTGATAGTCAGAGCCATACTTGTATGTGGCATCCTCGAGCCCCAGCGCCTCAAAGCATGCCCTGTTCATGTCAGCCATCTGCCTTACCTCATCGAGCGAGCCCTTCTCGTTGAGATAGGCGTGCAGGTCTGCCAGCAGCACGATGACCTCAAAGCCAGCATTTTTTAGGTCGATTAGCTTGTTTATCGTGAGCACGTGCCCCAGATGAATCTTTCCGCTGGGCTCATAGCCAGCATACACCCGTGGATGCTGCTCTGTCCTGAGAAGCTCACCAAGCTCCTCACGGGTTATGACCTCCACCGCATTCCTTGCCGCAAGTGCCATCCTCGCAGAGTGTTCCATGCCGTGCCCCCGTGTGCCCATACCACACGCCACACGCAGCACTCTTAAAAGCCTTTTCTTACGGCCGCGAGCGCGCTCGCCAGCGCCATCTGCCTCTCATAGCTGCGGTTGGCCCTCGAGGTGTCCACGAACACCACATCAATATCGAGCACTGGAGCACCATGGGGCACGCCTCCGTCGAGCAGCACGAGGGTGCGGAATATCAGGTTGCCGCACACACCATCTGGAGCAATCAGCACGTTGTGGGTGCGCACTGCCCTCTCAATCAGTATGCCGCAGTGCTCTGCCCTGTAGCCCATACCACAGAGCTCACTTGCCACGAGCTCGCCCTCATCGAGCGTCGCATCCACCCGCACGCTCCTTCCTCTATCCTCGAGCCTGCCACCAGAGAGCACGCCGATGCTGGGTGCAATGCCGAGCAGTCTTAGAAGCTCTGCACTCGATACCGCAAGTCGGACCCTATCATGTGCGCTCTCACCCTCGTCTATACCCACAGGAGCGAGCGCGAACTCCCCCTCCCCGCAGCCCAGCAGCGCTGACCTGTGAATTTGCTCCAACGAGAGGGCATCCTTCAGAGCAGATAGGGTGTCCCTTGCAGGGAGGTTACCCCTCACCGCCGCATCCACATCCTCCTCCACGAGCAGCTGGACGAGGTGCTCGTGGGGGCTTTCCGCTGGGGAGACTTCGAGCCCAGCCTCCTTCACAAAACCCGCCAGCTGAGGAGGGCACACCACGAGGGGCTCAGCCCACATTCTTGCCCTCGCGATGCTCTCTACATGGCTCTCACAGGGCTCCAAGAGCCCCACTGCCACTGAGATGGATGGCTCTGCCAGCTCTTCGATGCGCTCTTTTAGCTCGCCCATGTGACACACACCGAAGAGAACATACTTAAACCCCGTGCTCGAAGAACACGTGATGGCATTTTGGAGAAAGAAGAAGCAAAAAGAGCGTATATGGGCAATCGAGGAGGAGGCGCTCCAGTTCATCCTCGAGGCTTCCCGTTCCACCCACCCGAGGGAGTTCGCTGGCTTGCTTTCCGCAAGAGAGGGTGTGATTACCGAGTGCATACTGCTCCCTGGCACCATCTCTTCCGAGATGAGCGCCGTGCTCCAGCTGTACATGCTTCCCAACATAGGATATGCTGGAAGTGTGCACAGCCACCCGGTGCCAGACACCACCCCCTCAGAGGAGGACCTTGCTCTCTTTTCGAGGACTGGAAGTGTGCACATAATAGTGGGCTTCCCGTACACGCCCGACAGCTGGAGGTGCTATGACAGGGCTGGAAATCCAAGGGAGCTGGAGGTGGTAAGGACACAAGCTTAATATAGTGAGTTTGCATATGGTACACAAAAATAGGTTTGCTCTGTGCTAACGGTGTCCTGTTTTTAGGAGGGATGGATATGACACACGACCCCGAAGAGACCATCAGACAGTGTGTAGAAGTACTTGAAAGAATAATCAACGACGACTCGGTTCCAAGGAATATCAGAAGGAGTGCGGACGAGGTCAAAGGCATCCTGCTCAACAGGAGCGAGTCTCCGGCAGTGAGAGCAGCGAGCGGAATATCAATTCTCGATGATATAACCAATGACCCCAACATCCCGATGCACACCAGAACCCTCATATGGAACATAGCAAGCCAGCTCGAGACCATTCCGGTGGAGTGAAGATGCAGGATTCGACCTATAAAGTGCTCGTGAGTGACCCGCTCGCCCAGCAGGGCATCGATGAGCTAAAGGAGAGAGGGCTCGATGTGGACGTGCGCACAGGGCTCTCAGAGGATGAGCTGTGCGACATCATCGGAAAGTACGATGCTCTGGTGGTGAGGAGTGGGACCAGGGTGACGCAGAAGGTAATCGAGGCCGCCACGAAACTCAAGATCATAGGCAGGGCAGGGGTTGGCGTGGACAACATCGACGTGCATGCCGCCACCCGAAGGGGAATCCTCGTGGTAAACGCCCCAGAGGGAAACACCATCTCGGCAGCAGAGCATACGATTGCCATGATGCTCTCCCTTGCCCGCAACATCCCCCAGGCCCACGCATCCCTAAGGCAGGGCGAGTGGAAGCGCAAGGCATTCATGGGTACTGAGGTGCGTGGAAAAACGATAGGTATCATAGGACTGGGGAGAATAGGGGCGGAAGTTGCCAAGCGATGCATAGGGCTCGAGATGACCGTGCTGGGCTACGACCCATATATCTCCAAGGAGAGGGCAGACGAGATTGGGGTGGTGCTCACATCACTCGACGAACTCATCGAGAACTCAGACTTCATCTCGGTACACACGCCCCTCACAAAGGACACCCGCAACCTCATAGACCGCGAGCAGTTCTCCAGAATGAAGAGCAAGGCAAGGGTAATCAACTGTGCGAGGGGCGGCATCATCAACGAGCAGGCGCTGTACGAGGCTCTCAAAGAGGGGCGAATAGCCGGGGCTGCCCTCGATGTGTTCGAGCATGAGCCGCCCGAGGGAAATCCCCTGCTCACACTCGATAATGTTGTGCTAACACCCCATCTTGGAGCATCCACGCAAGAGGCACAGATAAATGTGGCAGTGGGTGTGGCACGAGAGATTGCAGACTTTCTCGATGGCAAGCCAGTGCGCAACGCCATCAATATGCCCCCGATACGCCCGGAGGTGCTTCCCCAGCTCAGACCCTGCCTTGAGCTTGCCGAGAGGCTGGGTAAGTTCACGTCCCAGCTCGCAGGGCACTACGAGAGCGTGGAGATATACATGGGCGGCGAGCTTGCAAAGAGAGAGGCCAGTGTGGTAAAGCTGGCAGCCCTCAAGGGACTGCTCGAGCCCGTGGTGGGCGCAAGGGTGAACTATGTGAACGCAGAGTTCCTCATGAGGGAGCGAAAGGTCGAAATCGCCACGAGCCAGAAGGATGAGGATGGCGAGGGGGGATGTGAGGTATCCCTCAGGCTGCATTCCGATGGCAGCGTGCTCACCGTGGGTGGAGCCGTGCACAGGGGACAGCCAAGACTGCTGAAGATAGACTCCTATCCCATAGATATAGTGCCAGAGGGTTTCATACTCGTGATAAAACATATCGACAAGCCCAACATCATAGGGCCATGCTGTATGGTGCTGGGTGAGATGAACATCAACATCGCCGGTATGCAGGTGGGCAGGCTCACCAAAGGTGGGGAGTCCATAATGGTGCTCAGCGTGGACACCGAGGTGCCACAGGGTGCGATAGAGCAGATAAAGGGGATAGACGGCGTGATAGATGTGCGGCTGGTGGTGATGTAGCCCTAAGCCGGTGGTGTGGCTCCTAAGGGGGTATGCCCGCCATCCTCAGCAACATCCACGCTCCTATGAACGTTCCAGCGGTGCTTCCGAGGTTGGCGAGAGCTGCCACAGCCAGCACCCTGAACGCCCTGTTGTTTAGCACCTCGGAAAAGGAGTGGGCACTCACTATGGCCTTGATGTCAGCGGTCGTGGGGCTGCGTTTCCACAACTCCACGAGCCCTGCGAACCACCCCGCAGCCAAAAACGGGTTGAGGGAGGTGAACCACGCAACACAGAATGCCGTGAGCACCGAGAGAGGGTGTCCTCTCGCAACGGCCGCACCCAGAGCACTCAAGCTGCCGTTGATTATGAACCAGTACACAAACGCCCAAAGCGCCAGCTCCAATGACACGCTGAGGGCAAGATAGACGATTGCCCCAATCACCAGAGAGGCCAGCCCAACGGCAATCACCTTCGCGACGGGAAACCTCTTTTTTCCAACGCCGAGCAGGCGGGATACCTCTGGAAGGGTCTCGGGATGGGCAATATAGCGACATATCCCCTCCACGTGTCCAGCTCCCACCACCGCCACCACTTTGGTGTGCCCAGAGTGTGCAAGCGAGAGCAGTGCGTGTGCCATGAGGGCGTCCCTCTCTGCCACGAACACCTCGTATGCAGATGGAGAGATGGCCTTTAGCTCGCGCATCAGGTAGTCCACCATGTCCCTCTCTGTGATGCTCTCTATGTCTATCTCCTCTCTGTGCGCAAAGGAGAGCACAAGGGATGCGAGAATCTTCACCTTCTCGAGCAGCGATAGTCTGTCCAAAAACCTTCTCAGGGTGATGCCCACATCCCTATCAATCAGCACCACCCTTGCCCCCCTCTCGCGTGAGGCATGGTATGCTTCGAGCATCTCTGAGCCCGGCTTCACGCCAAGCTGCTCGCCCAGCCTGCGCTGAAAGTGAGCGAGCACGAGTTCCACGAGCACGAGCATGACATTGCCCTTCCTCAGCACTTCTCTCAATGGAATGTCCCTCTCCCCTCCCAGAAGCGCCTCCAGCCTCTGGGGGTCAAGCTCCAATGCCACCACGTCGGGACATTCGCTGTCTATTACGTTCCTAACTTCCTCCACGCTCTTTTCTCTGATGTGGGCAGTGCCCACTATCACGATTTCAGAGCCAGAGACTAACAGCCTCGTGGGCAACTCAGACATCCCCTATAGCATCGTCCAGTCGAGCACGTTGTCCTCATCATCGAGAAGCACCACCTTCATCGTCCTCTCTCCCATATCGAGCAGTTCTGGTGGCAACTTCTCCATCCTGACCCTGAGCACATCCCCCACCTCGAGTGAGTACTCCTTGGGCACCCGTGGAAAGTACACCCTGCTCCTGGTCTGCAGTTCCTCCATCACCACCCCCTGCCACTCTCTGCGCTCATGAACGCTAACCACTCTGCACTTCACGGTAAGCACTCCTTCACCTACCACGTGCGAGCCTCCTCATATTAATGCCTCTCCATGGTTCATGGGAGCAACCACATCATGGGAGCAACCATATTTTAAAATATCATAAGCCCTCACCTGTGAATGGTGATACAATGGGCGATGAGCACAGGGAAGCATTAGAGAGGATGGGAAAAAAGATGGGCGACTACATTCCACACACTCTCAAGGCAATATATGAACACAATCCAGAGATGCTGGAGCTTATAGAGCGCATGGACAGGGTGCTGCTTGAGGACGGGGCACTGGACAAGAAGACCAAGCGACTGATAGCACTGGCATGTGTGGCCACGAGAATGTGTGAGGAGTGCATATACCCTCAGGCAAAGGTAGCCATGAACTATGGCGCCACCAAGGAGGAGATTCTCGAGACCCTTGAGGTGTGCATGGTCACTGGCGGAGTGCCCACGTTCTCCATTGCCAAGAACGGCATTGCCAAACTCTTCAGCGAGTACGAGGAATAAAGCTGCCCTTGGAATATATGGTCAACACAGTGCAGCAGCGCAAAAAGAGGGGTCATCTATGGTGAAGGTGTTTGGTTCAACGCTTCCTGGTAAGACTGTGATGGGGGTGGACGGCTCGGTGCTGGGTAAGCTCATCAATGTGATGATAGACAAGAGGACCGGTGTGCTCACAGAGTTCTTGGTAAAGCCGGACCCCAGTATTGAGCTGCAGGGAGTGAAGAAGGACGGGGAGTACCTCGTGGTGCCAGCCTCTGCTGTGAGGTCAATAAGGGACTACATAGTGGTGGACAAGCAGAGGATACGGGGCTCCTCGGTGGTGGAGGAGATTTAGGCTGGCATGAGCATACCCAAGGACGAGGTGTGCATTCTCATCCCCTCACTAAACGAGGAGCACACGATAGGAGATGTCGTCCAGAGCTTCAGAGCCCAGGGGTTTTCCCACATTATGGTGGTGGATGGGCACAGCACCGACCGCACTGTCGAGCTTGCCCAGCAGGCTGGAGCCAAGGTGGTCGTGCAGCCTGGCAAGGGCAAGGGCGATGCTTTGCGCTATGCCTTTGAGCACATAACCCAACGCTATATTGTGCTCATCGATGGTGATGGCACGTATGACCCCGCTGAGGTGAACAGGCTGCTCGACCCCCTCGAGAGGGGCTATGACCATGTGATAGGTGAGAGATTCACGCTGGCACAGAAAGGAGCGTTCACGAGACTGAACCGCATTGGTAATCTGCTGCTCAACCGGCTGTTTGCAGCCATGTATGGAGAAGACCTCGTGGACATCCTCAGTGGGTACAGGGCGTTTACCACATCCTCCATCTTGGAGCTTAGGCTCGGAGAGTATGGGTTTGGGATAGAGGCCGAGATGGCTGTGGAATGTGTAAAGAAAGGACAGAAGATGGTGGTGGTACCCATCACCTACCGACCAAGACCCGCCAAATCCCACACCAAACTCAACCCACTTCGAGATGGCTCGAGGATTGCGATGACAATGTACAGGCTTGCGATAGGTCACAACCCCATGTTTTACTTTGGGCTCATGGGGTTCGTGCTGATGCTCGTGGGGTTTGGGCTCGGGATATATGTGGTGTACGATTGGGTGCGCGGCATAGAGCACGTGCCCCTCACAATCCTCACAGTGATGTTCATCCTGGCTGGAGTACAGGTGCTCATCTTTGGACTGCTGGGAAACCTCATGGTGGTGCTCCACCGAGAGCTCATATCAGAATTTAAGCGCCAGAGGAGGGGTTCATGAGAACAATCTGGTGGGAAGATGGGCACATCGCTCTGATTGACCAGACGCTACTGCCAGAAAAGCTCGAGATAAAGAGGATTTCCACGCTCCCAGAGCTTTGTGAGGCTATCCGAATGCTGCGGGTGAGGGGAGCACCAGCTCTTGGAGCTGCTGGTGCATACGGAATAGCACTGGCATGCACATCCTCCCGTGCCAAGAGTACCGAGGAAATGCTCGATGATGTGCAGGGGGCTGCACAGCAGCTAAAACGCACGAGACCCACGGCAAAGAACCTCTTCTGGGCGATAGACCGGATGCTCGAGAAGATCAGCAGGGCATCGAATGTGGAGGATATGAGGACGGCGGCGGTGTGCGAGGCAGAGGCAATTGCAGAGGAGGATGTGGAGATAAACCGCCGTATCGGAAGGAATGGTGCCGAGCTTCTCGAGGATGGAGATGTGGTGCTCACCCACTGCAATGCTGGGGCGCTGGCATGTGTGGACTGGGGCACTGCTCTGGGTATAATCAGGTGGGCGGTGAGGGAGCAGGGGAAGGCTGTACAGGTGGTGGCATGCGAGACCCGTCCACTGCACCAGGGCAGCAGGCTCACCACATGGGAGCTCATGAGAGATGGCATCGAGGTGATGCTGATATGCGATAGCGCTGCATGCTCCCTGATGAGAAGTGGCAGAATCACCAAGGTGCTGGTGGGCGCGGACAGAATCACGAAGGATGCCGTGTTCAACAAGATTGGCACATACATGCACTCGGTGTGTGCCAAGGCGCACAACATTCCCTTTTATGTCGCAGCCCCGCTCTCCACATTCGACTGGGAGTCGGGAGAGCAGGACATTGAGGTGGAGCTAAGGGGTGCCGAGGAGATTATCTACTGTGGGAAAAAGATGCTCGCTCCCCAAGGGGCAAAGGTGTACAATCCCGCATTTGACGCTACCCCCATGGAGAACGTCTCGGCGATCATCACAGAGAGGGGGGTCCTCCATCCTCCCCTGAGGATGGAGGACGTGGTGTAGATGGTGTGGGCGGTGTAGATGGTGTGGGCTCACCTGTAGCCAATGTACGACCTTGGCTCCTCCTTTTTCATCCCGCCTTTGAACCGCTCGGCCACCCTCGCATAGTAATCCATGAGGGACTCGTCTATGGTGGGCCTCACCCTCTTGAGCGCCTCCAGAAAGTGAGCCAGCCTCACCTTCCCATCGTCGAAGTCCTCCCTCAGGGACTCCATGGCCGCCTCACGGCACACCAGCTCGATGTCAGACCCCACATACCCTTCGGTGAGGTCTGCGAGGTGGTCGAAGTCCACATCCTCGGCGAGGGGCATTCCCCTCGTGTGAATCTGGAATATCTCTTTTCTGCCCCTCCTATCTGGCGGTCCCACGAACACGAGCCTGTCAAATCTTCCAGACCTCACGAGGGCTGGGTCGATGATGTCTGGACGGTTGGTGGCTCCGATGACCACGACGCCCTTGAGGCCCTCCAGGCCATCGAGCTCTGTGAGCAGCTGGGAAATCACCCTCTCGGTCACGTGAGAGTCCCCAAAGTCCGCACCCCTCATGGGCGCGATGGCGTCCAGCTCATCGAAGAACACGATGGAAGGGGCAACCTGCCGCGCCTTCTTGAATATCTCCCGAATGGCTTTCTCACTCTCCCCCACCCACTTGGAGAGCAACTCTGGTCCTCGAACACATATGAAGTTGCTCTCGCTCTCAGTTGCCACCGCCTTGGCGAGCAGCGTCTTTCCGGTGCCCGGCGGGCCATACAGCAGTATTCCCCTCGGTGGTGTGAGTCCCCTCTCCTTGAACTTCTCTGGGTACTTCAGAGGCCACTCCACCGCCTCACGAATATCCTGCTTGGCCCTCTCGAGCGCACCCACCATGTCCCACGTCACCTTGGGCACCTCGAGGAACACCTCCCTCATCGCAGAGGGTTCAATCTCCCGCAGGGCAGCCTCGAAGTCATCCTTCGTGATTCTCATGCTCTCGAGAAGCTCCTCTGGAATGGGCTCATCGAGGTTTATGTCAGGAAGGTATCTTCGAAGTGCCTTCATAGCCGACTCCCTGCACAGGGCAGCGATGTCCGCCCCCACAAACCCATGGGTGCGGTCTGCAAGCTTTCTTAGGTCCACATCCTCCTCGAGGGGCATCCCCCTCGTGTGAATCTGGAATATCTCGAAGCGAGCATCGGCATCTGGCACGCCAATCTCAATCTCTCTGTCGAACCTACCACCCCTTCTCAGGGCAGGGTCTATCGCATCGATGCGGTTCGTGGCTCCTATGACCACCACCTGACCCCTCTCCTCGAGCCCGTCCATTTCGGTGAGCAGCTGCGCCACCACGCGCCGCTCCACCTCGCCCGTGACCTCCTCACGCTTTGGGGCGATGGAGTCCAGCTCATCGATGAAGATAATGGAGGGAGCGTTCTCCTCAGCCTCCTCGAAGATGTCCCTGAGCCTCTGCTCGCTCTCGCCATAGTACTTGCTCATAATCTCAGGGCCTGCGATGGAGAAGAAGCTGGCACCCGCCTCGTTGGCGACCGCCTTGGCTATCAGGGTCTTGCCGGTGCCAGAGGGACCGTACAGCAGCACGCCCTTTGGAGGCTCTATGCCGAGCCGCTCGAACAGCTCTGGGTGCTTGAGCGGGAGCTCTATCATCTCCCTTACTCGCTGCACCTCCTC
>LDZQ01001461.1_pt1 | contig 26120 bp, 31 predicted proteins | sample 615361 | NCBI WGS metagenome assembly LDZQ01 (sample SAMN03408297, study PRJNA278302) | terrestrial metagenome | isolation source: oil reservoir sample I2 | place: USA: Alaska, North Slope, Ivishak formation | collected 2013 | reverse complement strand
CAGTGCTTCTATAAATTTTTCGCTCTCTTCTTTAACCGAGGAAGCATTCTCTGCCTGAGCGAAGCTAGGCAAAAACATTATACAGATTCCGATCAAAAGCAACTTTATCTCTTTCACTTTTATTTCCTTCTTTTCTTCTTAGCCTCGTTCTTTGCTTGCTCTGCTTGTGCTTTTATTTCAGCTTCAGTCAAAGCCCTATAGACCTCTAAAGTACAATCTACAGAAAGCCTACTCACCTGACCTTGAGGTCCTTGAGGAGAAAATTTTACAGAGCGCAAGCTCACCAACCTATTTAAACGACTAAGTTCATCTAGGTAGCTTACAATATTATGAAAACTACCTAACACCCTGATATTAACCAACCTAGCAGCATAAAAATCATACTTGGTTTCACTTAAAGGTCTAAAATAAGCAAATTCTATTCCCTTTTCCAGTCCCATCTTCTCAAAAGAAGCCAGAACCTTCTCTAAAGCCTTGGCATCTTCTGGCAGTAAGTTTTTAGCTATAAAAAATTGTTTTTCATAAAAACTAAGATCTTTCTTTACCTTATTTAAATTAGCCGCTATCACTCTAAATCTGGTAATATCTCTATCCAATTGTACCAAATTAGCCTCTATCCTGTCTTTTGTATCCAGAAGAGGAACAAGAAAAAAATAAGCCCACCCCCCTAGCATCAAAAGCAAAATTCCACTATAAACCAACCAGCGCTTCCACAAGGGAAACTTAAAAAACATTTTAACCTGTTCTTCTAATTTATTAGCCATAATACTTCTAAGCTTCTCCTGCTCTAAGGTTACAGGTAAATTCTACCAGTTCATAGTTACCTATTTTAGTCTTACTTGTGACCACTATATCTACCATCTTAATATAAGGAGATTTTTTCAATTGTTCAATATAAAAAGACAAAACCTGGTTATCTAAAGCCACACCTATTATAGTAATAGAACCAGACGCGTCCAAATTTAAATCTTTATACCAAATTTTATCTTCTGGCAGAGAAGATATTAAAGCATCTATAAATAAAACTGGTAAAATTTGTCGTTGTCTTATCTTCTTTATAACCTCTAGTTTCTTTTGAATGTCTTCTACATCTTTTTTCAAATTATTAACCTTGGCAATCAAACTTTGCAGGGATCTTTTCTCTTTTGTTTTTTGTTCTTCTACTGTTTTTAAATAATCTATCTTCACTCCCACCCACCAATTAACAGCAACACATCCTCCCAGTAAAACAATTAACAAAAAAATAAAAATCCAAAAATCACCTTTTATAGGTAATTTTTTCTTTTTTTCTAAGACATTTAAATTTATTCTTAACACTTAAAACACCCCTCTTAAGGCTAAACCTGTTGCCACTACCATCTGTCTTTTTATTTCATCTAAATATTTTAAATCAAAGTTTTTAACACTCTTTTCCATTTTTCTCCAGGGATCTAAATAATCTACAGTTAAAGAAAATTCTTTAGCTAAACTCTCCTCCAGGGCCAGGATATAAGAACTTCCTCCTGATAAAAACACTTTTTTCACTTCTTGAGCCTTAGGGTAAGTAGTGGCGTAAAAATTAATAACCTTACGCACTTCTCCTATCCACATGCCTATTTCCTCATAGATCAATTTAGTTACTAAAGTTTTTTGACTAGGCTCAAGATTAGTAGCCCCCTGTAGTTTTACCTGTTCAGCATCCTCTAAACTCAAACCAAGCCCTTCTGCAATACGCAAAGTAAGGTTAGCTCCACCAAAAGGCATCTCTCTAAAAATACTTAGCTCTCCTTCAGAAAAAACAGCAAAAATACTTTGTTTTTCTCCAATATCAAAGAGGAAAGAACTTTTATCCATCTCTTCTGGATAATTAAATTCAAAAACATTAGCCAGAGCAAAGGCATCTAAGTCAATTACATCTATTTTTATTTGAGCCCTTTTAAATAACTCATTTAAGTTTTCTACCAGCTGTTTTTTACAAGCTACCAAATAAACTTCAAAGCCCTTTTCCTGCTTTTTACTTTTCATTATTTGATAGTCCAGCACCACATCGTTAATATCAAAGGGAATATACTGCTTGGCTTCTTTAAAAACTACCTTTTCCAGTTCATCCTCATCTTTGGCCTTAAAGACTACCCTTTTAACAATTACAGACTGTCCACTAAAAGAAGTATTTACCACCTCTTTCTTTTTTATACCCAAGCTCTTAAAAAAGGCTTCCAAATGCTTGACAAATTCATCTGGACCTCTTTGCTCTTCAGAAAAGAGACCTCTTCCCACTCTATCTAAAACAACCTTTTTCCCTTTCTTTTTTAAGCCAACCAGCTTAACCCATCTAGCTCCCAGGTCCAGACCAAAAGAAGTATTTTTCTTACTACTAATAAACACCTCTAAAAAGCTCCTTTGCTTAAGGACGAACAGTAAGCACTGGCATTTTTGCTCCTTTTACCACCTTTTCAGCCACAGAGCCAAACAAAATCCTATCTATCCCCTTACGCCCATGTGTACCCATTACTATCAAATCTACCTCTTCTTTTTCAGCTACTTCTAAAATCTCTTCTGCTGCATAACCAGTTTTTACTATGCCTTGAGCGGAAACAGATTCAAAATTTTCCTGAATAAAAACTTCCATGGTTTTTTCCGCACCTGAAACTATTTCTCCCACAAAAGTTTCAATAGAGGCAGGAGGGACATGAAACCCTACATATTGGGAAAGAGAAGGAGCTACATACAAAACGACAACTTCTCCTTCCAGGGCCCTGGCTAAGGTAGCTGCATAATCTGCTACCTTTTTACTCATGTCAGAAAAATCCACTGCACATAAAATCTTTTTTATACTGGCCATAACATTTCCTCCTTTTATTAAGAGCTTCAATAAATTATAAAAAAAAAATGACAACTAATTTTTTAAATAATTTATTAAAAATTAAAACTCCAGCACATCAAAAGAATGAAATTTCATAAGCATATTAGCCCTTCCTTGGGTAGCAGAACGCAAATCTGTAGAAAAACCAAACATTTTCTTTAAAGGAGCCAAGGCCTGTACTATCTTTTGTCCTCCTCTTTCCAAAATATTTTCCACTTTTCCGCCTTTACTGCCAATAAGTCCCACACATTCTCCTACAAAATCCTCTGGCGTATATACTTCCAGAGACATAATAGGCTCTAAAAGCTGAGGATTAGCATTTTTCAAAGCTTTCTTTAAGGCTTTTACTGCAGCCATTCTATAACCTATATCAGTAGCTCCTTCTTTTTGTTTAAGTTCAATCACTCGTACCAGAATATCCTGAACAGGATACCCCTTTAAAATGCCCGATTGCAGACCATCTTCTAAACCCTGGTACACACTTTCCACTATATTTTGAGACCAGGCTTGAGTATCCACTTCCAGGCGAATTTCTTTGCCACTACCTCTGGGCTTTGGTTCTACTTCCAAAACTACTCCACCGTAATGGAAATCATCTCCCAGTTCTTTAGCAAATTCTCCTTCTCCTCTGGCTTTATTTTTAATGGTTTCTTGGTAAACCACCTGAGGATTGCCAGATCTAAATTCCACCTTATACTCTCTTTTAAGTCTATCCATTACCACTTCTAAATGGAGCTCTCCCATGCCAGAAAGAATAATTTGCTGGGTATCTTCATCTCTTTCCAAAAGTAAGGTAGGGTCTTCCTGTAAAATTTTATCCAGAGCTTCCAATAACTTTTCTTCTTCTGCATTATTCTTAGGCTCCAAGGCCACTGCAATAACCGGCTTATATTCGCTAATTTTTTCCAAAATAAGAGGTGTCTCCCTATTGGCGAGGGTATCTCCTGTTTTAGAAAGCTTCAGTCCTGCTAAAGCAACAATTTCTCCAGCCCGTGCTTCCTCCACCTTTTCCTTATGATTGGCGTGCAAGCGAAAAATCCTGGCTACCCGTTCTTCTTTTTCCTGGGTAACATTAAAAACTATCTCTCCTGCTTTAATCTTCCCGGAATAAATCCTGGCTAAAACCAACTTTCTTCCGGTCTCCATGGATACTTTAAAGACCAAAGCAGACAGTGGGGCTTTAGAAGAAATGGGAAAGGAAACTTTTTTCTTAGTTTGGGGCTCTATACCTTCTATTTGAGGCACATCCAAAGGAGAAGGAAAATAATCAATTACCCCATCCAATAAAGGTTGGACGCCTATATTCTTTAAAGCAGAACCTGCATATACCGGAACTATTTTCCCCTGTAAAACCAGTTCTCTTAGTTTTTGTTTGATAAGTTCTGGTTGCAATTCCTGTCCTTCCAGATACTTTTCCATTACCTCATCGTCTAAATCAGCTATCCTTTCTATTAGCTCAGTCTTATAGTTATCTACTTCTGCCTGTTCTTCTGGTGTCAGGTCTAAATATTCATAGCTCCTTCCCTGGTCTTCTGCACTGAAAACAATCTTTTTTTCTCTTAAAATATCAAAAACTCCCTTAAAATCATCTCCTTCTCCCCAGGGCGCTTGCAAAACAACTGGATTGGCCTTTAATTTTTTTCTAATCTCCCAAAGCACATTTTTAAAATCTGCCCCTAACCTATCCATTTTATTGATAAAGGCTATTTTAGGAATCTTGTATTTTTCTGACTGGTGCCAAACAGTTTCACTTTGAGGCTCTACCCCTCCCACTGCACAAAAAACAGCAATCGCTCCATCCAAGACCCTTAAAGCCCTTTCTACTTCAATAGTAAAATCCACATGCCCTGGAGTATCAATCAGGTTTACCTGTTTCTCTCTCCAATTAAAGGTAGTACAGGCAGAAACAATTGTAATACCTCTTTCCTGTTCCTGAGGAAGATAGTCCATCGTAGCAGTGCCTTCGTGCACTTCTCCCATGCGATGAATTTTTTGAGAATAAAAAAGGATTCGTTCACTTAAAGTAGTTTTTCCCGCATCAATATGAGCTATAATACCAATATTTCTAATCTGCTCCAGATATTTATCTGCGCCTTTAGCTACTCCCATCTAAGACCTCCTGCTTATAAAGACATACTTTTCAAACGCCCAGGTCCAATTAAAATCCGGCCAAATCCAGCTAGTTTCTTCTCCAGGAGCAAGAGTAAGCTTGGCAAAGGATGTTTTTTGAGATCCTATTTCCAGAAAAAAGTCCCTTTCTCTTTCTTCTAAAGGCTTTACAGGTGCATCTTCTTTACCCCAGGAAGCATAAAAGGTGGTATGAGGATTAGCCCAGAGCAAATTCTCCAGATTTATTTTTTCCTGTTCCTCCCAAATAACACCCCTGGTAAGGGGAGTTTGCCAAAACACAGATTTCAGCCATCTGGGATTAAATCCAAAATAAAAAACTGGTCTTTGTTGACAATTTAAAAACTCAATCACTCTCTTTTTTTTGCCCCAGGCCAGATAATATCCCCCAGCCAACTCCAGCCCCACAAATATCTCTGCTTTTATTTTGGTTTTGGAACCCAACAAAACCACCCCTATTTTTTCCACTCCAGCTAAAAGCAAAGGAATAAATAAGGCCAAGATTTGATTAACAGCAAAAAAACCTTCCTCCACCAAAAAAATCACTTCTTTTTTGGGAGAAAAACCTTCTTCCAGTTCAAAAAGGGAGTAGTTTTTTTTACAAACGCTTAGCTTAAGCTCTTTTAAATGTTGATAGTACTCGGTAAGTTCATAGATTTGTTTTTTAAAAAAAGCCCTTTTTTTATCTCCAACCCTTTCATAAGCCCGGGATAGATATTTTTCTTCAACTGCATAAGTATCAAAAAAAGCATTCCAGTCCATTTCCTAGCCTCGCCCCAAAGATACAAAAAAAGCGGCTAAAAGCCGCTTTTTGTTTACCTATTTTTTTTACAACCAGTCAAAAAACCTTTTCCAGGACCCTTCTTCCTTTTCTTTGGCCTCCTTAGCCTTTGCTTCTTGCCAGCGCAAATAGGCCAAATCCCTCCGTTGACTTGCATAAGCCACAACTTCTGGCAAATCAGCATATTCCTTTTCCACATATTTATATCTAAGCCAGGCCGCTTTAAACTGCTCTGTACGCCAGTAAAAATCCGCTACATATAACTCATGCTCAGCCATTAAAAACCTACACTTGCGCAAATATTTCTTGGCTTCTTGAGCATATTTGTTTTCTGGGTAGGTCTCTATAAGCCGCTGAAAAAAGGAGTAAGCTTCAGCAATATTCGTATAGGGTTTATCCGCAGATTCAAATTGCTTGAGATTGGACAGGCCAATTTTTAAAAGCACATAAGGAACTGCCTCATGTCTGGGGTGAAGGGCTTCAAATTCCTTATAAACTTCACTGGCTGCTTTATATTCCCCCACCAGGAAATAGGCATCTCCCAAACTCACTTCTGCCTCAGGCGTATAGGGAGAGAAAGGATATCTATCTTTTAATTTGGTAAAATACTCAATGGCCCGGTCATAATCCTTTTCTTGCAAGGCATCATATCCAGCTTGTGCCAATTCCTGGGCAGTATCCTCTGGAGGAGTTAAAAAAAAGTAATCCACTACTCCACAACCACTTATTAAAAAAAAGAGGAAACTTACGATTAATAGCTTTACCCTAGTCATCTAACTGCTCCAGATAATTGGCCACATTAAATCCAGCACAAGCTCCATCTCCTACAGCAGTGGACACCTGCCGACAATTTTTCGCCCTGATATCACCTGCAGCATATATGCCTTTTATATTGGTCTGCATCTCACTATCTGTAAGCACAAAGCCTCGCTCATCTTTTTTAACTTCTGGAGGTAAAAACTCGCTATTGGGCTCCACTCCAATAAAGATAAAGGCTCCACTCACTTCCAGCTCACTGGTGTTTCCATTTTTTACATTCTTTAAAACAACCTTTTCCAGACTCTCCTGTCCTTTGAACTCTTCCACCACGCTATCCCAGATTACTTCTATCTTTGGATTAGCCAGCACCTTTTCCTGATAGATTTTAGTGCCTCTAAATTTATCTCGCCTGTGAATGAGATAAATCTTTTTTACTATCTTAGAAAGATACAAAGATTCTTCTAAAGCAGTATCTCCACCTCCAATACAGGCTACCACTTGATCGCGAAAAAAATTACCATCACAAATGGCACAGTAGGAAATACCCTTGCCAGCCAATTCCTGCTCTCCTGGGACCCCCAGTTTCCTCCATCTGGCTCCACTGGCTACTACCAGAGCCTTTACCTGCACTGTGGATTCTTCTAAATGTAGAGTATGGTATTTATCTCCCACTTCTATCTTTTTTACCTCACCAAAGTGCTTATGTAATCCTTCATATTTTTCCACTTGCGCAGCAAAGGCGTCTGCCAGTTCAAAGCCTGTGATGCCTTCGGGAAAACCAGGATAATTCTCTATCTTTTCTGTTAGTAAAACCTGCCCTCCAGGGCTTAGCTTTTCTACCAAAAGCACCTTGCGTCTAGCTCTCAAAAGATAAAGGGCGGCCGTCAGCCCTGCTGGACCGCCCCCAATCACTGCTACCTCAAACTTATCCATGTTATAAAGCCTTTTCTGCTAACATTTGTTTTAAGCTGGATTTGGATACTGCACCAGTAATTTGCTCTATAACCTGACCACCCTTAAACAAAATCAAGGTAGGAATGGCTCTAATACCATACTTACTGGGAGTGGTGGGATTTTCATCCACATTCATTTTAACAATCTTCACCTGTCCAGCATACTCCTGAGCCAATTCTTCAATAATTGGAGAAATAGCTCTACAAGGCCCACACCAGGGAGCCCAAAAATCCACCAATACAGGCTGGTCACAATTTAAAACTTCAGCCTCAAAATTACTGTCAGTAACTTGGTTTGCCATATTTCTCTCCTTTTGTTTATTCTTCTAAGTTTCTAGTTTAAAGTAAAAAGATAGTGGTCTTAGTTCTTAGTGTCAAGAACCTATCTCATTTATCTCTTCCCACAACTTATCCACCAAGGTTTCTTGCAAATTAAATACATACTTTTCATCTTGATATAAGTCTTTTATTTTCCAGCACTCAACCCACTTATCTTCTAAAATTTCCACTAAAAAGGGATCAAAGTGTTTGCCCTTTTCCTCACGCAAAATCAAGCGCACCTTTTCTTCAGAATAGGGAGGTTTGTATACCCTGGCTGAAGAAAGGGCGTCAAAGACATCCACCAGGCCAGCTATGCGTCCTAATAGGGGGATTTCTTCGCCTTTAAGCCCTTTGGGATAGCCTGTGCCATCATAACGCTCATGATGGGTCAAAGCCACTACCTTGGCATTGCGCAAAAGAGAGGACTTGGCCTTGTGCAAGATACACCCGCCAATGATGGTGTGTTTTTCCATTATTTTTCTTTCTTGAGGAGTTAAGGGGCCAGGCTTGAGTAAAATGGCATCAGGCACGCCCAGCTTTCCCACATCGTGCATGGCCACTGCCCAAAAAACCATTTCCAGTTCTTCCTGCCCAAATCCCAGCTCTCTGGCTAAAAGTTTGGCCAATTCTCCCACCCTTCTAATATGGGCAGAGGTCTCTTTGTCTCTATATTCAGCAGCCACTCCCAATCTAAACAGGGAATCCAGATGAGCTTCCTTTAATTCAGCATACAGTCTGGCATTTTCAATAGCCACAGCAGTCTGGGAGGCAAAATAGTTTAAAGGCAGTAAAAATTCTGGCTTAAAAGGAACAACCTTTTCTCCTTCCTTGGCATTAATCAACTGTAAAACACCCACCACTTCTTCCTGAGGATTTAATAAGGGCAGGGTTAAAACAGATTGAGAGTGATAGTTATTCACCCGGTCCCACTTGGAAAATAAAGAAAGGTCATACTTATGGGCTTCTTTATAAACATCAGCTAAAATTAAAGGCTGTTTACTTAAAGCAACAAATCCTGCAATACTCTTTTGGTCCAAAGGGAAACTAAAACTCTGAAATAATTCCTGAACTTTCTTCTTGCCCAACCTTTTACTCAAGGTATCATTTTGACTGCAGACAAAAACAAGCTCTTTATTTTTAACTAAATAAATGGACCCTGCATCAGCTGAAGTTAAAGACCTGGCCTTGGTTAAAATAAGGTCCAAAAGCTTTTCCCATTCAACAGTACGGCTTAAAGCTATGCCTATGTCTAAAACTTCTTCTAATAAACTCATATCCTTTTAATTGATTTTATAATCCCTGGGAACTGTCCTTCCTCTGGGAATGGCATCTACTTCCAGGCCATGCGTATACCCAGCTTGAAGCAGTTTTTCTCCCAAATAGGCAACCATAATACCGTTATCCGTGCATAACTCCTTGTTAGGCACCCAAAATTTAAGATTCTTTTGTTCTAAAAAAAGACTAAATTCTTTTCTCAAAATACTATTGGCAGCTACTCCTCCAGCCAGAATAAGCCCCTTTACAGGATAATTCTTTAAAGCTCTACTTACTTTAATCTTCAGGGCTTCCACTAAAGAATAGGTCAGGGAGGCACACATATCTTTTAACTCTTGCGAAACTACATCCAATTTTAAATCTTCTTTTAAACCAGGGAAAACTAAGTGTTTATTTTTTTGTAAATAATTGGCAACTGCAGTTTTAATCCCACTAAAACTAAAATCTAGATTGGTATTATCAATATAGGGTCTGGGAAATAACTCCTTATCTACCTTCCCTTGTCTGGCCAGCTTATCTAAAAAAACTCCCCCTGGATAGGGAAGATTAAGCATTTTAGCCACCTTATCAAAAGCTTCTCCCAGGGCATCATCTAAGGTCCTACCCAGCAAAATAAATTCCTGCCAGGATTTAATTAAATAAAAATGGGTATGTCCTCCAGAAACCAATAACCCTAAACAGGGATACTCTACTTCCTGTTGCATTTCTGCAGCCAACAAATGGGCCTGTAAGTGATCCACACCCACCAAAGGCACATGCAAACCTAAACTTAATCCCTTGGCAAAACCCAGTCCAATTAAAAGGCTAGCCAAAAGCCCCGGACCTCTGGTAACAGCAATGCCTTCCAGATCTTGCAAAGTACAACCGGCTCTTTGCAAAAGTGTTTCCAGCAAAGAAGGTAGTACTTCCAGATGGACTCTAGAGGCAATCTCTGGCACCACTCCACCAAAAAGAGAATGCAAATCCACCTGCGAGACCATAACATGAGCCACGAGCTCACCCTTATTGACCAGGGCCAGGCCTGTCTCATCACAAGAGGTTTCAATTCCAAGAGTAAGCACTACTTAAGCTCCATAAATTTCCAAAACCTTTTGTACTTCTGTTTTCGAACCAATAAACAGGGGAACTCTTTGGTGTAAATCTTCAGGTTGAATCTCCAGAATAGGCCTTTCTCCATCTACAGCCATGCCTCCTGCCTGCTCCACTAAAAAGGCCATGGGATTGGCTTCATAAAGCAGCCGCAACTTGCCTGTAGGTTTTTTGGGATCCCTTAAATCTTTGGGATACATAAAAATACCACCATAAAGCAAAGTCCGATGAAAATCAGCAACCAGAGAGCCAATATAACGCAAACTATAAGTTGGTTTGCCAGGCTCAGGGGTTTTAAAGTAGGAAATTATCTCTTTGGTCTTATCATCCCAGTAAGACCAATAACCTTCGTTTACAGAATAAATCTTACCCTTTTCTGGAATCTTAATGTCTGGATGGGAAAGCAAAAATTCTCCCACACTGGGATCAAAGGTAAAGCCATGTACTCCCTGCCCTGTACTATATACCAGCATGGTGGAAGAACCATACAAGAAATAGCCTGCTGCAACCTGTTCTGAGCCTTTTTGCAACACTTCACTCAAAATAACAGGGTCACTACCATTTTTACGGCGATAAATGGAAAAAATAGTGCCAATACTCACATTGGCTGCGATATTGGAAGAACCATCCAGGGGATCAAAAACCAGAAAATAATTTCCTCGTCCAAATTGTTCTGGGATTTCTATAAGGTCTGCATTCTCCTCTGAAGCCATGGCATAGAGTAAACCAGAGCGTTGCAAGCGATGGATAAGAACCCTATTGGCAAAATCATCTAGCTTTTGAACCTGTTCCCCCTGCACATTTATTTCGCCAGTTTCTCCCAATACATCCATAAGCCCGGCCTTATTCACAGCCCTGGCAATAATCTTAGCAGCTAAAATTAACTCATTTAAAAGATGGGTAAAGTTACCTGTAGCTAAAGGATTTTCCTTTTGATGCAAAAGTAAGTGCTCTATTACTGTGAGCTGTCTCATTTACTCACCTCCTTTACACAAAAAAGCATAGGTAAACCAAGTTTGTCCCAGTTTTCTACTCAATCCTAACACCTTTTTCCCATCTAAAGCAAGCTCTCCAAAAGAAGTAAAAACTTTTTTGGGTACGGGAATCTCTTGAGCTATTCCTCTATAAATTAGTTTAAAATCAAAATATAAATTTACTCTTTCTTTAAATTCCTGAGGAATCAAACTCCTGGGGTCAAAGTGAACCAATAAAAGCAATTTAACCTTTTTGTCTGTATAAATAGGTTTAAACAAAGCTATTTCTGGACCTAAAATAGTATCCTGTAAAGTAGAAGAAAGACCTTTTAGTTTTTTTAAATCTTTTGCCAGATAAGAAAAGTTTACCTGTTTTAAATTTTCCTTGGGATAAGTAAAAAATACTTCGCCCTTTTCATCCCTTACCTCTATTTTATTTAACCAGTTGAAACGCAAAAAAATCTGTTTAGCCCAGGATTCTGTAGGAAAAGTGTCTTGCACAGAAAATTCCTGTAAAAATTCCTGCAACCTGGCATCAGAGCGTTCCAAAAAAGCAGCAAATTCCAGCTCACTGGTTTCACCTTCTACAGGCTTGTTAATATCTACCCTAGTGGTAGGAAGTACATACTCCTTATACAAGCTGGTTGTAGTTCTCCAACCTTTTTTAGCCCAGGAGCATCCTAATAAAACAACCAGGCCTAAAATAATGAAAAAAACCTTACTCTTTTTAATTTTTAACAATCTCTCCTCCTTAAAATCTAGTTGCACTCAATATAAAAAAGGTTTATGTATTTTTTATGGAACTATTTATTTTCCTCACCCTTCTTCTCTTTATAGCCATTGTAGATAGCCTGTTAATCGCTTATATCAACAGTAAATTCAACAAAAATTTTGCCCTCCTCCACAAAGAAAAACAAGAAATAGAAAATAACTACAAGTTCTTAAGAAGAGAAATTCTAGAACTTCAAAAACAATTAAAAGAACAAAAGAAACTCCTCCAAGAAAAAAAACTAGCCAGGGAAAAACAAATTCAACAACAAGAAGAAATAGAAAAAAATATCACTGATCCTGTCACCTATATTCGGCAAAAAAAACTGGTCCCTGAAGCCGAAATTAAAAGAGCAGAAGAATATGTGCGCAAAACAGCAACCAATCTTTCTATTTTTGATGCCCTTTTATTACTGGGTATCCTGGATGAGGAAAAACTTGCTTTTATCAAAAAACATATAGGAAGGGAAGAGTGAGTTCTCTGGTCTATCTACTGATTTTACTTGGAGCTATTTCCTTCTGGTTGGTAGGCTATATATATGTAAAAAAACAAAACCAACTTTTAGCCTATGAAAATGAAATAGCTATCTTACGAGCAAAAACCAAACACAAACTGGAAGCTCTAGAAAAACAAAAACAAGAAATCTTAAAACAAATAGAGAATATCCAGCAAGAAATAGCTAAACTGGAAAAGCCAGACTAAGCTTTACTGCCCCTTTCTTCTAAAGAGGTGGCTAATTCCTCCAATAAATTCACAATATCTTCTTCTCCACTTTCTTCTTTAGGCGCTTCTTCTGCTTCTACCTCTTCTTTCTCTTCCAGGGAGGGTGTAGAAAATGACTCTACCTCTTTTTCTTCCTCTACTTCTCTGGTTTCTTCAGGTAAAACAGGCTCTTCTTCAGGGCTAAAGACTTCTTCTATAGAAGCTGAGGTTTGCTCTTGTAAGGATTTAATCTTTTCTATCTTCTCTCTAAAAGCACTCTTTTCTTCTTCACTCTTAGCTTCATTCAATAATTTAGTATAAACATCCAGGGCCTTATCATATTCGCCCTGGGACAAAAGTACTTCTCCCAGAGAAGAAGTTAAAATCTCTTGATCAAAATCTAAATTACTTACTTCTTCTTCATAACAGGCTTTGCCCTCTTCTAGCAAAAATTCTAAACCCTTTTCCAGAATCTCACCTAAAGTTAAATCTTTTTTCTGTAATCCCAGAAAAATTAAACTGCTCCCCACTTTGATTAAACTGCTATCCTTACTCTTAAGAAAGTCCCAGAAGAATCCACACTTCTCTAAATGCTCCCAAATACGACCAACCACTTCCCTTGCCCTATCTTCCTGCCCTAAATTTTTATAGGTAGAGCTAAGTAAACTCAAAGTTTCCAGAGAATCTGGAAAATATTGCAACCCCTTTTCCAAAACATCTCTGGCCTGTTCAAAGCTTCCCTCTTGTAAGTAAAGCTTAGCCAGGGTCAAATAAATCCTAGAACCTGGATCCAGACGCAAAGCTTCTTCCAAAATTTTCTTTTCTTCTCCCATATCTAACCCCTTTTAGTCCTTGAATAAATAAAGGACTTCCCCTGGTTTCACATAATTTAAGCCCTTTCTTATCACCAGTTCCAAATATTTTTCATCTTCTCTTAGCCTTTTTATTTCTCTAGAAAGTAAAATATTCTCTCGTTCTACCTTTTTTTCTCTATCCTCAAGTTGATTATATTCCTTTTTTAATTTAGTATATAAAAATATATTTTTCTCTGAGAATACAAGCTGATACACAAGTAATAGATTAATAAATAGAGATAAAAAGATAAAAATCTTTTTCATTGCTTTCCTTTATTTACCTTAAAGTCCACTAAATATTTTATTTCCTTTAAAAATCTGGTAGTTATTTCCTCTATTTTATTCAAATCCTCTACAGAAAATTCAAGATCATCTATATTTTCTAACACATCGCTAATATATCTAAATTCTCTATTCATTTTCATATCATACTCATCATTTATATAATACAAATAATTCTCAAACTCTAGAATTGTTTCCAGACAATTTTTTAACTTATATTTGAGCTCTGGTTTGATCATTTTGTTGCCAACAAGAAAGGTATATTGCAAAATCGTTCAAACATTTTTCCAGTTTTAAAAAAAACTCTCCACTCTCTTTATTCAAATAAAAATTAACACTCTTTTCAAAGGATATTTTTTGGTCAAAATCTCGCCCTCTTTGTCCAATTAAAATAATATTAGTATTTCTTCTTCTCAGTTGTGGCCAGGTATTGATTTCTGCTAAAAGCTTATCTGCGTCTTCTCCCTCTTCTAGAAAAATAAGATCATAATTATTGATTAAAAGTCTTCCTCTACATTCTGGATAGTCCTTTACTTCTCTTAAAAAATATTCCTTTTCCTGTAAAAAATCCCCTAACTCTGTAATCAGTTTCACGTCCTTAATAAAAAGCAAGGCTGAAGCTTTGCCCACAGGGATATTTTCTGGTTCAAACTCCAGGCAAGTCTTACTTTCCAGCAAACTATCCTCTTCTGGCCTTTCTTCCTCTTTTCTATTGACAATAATCTTTTCTCCACACCTGGGACATTTAACCGCAAATTTAGTAAGTCCTTTAACCTTTTCTTCAGGCAGTTGAAAATCTTGCTTGCAAGCAGAGCACTTAATTTTCATCCTTCACCTCAAAAGCCTGCTCTTTTTTCATAATCCAGATCCAGTTCCAGACCATCTATATCTGAAAGCTTCTCCCCTCGCTTGGCCTTAATCTTATCCAGCATCATTTTTAACCTGGACCTATCCGAACAAAATTGCATGGCCACTTCTTCAGTAATTAAATTTTGTTCATAATAAGAAGCCAAACACTGATCAAAGGTAAACATGCCGTAAGCTTCACTTTCAGCAATAATGTCGTAAAAGGTTCTATCCTCTCTTTCTCCATGCAAGATAAGCTCTCTTATCCGTAAATTCTTACGCATAACTTCAAAGGCAACAATTCTTCCTCCACCCACTTTGGGCATTATTCTCTGAGAAATAACATACTTAAGACTTTCTGCCAGTCTTCCCCGGATTAAATTTTCTTCCTCTAAACTAAAAAGTCCTGTGATACGGTGAATGGTCTGGCCAGCATCACTGGTATGTAAAGTGCCCAGAACCAGATGTCCTGTTTCTGCAGCTTCCAAAGCTGTAGTTACAGTTTCTTTGTCCCTAATTTCACCCACTAAAATGATATGAGGAGCCTGACGCAAAGCAGACCTCAGTCCTTCTGCAAAACTTTTAAAGTCCTGCCCCAGCTCTCGCTGGTTAATAACACTCTTTAAATGGGGATGAAAAAACTCTATGGGATCTTCCAGAGTAATAATATGCCTGGCATAATTTCTATTAATTTCATTGATTACAGCTGCTAAAGAAGTGGACTTACCTGTGCCTGTGCCACCAGTAACCAGAATAAGTCCAAAACGCTCTCGAGCCAGGTCATAAAATACCTTAGGTAGTTTAAGCTCTTCAATGGTGGGAACACCCGGCGCAAGCTTACGCATAACCACTGCCAAAGAGCCCTTTTGATAAAACACATTGACCCTGAAGCGAATCCTATTGGGAAGTACGTAGGAAAAGTCACAAGCACCAGTTGTTTGCAGCACTGGGTAATGATGATAACTGGAACCTATCATGGCCATGGCCATGGCCTCTATTTGAAAGGGAGTAAGTTTATCCACCTCGGCAATGTTTACATCTTTGACTTCTCCAAAGACAGCAGCCTTTATGGGCACAAAGGGAGTAAGAATGATATCGGATAAATCTGGCTCCTGCTCCACCACTTTTAATAAAAGATAATCTAAATAAGCTTTAAGCATTTATTTAAACCTCAGTAAAATCCACTTCATCTTCACTTAAATATTCCCTGAACTTACTTTTATGCACAGCCTTATTAAAAGCATCTTGAGGCGAAATAATTCCCTGTTTTAAAAGCTCTAGAATTGCCTCATCCAAACTCATCATGCCATACTTTTTACCAGTTTCAATTACAGAATTGATTTGATAAATCTTATTTTCCCTAATCAAGTTTCTCACTGCAGGAGTGGCAATCAAAATTTCCAAAGCAGCCACTCGTCCTGGCCTATCCAAACGCTTAAACAAGGTCTGAGAAATAATTGCCCGCAAACTTTCAGACAAGCTGGAACGGATCTGGGCCTGGGTATCTCCTGGAAATACTTCAATAATACGGTCAATGGTTTTGGGAGCAGAAATGGTGTGTAAAGTAGCCAACACCAGATGACCTGTTTCTGCTGCTTCCAGGGCCAAAGCAATGGTTTCCAGGTCTCGCATTTCACCCACCAGAATAATATCTGGGTCTTCTCTCAACGCTCCCCTTAGAGCTGCACTAAAGGACTGGGTGTCTCTACCTACTTCACGCTGGTTTATAAGGCAATTCACAGGCTTGTGCACAAATTCAATGGGATCTTCAATGGTCAAGATGTGATCCTTACGCATTCTATTGGCATAATCCACCATGGCCGCCAGGGTAGTAGACTTACCACTTCCTGTAGGACCTGTAACCAGGATAATGCCCTTGGGCAGCATAACCAGACGCTTTAAAATTTGAGGTAATCCCAAATCATCAATGGTTTGAATCTTACTGGGAATTTCTCTAAAAACTGCTCCAATACCTTTTAAGTGCATAAAATAGTTGGCCCTGTACCTGGCTAAACCAGGCACCTCATAGGCAAAATCCACATCACCACTTTCTTCGAACTTTTTGATCTTATGTTCAGGAGTTATTTCGTAAAGGAGTTTCTTAAGTTCAGCAGTTTCTAAGACTTTATACTTAATTCTCTGCAACTCTCCATGTAAACGTACAATAGGCTGGGATCCAGAAGTTAAATGCAAGTCAGATGCACCTAAATCATGCATCATTTTAAAAAAAGCATCTATTTGAGCCATACTGTCCTCACTTTAAAACACTTTTATAAAACTTATAAACATAATTAGCCCCAGAAAACAAGGTCAAAAACAAGGCTATGTAAATAAGCACCTTTCCCAGCCAATTGGGGTCAAACCCAAACCAGGGATAATGCAAAATCAAAGGACAAAGAGCTATAATCTGCACAATGGTTTTTAACTTCCCATACTTATCAGCAGCAATAACAATACCTTTATCCACAGCTATCGCCCTTAAACCAGTAACCATAACTTCCCTTTCTATAATGAGAATGGAAATCCAGGCCTCTAACCAATGTAAATAACTAAGCATAATTAAAGCTGCCAAAACCAATAATTTATCAGCTAAAGGGTCTAAAAACTTACCCATATTGGTTACCAGATTATAACGCCTGGCAATAAAGCCATCTAAAAGGTCTGATAGAGCGGCTAAAATAAAAATTAACATAGCCACAAAACAAGAAACCCTATTGGGAAAATAAAGCAACACTACCACCAAGGGAACACAGGCGATGCGAAAAAAGGTTATTTTATTGGCCCAGTTAAACATTTTTACTTTTTAAACTCCTCATAATAAGCTAAGACTTTCCGCACATAGTTAATGGTCTCTTTAAAGGGTGGAATACCCCCATATCTTTTGACATTTCCAGGACCAGCATTATAGGCAGCCAGAGCCAGACGAACATCTTGAAATTGGTCCAGAAGAGAACGTAAATAGCGAATGCCAGCTTCTAAATTAGAAGCCGGGTCAAAAGGAACATCCAAGTTTAACTCCTTTTGAGTAATAGGAGTAATCTGCATCAATCCCTGTGCACCTTTGGCTGAAACAGCTTCTGGTTCATAATTTGACTCCACCTTAACCACAGCTCGTATCAAATCTGCATCTACCCCATAGTTTTTGCTATACACTTCAATCAACTTATCTACCTTTTTTACATCATAGTTTCTGGTTCTAAAAATCAAAAAGGGCTTATATTGATTGGTGGTGGGAAGGTCTGTAAAGTGATACACTCCCTTTTCATCTACAAAATAGTAGATGGTATCGGCCCTTACCTCTAGGCTAACCAGGAGCAAAATACCCAACAAAAAACAACAGCTACTTTTCATTTTTTTGAAGTTTTTTTAAATCTTCTGGATAGTTTAAGTTAAAAAAATAATCCCTCCACTCCTCTTTTACTTCTATATGTTCCCTTACTCTTTGAGGAATGGCCAAACTCAACTTGAATATCTTCTCTTTAATTGCCCTTTGGATATACTCTAAAGCTTCATATTCGTAAATAGAAATTAAGGCTTCTATATATCCTGTATCTGGATAATAAAAAGTGGTCATTACCTTATCTGGATCTATTTTTTTTCTTCTTTGTAAAAGAACTTGTAAACAGGATAAATGTAAAAAAGGTAAATCACAGGAAACCACCAGCAAGCTCTTTTGCAAATTTTTCAAACCTGTATAAATCCCTCCCATTGGGCCAATATCCTTTATTTCATCTGCCAGCCACCTATCTTCTAAGCCATACTCCACAGGGTTTCTACCCAGAATATACACTGGTAATCCCAGTTGTTGCAATAAATTATAGGTCCTGACCAAAAGAGGCTCGCCTTCATATTCAACCCAGGTCTTGTCCCTTCCCAGTCTGGAACTTTTTCCGCCTGCTAAAATAGCTCCGACCACTTCCCTAGGCATAAACTATCCTCTGCAACTCATCACTAAAGACCGTAAACCTTTCTTCCCGGGCAAAACCTACCAGAGTAATGCGCTTTTCCCGGGCTAATTTTACGCTCGCTGTGGTCACTGCAGATTTAGAAACCAGGACTTTAAATCCTGCTTTAACTAGTTTTTGTAATAAAGAAAAGGTAATCCTGGCAGACCCAAAAAACACTCCCTGTCCAAGGTCAATTCCTTGTGTTAAAGCCAGTCCCACCAATCTGTCCACGCAATTGTGCCTTCCAATGTCCTCTACTTCTAATATAAAGCCCTGTTTCTCAGGACTCCAAAAGGCCATGCGGTGAAAACATCCTGTCAGATTCCATTTGCTTTCCTTTTCCCTAAACTCTTTACTTAGATTTAACAACAATTCTGGCTCTAACTTAAAAGCAAATTCTTTGGATACCAATGTCTTTTTCTTTTCCACTTCTATAAAATAATCAAATCCTTCTTTCTTTACAATAAAAGGAAACTCTTCAGAATCTAAAAACTCCAATTTTACATGCCCCAGAACCAAACTTTCCAAATCAAAAGGCGAGGCCAGCAGTTTTTTTGTCTTGCCCTTTAAATGAATTACCAATTCTATTTCTTGAGCCAGAATATCTTCAAAGTCCAGCCACTTTCCCTGGGTATATTTTCTTCCTTTAACCTGAGCTAACACTAAAACCCCCAGAAGCTCAAACTAGGCCTTAAATATCCCTCTTTCTGAGCCAAAAAATCCAGAGGTAAAGAAGCCAAGTCATCTAAAGCAGGCAAAACCACTTCATCTCTTTCCCGAAAATCTATGGTCTTAATATATTTTTTACACTCAGGACAAATATCCACTCTATACCCAGGCAGTTCTTCTACTGAAAAATATTTATGCTCTTCTTTTTGCTCCTGCCCGCAAAAAGCACAGGTAAGACGAGCAACTGGATACTTAAAGAGACAAAAGGAGCAAAAATTATAACGCTTCCCACCCTTTTCCAGTACACTCAAAAAAGGCACGCTCCCACAAATGGGACAATGACCAAAGCCATATTCTTCCTGGGGTAAAGCAAGTCCCACACTTTGCCCAATGACTACAGCAAAAGGCGTAAGGCTACTCTGGACTAAAAAATTAAGCAGTCTTGGAGAATCTTTTAATTTTTCACCATACAAACGAAAGTAACTATCATCTCCTTCTAAAAACTTGTGTACGCTTTTTTGCCAAAAACTATCTTCAGCCAAGTCCTGCAAAAGTATCTGACTGTTTTCAGCTAAGACTTCTTCTCTGGCAGCCAGTTCCAGAAGTTCATCCCTTAATTGACTTACCTTTTCCCAGGGAAAAGGAAAATCCTGACGCAAAAGTAAGGGCTTGCCTTTTTGGTAGTTCTCTAGTTCCAAAGGCAAAGACAATTCTATCTTTTCCTGCTCGTATTTCTTCTGGGTTAAAAAGACCTTTTCAATAAATTCTAAAAGCTCTTTTGGAAAAAAACCAGACTGGGCAATCTTTTTAATCTTGGCCTTAACCTTTTCCATTAATTCACTCCTTAAAGTTTAACTAATAAGATAATCCCATAAGCCATCTATAAATATCCCACCACTTATCTCCAGTAAAAACATAAAGCACTGTGGCTAAACTCAAAAAAGGGCCATAGGGAATAGCACTTTCTCCTTTGCTCACCTTGCCCTTTAACCAGAAAAAAACACTTCCCATAAGGGCCAAAAGAGCAGAGACAAAAATCATAGGCAACAACCCCTTAATCCCTGTAAGGGCTCCTAACATTAGCATGAGCTTTACATCTCCTCCTCCCAGTCCATCTATACCCTTAGCCCATTTATAACCCTTTTGTATAACTAAAAAAAGTAAAAATCCAGCCCCAGCGCCTAAAAAGGCAGATTTTACTCCTGGCTGAGGCAACCAGAAGGAAAACAACAAGGCCAAGAAAGCACCTGGTAAGGTTAAAATATCTGGCAAAAGAAAGCTTAATAAATCAATAAAACTGGCCACAATAAGTAGGCCAAATAAAATCAAATAGAGAAAAAAGGCCAGGCTCCAGCCATACTGCCACCATAAACCCAGGGCAATAATCCCGGAAATCAACTCCACCAGGGGATAAAGCAGACTAATTTTTTTCTGACAATGAGAACACTTACCCCTAAGCAAAATAAAGCTCAAAAGAGGTATATTTTCCCACCACTTTAGCTTATGCCCACAACTAGGGCAATGCGAGGGGGGCCACAAAATAGACTCTTTTTTGAGATATCTCAAGATACAGACATTATAAAAACTACCTAAACAAAGACCTAACAAAAACACAAACCCATAGAACCAATATGCCATCATTTTTACCTTCCAATATTTTTAAACTTGCCAACTTGACTGGGATAAAATAAACAAGCCAGTGATTACATAAAAAAACATCCCTTTGACAACTAAAAATTGGAGCCAAGGAAATGAAATACCGTTTTTTCCCTACTCTTTCAGAAGAAGAGTTAAGAGAAGTCCAGTTACAAGGTTTAAAATGGACAGTAAACCACGCCTATAGTGGAAGCAAACAATACAAACAAAAACTAAAGGCTGCAGGCATAGAACCCCAGGCCATCTCTTCCCTGGAAGACTTACAGCACCTTCCCTTTACCACAGTGGAAGATTTAAGGGAAGGCTATCCCTTACCTCTTTTATCTGTCCCAGAAGAAGAAGTGGTAAGGATTCATGCCTCTTCTGGTACCACAGGCAAACGCAAAGTCCTGGCTTATACCCAAAAGGATATTGATATTTTTAAACTAATGCTTGCCCGTTGTTTTGAACTGGCCGGGCTTACCCCTTTGGACAGAGTGCAGATTGCTGTAGGCTATGGGCTCTGGACTGCAGGTGCTGGCTTTCAACTGGGCTGCGAATATTTTGGAGCCATGGCCATCCCCATAGGGCCTGGCAATTTAGATATGCAATTACAACTACTCACTGATTTTCAATCCACCTGTCTTTGCTCCACTGCCTCTATGGCCTTGCTCATGGCTGAGCAAGTAAAGAAAAATAACCTGCTGGACAAAATCAATCTCAAAAAAGCCATTTTTGGGGCTGAACCCCATACACCCAAAATGCGCAAATATATTGAAGAGACCCTAAATTTAGAAGATACCTTTGATATCCCAGGCATGACTGAAATGTACGGTCCAGGCACAGGCTTGGAATGTAAAGCCCATGAAGGTATCCACTATTGGGCAGACCTATTTATCATAGAAATCTTAGACCCCAGCAACTTAAAACCTGTAGCCCCAGGTGAAGTGGGAGAAATGGTAGTAACTAGCTTGTGTAAAGAGGCGGTTCCTCTTATCCGCTATCGCACAAGGGACCTGACTCGCTTTATTCCTGGTAAGTGTAGCTGTGGGCTCAACTTTCCCCGTCATGACCGCATCCTGGGCCGTTCTGATGATATGTTTATCTTTAGAGGGGTAAATATTTATCCAGGCCAGATTGCCAATGTACTGGAAGAATTTCCAGAATTAAGCTCTGAATATCAAATCAGACTCTATCGCCAACAGGGGTTAGACTTTATGGAAATAAGTGTGGAGCAAAAAGAAAACACCTCTATAAGTGAAAATTTACCTCCGCGTATTGAACAAAAAATTAAGGAAAAAATTCTGGTCAGTGCCAAGGTAAAAATAGTTCCTCCTCTGGCCCTTCCTCGTTCCTTTGGCAAATCCAAACGTTTACTAGACGAGAGAAATGGAGAAAGCTAAGACCTGCACCGCAAATATTCCTGAAATTCCTCTTCATAGAGATGAAACATAACCAGGGCAAAGCTGAAAATCAAAGGACCATAAATTAGGCCTAAAAAACCAAAACTACTTACTCCTCCCAACAAGGCCAAAAAAAGGAAAAAAGGAGATAAACTATCCCCTCTACCAATAAGATAGGGGCGTAAAAAATTATCAATACTTCCCACTAAAATAATAGACCACAGGGCCAAAAAAAGAGCTGCTCCACTTTTACCTATTAGCAAGAGATACCCTACTGCTGGCAACCAGACCAGAGCTGTACCCACTACGGGAATGAGCGAAGTTAAACCCAATAAACTTCCCCAAAATACTCCTGGGATGCCCACCAGGGCCAAACCTATTCCTCCTACCACTCCTTGAGCAAAGGCGGTAAGCAAGTTTCCCAAAATGATTTTTTTGGCCACCACACTCAAATAACCTTTAATTTTCTCCTCCTGGGCCTCAGGCAAAGGAGAAATTCTTTTTAACTTCTCCCACAATACATCCAGGTCTCGCACAAAATAAAAAAGAATAAAAAAGAACAAAAAACTATTGGTTATAAAAGAAAACAAATTGCTAAGCAAACCGCCACCTTCCTGTACTACAAAAAGACTTATTTTCTTAATAGCAGTCTCAATATATTCTTTTAAATCAATAGATTTTAAAATTCCTATATCCAGGTTATATTTATGTAACAAATGCTGAAGATAGACAGAAAAACTGCTAAAAGACAAAATATCCTTTTGATTTAAAAAATGACTTACTTTATCCACCACTTGAATTCCCTGGCTTATCAATACAGACAAAAAGTAAAGGCCTGGTAAAAAGATAACCAGGAAAAATAAAAGTAAAACTAAAAAGGAAGCTAAATTTTTTCTTCCCTTAAAATAGTCAAAAAACTTTAAATATAAGGGATGTAAAATTAAAGAAAAGGTAATAGCCAGGATAATAACTGCCCAAAAAGGCCGCAAAAGCCAAAGTACCAATACCAAAGATACAACCAATAAAAACAACTGAAAAGGCCGATAAAAATTTTCAGCCATAACAATTCCTCTTTTTTAGTTAGCAGGTAAATAAAGATTAAAAGCAGTCAACCCCTCTCCAACAAAATCCTTTTTAAGATTATTAAAGCCTTTTTAGCAAGCCTATTTTCTCTAATTTCTTATGATTTTAAAAAGTCAAAATACTAAAGAAGTTTTGGTTAAATACTATCTGAATTTTCTAATCACCCAAAAAAAGTTGCTTAGCTCTAAAAAATAAAAGTCTTACTGTTGATTCAGAAACAATCTTTTCAACTACATTTCAATTCCTCATAGGTAATGTAATAACTCCAAATATCTAAACCTGACAATAAACTGTCTTGAGTCGTTTCAATTCCTCATAGGTAATGTAATAACAAGGAGGTTTTATTATGGATTTTTCTACTTTAACAATGTTTCAATTCCTCAGGCTATGTAACATAAACTGTGTAAATCCTTTTTAAGGCAATGAGGGATGAGTTAGTAAGAGGTATTGAGAGAAGGTTAGAAGTAGGATATGCGAGCTTCCCTAGGGGGGCTTGGGGTTTGAGGCCTTAGAAAGGAGGATCTGATGTTTATTAATAAAGAAGCAATACTGAAGATGTATGAACAGGGGATGTTCAGGGATCAGAAGGACCTAGGTGAGGTTTTAAATTCAGTAGTTAAAGAGATTATAGAGACTATATATCAAGCTGAGCTAACAGAGACTTTGGGTATCCAAGATACGACAAATCAAAGAAAGCTACAGATAACTCAAGAAATGGTTATAATTCTAAAAGGGTAAAAGTCTTCATTTGGTGAGATAGAATTAAAAGTTCCCAGGGATAGGAAAGGGGAATATGAGCCTCAAGTAGTAAAGAAGAGGCAAACAGATATAACAGGATTAGAATCAAAGATTATTTCTATGTATGCTAAGGGAATGAGTACTAGAGATATACAAGAGCATTTAGGATCTATTTATGGAGTGGAATTTTCAGCAGAGAGTATAAGCAGGATAACAGAAAAGGTTTTAGAAAGGGCAGTAGAATGGCAAAATAGGCCTCTTAATTCTTTGTATGCCATAGTATTTTTAGATGGTTTGTTTTATAAATTGCGTATAGAAGGGATAGTAAAAGAGGTATGTGTGTATGCCATGATAGGCATAAATATGGAAGGGAAGAAGGAATGTCTAGGTTTATGGATACAGGAAAAGGAATCCGCTAAATTCTGGCTAACTGTTTTAAATGAGCTAAGAAACAGAGGGGTTAAAGATGTTTTGATTTTTAGCATAGATGGTTTACCAGGCCTTAGTGAGGCCATAAAAGCAGTATTTCCACATTCAGAGATTCAAAGATGCATTGTCCATCAGGTAAGAAATTCTCTAAGATTTGCATCATATAAAGACAGAAAAGAATTAGCCAGGGATTTAAAGCAAATTTACTCAGCCCCTACTGAGGAAATGGGAAGGGTAGAACTAAACCATTTTGAGGAAAAATGGGGCCATAAATATCCCCATGTAATAAAGTCCTGGAGGAGAAACTGGGATGAATTAAGTACGTTATTTAAGTATCCTCCAGAAATAAGGAAGCTGATATACACCACAAATCCCATAGAGAGCTTTAATAGTAAACTAAAAAGAGTAACAAAAAATAAGGGAGTCTTTCCCACTCGAGACTCCCTGTTTAAGATCCTTTATCTAGCTATAGAGGACATATCTAAAAAATGGACTGGTACTATAAAGAATTGGTCAAAAATCTATCCTCAGCTCTATATCTATTTTGAGGATAGAATTAATCCTGCTTTAAATCCTAATTTAAACCAAAATACGGATTTACACAAATAATGTTACAGGGTCATTCCTCATAGGTAATGTAATAACGAACAGAAGATAAGGAAATTTTAAAATTGGCAGATGAGTTTCAATTCCTCATAGGTAATGTAATAACCCGTAATGGCCTGTTTATTGTGGGAAGACAATTTTTAGTTTCAATTCCTCATAGGTAATGTAATAACTATTAAACAAAAATTCCCTCCTGTTAGTTTGGGATAGTTTCAATTCCTCATAGGTAATGTAATAACTCACTTTTCCTGCAGATGCAAAAGAGGAAAATGTGGTGTTTCAATTCCTCATAGGTAATGTAATAACGGGTTTTAATTTTTCTCTTGCCAGGGACTCATATTTGTTTCAATTCCTCATAGGTAATGTAATAACGCAGGAAAAAAGGCTAATATCAAAAGAGCTGGACATGTTTCAATTCCTCATAGGTAATGTAATAACATCCTGAAAAAAGTTTAAAAGATGTCTTAACTGAAATTTTGTTTCAATTCCTCATAGGTAATGTAATAACCCTTAAACCAACGCTTCTGGTTGTGGGGCCATCAAAGTTTCAATTCCTCATAGGTAATGTAATAACGGAAGCTGCTTGGCAGAAAAGCCTGCCATTTGAGCTGTTTCAATTCCTCATAGGTAATGTAATAACTGACACTCTAAAAAATCTTAAAAAGCCTTATCTCCTGTTTCAATTCCTCATAGGTAATGTAATAACTTGGATGTGCTCAATTACATTTGGGTCAAAATTTTACGTTTCAATTCCTCATAGGTAATGTAATAACTAGAATAGCTCAAATAATGTTTTTTAACCTTCTTGAGTTTCAATTCCTCATAGGTAATGTAATAACGGACTAACCCAGCTTCCCAGGGGCATGTAATTTTCGTTTCAATTCCTCATAGGTAATGTAATAACAAAGAAGAGCTTGCCAGCAGATTAAAATCAGCCTTGTTTCAATTCCTCATAGGTAATGTAATAACTAAAATTAAATTATTTTTATTAAAAACTAAATTTTCAGTTTCAATTCCTCATAGGTAATGTAATAAC